>Ga0184612_10001168_pt1 | contig 12670 bp, 11 predicted proteins | sample PLM3_60_coex_FD_133163 | JGI IMG/M metagenome (GOLD analysis project Ga0184612, IMG submission 133163) | Groundwater sediment microbial communities from an aquifer in East River, Colorado, USA - PLM3_60_coex | ecosystem: Environmental > Terrestrial > Soil > Riparian zone | place: USA: East...
CTGCGTGACTTCGACGAGAAGATCGCCCAGGTGCGCCGGGACAAGGAGTCTGCGATCGACGCGGCCAGCATCCTCAAGCCGATGCTCGCCCGCGGTGAGCTTCAGACGATCGGCGCGACAACCCTCGACGAGTACCGCAAGCACCTCGAGAAGGACGCGGCGCTCGAGCGCCGGTTCCAGCCGATCCAGGTCGGCGAGCCGTCGCTGGCGCACACGATCGAGATCCTCAAGGGGCTGCGGGACCGCTACGAGGCGCACCACCGCGTTTCGATCACGGATGCGGCACTCGTCGCCGCGGCCACGCTGGCGGACCGCTACATCTCCGATCGCTTCCTTCCGGACAAGGCGATCGACCTCATCGACGAGGCGGGCGCGCGCATGCGGATCCGCCGGATGACGGCGCCGCCGGACCTGCGCGACTTCGACGAGAAGATCGCCCAGGTGCGCCGCGACAAGGAGTCTGCCATCGACGCGCAGGACTTCGAGCGGGCCGCGCAGCTGCGTGACACGGAGAAGACCCTGTTGACGCAGAAGGCCCAGCGGGAGAAGGAGTGGAAGGCCGGCGACCTCGACGTCGTGAGCGAGGTGGACGACGAGCAGATTGCCGAGGTGCTGGCGAACTGGACCGGCATCCCGGTTTACAAGCTCACCGAGGAGGAGACCTCACGCCTGCTGCGGATGGAGGACGAGCTGCACAAGCGCATCGTCGGCCAGGAGGATGCGGTCAAGGCGGTTTCGATGGCGATCCGTCGTACTCGGGCGGGCCTCAAGGACCCGAAGCGGCCCTCGGGCTCGTTCATCTTCGCCGGCCCGTCCGGCGTAGGTAAGAGCGAGCTGTCCAAGGCGCTGGCGGAGTTCCTATTCGGCAGCGAGGACTCGCTCATCCAGTTGGACATGAGCGAGTTCCACGACCGGTACACCGTGTCGCGACTGGTCGGGGCGCCTCCCGGCTACGTCGGGTACGACGAGGGCGGCCAGCTGACCGAGAAGGTGCGGCGTCGGCCATTCTCCGTGGTTCTCTTCGATGAGATCGAGAAGGCCCACCCGGACGTGTTTAACACGCTGCTGCAGATCCTGGAAGACGGTCGCCTCACCGATGGTCAGGGACGCATCGTGGACTTCAAGAACACGGTGATTATCTTGACCACCAACCTGGGTACCCGCGATGTGGCGAAGGCAGTGTCGCTCGGCTTCCAGGGTGCGAACGACGTCGACTCGAACTACGAGCGGATGAAGAACAAGGTCAACGACGAACTCAAGCAGCACTTCCGGCCCGAGTTCCTGAACCGGATCGACGACACGATCGTCTTCCACCAGCTGAACGAGGACCAGATTCTGCGGATCGTGGACCTGATGGTTGCCCGGATCGAGACCCAGCTCCGCAATAAGGACATGGGCCTCGAACTGACCGAGAACGCCAAGAGGTGGCTTGCGAAGAAGGGCTGGGACCCGGTCATGGGCGCCCGTCCGCTGCGCCGGACCATCCAGCGCGAGATCGAGGACTCACTATCGGAGCGGATCCTCTTCAACGAGCTGCGGCCAGGGCAAATCGTGGTCGTCGACTGCGAAGGCGATCCGAACGACATTGAGAACTCGAAGCTGACGTATCGCGGTGCGGACAAGCCGGGCATCGTTCCGGACGCGGTTCCGGCCGAGCTGGGCGGAACGACAGACACGGCCGGTACGACAGCCGAGTAACTCTCAAGATCCGCGTGATCATGAGCTGACCGTCGCGAAATGGCGTCGATCATGACCTCCAGGTCATGATCGACGCCATTTGCCGGGGAGCCCATAGTGGTCGGGAACAATCCTGACCATGAGGCCGTCTTCCACCAGCCCGGCCAGGGCGCGGTGTCGTTGTTCAGCCTCTGGCCACACCGCGTCCAACACAGCCCGCTCCACGCCGCCGGGCGCCTCCCGAGCCAGTGCCAGCAACAATCCGCGTACGTGACGGTCGGTGCCCTCGTAACGTTGCGCCCGCCGCGTTGGTCCACCTGACGACGCCGGCTGGCCGGCGAGCCGCCACGCGCACACGCTGCGCAGCGGACACACGCCGCAGGTCGGCGTTCGCGCCGTACAGACGAGGGCGCCCAGCTCCATGAATGCGGCACTGGCCCGGGCGGCCCGGGCGGCTGATGCCGGCAGCAGCGCCTCCGCCGCGACGAGGTCGCTCGTCGAGGTCGCAGCACCGCCACCGGGCGATCCGCCGACGGCACGAGAGACGAGTCGCCGGACATTGGTGTCGACCACCGGGTGGCGCTGACCGAACGCGAAGGTGGCCACCGCGCGGGCGGTGTAGGCGCCCACGCCAGGTAGGGCCAGCAGCAGTGCCACGTCCGACGGGACCGCCCCGCCATGCCGAGCCAGGAGAACACCGGCGCACGCGTGCAGGCGAATCGCCCGGCGTGGGTAGCCCAGCCGACCCCACGCGCGGATCACCTCTCCGACCGACTCGGCGGCCAGCGCGGCAGGCGAGGGCCACCTCCCCAGCCACGCCTCGAATACGGGCGTCACCCGGGCCACCGGCGTCTGCTGCAGCATCACCTCGCTGACCAGAACCGCCCACGGCGACGTACCCGGGCGCCGCCACGGCAGGTCGCGCGCCGTCGCGTCGTACCACCGGATCGCCATGTTTGCCAGTGCGCTGATGGCCGGCGTATGGGACCGCATCGTCTCCAGATCCTGCCACGCCGGCGGCCAACCCGATCGTCGAGGATGTGCTCGTGCACGAACTCGCCATCACCGTCATCGGTCACGACCGGCCGGGCATTATCGCGATCGGGTCGCGGGTGCTCAGGCGATCCACCCGCGCCAGGTCTACCGGTAGCACCGAATGTTTGTGGTGCCGTGCGCAGGTCGGGATGCCCGGCGCGTCGCCAATGTCCGATCGGTGATCGCCGCTACGGTGGGGAGCCATGCGGCTGACCGTCGGTCCCCTTCCGGCCGCCGTCTACTGGCGGCGTCGTGCCGTTGTGTTGATCGGTTTCGCGATGATCGTTCTCGTCATCTCGTACGCGTGCGGCGGCCCGGATACGTCGACCGCTGGCGCTGGCCCTGAGTCGACGCCGACCGCGAATCGGACCGCACCGAGTCCAACCACCACTCTGCTGCGGCCAATCGTGCCAACGACATCACCCACCCACGCCGCCTTTATCCTGCCCACGACGGGCGCGACCGGCCCATGCACGGACGGCGAGATGGAGGTCACGGCGACTGCCGCAGCGACTCAGGTCCAGGTTGGGCAGCCGCTAGACATCACTATCAAGATCAAGAATGCCTCCGGCCGCACCTGCAGCCGGGACATCGGCGCCGACATGCAGGAGCTACGGCTGACCGACGGCGCGGTAACGATCTGGTCCTCCGACGACTGCAGTCCCAACAAGGGACACGACGTCAGGTCGTTCGGGGTTGGCAAGGAGGTCTCCTTCACCCTGCAGTGGACCGGCCGGCGAAGCCGTACCGGCGCGGGTGCCGTAACGTGCGTGACCGGCGCACCGACCCCGGCGCCAGCCGTCTATCAGCTCGTAGCGCGCCTCGACCTCAAGTACAGCGCCGCCTTTATGCTGCGCGTACAGGCTTAGCGCGGGCGGTCAGACGTAGCGCTCGAGAATTGACGCCTCGGCCAGGCGCGACAGACCCTCGCGAACGCCGCGTGCCCGGGCGTCGCCGACGCCGTCCACTGTCTGCAGGTCCTCGACGGTCGCCCCGAGCAGCCGCTGCAGGCTGCCGAAGTGCTCGACGAGGCGCTCCACGACCGCGCCGGGCAGCCGTGGCACCTTGGCCAACAGCCGGAACCCGCGGGGGGAAACCGCGGCGTCCAGCGCGTCCGTGGTGCTCGGATACCCCAGCGCCTTGGCGACCGCGTTCAGATCGATCAGCTCATTCGCCGACAATCGGTCGAGATCACCGACCGCCTCGTCGAGCGTCCGCAGCCGTTTGGCCGCGGGCAGGTAGTCGCGGATGACAAGGGCCCGGTCACTGTCCACACCGGCCATGAGCTCGTCGAGCTGAAGCGCCAACAGCCGTCCGTCGGTGCCGAGTTCGATGACGTACCCCTCGATCTCGCCGGCGATGCGGCGCACCATCTCGAGCCGCTGCACAACCGCGATGGCATCACGAGACGTCACCAGGTCCTCGATTTCGAGCGCGGACAGCGTACCGCTCACCTCATCGAGCCTCAGCTTGTAGCGCTCCAGCGTGGCCAGCGCCTGGTTGGCCCGGGAGAGGATGGCGGCCGAGTCGTCGATAACGTGCCTCGTGCCATTGACGTAGAGCCCGATGATGTGCATGGACTGGCTCACCGAGATGACCGGGTGGCCGGTCTGTTTGGCCACTCGCTCAGCCGTGCGATGACGGGTGCCGGACTCCTCGGTGGGAATCATCGAGTCGGGCATGAGGTGGACGGCGGCCCGCACAATCCGCGTTCCGTCACTGGAGAGCACCACGGCGCCGTCCATCTTGCACAGTTCCCGGAGCCGGGTCGAGGAGAACTCGACATCGAGCGGAAAGCCACCTGTGCACAGGGCCTCGACTGCCTTGTCATGGCCAAGAACGATCAGAGCACCGGTTCGGCCGCGCAGGATGCGCTCGAGACCGTCACGCAGGGCGGTGCCGGGCGCGACGAGGGCGAGGGTGGCCCGAAGCGGGCCCTCTCGGTCGATCGGCACGCCGCACAGTCTACGGATTCTAGGCCGACCAGCCCGATGAGGGGTTGCGCGGTCGCGGAGAAACCGCAAAGGTGGGTTGCTCGTCGTTGGAGCGCGGGCGTCGTTGGAGCGCTGCTGTGGCACGCAATCAGATCGTTTGGCGGCGTCGGCGCCCATGGCGGGCAGCCGGTCGGCTCGGCTGGACAGCCTTCATGACAGCCTTGGTCTGCGGCCCGGCATGGTTCATCTTCGTGGATGAGCCACGCCAAGCGGACGACGGCGCGGTCAACCCACTCGCTCTGGTCGTGCCGTCGTTGGGCGTGCTCTTTGGGCTACTTTGGGTGCCACATGTGCTGGCCTTGGTCCGCCGCCCGCAGGTGGCCGCCGACCACTACGCGCTGACCGCGCGTCCCGGCGTGGTCCGGACCCTCGTGCTGCCGTGGGCCCAGCTCGCCGAACTGGCGGAGATGGAGGTCGACGAGGTGCCGTTCCTATTGATCCGATGCGTGCCGCAGCTGCACCGGTCCGGCGATTGGCCACGCTGGTGGGACCAGGCACATCTTCGCTCGGCGAGGCGCAGCGTCCCGGCCGTCTCGGCCTACGACCTGGCCGTCCCGCTGGACGACTTTCTGGGTACGCCGGAGAGCCTGCTTGCCGGGCTCGCCCGGTACGCGCCGAGCCATGTCACGATCGTGAGCCGAGCCTAACGACCGCGAAAGTCATGCCCCGCGGATCGGGGAGAGCTGGACCGCCCAGTGCAGTGCCGCCCGCACACTGGCCACCTCGAGGATCCTCATCCCGACCGGCGCAGGGCCGGTGGCCGCGGGCCCGCACCCGGGTGGCACCAGGGCGTGGCGGAAGCCCAACCGGCCGGCCTCGGCCAGGCGGCGCGCCACCGCGCCTACCCGGCGGACCTCGCCGGTAAGTCCGACCTCGCCGATCGCGACGAGGTCCGGCGGCAGTGGCAGATCGTGCGCGGCAGACGCCACCGCCAAGGCAAGACCAAGGTCAGCGGCGGGCTCCACGACCCTGATTCCGCCCACTGTCGCCGCGTATACCTCGCGGTCGTGCAGCTTCAGGCCAGGCTGGCTCGGTAGGGCCGCACCGCGCTCGAGGACGGCGAGGACCATGCCCAGGCGAGCCGAGTCCAACCCACTGACCGTGCGGCGCGGTGACCCGGCGACCGCCGCGCCCACCAGCGCCTGAACCTCGGTGACGAGCGCGCGGCGGCCCTCCATCGCCACGGTGACACACGTGCCCGCCACCGCGTCGGCATACCGGGTCAGGAACAGCCCAGACGGATCGGGCAGACTGGTCAGCCCGCCCTCGTGCATCTCGAAGCAGCCCACCTCGTCTGCGGCGCCGAACCGGTTCTTCAAGCCGCGCACAAGGCGCAGCGACGAGAACCTGTCGCCCTCGAACTGCAGGACTACGTCGACCAGGTGCTCAAGCACGCGCGGGCCAGCCACCTGGCCATCCTTCGTGACGTGTCCAACCAGAACGGTCGCCATGCCGCGGTCCTTGGCCACCGCGGCCAGCGCGGCCGCAACCGCCCGGACCTGGGTGACACCGCCTGGCACACCCTCGGCCCCCGCTGCGGAGAACGACTGCACGGAGTCCAGCACGAGGAGACCCGGCTTCACCTCGTCGAGGTGGCCGAGCACCGCCGCGAGGTCGGTCTCCGCCGCCAGGTAGAGCCGCTCATGAAGAGCACCGATGCGCTCGGCCCGCAACCGCACCTGGCTGGCCGACTCCTCGCCGCTGACCACCAGCGCCGGTCCGGCCTCGCTCGCCGCACCCGCCGCCCACTGTTGCGCCACATCCAGCAGCAACGTCGACTTGCCCACGCCAGGCTCGCCCGCGAGCAGCACGACCGCACCCGGCACGAGGCCACCGCCGAGCACCCGGTCGAGTTCGGGGACGCCGGTGGGGCGTGCGCGGGCCGGCTCGGCGCTGATGGAGGCGATGGGGCGGGCCGGTTCGGCGGATCGGCGCGGAACGACGGCACGCAGCGCCAGCGGCGTGGCCGCGGCCTCGATGATCGATCCCCACTCGCCGCAATCTGGGCAGCAACCGACCCACTTGGGCGGGCGGTGGCCACAAACATCGCATTCGTACGACGCTCGAGCCGCCTTAGCGCCGGACCGGGTCCGACTTGTCGGGGTCGCGCGGCTATCCGCGCGCTCCTGCATGGTCACGCGACGCACGCTAGCGGGCGGGTCCGACAAAATGCGGTCCGAATCGCCGAACCGTGGCTTCAGCCTTCGGCGTGCGCCGTGGCGCTGACCCTCGGCCCCGGCTCCGTCGGGACGCCGAAGGGCACGTTGACGCGGACCGAGGAGCCGTCATCGAACGTGAACGTCACCGGCACCGAGCTACCCGGTCCGAGCGGCCTGGTGAGACCCCTGAGCATCAGGTATTCGCCCTGTCCAGGCACGAGCAGCCGGTACGAGTAGGGTGCGATGTCGATCGAGATGGCCTGCGTGATCGGTGTCGGTGCCGCTGCGGCGGGGGATGGGCTCGGTGACCCCCCAGGAGACGGTGCAGCACTCGGTGATGCCGCCGTGGATGCGGTCGCCACCGCGGTCTGCGTCGCCGCTACCCCGGGCGCGCCACCCACGAGGACAACCGCGCGCGCTGTCTCGTCAGCGGTGACCCGAACGAGCTTCACCGGTCTGGCTCCGTCATTAAAGATCCGCGCCACCAGGGGCGCGTCGCCACCCTGTGGATAGCCCTGCTGGCCGTTGTACGCGATGAGCAGGTCCCTAAGGGCGATCTCGCCGTTCGGGCCGGCGTTGGCGTTCACGCCCGGCACTGCTGGCACCATCTCGCTCGTCTGCGCGAGCTGACCCGCGCTGCAGGCCGACACCAGGGTCAGCGCGGCGGCGCCGACGAGCAGCACCGACCCGGCGACGAACCGGGCGCTGCGGCGGCTGGAGCGGCTGGCGGTCACGATGGCCTCCTCGATCAACGGCAGACGGGCTACAGCGTAGTGGGCGCCGTACGATGCCGGGGGTCTACCCACCAAGATCGGCGATCAGACGACGGCACCGGCCGTGAGCAAGAGCGCGACGTTGATGAGCGCCGCGATCATCACCGCTCGGAAGGCGCTGCGCGAACGGGGGGAGCGAACCTGCGCGTACCCGCCGATCAGGAGCACCAACAGGGCGCCGCAGAGCCCCACAAGCGCGAGCACGGGCGGTGACCCGGGCGGGCCAAAGACGAGTAGGCCGCTGGTCAACGCGAGGAGGCCACCGGCCGCGACCGCGCTCCACTGTGGGCCGAGCCTGTGCGGCAGGCCATACACTCCAGTCCGGGCGTCGTCATCGAGGTCGGAGATCACGTTGGCAAAATGCCCGCCGCCGCCGAGGGTGGCACCCGCCGCTACCAGCCACCACGGCGGTGTCGGTGCCCCCGGCAGTCCGAGCACCACGAAGGTCGGCAACGCCGCGAACGAGACGACGTACGGCACCACAGAGAAGGCCGTGAACTTCAGCGGCCAGTTGTAGGACAGGGAAGACACGAGCCCGACCGTGGCGGCCAGCGCCGCGGGAGGTCCCGACAGCAGCGCGAGTGGAACGGTGATCGCCGCTGCGAGCGCCGCGCTCACCCCGACCACCCGGCGCGACACAGCGCCCGTGACGATGGGCTTGTCTAGCCGCCGAGCGCTGGCGTCGCGCGCGGAGTCGAGCCAGTCGTTGTGCCAGCCGACCGCGAGTTGGCTGGCCGCGACGGTCGCCGCCACCGCCACGACACCGCCAACATCGCGGCCGGTTATCGCGGCGAGTAGTGCCGAGCCTACGGTGACGGCCAGGCCCGGCTCGGGATGGCTGGCGCGAAGGAGACCGAGAAGGGTGCGGGTCGCGGACACGAGCGTAAGTCTGGCCGCTGGCAGGGTTCCGTGTCACGCTTCAAAGCATGCCGGTCGCGCCGCTCCGCAATGACGTACGACAGTACGAGCGATTGGCTGGAGAGTGGTGGCGCCCGAACGGCGCGTTCGCGATGCTCCATTGGATCGCCGCGGCCCGCGCCGCACTCGTACCCGAGGCCTCTCGCCCAGGTGCGGTGCTCGTCGACCTTGGCTGCGGCGCGGGCGTGCTTGCGCCGCATGTGGCACCGCGCGGCTACCGGCATGTCGGTGTGGATCTCGTCAGCGTTTCGCTGGTGCAGGCCCGCGAGCACGACGTTACTCCCGTCCGGGCGGATGTGAGAGCGCTGCCCTTGGCGGACTCGTGCGCCGACGTAGTGTGTGCGGGCGAGATCCTGGAGCACGTGGTCCATCCATCCACTGTGGTTGCTGAAGCGTGTCGCATTCTGCGGCCGGGTGGCACACTCGTGTTCGATACGATCAACGCGACGAGGGTGGGTCGGTTCGTCGCGGTGACGTTGGCCGAGTTGGTCGCCAACGTGGCGGTCAAGGGGATTCATGATCCCGCGCTGTTCGTGTCACCTCGAGTAGTGGTGAACGAATGTGCCCGGCACGGCGTGAACCTGACCGTCCGAGGCATCCGCCCAGCGGCAGCGCAGATGCTGCGCTGGTTGGTTATCCGCCGTGGAGATGTGCGGATCGTGCCAACCAGGTCCACGGCCGTGTTATACCAGGGCTGGGGCGTCAAGGAGGGGTGATGGCTGAGCCGTGGGAGTTGGTCGCGCGCCTGCGGCCCAAGTTCGCCGAGAGGGCGGCGGAAACTGACCGCACCGGCGACTTTCCGGTTGCTGACTTCGCCGATCTTCGCGATGCGGGCCTGTTTGGACTCTTCGCGCCCACGCGGCTGGGTGGCCTGGGCCTCGGCTACGCCGATTATGCGCGGGTCGCCTTCGAGTTGGCACGCGGCAACGGCGCAACGGCGCTGGTCTTCAACATGCACGCGTCGGTCACCGGAGCGCTCGCCGGCATCCCGGACGATCTCGCGCGGGCGCTTGGTGTGTCCGACGCGTTCTTCGCCTCGCGCGACCGAATCCTCGCGGCCGCCGCGCAGGGGGCTTTCTACGCCGTCGCGATGAGTGAGCGTGGGGTGGGCTCACGACTGTCGCAGTTAGCCGCCCGGTACGAGGCGGTGGACGGGAGCTTCCACATCAAGGGATCGAAGTCATTCGTCTCTGGCGCGGGGCATGCGGACGCATATCTGGTCGCGGCGAGATCAGCCTCGGACGACTCCGTGGTGTCCCAGTTCCTGGTTCCCGCGGACACAGAGGGACTAATAGTCGAACCAACCTGGGACTCGCTCGGCATGCGCGCCACCTCGTCGCACGACCTGCATGTGGATGTGGTGGTGCCGTCCGACGCGTTGCTCGGTGGGGCCGAAGGGCTTGCGCTTCTCGTGGCGCAGCTCATGCCCCATTGGATGGTGGCGAGTTACGCGGCGGTCTACGTCGGCGTCGCACAGTCCTGTGTGGACGAGGCCGTGTCGCACTGTCGGACTCGAGGGCTCTCGTCGCTACCGTCGGTGCGTGCCCGAATCGGCCGCGCGGACGCCGCCGTGGCCGCCGCGCGGCTGGTCGTCGACGAGGCGGCGCGCCGGGTGACCGAGGCCCCAGGCGAGGCGGAGACCAACCATTGGGTGTGGCGGGCCAAGCTGCTCGCCGGCACAACCGCCATGGACGTGGCAGCCTCCATGGTGGAGGCGGCTGGCACATCGGCGTCGCGGCGTGGACACCCGCTGGAGCGTCTCTTTCGCGACGCGCGCTGCGGCTCGCTGCAGCCAGCGACGTCGGATGTGTGCGCCGACTGGCTGGGCATCGCCACCCTCGGCGGCGATCCGGACGCTGAGGGTGTGGCGCCGCGATGGTGAATACCTGCCGAGCCGTCGTGGCCGGTGTCGGTGTCGCGCATCCACCTCCGGTCTCCCAGGAGGAGCTCTGGCGCGGCTTCTTTTCGGCGCACTACGCCGGTGTAGCGCGGGGCCTGGCGAAGCGGGTCTTTGAGAACTCCGGCGTGGTCACCCGCCATGGCGTGGTCAATCCGCTCGTGGAGGACCCCTCGCGATGGCCGACGAGTGCGCGGATGCAGCGTTATCTCGTCGAGGCGTTGCCGCTGGGCAAGGACGCGGTGTCGGCGGCGCTTGGGAAGGCCGACGTCGAGGCGAGTGACGTGGGCATGTTCGTGGTCTGCTCGTGCACCGGCTACGTGACGCCGGGGCTCGATATCCTGCTCGCCCGCGACCTCGGCCTGCCGCCGGACGCGCGGCGAGTCTTTGTCGGTCATATGGGCTGCTATGCGGCGCTGCCGGGGCTGAGCGTGGCAGCCGACTATGTGGCCCTCAACGGTCGCCCGGCGATTGTTCTCTGCGTGGAGCTGTCCAGCCTTCACGTGCAACCGCCCACTGTGGATCCGCAGCAGGTCGTCGCGCACGCCCTGTTCTCGGACGCGGCTGCCGCTGTAGTCCTGGTGCCCGACCGGAACGGATACGGCGTGGTCGAAGTTGCGTCGTTGACCGATACGACGACGGCGGACCACATGACATGGCACGTGACCGATCTCGGTTTCCGCATGGGGCTCTCGCCGCAGGTACCGCAGGTCTTGTCGCACTTTGTCGAACCGCTGGTCCGGGATCTCCTGGGCCGGCATGGCCTGACCGCCGAGAATGTCGGCGGATGGGCGGTACACCCCGGCGGGCCGCGGATCATGGAAGTGGTGGAGGAGCAGTTGGACCTTCCCGAGGGAGCGTTGGCTCCGTCCAGGGCGGGACTGGCCGAACACGGCAACTGCTCGTCACCGACCGTGTTGTTGATCCTCGAACGGATGTTGCGTGACCGTACCGCAAGCAATGCACCCATCGTCATGATGGCGTTCGGGCCCGGCCTGACGCTCTATGCGGGACTACTGAGCGTCACAGACCATCGATCGGTGTGACATCGTCAACGCTGTCGACCTTCGCGACTGTCTTGACCACGTCCCCGGCCCCGTTGACCAGGACCGCCATCGCCACACCAGGTGCTCCCGCGGTGCCCGGGGCGTATCGCGAGCGCAGCACTCCGCCGGGGTCGGCGAGCCCGCGAACATTGGCCGGTGCGCCGGCGCTGCCAGGTGGTGTGATCGCGGGCATGGTTCGGCCGACAGCCAGCACGGTGACACCGGCGGGCGCGGACGCACCCACATCGAGCACCAGCCTCCCGCAGTCACACCCGTCGGCGAGCAGGATCACCGCGGGCAGCAGGGCGCCGAGGCGCACCCCTGCGCCGGTAGCGTCGGTTAGGACGAGGTCGGCCAGCGTTGTCACCCCGGCGGTCGCTACGCCGCGGCCGGAGTCGCGTGCCGCCGATGGAGGCGAGGTCACCGGTAGCGGCGGACCGGGTTGGCGGCCCCAGGTCACGATGAACAGACTGACGAGCGTAGTCAGGATCGCCACCGCCATGATCACAACAGGAATGCCGAGCGACGACGGCTCCACGTCCGTGCCCGGCTGGGCCTTGATCGGCTCGGCCTTGAGGCCGAGCGCCGAGATGCCTAAAGCCGACCGCAGCCGACCGCGACGCGAGTCGCGGTAAAGCTCGCGGCGCAGCGCTTCGGCCTCCTCGTCGAGCTCCGCGGCGTCGTCGGGGATGACCACGGTGCCCCACTCCGGCGGGAAGTCGGGCAGGTCACCTGGGTTGGCGCCGCCGCCGTCGTCGGGCGGCGAACCGCCCCCGTTGTGTGGTCGGAGATCGCCCATGCCCCCTCCCTGGCGCTACCTCCACTGTCGCTCATTGGGTGTGGTCAGCGCCATAGCAGATCGGGGGTGCGACGCTTGCCACGCGACAAAGATCCGATATGTACGAAAAAGTCGGGCAAGATGGCTCTGACCAGGGCTTTTGCCTGCGCCACTGTCTATGGATCACTCGTGTCATGTGGGGGCGATTCGGCCCACACCCCCTCTGACCTGGGCATACGCCAGAGGGCCGGGTGAGCCGAGTCTGCCGTGCCGTGTTACCCTAGACACAGCGAAAGGGGTTTCGAACCTATGGTTTTCAGTGTCGGCGAAACCGTTGTCTACCCCCACCACGGGGCCGCACTCATCGAGGCAATCGAGACCCGGGTCGTCAAG
>Ga0184612_10001169_pt1 | contig 12666 bp, 14 predicted proteins | sample PLM3_60_coex_FD_133163 | JGI IMG/M metagenome (GOLD analysis project Ga0184612, IMG submission 133163) | Groundwater sediment microbial communities from an aquifer in East River, Colorado, USA - PLM3_60_coex | ecosystem: Environmental > Terrestrial > Soil > Riparian zone | place: USA: East...
AAGCCGCGGGACCTCAAGGCAATGGCGCCGGATGCGCCGAAGATCCTGCTGCACAATGTCTACGGCTGGTTTGCTCGCATCGAACGCGGGCTTTACGGCCTCACCGACGCGGGGCGCGAGGCGTTGAAGGTGTGGGCTATCGGGTAGGCGGATTTGTGACAGGGATTACTCTGATTCTGGAGGGGTGCCACTCCCTCTTTGTTTCGATCACTTGGAATTCGACTACTGCTACCGGGTTCGGCGCGATTTGCTGCCGCATTTTTGCAAATTGAGAGGTCGGCGAGTTGCAAAGAGAGGAATTCAAGGAAATAGGCCACACTGGTGGCCAAGTAATTTTCCGCGTGGCGACAGACCAAGACGGACGCAGATCCTACCAAGTGCGTTTCCAGCATTCGCGACCTGTCCCAGCTGTGATATTCGGCGTATACGCCATACCCCAAGGCGTCGCTATTGGTACGATACAAATGGGAGGAATAGGCGATCCTTGGAACCCTCCGCCGATTCCGGGCTGTTTTCCAGTTTTCATTGCATCCGACAGCGAAGGCATGTTCGGACAACAATGCCCAGAATGCGAGGGATATTGGAGATGTCGTGGTTCACCTACGGTCTGCCCGTACTGTGGAATACATGTGGAGCGACACCAGTTCTTGAGCGCGGCACAGCAGCGCTACGTTCATCAGTATTGTGCACTTCTAGACGAGGCGCTTGCGGCGGAAAATGATGGAGAACATGTCATTGATATGGACGCAGTAGCAGAGGCTGTCGGGAAGAATGCAGAAAAACCGCCTTTTTACTACGCAGAAGAGAGTCAGCAGAACAAATTCCGTTGTCGGGCGTGTGGTACTGTCAATGACATCCTCGGGACCTTCGGTTACTGCTCGAATTGTGCCACGCGCAATGATTTGCAGGAACTCGAGGCCAAGAGCATTCCCAATCTGCGGAATCGTATCAACGCTGGAGGTGCATATGAGGCATGTGTCAAGGATGCAGTCGCCGCATTCGACTCGTTTGTTGCCCAGTATGCGAAGCAACTCGTGCGGCGCATACCGATGACGCCACGGCGCAAATCACGCATCGAAAAGGTGCGCTTTCATAACTTGAGCGTAATCGCCGTTGAGATCAAAGGAACGTTTGATATCGACATTCTCGACGGCATGAAGCCCGAGGACGTATCCTTTGCAACTCTTATGTTTCATCGTCGGCACGTCTACGAGCACAACGGCGGCGAAGCAGATGAGAAGTACATTGCAGATAGTGGAGACAAGTCGGTGCGGCCAAAACAGGCGCTCTTCGAGACACAAGAATCAGCGCACCGGCTAACAGGATTAGTTGGAAAAATGGCGGCTAATCTTCATCAAGGGTTCCATGAAATCTTTGTGCCAAATCAGTCCCTGATTGATAGGTATCGCAAACAGAAGACCGTCGGAACGACCGGCGATTGAGATTATTGTCAAAGCAAGCGAATTCGGTAAGGCGCATTGTCTCGAGACATCGAGCGGCTCAAAGTTGGTCTGTCGCTGAATCCGTAGTGGGCGGATAGGTGGCGTGTCGGTTTTTCGGGTGATTGTTCAAGTCACTGCATCCTCACGGCCCGACGCGCCGCGCCACATACGTACAGCAACTATTCGCTGCAGAAAACACGCCTTTATCCGGTGCGGTTTCGGGAGCTGCGACCCGCGGTGGGCTGCCTCTGCAGCGCGACTTGCCATTCGAATAGGCCACTGTTCTCGCCATGGCAGTTGTGTTAGCCTTATCTAATGAAACCCGAAGCGTACGAATTGCTGGAGCACGAGTTGAAGTTGCCGCCAGAGGCACGTGCGGCGCTGGCGGGACATCTTATTGACAGTCTCGATGAGACGGTTGACGAAGGCGCCGAGGAAGCGTGGGCCACTGAAGTTGCCCAGCGGCTGAAGGGCCTGCGCGAAGGAAGCGTGGAACTAATCCCGTGGTCGGAAGTTCGGCGGAGAATCGCCGGAAGGTAGATGCCGGGTTCAATCGGTTTTCATTCCGACGCACTTGGGGCGATTTGACGGATAGGCGAAGGGGCTTGTGGGGGCGGGTTTGAAACTGCCCCTATGGTTCATGGCAATTCATGCCGAATGGCGACGATCACGGCCTCCGCGCAACATACGTGTAATAATTGCTCGCGGCGAAGAACACGCCCTCATCCGACGCGCGTTTCAGCGACAGCGCCCAGCGGTTGGCTTCGTCTTCGGTCATGGCGCCGGATTTCGGCAGCAGCTTGCTGAACGCCTCTACCGCCGACAGCCAGAAATCCGCCTGGCCGATATCCGCCATCGCATAGGGGAAGCTCTTCACCAGCTCGAGCCCGGCCTGGCGCAGCAGTCGCGGCATCTGCCGCATCACATGGGGGCTGGTGATCATGCCGGCGATGACCTTCCGGTCATGGGTCTCGGTGCGCTCGGCGTCCTCCAGCGCGAATGTGAGCGAGGCGTAATCGCCGTCGAAGATCGCGACCATGCCGCCGGGGCGCACCACGCGCGCGGCTTCCTTGAGCACGGCGAGTGGCCGGTCCACGTGGCTGAGCAGGGTGTGGGCGACGACCGCGCCGAATTCGCCGTCGCCCAGCGCAAGGCTGCGGGTGTCGCCGGTGCGGAAGGTGGCGCGGCCGTTGAGCCCCTCGGCGGCGGCGAGGCGCGCGGCTTGCTCCGCGAGATACGGGCTGAGATCGATGCCGGTGACCTTGCCGGCGAATTTCGCGCGGCGGGCGATGGCGCGGGCGACGAGGCCGGTGCCGCAGCCGAGATCGAGCACTGCACTCGCGGCGTCGATGCTCATGGCGTCGAGATAGTCGGCGAGGACCTGCTGGAAGAACGGGTGCACGCCCCGCACCTCCAGCCGCTTGGCCATGACGTCCAGCATGTTGTCGTCGAGCTTGTCGGTATTGCCGAAGGGATCGCGCATGGCCATGGGTATGCTCCTGACGATGGCGGGCGAGAGCGCCCGATGGCCCCTTGACGCGCGCCGGGCCGCTTCTATCGGCGGCCCTGGAGCGCGGACGGATGATACAGGAACGGATGTCGCGCGGCGAGCGCGGGTGTATGGAGAAATCATGGAGATGCGGGCGGCGAAGAACCGTAGGGGCGACCGGCGGTCGCCCTGATGCCGCGTGCGCTGTTGACAGGGCGACCGCCGGTCGCCCCTACGTTTTGTTGGTGCGCGGGCGGAGGATCCAGCTGGCGCGGAGGATGAAGTAGAGGACGATGCCCATCGCCGGCCATTTGAACCAGAGCTCGCCGTCCCAGCTGAAAATGTTGATGGCGAACAACCCCAGAATGACAACGCCGCAGCGGACGGCGCTCATATAGAGGCGGTGGCGGCGGTCGTCGGGCGCGCGCGCGGCGGCGGATGCGTCGACGCGCGGCGGCATGTCGGGCAGGGAGGGCGCGGCGCCGGGCCCAAGCTGCACGCGGTAGACCGCGACCTGCGCCGCAATGTTCTTCACCGACTGGTCGCCGAGGAAATCGAAGCCGAGGGAGAGCTTGTCGCGCACCTGGTCGAACACCGGGCCCGAGATCAGAATTCCGCCGGGATCGGCCAGCGCCTGCAGCCGTGCGGCGATGTTGACGCCGTCGCCATAGAGATCGTCCTGCTCCACCAGCACGTCGCCGAGATTGACGCCGATGCGGAACCACATCTGCCGCGCCTCCGGCAGCCCGGCGTTGCGCTCGGCGATCTCGCGCTGCATGCCGACGGCGCATTCCACCGCGCGCACCACGCTGGCGAATTCCGCGAGCATGCTGTCGCCGGCGGTGCCGACGATGCGGCCGCGATGGCTGTCGATCAGCGCCGCGCAGGCCGCGCGATAGGTCTTGAGCGTTCCGAGCGTGGCGGCCTCGTCCTCGCCCATCAGCCGGCTATAGCCGACCGCATCGGCGGAAAGGATGGTGGTCAGCTTGCGCTCGATGGGGGAGTCCATGGGGGTGCGGCCTCCGGATGGTCTCAATAACATGGAGGCGCAGGGCGATGCACACAAGTCTATGGTTCGTGCGCGCGGGCCCCTCACCCCGCAACATCCGCTGGACGCGGATGTTGCATCCCTCTCCCCGCTTTGCGGGGCGAGGGGACAATGTTTGGCACTGCAACCAAAGTTATCCCCTCGCCCACGAAGTGGGAGAGGGTGCGTAGCGGTCGCGTCCAGCGAACGCTACGCGGGTGAGGGGACGGCACGCCCCTTCCTTGACAACCTCACGCCGCGGGCTATCAGTACGCGCCGTTTCCGCCACAGGGGGATTTCCACGACATGACCCGCGCCTTCGTCTTTCCGGGCCAGGGCTCGCAGGCCGTCGGCATGGGCCGCGCGCTGGCCGAGGCGTTCGCGCCCGCGCGCGAGGTGTTCGAGGAAATTGACGACGCGTTGGCGCAGCGCCTGTCGCGCCTGATGTTCGAAGGGCCGGAGAGCGACCTGACGCTGACCGAGAACACCCAGCCGGCGCTGATGGCGGTGAGTCTCGCGGTCATGCGCGTGCTCGAGCGCGAGGGCGGATTCAAGGCGGCCGACAAGCTCGCCTTCGTCGCCGGCCATTCGCTCGGCGAATATTCGGCGCTGGCGGCGGCGGGCGCGCTCGATCTCGCCGATGCGGCGCGACTCTTGAAACGGCGCGGCCAGGCGATGCAAAAGGCGGTGCCGGTGGGCGAGGGCGCGATGGCGGCGCTGCTCGGCGTCGATCTGCCGGCGGCGCAGGAGATCGCGGCGGCGGCGGCGAAGGACACGGGCGAGATCTGCGCCACCGCCAACGACAACGCGCCCGGCCAGGTGGTGGTGAGCGGCAGCAAGAAGGCGATCGATAGGGTTGTGGTGATCGCGCCGGAGAAGGGCGCCAAGCGCGCGATCCTGCTGACCGTGAGTGCGCCGTTCCACTGCCCGCTGATGCAGCCGGCCGCCGACGAGATGGAGGAGGCCCTGGCCGAGGCGAAGATCGCAGCACCCGTCGTGCCGCTGATCGCCAACGTCACCGCGAAGCATGTGGTCGATCCCGAGACCATCCGCGCCCTCTTGGTCAAGCAGATCACCGGCATGGTGCGCTGGCGCGAGAGCGTGATCTATATGAAAGCGCAGGGCGTCGACAAGATCACGGAGATCGGCGCCGGCAAGGTGCTGGCGGGGCTGGTGAAGCGCATCGACCGCGAGATCGAGGCGTCGTCGGCCGGCGAACCGGTGGAGGTCGAGGCGCTGCTGAAAGTTCTGTGACGCGGGGCGAGAAATATATTCACCACAAAGTCACAAAGAACACGAAGAGGGCAGTAAGGATTGGAACCACAGATGCACACAGATAAACACAGATGCATCAAGCCCGCGCCGGAGACAATGAGTCACTTACGCAAGGCAGAGGATCCTGCGCGCCTTTGGCGCGCAAGAAAATATGGGGCATTGCACGACATCGCCGACGTACCCGCCGCCATCTATCTGTGTTTATCTGTGTGCATCTGTGGTTTGAATCTTCCTTCGCGTCCTTTGTGACTTTGTGGTGAACCATTTCTTGTTTGCGATGAGGTTTTGATCATGTTCGATCTCACGGGAAAGGCGGCGCTGGTGACCGGCGCTTCGGGCGGCATCGGCGGGGCGATTGCGCGCGCGCTGCATGCACAGGGCGCGACCGTCGTGCTGTCGGGCACGCGCGTCGCCGCTCTGGAGGAGCTAGCGAAAAGTCTGGATTCCAACTCCCCTGGGCGCACGCACATCGCCGTCAGCAATCTCAGCGATGCCGCCGGGGCGGAGAAGCTGATCGCAGCATCCGAGGCCGCCGCGGGCAAGATCGACATCCTCGTCAACAATGCCGGCATCACCCGCGACACGCTCGCGGTGCGCATGAAGGACGAGGACTGGCAAGCGGTGATCGACGTGAACCTCACCGCCGGCTTCCGCCTGGCGCGGGCGGCGCTGAAGGGCATGATGAAGCGGCGCTTCGGCCGCATCATCGGCATCACCTCGGTGGTCGGCGCCACCGGCAACCCCGGCCAGGCCAATTACGCCGCCGCCAAGGCCGGCATGGTCGGCATGTCCAAATCCATGGCCGCCGAGGTCGCCTCCCGGGGCATCACCGTGAACTGCGTCGCCCCCGGCTTCATCGAAACCGCCATGACCGACGTCCTGACCGAGCAGCAGCGCGAGCGGGTCAAATCCATCATTCCGGCCGGCCGAATCGGCCAGAGCGCCGAGGTTGCCGCCGCGGTGGTCTATCTGGCCAGCGACGAGGCCGCCTATGTGACCGGTCAGACCTTGCATGTGAACGGCGGAATGGCCATGATATGAACGGCTTAGGCCTGTAGGGCCGGGTTTACCGCCGGCTCCGGCAGGGCGCCGATTTGGGCTTGCGCCAGGGGGCGCGGCAGCCCATCTCTTGCCGAAGTCTTGCCGAAGTCTTGCCGAGGGGTTCGCGGCGCGGTAAGGGAAATCGCGGGTTTCTGTCGCCCCGGCGCGGCAGCGTTTTCATAACAGTCTCGAATAGCCATGAAGGTGGAGGCCAATGAGCGATATTTCCACACGCGTTAAGAAGATCGTCGTCGAGCATCTCGGAGTCGACGAAGGCAAAGTCACGGAAGGTGCCAGCTTCATCGACGATCTCGGCGCCGACAGCCTCGACACGGTCGAGCTGGTCATGGCGTTCGAAGAGGAATTCGGCTGCGAGATTCCCGACGATGCCGCCGAGAAGATCCAGACCGTCAAGGATGCGATTCAGTATATCGAATCGCGCGCGGCATAAGCGCCCGCCGAGCCTTGGCGTATCTCCGCCGCGCCGCGCCCGGTGGCGCGGCCGTTCTCGCATGATCTAAGCAGCGGTCCGTAAATGCGACGTGTCGTCGTCACCGGTCTCGGAGTCGTGTCGCCCCTGGCCTCGGGTGTGGAGATCACCTGGGACCGGCTGATCAAGGGCGAGTCCGGCATCCGCGGCATCCAGTCCTTCGACGTGCAGGACCTGCCCTGCAAGATCGCCGGGCAGGTGCCGCGGGGCGAAGCGGCCAATGGCGGCTTCAATGCCGATGCCTATGTGCCGCCCAAGGACCAGCGCAAGATGGACCCGTTCATCGTCTATGCGATGGGCGCTGCGAGCCAGGCGGTGGAGGATTCCGGCTGGAAGCCGCAGGACGAGGAATCCCGGGAGCGCACCGGCGTCATCATCGGCTCGGGCATCGGCGGCCTGCAGGGCATCTATGACGGCTCGATCACGCTGCATGAAAAGGGTCCGCGGCGCATCAGCCCGTTCTTCATCCCCTCGGCGCTGATCAACCTGGCCTCCGGCCATGTGTCGATCAAATACGGCTTCAAAGGCCCGAACCATTCGGTGGTGACGGCCTGCTCCACTGGCGCGCACGCGATCGGCGACGGCGCGCGGCTGATCGCGCTCGACGATGCGGACGTGATGGTGGCCGGCGGAGCCGAAGCTGCGATCTGCCGCCTGGGCGTAGCCGGGTTCGCCGCGGCGCGGGCGCTATCGACCAATTTCAACGACACGCCGGAGCGCGCCTCGCGCCCCTGGGACAAGGACCGCGACGGCTTCGTCATGGGCGAAGGCGCTGGCGTGGTGGTGCTGGAAGAGCTGGAGCATGCCAAGAAACGCGGCGCCAAGATCTATGGCGAAGTGATCGGCTATGGCATGTCCGGCGACGCCCACCACATCACCGCACCGTCAGAGGATGGCAACGGCGCCTTCCGCGCCATGCAGGCGGCGCTGAAGCGCGCCAAGCTGCAGCCCGAGGATATCGACTACGTCAACGCCCACGGCACCTCGACGCCGCTGGGCGACGAGATCGAGCTGGGCGCGGTGAAGCGGTTGTTCGGCGACGCGGCTTACAAATTATCGATGTCCTCCACCAAGTCCGCCATCGGCCATCTGCTGGGTGCTGCGGGCAGCGTCGAGGCGATCTTCTCGCTGCTGGCGATCCGCGATCAGGTGGCGCCGCCGACGCTCAATCTGGAGAACCCGTCGGACGGCTGCGACATCGATCTGGTGCCGAAGCAGGCGAAGCCGCGCAAGATCCGGCATGCGCTCTCCAACTCCTTCGGCTTCGGCGGCACCAACGCCAGCCTGATCTTTTCCGGCCCTCCGTAAGCGGCCCCGTGAGTCCCGTATCTCCCGCCTCTATCGCGACGCCGGGGGCTGCGCCGCCACCTGTTCTTTGTATGCCGTCATCCGGCGGCGCCGCGACAGCCCACAATTCCGCCAAGATTCTTGCGCATTAGGGCGGCCATGCGCTGGTTCATCCGCACCTTCTTCTTTCTGCTCTTCGGCGGCCTCATTGTCGCCGGGGCCGTCGCCTATTGGAGCTACAAGGACCTTCAGGCGCCGGGGCCTTCCACGGCCGACACGACTGTCATCATCGACTATGGAACCTCGGTGAGCGGTATCGCGCGCCAGTTGGAGGAAGCGGGGGTCATTCGCGACGCGCGCCCATTCTCGATCCGCGCGCGTTTCCTGCCGGAGGGCAAGTCGCTGAAGTTCGGCGAATACAAATTCCCCGCGGCGATATCGGCCGAAGACGCGATGAAGATGATGATCGACGGGGCTGTGGTGCAATACAAAGTCACCATTGCCGAAGGCTTGACCAGCGCCCAGATCCTGGCGCTGATCGCCGCCGCGCCCGATCTCGAAGGTGCTGTGCCCACCGCCCTGCCGGCCGAGGGATCGCTGCTGCCGGAGACATATCTATTCGACCGCGGCACGACGCGCGCCGAGATCGTCGCCCGCATGGAGCAGGCGATGGACAACAAGATCGCGGAGCTCTGGCCGAAGCGGGCCAAGGACCTGCCGTTCGCCACGCCGCAGGAAGCGATCGTGCTCGCCTCCATCGTCGAGAAGGAAACCGGCGTCGCCAGCGAACGGCCGCGGGTCGCCGCCGTCTTCATCAACCGGCTGAAGCAGGGCATCCCGCTGCAGTCGGACCCGACGATCATCTATTTCCTCGCCGGCGGGAAGGGGCCGCTGGATCGCGCGCTCACCTTCGCCGATCTGGCGAAGCAGGATCCCTATAACACCTACCTCAATCCCGGCCTGCCGCCCGGCCCGATCGCCAATCCGGGCCGCGCTTCCCTGGAAGCGGTGCTGAACCCGCCGGAGACGAAGGAACTCTACTTCGTCGCCGACGGCACCGGCGGCCACGCCTTCGCCGAGACGCTGGCGGAGCACAACAAGAACGTCGCCAACTGGCGCAAGATCCAGAAGGAAAAGAAGGACGAGGGGGCGACGGAAAGCGGGACGGGGAATTAGCGGCTGGCTTGGCGGCAAGCGCGCGCCTAGCCCCGAGCTAGATTCGCACGGAACTCGCCGCGACGTAGATCGAGGCAACTTCTTCGATGCCCGCCTGATCATCTGCATCGAAGCGCTTCGGGCTGGCACTGTCCAGGTCGAGCACGCCAAAGATCCTGCCATCACGTATCAGCGGGACAACCAATTCCGAGCGCGACGCCGCATCGCAGGCGATATGCCCTGGAAAGGCATGGACATCCTCGACCAGGATCGACCGGCCGCGCGCTACCGCCGTTCCGCAGACGCCGCGCCCCACGGCGATTCGCACGCAGGCCGGTTTGCCTTGGAAGGGGCCGACGATGAGTTCATTGCCGTTCCGCAGGAAATAGAAACCAGCCCAATTGATATCAGGCATCAGATCGAACAGGAGGGCCGACGTGTTTGCCGCATTGGCGATCGGGTCGCGCTCACCCTCGAGAAGGGAGCGTAGTTGGAGCGCCAGGTCCTTGTAGAACTCGGCCTTGCTCGTCGTCTCGATCAGCTTGCCCTGAAACATTTCGGCATTCCGCTAGCGGCGCGAATGGGGAATCATCTCATAGCAGTTTAGAACTAGATTCGCTGTAGTAGAACCACCATCTATTGTCATCCCCGCGAAAGCGGGGACCCGGGAGAAGCAGCGCGCGCTGCAACCTCTGGGTCCCCGCTTTCGCGGGGATGACAATCTTTAGAGGAAGTGATTCAATTGCGCCGCATGATCTATTCGCCGCTCAAACTGCCAATGGCAGTCAGACTTGCTCAATTCAACGTCTGTGCTGCCGTCACCAGCACGGGTTCTTCGCGGTAGACCTCGGGGAAGTAAATCTTCAGTGCCTCGATCTTCGGCAAATCGTTGATCACGATGTAGGGATAGAGCGGATTCAGCGCCAGGAAATCCTGATGATAGTCCTCCGCGGGATAGAACTGCCGGCCGGGTTCGATCGTGGTGACAACAGGCGCATCGAACACGCGCGCTTGGTCCAGCTGATCGATATAAGCTTCGGCGACCTTCGCCTGTTCCGGACTCGTGGGAAAGATCGTCGAGCGGTATTGCGTGCCAGTGTCCGGGCCCTGGCGGTTGAGCTGCGTCGGATCGTGGGCGACCGAGAAGTAGATCTGCAGGATTCGGCCATAGCTGATGACGTTCGGGTCGAAGGTGATGCTGACCGATTCCGCGTGTCCCGTCATGCCGGAGCCGACGGCCTCATATTGCGCCGTGCCGCTTTCGCCGCCGGCATAGCCGGAGACGGCGCTGCTCACGCCCTTCACATGCTGGAAGATGCCCTGCACGCCCCAGAAGCAGCCGCCCGCGAGCACGGCCGTTTCCGGTGCGGGCCCTTGCGCCGCGGGTTCGTCGATGGCAGGCGCTGGTACGGCGCGCCCTTCTTCCGCCGAAGATCGCGAAACGGCCAATAGGGCGCCGACAGACAAGAGCGCCGCCGCCAACACAATCGACACGGCCAGCTTCGAGGAAATCTTGTTAGGCGTAGTCATGATGAACTCCAAATTGAGCGAAAGATGACGTTCACGCTGCCGCGGGCTTGAAGGTCAGGGCGACACCGTTGATGCAGTAGCGCAGGCCGGTCGGCTGCGGTCCGTCATCGAACACATGGCCCTGATGACCGCCGCAGCGGCTGCAATGCACTGCGGTGCGCGTCATGAAGAAACTCGTGTCTTCGATCGTGCCGACAGCCTTTTCCAGCGGCGCCCAGAAGCTCGGCCAGCCGGTGCCGCTATCAAACTTTGTTGCCGACGAGAACAGATCGAGGCCGCAGCCGGCGCAGGCGAAATTGCCCGGTCGTTCCTCATGCAGGAGCGGGCTGGTGAAGGCGCGCTCCGTCGCTTCCTCCCGCAGCACGGCAAACTGATCGGGCGTGAGGAGCGAGCGCCATTCTTCCTCCGTATGCGTGACCTCGAAGACCCCGCTGGTGGCGGAAACGGCAGATCGCCGGGAAACGCCGTAGGCAAGCGCCAAGGCGGCAGCGCCCCCAGAGAGGAGAAGAAACCTTCTACTGATCATGATTCAAGGCCTCAGAGCTAGTCTTGCGCCGATGAGACGTCCTTTAGCGCAGATTCTCTGTGAGTATAAATATGTTCTTCCAGATGCAATTGATATCACATGCCCGTGACATCAACGGATCTTGACCGTTCGCGATCGACCTGCACTGCGAGTTCCGACTAGTCCGTCTTCGCAAACGTCGCAAACGCCTCCCCGTAATCCGGATGCCAGCGCGACAATGGCGGGCGGTTCTCCACGATATCGCCGGCCGCCCAGAGGATGCGGCGTTCGTCGAGCGAGCGCGGCACATCGTTGTCCGGGCAGAGGATGTAGAAATCGCCGGCGTTCAGCCGCTCCATCATGAAATCCACGGTCTGCTCCGGCGTCCAGGCGCCCGCCGGCTTCTCGGTGCGGCCGCCCGCCGACAGCTTGGTGAAAACGAAACCGGGGATGAGCAGATGCGCGCTCAGCCGGCAATCGGGGGTGTTCCGCAACTGGTGCTGCAGCGCTTCGGTGAACACCTTCACGCCGGCCTTGGCGATATTGTAGGCCGGATCGCCGGGCGGCGTGGTGATCCCCTGCTTCGAGCCGGTGTTGATGATCAGGCCGGGCCGGCCCCGCTCGATCATGCCGGGGACGAACAGCTGCGACCCACGTATCACGCCCCAAAGATTGGTCTCGATGACCCGTTGCCAGTTTTCGGACGGACCAAAGATGTTGCTGCCGGGCTGTACGCCGGCATTGTTCATCAGGATATCGGTGCCGCCGAAGCGCTGGCGCACGGCGGCTTCGAGCCGGCGAATCTCGTCGATGCGGCTGACATCCGTCGCCATGGTCATCACGCTATCTGCGCCTGACGCCGCCACTGACGAGAGCGCATCGGCCGCGCGCGAAAGCGCAGCCTCGTCGACATCGGCAATGCAAATGCGCAGGCCCAGCCGGGCGAAGCGCATTGCCGCGGCGAGGCCTATGCCGGCGGCGCCGCCGGTTACGACAGCGACAGATTGGGACGTCAAAGCAGGATGCGACATCGTTACTTCTCCTAACAACCACGAACCGTAAGACCACAGCAGCTCCGCAGCAGCGCAGAGTGGGAGAATACCTACACTTGCGCAGCATGCGGCACTAGAAATCGGTCAGGGGAGCTTTAGCGGCTCAGTTCCGCCGTGGCGAGCTCCGCCACTCTGAGAGCCGTATGGGGTGAGGCGCCATCGCCAAGTGACCATGCCGCCGAGAGGCCGGCCCAAGCCAATATCCATTGCAACAGTCGCTTGCGCTCGAGCCCTGCCGCCTCAGCAATCGCCTCGAGCCGTCCTGCGAAGGCCGCGGGCGCTGTCGCAGTCGAGTAGTCGGGATTGCAAAAGATGTTGGCGTAGTCGAAGCCTCGCTCACCGGTAAGACCCTTTGGGTCGATTGCCAGCCAGC
>Ga0184612_10001170_pt1 | contig 12665 bp, 14 predicted proteins | sample PLM3_60_coex_FD_133163 | JGI IMG/M metagenome (GOLD analysis project Ga0184612, IMG submission 133163) | Groundwater sediment microbial communities from an aquifer in East River, Colorado, USA - PLM3_60_coex | ecosystem: Environmental > Terrestrial > Soil > Riparian zone | place: USA: East...
ACGTCGAACTGCGGCTCCGCCCAGGGCAGCCGGTACATGTCCGCCTGCCGCACCAGGCAATTGCCGGCGCCGGCGCGGATCAGGTTGGCCCGCGCCACCGCCAGCATGTCCCGCGACAGATCGATCCCGGTGCCGCGGCCGATATGGGGCGCCATCAGCTCGAGCAGGCGGCCGGTGCCGGTCCCTACATCCAGCAGGTCGAGGTTCGTCCCGGTGGGCAGGCGCCGCCGCAGTTCCGCCGCGACCCGGTCCTCGTCGGCATAGAGCGCCCGCAGCCGGTTCCAGCGTCCGGCATTCTTGCGGAAGTAGGCGGCGGCTGCCGCGGCGCGCCCGGCGCGGATCTCCTCCAGCCGCTCGCGGTCCAGCCGCAGAGTCTCGTCGCCGGCGGGCAGGAGCTGCAGGATCTGCCGGGCGATGGCGCTGCCGGCCAGCCGCAGCCGCACCGAGTTGCCCTCGGGCAGCCGGTCCAGGAGGCCGGCATCGCAAAGCAGCTTCAGATGCCGCGACACCCGCGGCTGGCTCTGGCCGAGAATGGCGCAGAGATCGCCCACCGTCAGGTCGCCCTGGGCGCAAAGCGCCAGCAGCCGCAGCCGGCTGGTCTCCGCCACGGCGCGCAGGCCGGTGAGGAGGCCGGCAAATCCGGCGGCGGGGGTTTCGGGTAGGCGCATGGGCGTTAGCTCTCCCAATCGAGGTCGAGATCAGGAGTATATAAGGATATCTTTATGTTGTTAAGTAGATTTTTCGGGAGCGGTAAACGCCCCTCACCCACGCAACATTCGCTGAACGCGAATGCTGCGATCCCTCTCCCCGCTTCGCGGGGCGACGGATAATCATGGGCACGTGCAATTTCTTATTCCCTCGGTGGCCAACAGCCGTTCAGGCTGTTGGCCGGGTGAGGGGCCGTCGGAAGCGTGGAACTTTACTTCTAGGAAAATTATGCTATGATAATGATACGATGTTTCTCCCCATCCGGTCGCGGTCGGTCTCCCAACGAAGCGGGTGCTCCGACGGCGACTTCCTTTGCAAAGCATCGTTCCTCAAAAATCACTTTTCCCGGAATCGCGTATTTTCCCGTGAATCCTCATTGGAATCAGCGGCGTATCCCGCGCGGAAAATAGCGAAAAATGTACATTCGAACGCTTCGGCTGAGGAGAGAGGAAACGTGAGCTCAACCGCCTCCGAGAGCGGTGGCAATCTCCGGGAGCCGTGCGCCATCTGGCCCGGCCAGGCTGACCGCGACGAAATCGGCGCCCAGGTTGGCGAGGCGTTTCGCCGACGCCGCGTCGACAGCGCCGGCGATCACGCAGGGCACGGTCATCACCGGCGCCCACCAGGCCAGCAGCTCGATGGCAGGCTCGACCGGCGCCGGATCATCAAAGCGGCCGAACGCGACGTAGTCGGCGCCCGCTTCGGCCACTGTCATGGCGTCGTCCGGATCGGCGCTGCCCACGCCAATGGACGCGTCCTTGCCGAGGCGCCGCCGGGCCGCATCGAACTCGGCCGCATCGTCGAGATGCACGCCGTCGGCGCCGGCCTCCGCCGCGATCTCGACGCGGTTCGCCACCAGGAAAGCCGCGCCGGCCTTCTGCACCGGCGGCCCCAGGCGGCGCGCCGCGGCGAGCGCATCCCTATCGCTCAGCGCCGGATCAAAGCGCAGCAGGACGCAGGCGATATCGGCCGCCGCGAGCGCAGCGGTGATCTCAGCCGCCAACGGCTCGGCCGCCGCGGCGGAACTGAGCCGCGGCGTGACCAGGTAGATTCGGCAGGAATTGGCGGGATCGGCGGGCAGAGGACTCGCCGTCAGGCCTGGCCGAGGAAGATTTTGACCATCGTGTCCAACATCTTCAGCGCATCCTCGCGCTGCCGCTGGAAGCTGTTGCGGCCAATGATCAGACCGGAACCGCCGCCGTCGCGGATGGCGCGGGCGTCGTTGTACAGCCCTTCGGTGTCCTTGGCAGCACCGCCGGAGAACACGACGATGCGCCGGCCGTTGAAGCAGCATTGCATGATGTGGGCGATGCGGGCCTTCAGCGTGCTGACGTCGATCTTCTGCTTCTCATAGACCTTCTTCGCCTCGTCCTGCTCCACCACTTCCGTAGGCGGCTTCACCTTGATGATGTGGGCGCCCAGCAGCGCCGCCATGTGGGCGGTGTAGGCGGTGATGTCGATGGCGGTCTCGCCCGGCTTGGACATGTTGCCCCGCGGGTAGGACCAGATCACCACGGCCAGGCCGTAGGACTTCGCCTCGGCGGCCATGGCGGCGATCTCCTCCATCATGCCGAACGCATGATCGGAGCCGGGATAAATCGTGAAACCGACGGCCGAACAGCCGAGGCGCAGCGCCTCGCGCACCGAGCCGGTGACCGCCTGATCCTTGATGTTCGTCAGGCTGTTGGAGCTGTTGACCTTGAGGATCGTGGGAATCGCTCCGCCGAACGTGCCGGCGCCGGCCTCGAGCGCGCCCAAGGGCGCGGCGTAGGCCGAAAGCTCGGCATCCACGGCAAGCTGGAAATGATAATGCGGATCGTAGGCCGGCGCGTTGACGGCGAAGCTGCGGGCCGGGCCGTGCTCGAAACCCTGATCCACCGGCAGGATGACCATGCGGCCGGTGCCACCCAGGCGCCCCTGCATCAGCATACGCGCCAGGTTTGTTTTCGTTCCCGGATTGTCGCTCTCGTACCAGGACAGAATCTTGCGGACCTGCGGGGTGAGTTCCATGATGACCTATCTGCCTCTTTTCTTCTTGCCTCGGGCTGCCGGGCTTTGGATAGCGGACGGGCGGCGCTTTTTCAAATGCGCGGACCGGACCAGCCAAGCGCGGCAGGCCGCCTCGGGATCGGCGGCGTGGCGCAGATCGCAGGCCGCCGGCCGCCGCCGCAGGATCGTTCCGCCCTGCTGCCGCGCGATGTCCCGAAGGGGACGCAGCAGCCGGACATCGCCGCGGAACACCACCTGAGTGAGCCCTTGGCGGAACGCGGCCTGCACCAGATCGGCGCGCGACCCGCAATCGAGGATGCCCACGACCGCGGCGTCGGCTTGCGATTCTTGCGCCATGCGAATCACCGCCGCAAACCAGCCGGCCCCGGCATAGGCCGCCGCACCCGGCCCGCTTAGCAGCGTCACCGCAGAATTATGCGCCGCCGCAGCGGAAACCGCCGCTTTCGCCTGTGACAAAGAATGGACAATGAATACGCCGCGCATCGTCGAGAAGTTTTTTTCGCCCTGTTCGCAATCACTTGCTTCGCACGCCCGCAAATATGCGGCAACTGTGACGGGCATCACGGCATCCCCGGGGCGATGCGCCTATATCTTTCCTCGTTGGCGATATTCCTGGCCCCTTTCGCCAACCAGACATAGCGCTGTAGAGGCGCGCATCATCCTGGTTAGCCTCCCTGGCCATTTGATGCGCGCCTCAATTTTTTCCCCGAGAACATCGCCGCGACTTTGCCGCCGTCCGCTCAGCAGAAAGCGGAGCACGACCCATAATGCTGCATCGCGCCAGCGGCGCGGTGACGAGCAAAATCCAAGGCGATGCAAGGCGTTACGTTTGCACGGATTCGGGCGGGACTTGCGCGCTAAGGAATCGGTAACGACTTGGTTAACCCGCGGGTATGGATCGCGGAGTTATGATGCTCGTATCGGGAGCTCCAAGGAGCTGACTATGGGCGATATCGTACAGTTTCCCAGTCGAAGCGAGCGGCGGTTGCGGGACCAGGCCGCGCAACTGGATCGCGCCCGGCGCGACTGGACCATGCTGAGCGGCTACGACCGCGATGCCGCCGCGGAGGCAATGACCGAATTTTATCGCGTGTGGTTCCTGTCCGCCGAGCGACAGGGCGATTTCAGCGCCGAAGAATTGGCCGACGCTCCGGACTAGCAGCCCGGCTCAGCCGAGCTTCGCCAACGCAACCGCCGTGTCCACCATGCGGTTGGAGAAACCCCACTCATTGTCGTACCAGGACAGCACGCGCACCAGCTTGCCTTCGATCACCTGCGTCTGCTTGAGGTCGAAGGTGGAACTCGCGGGATTGTGATTGAAATCGCTGGAGACCAGCGGCTGATCGTTGACGGCGAGGATGCCCTTCAGCGGGCTGTTGCTTCCCGTCGCCGCCTCGATCGCCGCGTTGTTGACCTCCTCGACCGTCGTCGCGCGCTTCGGCACGAACTTGAAATCGATCATCGACACGTTCGGCGTCGGCACGCGGATCGACGAACCATCCAGTTTGCCCTTCAGCTCCGGCAGCACGTCGCCGACGGCCTTCGCGGCGCCGGTGGTGGTCGGGATCATCGACAGCGCGGCGGCGCGGGCGCGGTAGAGATCCTTATGCAGCGTATCCAGCACCGGCTGATCGCCGGTGTAGCTGTGGATCGTCGTCATATAACCCTGCTCGATGCCGATGGCCTTGTGCATGACCGCCGCCACCGGGACCAGGCAGTTCGTCGTGCAGGACGCGTTGGAAACGATCGTATGGCTTTTCTGGAGTTTATCGTGATTGACGCCAAAGACGACCGTAAGATCGGCGCCGGTGGCGGGGGCGGAAATCAGCACCCGCTTGGCGCCGGCCTGCAGATGCTTCGCGGCGTCGTCGCGCTTGGTGAAGATGCCGGTGCATTCCAGCGCCACGTCGATGTTCAGCTCCTTCCACGGAAGCTTCGCGGGATCGCGCTCGGCCGTCACCTTGATCCAACCGCGGCCGGCATCGATGGCGCCGTCCTTGGTTTTCACTTCTTTGTTGAGGGGGCCGTGCACCGTGTCGTAGCGCAGGAGGTGGGCGTTGGTTTCGACAGGGCCGAGGTCGTTGATGCCCACCACTTCCACATCGCGGCGGTCGCTCTCCAGGATGGCGCGCAGGACCAGACGTCCGATGCGTCCGAAGCCGTTGATGGCGAGGCGGATAGCCATGAAAACTTCTCCCTACAATCGCGCTTTGGCTGCCGCGACGGCGGCATCGGCGGTGATCCCGAAATGCTTATATAGGTCGCCGGCCGGCGCCGAGGCACCGAAATCCTGCATGCCGATGAACAAGCCATTCGGGCCGATATACTTCTGCCAACCGAACGGCGACGCGGCTTCGATCGCGACGCGCACGCTGTTCGCGCCGAGAACCTCGGTCTGGTGTGCATGCGAAGCCTGATCGAACAACTCCCAGCTCGGCATCGAAACGACCGCGGCGCCGATGCCTTCGGCCTGCAGCTTCGTCCGTGCCTCGACGGCGACGGAGACTTCCGAACCGGTGGCGATCAGCGTGACACGCCGCTGGCCCTCGGCCGGCTGCAACACATAGCCGCCGCGGCTGCTGAGGTTGGCGTCGGTGTGCTGCGTGCGCAGCGTCGGCAAGGCCTGCCGCGTCAGCGCCAGGATCGACGGGCCCTTCCGGTTGGCCAGGGCGAGCTGCCAGCACTCCGCCGTTTCCACCAGATCGGCCGGCCGGAACACCAGAACATTCGGGATCGCCCGCAGCGCCGCCAGATGCTCGACCGGCTGATGGGTCGGACCATCCTCACCGAGGCCGATGGAGTCATGGGTCATCACATAGACGACACGCTGCTGCATTAGCGCCGAAAGCCGTATCGACGGCCGGCAATAATCGGTGAACACCAGGAACGTGCCGCCATAAGGAATGACGCCCCGATGCAGCGCCAGCCCGTTCATCGTCGCGGCCATGCCATGCTCGCGCACGCCGTAATAAATGTAGCGGCCGCCGTAATTGCCGGCGGCAAAGGCGCTCATATCCTTCGCCTTCGTGTTGTTCGAACCCGTGAGATCCGCCGAACCGCCGAGCAATTCCGGCAGAATCGGCGCCAGCGTATCCAGCACCTTCTGCGAGGCTTGCCGCGTGGCGATCTTCGGCGCCTCCGAGGATGCGCTTTGTTTCACCGCGGTGATGGCGGCATCGGCGGCGGGCAGCAGATCGCCCTCGATGCGGCGCTCGAATTCGGCGCGGTCGGCATGGGCCGCAAGGCGCTTCTTCCAGGCCGCGACGGCCGGCTTGCCCTGCTCGCCCACCGCGCGCCAGGCCGACAGGATTTCGTTCGGCACCACGAACGGCGCGTGGGACCAGCCCAGCTTTGCCCGCGCGCCCGCCACCTCCTCAGCACCCAGCGGCGAACCGTGAGTCGCCGCCGTGCCCGCCTTCTTCGGCGCGCCATAGCCGATGACTGTTTTGCAAGCAATCATGCTCGGCTTGTCGCTGCTCTGCGCCCGCGTCAGCGCGGCGGCGATCGCGGCGGGATCGTGGCCGTCGATGCGCTCGGCGCGCCAACCGTTGGCCTGGAAGCGCGCCACCTGATCGTCGGAAACCGAGAGCGAGGTCGGCCCGTCGATGGAGATGCTGTTGTCGTCGAACAGCAGGATCAGCTTGTTGAGCTTGAGATGCCCAGCCAGGGACATCGCCTCATGGCTGATACCCTCCATCAAACAGCCGTCGCCGGCGATGACGTAGGTTTTGTGATCCACGAGATCGTTGCCGAATTTGGCATTCAGCGCGCGCTCGGCGATCGCCATGCCGACGGAATTGCCGAGGCCCTGGCCCAGCGGCCCGGTGGTGGTCTCGATTCCCGCGGCATGGCCGTACTCGGGATGGCCGGCGGTGCGGCTGCCCAGCTGGCGGAATCGCTTGATCTCATCCAACGTCATATCCGGATAGCCGCTGAGATAGAGCAGCGCATAGAGCAGCATCGACCCATGGCCCGCCGAGAGCACCAGACGGTCGCGGTCGGGCCACTGCGGATCGGCGGGATCGAACTTCAGGAACCGGCCGAACAGCACGGTCGCCACGTCGGCCATGCCCATGGGCATGCCGGGATGGCCGGAATTGGCCTTCTCCACCGCATCCATGGCCAGGGCGCGGATGGCATTGGCCATGTCGCGATGGCTGACCTCGGCGGCAATGGATGACGACTGGCGGCTTGGCATGGCGCCCTGCATATCCGGCGTTTCCTCTGGTGATTCCGGGACGGAAATTGGCGGCGATCCGGCGATTGCGGCGCAAATTGCCGACGGCGTCCGGCGGCGTCAACGGTCATGTTCCCCTAAGGGAGCCTCGGCCATCGGCGGTTGACGGCGCGAGGTTTGCCCGCCTAATGTCTGATACAATTCAGATTAGGCCGCTGGAACACCCGCTAACGGCTTGAAACCGCCGCAATGTCTCGCCTTATGACTGCCCTGGATCAACTTGACGCCGCCATCGACCGGCTGCACTCCGCGGTGGACGCTCATCTGGAGCGCCATGATTCGGAGCGTGCGCGGCTGGCCGAGGAATTGAAGGCATTGAAGACGCATCACACCGCGCTGCAGACCGAAGCCCGCACCGTCTCCAACCGGCTGGATGCGGCAATCGGCCGCCTCAAGGCCTTGGTGGAGGGCTGAACGCTATGTCGAACGTGCCGGTCATCATCAACGGACGCACCTACGACCTCACCTGCAATGACGGCCAGGAAAAGCATCTGCAGGATCTGGGGGCCGAAATCGGCCGCCGCGTTGACGAATTGACCAAATCGGTGGGCCAGGCCGGCGAAGCGCGGCTGCTGCTGATGGTTTCGCTGCTGCTGGCGGACGAGCTGAACGACGCCCTCGGCGAGGTGGACCGGCTGCAGCAAGGCGGCGCCCCGGTTGGCAGCGAGGATGCCGTCGCCGGCTCCATAGAAAAATTGGCCAAACAGATTCAGGATATTGCGGCCAAGCTCGAGGCCGCCTAGATTCAATCCGCGGGCGGCGCTGCGCGGTGCGACAGACCGTCATTCCCTGGGGCCAATATCTACCTCTCGGGAGCTGTCCCTGCCGGGACCCTGGTTTCGGTACATGGCGCCCACCTGCAAACGCAGGCCACAGAGGAATCATACAGTCATCGGCCAACGTGGACCGCTCGCGCTCGCTACCTCTCAATTTCCGCCGGACAATCCGAATTGCCGAACGCCATGGCGCCGTCCGCTGATATCGACGCGGCCAAGGCTGAATTGCGCGCGGTCGTTGCCGAACGGCGGCGGCAGGCGGTGCGTGATCTGCCTCGCGCGGGGGAGGATCTGCGTGACCGGTTTTTGGCTGCCATGCCCACCGAGGGGCATGAGACCGTCTCGGCCTTCTGGCCCCTCGCCGATGAACTGGACACCCGCCCGCTGATCGCGGCGCTGGCGGCGCGCGGCCATCGCATCGGCCTTCCCGTCGTGGTCAGGCGAGGCCAGCCGCTGCTGTTCCGCCAATGGACGCCGGACACCGTGCTCGTGCAGGGATCGTTCCGCGTCATGACGCCGCCGCCGGAGGCACCGGAAATCGTGCCCTCGCTGCTGATCGTGCCGCTGCTGGCGTTCGACCGGGCGGGCTATCGGCTCGGCTATGGCGGCGGCTTTTACGACCGGACGCTGCATAAGCTGCGGACAGCGGCGGGTACCGACGGCAAGGTTCTTGCCGTCGGCGTCGCGCTCTCGGCTCAGGAGGTGCCGTCGGTGCCGCGAGATGAGACCGACCAGCCGCTGGATTGGATCGTGACCGAGCGCGAGGCCTTCGTCCTCGACTGATCCAAACCCCTCTTGTTTCCTGGACGAACCTGCCAGCAGCCGCGATATTGCGGCCATGAGACTGCTTTTTTGCGGCGACATTGTCGGACGATCGGGGCGGGACGTGCTGGTCGAGCATATACCGCGCCTGCGCAAGGAACTGGCGTTGGATTTCGTCATCGCCAATGGCGAGAACGCCGCCGGCGGCTTCGGCATCACCGAGAAGATCTGCCAGGAACTCTACGATGCCGGCGTCGACGCCATCACCACCGGCAATCATGTCTGGGATCAGCGGGAGACCTCAGGATTCATCGACCGGCATCCCCGACTGCTGCGGCCGCAGAACTATCCGATGGGCACGCCGGGCAAGGGCAGCAACGTCTATCAGACCACTACCGGCCGCAAGGTGATGGTGGTGAACATCATGGGCCGCCTGTTCATGGAGCCGCTAGATGACCCCTTCGCCGTGCTGGAGAAGGAACTGTCGGCACAACGGATGGGCGGCACGGTCGATGCGATCATCGTCGATGTGCATGCCGAAGCGACCAGCGAAAAAATGGCCATGGGTCATGTCTGCGACGGGCGAGTGTCGCTTGTTGTGGGCACGCATACCCATGTTCCCACGGCCGATACGATGATCTTGCCGAAGGGCACGGCCTATCAGACCGATGCCGGCATGTGCGGTGATTACGATTCCGTTATCGGCATGGACAAGGCGCTGCCGATCGCCCGCTTCACCCGCAAGCTGCCCACCGACCGCCTCTTTGCCGCTCAAGGGCCAGGGACGCTTTGCTCCGTGTTCGTCGAGACTGACGACAAGACCGGTCTCGCCCGCCGCGTCTCGCCGCTGCGCGTCGGCGGCAAGCTGGCGCCGCAAATGCCACAGCTGGCATCGCTCGTAGCGGCATCGTGACATCGCTGGGATAGCGTTCCATTTGCGCTGAAAACACGGGCAAAACGGCCCCGAATCGCCGTATTCTTGCCATATTGACAGCCTAGCTAACGGCGTTGGATTGTCCGCGCCTTCATAACATTGGCTCACTTTTGGCAACCTGAAAACCGCGGGAACAGAGGTCGATTCGCGATGGCCGGACACTCACAATTCAAGAACATCATGTACCGCAAGGGCGCGCAGGATGCGAAGCGCGGCAAGATCTTCACCAAGCTGATCCGCGAGCTTACCGTGGCGGCGAAAAACGGCCTGCCGGACCCCAATTCCAATCCGCGCCTGCGGGCGGCGATCTCGGCGGCGCGCCAGGCCAACATGTCGCGCGATACCATGGAGCGGGCGATCAAACGCGGCACCGGCGGCGACACCGGAACCAATTACGAAGAGGTGCGCTATGAGGGCTACGGCCCCGGCGGCGTCGCCATCATCGTCGAGGCGCTGACCGACAACCGCAATCGCACCGCCGGCGAGATCCGCGTCGCCTTCACGAAGTTCGGCGGCAATTTGGGAGAGACCAACAGCGTGTCCTTCATGTTCGACCGCAAGGGCATCATCCGCTATCCCGCCAAGGCGGCCAGCGGGGATGCCATGTTCGAGGCGGCGCTGGATGCCGGCGCCGACGATGTCTCCAGCGATGCCGATGCCCATGAGGTGCTGTGCGCTGTCGAGCAGTTCGCCGCCGTGCGCGATGCGCTGGAAGCCAGGTTCGGCGCGCCTCAGGAAGCGCGCGCCGGCTGGCGCCCGCAGAACACCGTGCCGGTCGATGGCCCGGCGGCGGAGTCGCTGCTGAAGCTGCTGGACGCGCTGGAAGACAACGACGATGTGCAGAACGTCGTGGCCAACTTCGAAGTGGCCGACGATGTGCTGCAGCGGATGACGGCCTAGACATGCGGCTCCTCGGACTCGATCCTGGACTGCGCCACACCGGCTGGGGCATCATCGATGTCGAGGGCAGCCATCTGCGCTATGTGGCGGATGGCGCTATCCATCCGAAGGCAGATCTGGGGATGGCGGAGCGGTTGGTGCTGCTGCATCACGCCTTGGCCAAGGTGATCGGCGATCACAAGCCGGCCGAGGCGGCGGTGGAAGAAACCTTCGTCAGCCAGAATGCGGCCTCCACCCTGAAGCTTGGTATGGCCCGCGGCGTCGTCGTGCTGGTGCCGGCGCTGAGCGGCCTCGCCGTGTCCGAATATCCGGCCAATCTGATCAAGAAATCCGTGGTCGGCGTCGGGCATGCCACCAAGGACCAAGTACAGATGATGGTGCGCCGTCTGCTGCCAGGTTGCCGGCTGGATTCCGAGGACTCAGCGGATGCACTGGCGGTGGCGATTTGCCACGCCCATCATGCCGGCACCGCGCGGCGGATCGCCGCCGCCGTGGGAGCGAGGATACCATGATCGCCAAACTCACCGGCCTCGTCGATTCCGCCGCTGCCGACTCGGCCATCATCGATGTAGGCGGCGTCGGCTATCTGGTGTTCTGCTCGGCGAAGACGCTGAACCGCCTGCCGGCGCGCGGCAGCGTCGCCAGCCTGCTGATCGAGACCCATGTGCGCGAGGACCATATTCACTTGTACGGCTTCGCCGACGAGGCGGAGCGGGATTGGTTCCGCCTGCTCACCACCGTTCAGGGTGTCGGCGCCAAGCTGGCGCTGGCGATCCTCGGCGTGCATAGCGCCGGCGAACTGGCCCAGACGATCGCGGCCCAGGACAAGGCGAGCCTGACCCGCGCCAGCGGCGTGGGCCCGAAACTTGCCGGCCGCATCCTGTCGGAGCTGAAGGACAAGGTAGGCGGCATTGCCCTCGGCGGCCTGGCGGCGCTGGCGCCGGAAGCGGAGCCCATCGGCCCGATGGCCGATGCGGTGTCGGCGCTGGTCAATCTCGGCTATCGCCGCGCCGAAGCATTCGGCGCGGTGGCCCAGGCGGCAAAGCGGCTGGGCGGCACACCCGCGCTCGAACCCCTGATCCGCGCCGGGCTGAAGGAGCTTAGCGCATGACCGACCGCCGCATGATCAGCCCCGCCGCCGCTACCGGGGACGCCGCCGAAGCGTCGATCCGGCCGCAGCGCCTCGCCGAATTCGTCGGCCAGCAGGCGGTGCGGGAGAATCTCAGCGTCTTCATCGAGGCGGCGCGGGCGCGACGCGATGCCTTGGACCATGTGCTGCTGCATGGGCCGCCGGGCCTGGGCAAGACCACCCTGGCGCAGATCGTGGCCCGCGAACTCGGCGTCGGGTTCCGCATGACATCGGGCCCGGTGATCGCCCGTGCCGGCGATCTGGCGGCGCTGCTGACCAACCTGGAAACGCGCGACGTGCTGTTCATCGACGAGATCCATCGGCTGAATCCGGCGGTGGAGGAAATTCTCTATCCCGCGATGGAGGATTTTCAGCTCGACCTCATCATCGGCGAAGGGCCGGCGGCGCGCTCGGTGCGCATCGACCTGCCGCGCTTCACTCTGATCGGCGCAACGACGCGCTCGGGCCTCATCACCACGCCTCTGCGGGAGCGCTTCGGTATTCCGCTGCGGCTGCAGTTCTACACATCGGAGGAGCTGGAGCGCGTGGTGCTGCGCGGCGCGAAGGTGCTCGACCTGGATATCACCGCCAGCGGCGCTCAGGAGATCGCTCGCCGCTCCCGCGGCACGCCCCGCGTGGCCGGCCGGCTGTTGCGCCGGGTGCGCGATTTTGCCGCCGTTGCGGGCACGAAGAAAGTGGATGCCAAGGCGGCGGATGCGGCGCTCAACCGGCTGGAAGTGGATGGGCAGGGCCTCGATGCCATGGATCGCCGCTTCCTGCGTTGCATTGCCGAGAATTACGAAGGCGGGCCGGTGGGTGTCGAGACACTGGCGGCGGCGCTGTCGGAACAGCGCGACGCCATCGAGGAAGTCATCGAGCCCTACCTGATCCAGCAGGGGCTGCTGCAGCGCTCGCCCCGCGGGAGGCTGCTGACCGCGGTCGGCTTCCGCTATCTCGGCCTGGCGATGCCCAAGCGCGCGGCCGAGCAGATGGACCTGCTGGGCGGCGGGCCGGAGGAGGTGGGCGATGACGCGTAGTGCCGCCATCCACCACCATCCCATCCGCGTCTACTACGAAGACACCGACGCCGGCGGTGTCGTCTATTACGCCAATTACCTGCGTTTCGCCGAACGGGCGCGTACCGAATTCATGCGCGACGCCGGCGCCGATCACGCGGGCATGCTGCGCGACACGGGCTTGAGCTTCTTC
>Ga0184612_10001171_pt1 | contig 12659 bp, 12 predicted proteins | sample PLM3_60_coex_FD_133163 | JGI IMG/M metagenome (GOLD analysis project Ga0184612, IMG submission 133163) | Groundwater sediment microbial communities from an aquifer in East River, Colorado, USA - PLM3_60_coex | ecosystem: Environmental > Terrestrial > Soil > Riparian zone | place: USA: East...
ATGCCGGCGATCAAGCCGTGCCCGATTCTCCGTACCCCGCCGCAGGTTTTCGAATTATTATGCCGAATGCGCGCTAGATTTCTTTCCGCTTTGGCGCTTTCACAATCACTGAACTTAGTAGGTCGTTTACCAATCCCGCATCAGCCGTTGCGGGTGCCAGTGGTGGGCGCCGTGAGCGGAGATGTAGTCGTCGCGGGCGAAAAGTTTTATCAGCACGACGCCCGCAACGAAGCCGCCGATATGCGCCCAGAAGGCGACACCGCCCACTTCGTCTGACGAGAGAAATCCGCTGGCTAGCTGAATGAAAAACCAATAACCGAGCATCATCCAGGCGGGCAGAGCGACTGACGTGAAAAAAATAAAAATCGGCAAGAGCACATAAACCTTTACTCTAGGGTACAAAATCAAATAACCACCCATGACACCGCTAATCGCTCCAGAGGCGCCGACCATGGGAATCAGAGAGTCGGGAGTAGTGACGACTTGGCCGATGGCTGCGGCGAGACCGGTCAATAGATAAAAGGCGACAAAGCGCAGCCTGCCCATGGAGTCCTCGACGTTGTTGCCGAAGAGCCAGAGAAACCACATGTTGCCGATCAGATGCATCCACGAACCGTGCAAGAACATGGAGGTCAGTAGATGGGAGATCTGGCGGCCCGGATCAGTCGTGCAAACGAGTCCAGGACCGATCGGAAAGCCCTTGCCCGCGGGAACCGATGCGGTAATTTCAGCCGGAATCAATCCGAGCTCGCACACGGATTTGGCAAGAGGAAATTCTGCGCCGGCGCCTTGGATGAATAACCAGACGAAGATATTCAGGCCGATAATCGTCGCAGTGACGATGGCTCGACGCTGGGTCTCGTTCTCATCGCGATAAGGAATCATGCATGCTGCTCGCTGTTTTACACTTTATCAAAGTTGAATCGTTGTCGCCTGGCTATGTTATATCCTTCACTCGGCTTCAGGAGTACTTTACCCCGGCAATCTTCACGAGGCCAGAGGCGGTAGAGACGTTTGTTTCACAATTGTTTTGAAAAACATAGCTTGATTGCTCTACGATATTGGCGGTAGAACGCTGGCAGATCGCTGAATAAGGTTTAACTGTGATTTTATATTCGAGGATGGAGAAGCGAAGATGCAGGATGGCGATCTTGATCATCGGTTCGGAGGCGACAATGGCGGAAGTAATTGGACTGGGACATGTTGGGATCTATGTAAGGGACTTGGAGCGAATGGTGGGGTTCTATCGTGACGTTCTCGGTATGCGTGTCACCAAGCAAAACTGGCGGGCGGGGATTGTATTCCTGAGCGCGGACCCCGAAGGGGCCGACCACGAGATCGCGCTTTTCCGCGGGCGCCCTGATGATGTCGACTCTCGGCTGATAAATCAGATTTCGCTTCGCGTCGGAACGCTCGAGGATTTGCGCGTCTTTCATCGTAGGTTGGTTGGCGAAGGTTTCCAGATCGACGCGATTGTAAATCACGTCAGCGCGCTCGGCTGTTATTACTTCGACCCCGAAGGCAATCGCTCGGAAGTGTTTTGGGTCACGGGCCGAGCTTGCTGGGTTCCGATCGCGCATTTGATCGATATTGAACAATCGGATGAAGCAATATTGGCCGAGGTCGATAAGCTGTGGGAAAGACTGCGGCACGTCGGCTTGGGTGAGCGGATGGCGAACGAACCCGCTACGCTCCAGTTGGATTAGAGAAAAACTTGCTTTGAATCGCGATTACGTTGTGTGAAGGAATTTTAAAACACCACGCGCGTCTCATAGGATATTTCCGCGCGAATTGATTGAGGAGAACCTATGGATCTTCAACTTCTCGGCAAGAAAGCAATTGTCACCGGTGGGAGCGCCGGTATGGGCAAAGCGATCGCGCGGCAGTTGGCGCGCGAAGGCTGCGACGTTGCCATCGGCGCCAGGACTGATGGGCCTCTACGCGAGGCCGCGACGGAAATCACTCAGGAGACCGGACGTAAGATTGTTCCAATCATCGTAGACACACTCGATGGAGAATCGATTAAGCAATTCGTCCGGCAAGCGGCTGAGGCTCTGGGTGGAATCCATATTCTTGCCAACTGCGCCGCCCGCGTCGGCGGTACCATCCCCGACAATATGGATACGATCAGCGACGAACAGATCGTCAAAGACTTCGAAGAGAAATTCTTGGGCTACTACCGCTGCGCGCGCGAGGCTGCGCCGTATATGAAACAAGCCGGTTGGGGCCGCGTCATCAACTTGAGCGGCGGCGCCGGACGCTCGCCCGGCACCGCTATCAGCACGCCGGCGCGCAATATCGCGTGCGTCGCTCTAACCAAGTCTCTGGCGAATACGCTCGGTCCTTTCGGCATCAACGTGAACGCTATCTACCCGGGCACGACGATGACCGAAGCAGTGTTGCAGCGCAACCGCGGGTTGGCCGAGCGCCAGGGCAAAACGCTTGAGGCGTATCTGGAGGAACTGCGGCAGCGAAGTGTCATCCGCCATCTAGTCACCGCGGGGGATGTCGCCCAAGTCGTCACGTTCCTGTGCTCGCCGCTGGCGATCAGCGTCACCGGCGAGGCGATTTCCGTGTCCGGCGGCGTCAACGCGGATATGCATTATTAACGGATTGTTATAGCCGAGGATTGAAGATGGAGGATCGAGGATGGCAATCTTGAATTATTATCGGTCGTTGCAAATCGTCTCTTCCCGCGTGTATATGATCCGGTGAGATGAGCCACCGCGGCGCTTAGCCGTGCGGACCACAAGAAGTACAACGAAGAAAATGAGGAGATAAGGTGAAAACAACAGTCGCAAGGAAATTGACACATACGAACAATCGGGCCGATAAATCTCAGATCGACCGGCCGGAGAATCTGGGAAAACCGCAGATGAAATGGGGCAGCGACGTGGTCGCTGAAGTCACCCGACGGCTCGATCTGAAATATATCGCCCTGGTGCCGGGCGCGAGCTATCGCGGTTTTCACGACAGCATCGTAAATTACTTGGGCAACAGCAATCCGCAGATGGTTATCTGCCTGCATGAAGAGCATGCGGTCTCGATCGCCGACGGTTATGGCAAGGTGACGGAGACGCCGATGGCCGTGGCCTTGCACTCCAACGTCGGGCTCATGCATGCGACCATGCCGATCTTCAACGCTTGGTGCGATCGCACGCCGATGATCATCTTCGGCGCCACCGGCCCGGTGGATGCGCACCGGCGCCGTCCGTGGATCGACTGGATCCACACCTCGAAGGATCAGGCGTCGATGATCCGCAACTATACCAAGTGGGACGATCAGCCGGCTTCGCCGCAGGCGGCGGTTGAGTCCGTGCTACGGGCCAATCAGATCACGCGCAGCGCGCCCTACGGACCGGTTTATATCTGCCTCGACGCCGGTCTGCAGGAATCGGTGCTTGCCGAAGAAGTCTCAATTCCCGATCCGGAGCGTTTCGCTCCGGCGCCTTCTCCCGCGGCGCCGCGGGCATCGATTCAGAAGGCATTGAAAGCGATCGACGCGGCAAAGTTTCCTCTCATCCTCATGGGCCGCGTCTCGCGCACGCAGGCGGACTGGGATCGCCGCGTACGCTTTGCCGAGGCGATCGGCGCCGCCGTGATGACCAGCAGCAACGATGCAGCGGCCTTTCCAACCACTCATCCGCTGCACTTTGCCGCGCCCTGTTTGCGCCCGAGCAAAGCTGCCACGGCGTTGATCGAAAAAGCGGATCTTGTCATCAGTCTCGACTGGTTGGATCTCGCCGGCGTATTTCGCCTGGCGCTCGGCACGGCGCAAACCCAGGTTCCCGCGGACAAGACGATCATCCATTGTTCAGTAGATAGCATTCGCACCAACGGCTGGAGCATGGACCATCAGGCCCTTGCGGCGGTCGACATTCCAATCTTCGCCGAGCCCGACCAATTCGTCGCGCAAATGCTCGACGAGCTGGACGTTAAGAAAACGCCCAAAGTCAAATCCCGACCAGAGATGAAAGGCATTGCGCATTGGAACAACACGACCATCGGCAAATCAACTTCGAAGCCCGGCGAGCCGATGTCGCTGTGGGACATGGCGATGACCGTGCGTGAGTTTGCCAAGAAACGATCCGTGACATTCGCGCGGCTGCCGATCGGCTGGCCAGGAGAGGCATATGAGTTCGACGGACCGCTTTCCTTCATGGGAAATGACGGCGGCGGCGCCGTCGGCACCGGGCCGGGGCATACCATCGGCGCTGCATTGGCGCTCAAGGACAGCGATCGGCTAACGATTGGCGTCCTCGGCGACGGCGATTATCTCATGGGAGTGAACGCGCTTTGGACCGCGTCCCGATTTGAGATTCCCGTGATGATCGTGGTCGCCGACAACCGGTCTTATTACAACGACGAGATGCATCAGGAACGAGTGGCCCAAATGCGCAGCCGGCCCGCTGAAAATCGCTGGATCGGCCAGCGCATCGACGATCCGCGAGTGGATTTGGTCGCGATGGCGCGCGCCCAAGGGTTTGACAGCGAGGATCCTGTCTCGACTGCCGAAGCATTGGCAAAAGCACTCAAAAGAGGCGCCGAGATTGTCGCCAAGGGCGGGCGTTATTTCATCGATTCGGTGATCAAGCCGGGCTACGCCGACAGCGGCCCAGATCAGCGCGCGGGCGATACGAAAAAAAGTTGAGCGTTGGCGAAGTGCTACTTGCGGTCCGAAGCGTACTCACCGAATTGATCTAGTTGACCTGTTTATGTGCAGCAACTATCATAGTTGTTAATATGACCGAGAAAATTACCACTTTAGAGGTTCGTCAACGACTTGGCGATATCTTGAATCGGGTTGCGCTACGCAACGACCAATTTATTATCGAGCGAAAGGGCAAGCCGCTCGCTGCCGTCGTGCCAGTGGAGCGGTTTGAGCAGATGCGGCGGGCAGCTCGCATGCACCTGCTCCGGGTTCTTGAGCGGCGGAACGGTAAACCCTCCGAGGCGCAAGCCGAACGGATCGCGGATGAAGCCAAGCACCGCACGCGCAAAACTCGGCGCAGGTAACATGTGCTCCGAGCGGTTCTCGATGCCAACGTAATGATTAGCGCCTTGATCCAGCCGAAAGGCGCGTCTGGGCGGATTCTGACAAGTTTTCTGGAAAATGACTCCTTTGAACTGGTTGTTTCGCCCACCATTTTAGCGGAAGTGCGCCGGTCGCTTACGTACCCAAAGGTTCGCAAGTACGTCAAAACTTCGGATGAGGATCTAGATCTATGGGTTACTTCGATCGAACTTATCGCCCGGCCGGTGGAGGGAAGTCTGCGCATTCAGGCGGTCGCTGCAGATCCTGACGATAACAAATACATCGAAGCCGCGGTCGAAGGTCTCGCGCAGTTCGTCGTAACGGGAGACAGGCATCTTCTTTCACTCAAATCTTATGAAAATATCCGCATCGTAACTCCTCGCGTGTTCCTGGAATTACTCTGACACGAGCTACACTCGATAAAGCTGAAGGTTGGCTTCGGCTTAATCCAACCAATCCTTGTCTTTGAGCTTTCTGGGAAGGTAAGTCTTGGTCAGATACTGAAAGTCCTTGTTGGCCAGGGAGTCGAGCTCGTATTTGAGACCGGTTGAGAGCATGCCCTTGATTTCGTTCTGCCATTCTTGTTTCTGAAACCACTTATACTTCATCAGCTCCTTTGCGCGATTAACGTCTTTGTCGTTGAGCTTGATGCCGACGTTACGCGGCAGTCCGTAGCGATCGGGATCGGCGCTGGAGAAGCCGATGAACTTGGCCTTGGGAATGGCCATGCGCTGACTCTCAAAAGCGAGGTTGATCGATCCCTGTTTGATAACCGAGTAGATGTAATAGCCCCACGGATCGTTGTCGACGAGGACATAGACGGGAAGATGGTATTCTTCGTGCAGCCGGCGCGCCAGGCGCCTGACGCCGCGCGGCGGCTGGCCGTTACCCGTGAGAAGAATACAGTTGTACCGGCGCCAGAACTTATCTTCTGAAAGTCGGTTCCACTGAGTGCCTTTCTCGACGAGAAGGACGAAATCCGCCGTGCATTTACTGATCTGAATGTATTCGGGCTCAACGATAGACGGAACCGAATAGCCGCCTTTCCCCAGCCTCGTGCAGTCCACGCGGTCGCCATCGTCGACTAAAACCAGCGGTCCGACAACGGTACCGGAATTCTCGGCGCGCACGTGAAGCTCTTCGCGCAGGGCTTCCAGCGTGACTTCAAGGTCTTCGATCAGTGGGTCGGATTCGTTCTGGCCGTCGAAGGTGTTTTCGTGCGAGTCTTTAATCGTGTGCTTGGTGCGGTAATAGATTTCCCTGAGAGAGGTCGTCAAGTCCGCTCGCTGAAGCTCGGCGAGGGCATCGGCCACGAGTACCGTCTGCATGAATTTTTTGGCCATGCCGACGTTGAAAAACGTGCGCGCCTGCTTCCGGCGCCCCATTTCGATGATGCCGCGTTTCTCGTTAAAATTCACATTGGCGAGGCTGCGTACGGGAATCGAAAGCGCCGGATCCTGACTCCGTTGGGCGGCGCTAATGACGATGTCGGCGACGCCGATGAGTTTTTTTTCCACCGCTCCGTTATTTTTTGGCTTTTTTCGCGCCATGTTTTTTTCCTATCTTTTGGCTACGTTTTGCGCTGGTTCCGGCCGTTTCAAAACCCAAAGTCATTTGCTTCGCGCCGCGCTGCGGTTCAACTTTCGCCGGATTCTTGCTGCGCGTCATTTTGGCCTTGGCAGGATTCGGAGTCTTGGCAGACTTAGCCTTTCCCTTCAGCCGCGCCGGTGCCGCCGATTCGTCCATGTCGAGCGGGAGTTCTTCCGGCACTGCGCCATCGTTGCGGTCGTCGCCGGGCAAAACCGGCGCATCTCCTTCGGTGCCCTCGGCGGAGACGATGATCGAATGGGGAAGACCTTCCGGACCGCTGCCGTCTGTGCCCAGTATCTCGTCGGTCTTCTCGCCGCCGGTCCGTTTCATGGCGATCTTTTGTAGCTGGTTTTTGAGTTTTTCCTTGGGCAGCTTGCCGCCCTTGAGGCGGTTACACGCCTCGACGACTTCTTCGATGTAGAGCTCGAAAATATTGCGCCGACGGAACTCGCCCTTGGCCCGCTCGCGTCGTCGCAGAAAGACGCCAAGCCGCCGCCCGCACTCTTGCAGGGCGAGTTTGATTTCTTTTCGTATCTCGTCGTAATCGGCGATCGCTTCCTTGGACTCGCTGGTGAAAGGGACCCAGACTGAAGCCATATGGACGAAAATTACCATGGGACCGGCCGGCAGAGCGCCCCTTGATTGGGGAACACCATAGTTGCGCCACGTGGTGTCGAGCGCCGCCTTGAACGTCGCGCAAGCAGACTGCTGATAGAGCAGCGGCGCACGATTGGCGTAGCGAATCACGCGGGCCAATTCGTTGTCGTCGTCTTGCTGCTCGCCCTCGGCGAGCGGCACGTTTTCGCGTTCCGGTTTATCCGTCTGTTCCGGTCCTTTGCCGAAGGCCAAGCCCGCTTCAATGATGAATGGATTGCCGCGGTAGACCGCCGGCGGGCGGGTCACCGCGGTATAGAAATCTCCCTTGATCTGCTTATACAGGCCATGGAGGATCGCCTTTTCGCCGATTGGCGAGATGCAGTTGCTCGGCGGTGTCATGATCTTGGTAGCCTGGATCGTTTTATAGAGTGTCTCGGCGGCCGCGCCGTGAATATTTCGTGGCCGCGTGTCCGGCGAAAGTTTCGCTGCCTTGCAAATTTCCTGCGCGACGTTGGAGGAAACCCGGCTGAAGTCGCTCGATAGGAATCCCGAGAGTGAATGGCTCTTGGTGTCGTGCAGCATTCTGAGCAGTATGCCGAACTCGATGCCGTAGGGGTGCGGCTTGATCTCGCGCGGCTGAGGCGGCAGCTCTTGAATGGTCCGAGGATATTCTTTGGTCTCTCCCTCCGGCGTTTGGTAGACGAGCTTGACGTGCGGATTGGCAATCGCGACCTGCTCGAGATATTCGTCTACGGACGAGCGCCCCTTTTGGTAGCGACCCTCGATTTCGAGGGTCACCTGGGTGCCGCGATGGTTCTCCCAGTCGATCTGCTTTTGTTCAAAAATCCGCGGCTCGTTTTTTTTGGTATCGATCTGAACTTCGAAGTAGTGCGCGGGTGTGCGCGCGCCGGTGCGCGAGATAATCTGCACCGGTTTGCCGGTCGTCAGTTGCGCGTACATGCCGGCGGCCGAAATGCCGATGCCCTGCTGGCCGCGGCTCATGCGCAGACGATGGAATTTCGATCCGTAAAGTAGCTTGGCGAAGATTCGCGGAATCTGCTGGCGGACGATGCCCGGGCCGTAGTCGATTACCGTTATCCGGAAGCGGTTCGCCTGGCTCGGAGCCAGCGCAACGCCGCCGTTCGACGCCACTTCGAGCTTGACGACGACTTCAGGCAATATCCCCGCTTCCTCACACGCGTCGAGTGCATTATCGACGGCTTCCTCGACGCAGGTGAGAAGTGCTTTTCTAGGATTATCGAAGCCGAGTAGATGACGGTTCTTGGTAAAGAACTCGGAAACGGAAATCTCGCGTTGACGCGCTCCCATCTCGGCCGCGGATACGGTGAGCTTCGGCTCGGCGGTCTGCGCCTCCGCTGTCGCGGCGCTGGGCTTGGGCATCGGTTTAGCCATTTCTTTCTTTGTGTCTCCGTAGAATTAGATTTCGAGAATCTTGGTAAAACTGGAGTGGTGGAGTGATGGAGTATTGGAGTGATGGGTGTTAAGTGCATCGCGCCAATTCTCCGATAGACCTAAAGGCGACTTCGCTGAGTATTTGATTTTGTAATTGCAAAACGGCAATGGGCAAGACGGATTGTTTGCCGTAAATTTCACATTTTACTGACTAGAGGATTTCCGATCGAAGTCAATTATATCAGAGATAACAATCTTTTGTACTCATAGAGGCGGAAATTTATTTGACTGGTGGTAGAGGCCATCGAGCGGAGTGAGTTCGAGAGAAAAATTTCTATTTTTTCATGACCTCGTCGATGACCTTGAACGCGCCGTCGAGGTCGCGATATTCCGGGCGGTAAACCGGCATGAATTTGTCGCCGCGGTCGGGCTTGTAAACCTCGACGGCAGGGTCCACCGGAACGTCTTCCCTCAAGCTGAAGATTGGATCGATGCGCGTGAAATGCTTCTGATAAAGAGTCTGACCGTCTCGGGATAGCAGCCAATTGACGAATAACTTCGCCGCTTGGGGATGGGGAAGTTGAGTCAGGATGCTGAGCGATCCCTGGGTGGCGCGCATGTAGGTCCCTTCCTTGAATGCGCGCGGCTCGAAGCGGGCAAAGGGTAGACCCTGGCTCATGCCCGATTGAACTTCGCTGGCGGACGGCGCCAAAGCGATGGCAAATTTTCCCACGGCGAGCCAGTCGACAAGCTGGCGGCCGTCCCGCGACACCGCGATATCCATCTCACCGAAGAGGCGGCGCAAAAACTTGGCGCCAAGATCCGGATGGTAATATGAAAACTGCAAAAGTCCGCTGGGGAAACCGGGCAGCTTGGGATCCATCGCGGCGATTTTTCCTTTCCATTTTGGCTTCACCAGATCCCAGTAGGAAGTAAACTCTTTCGCGTCTACGAGCGTCGTATTGTACGCCATATCCGAACGGACCACGCCTTCAAAGACGAAAATAAATTTATTTTCAGGATCGGCGTAGTGGTGCTGGCCCTGGAACCAGTTCGACTGCCCTCTGACCTCGGGCAGGAGCATGAAAGTCTGGACCGGCTCGAGAACTTTCCCTGGGTAAAGGACATCCTGCGGAGTGCCCGACGCGCCGAGGTAAATGTCGGTGAGGTACTTTCCGGCGCGCCGCTCCGCCATGATCCTTGAGATCAGTTCGCCGCCTCGTCCCGTAACGGAGGTGATTTTGATACCCGGATAACGCTTGTTGAACTCGGCGAAGACTTTCTCGAAGGGACCTCGGGTGTGAGAGATCGCGAGCTGTCCCTCTTTCTTCGCCGCCTCGACGGTCTTGTTCCACTCCGATTCCCATGCCGGTTTGGATTCGCCGGCTTGCGCGCAGGTTAGCCAAAGCGAAAAGAGCAATCCGCAACCCACGGCTGCGTTGCGTGAAATTCTCATGCGCCGTTTATTCTTCCTTTCTATCGATGATGCGCGGAAGCCAGACGATGTGTCTGGATATTAAACAATGTTTCGATCACACAATGCTGCTATCGGAGGTCGCGACGGATGCCGCTCGAAACAGCCTTCACCGCTTCAGCCGCCCCTCGTTTTTCAATTCCTGCTGGGCTTGTTTCAGAATCCGGTCGTTGATGACGCGGTCGAGGGTAAATTTCTTATCGACCACGCCGGCGCGGATGTCTTCGTCGAGCATGATCTGAATTCCGTCTTGAGCGACGGAGAGGTCCGCCGCGTAGCCGGGGCTGAACAGATCATAGGAGCGATTAATGATGTCCGGCTCGCCTTGCAGGCCCGAGGCATACCCCGTTTTGATGGCTTCTTGTTTGTTGTTCCGTGCGAACTGCATTCCTAGGATTACGGCTTTAAGAAAACGTTTGGTTGTCTCCGGGTATTTTTGCAACATCTCGCCGCGGGTAACGAAGACGCTTTGCGGAATTTTCAACGCTTCGTTCAGATTGACGATCATCGGAAAGCCTTTGTCGAGCAATCTTATGGTGTCTTCGGCAGAAAAAGGGGCGGCGGCAATGATGCCTTTTTCGAGAGCGATGGCGCGCAACGCGGTTCCGCCGATGGCGCGCAGCGTGACATCTTTGTCGGGGTCGAGGTTGTGCCTCTTGAGATAGATTCTAATCGCGAAATCGGAGAAAGCGCCCGCGCCGGTGACGCCGACGATCTTGCCGCGCAACTCTTCGACGCTTTTGGCGTCTTTGCTGCCGAGCAGCGTGTAATTCGTATAATTAGATAGCGACGCGATGATGTGCAGATCGAGGCCGCGAGCGTTGCTGCGGATTGGTGCCTGGGCACCGCCAACGCTGGCGAAGTCGACATTTCCCGAAATCAACGCAGTAATGGCTATCGGTCCGCCGCGCACGAAGATCGGTTCGAGCGTGAGCCCCTGGTCTTTGAAGAAGCCTTTGGCGATGGCGGCGCGGATGGGCAGTTGGTTGTTCCACGAGAGGCTGACGAAGACGATGCGGAGGTTTTTCTTCTCTTGGGCGTGGGCGGAGTCGAAGAATAGGACTAATAGAACATAGAGGACAAATACTAGACGGGTCGGCTTTAATCGGTTCATTGGAGTGGTGTTACGGTTCGATTTTGATGATCGAGGCGCCGATGCCGTCGATCGAAGTTTTTCCGTCTGCCGCCAAATTGTCCCGCCTCGGCGTATCGAAGTTGCTGACGTAAGCCGTCGCGTCGACAAAAACCACTGAGGTCGGAAACTCGGGCGGACCCTTGCTGTCATTTTTCTGCACGTCGAAGACCTTACCATCAGGTTGGACAAGGACGACGGCGTTTCGTTCGTTGGCGGCGACCCAAAGATTGCCCTGGTGATCGAACGCCGGTCCGTCGGCGCCTTCGAGCAAAACGCTTTGGGTCATCAAAGCGGGTTGTGCGGCTTTGCCGTCAGCGCCGATGGCGAGCTTCCAGATGGCGCCACGGGCAGTATCGGCGATGTAGAGCGTGGTTCCTTGCTTGTCGAACACGATTCCGTTTGCGGTCAGCGCTTGCTCGGATTTGCCCTCGGGGAGAATGCGCGTGTGCGACGCAATTTGGGAAAAAACTTGGGCTCTGCCGCCTTCGGGCCCGGTGCGGTAAATTCGCCCGCTTCTGCCGCCGGTCACATAAAGATTGCTGTTCTTGTCAAAGGCGATGCCGTTGGCGCCTTCAGTTTCGGTGGCGAAGGTTTGTGCGATGCCGGGTTCGTCCGGATCGAGAAAGCGGCTGCGAATGCGCAACACTTCGTTAAAACCTCCCGCGGTAAGATAGAGATCGCCCGCGGCGTTAAAAACGATGCCGGAAACATTGGCCCGAACTTTTTTTCCTCCGATGTCGCGTTCTTGAACGCGGCCGACAACCACCAGTTTGGGATTTTTTGGATCGATGCGCCAGACGCTGCCGGAAACCCGGTCGCAGGCGTAGAGCATGCCCTTATGATCAACGGCGATGCTCTCTACGATGACTGTTTGCTCCGCGCTCTTCGGATCGAAGTCGATGAGCACGGAAACTTTTGCGCCGTGGGAACTTGCGGCCGACAGGAGCGAAATGAGAAACGTGAGGGTCACGACGAAATGTCGGATCATTATCAGGTTGTCTCTCTTTCTCGTCAGGTGGAATGCCGTTAACGCTTGCTTTCCAATTCTTCCTTGACCTCACGCATGAGTCGAAGGCTCATAACTTTTTCCGGGGGAACATCTTCCTTGATTTTGAGCGGCGCCCTGACGTCGAATTCCATCAAGTTCTTGATCCCCTGCGGCGAAGGCAGACCCGGCACCCCGTCCGGAATCGCCTTGGCGAAGCGGCGGATGCCCTCAATGACCATGGGTCGGGTGACATTGCCCATTGGGATTTTCCTCATGGCAATGTCAGCCGCTTCTTCCGGTCGCTCGCGGATGAACATCAAAGCCCGGGCCATCGCTCGGAGCCATCGCTTTATGTCGTTGGGACGTTCCGCGATAGTCTTGTCCGGCGCCACGAATCCCTGGAAGGGATACGGAAACAGATCGCCGA
>Ga0184612_10001172_pt1 | contig 12638 bp, 17 predicted proteins | sample PLM3_60_coex_FD_133163 | JGI IMG/M metagenome (GOLD analysis project Ga0184612, IMG submission 133163) | Groundwater sediment microbial communities from an aquifer in East River, Colorado, USA - PLM3_60_coex | ecosystem: Environmental > Terrestrial > Soil > Riparian zone | place: USA: East...
CGAGCCCCAGGAGCACGCCGTCGGCCAGCGGCAGCGCGCCGCCGGACAGCGATGTGCCGGAGCCGCGCGGCACCACCTTGATGCCCTGCTCGCAGCAGTATTTCAGGACTTTTGAGACCTGTTCCGTCGTGTCGGGCAGCACCACGACCATCGGCGGCTGCCGGTACGCCATCAGGCCATCGGACTCGTAGGGCAGCATTTCGGCGGCGCTGTCGATCACGCCCTCGCCCGGCACGATCGCGCGGAGCGCGGCAACAATGGCGTCACGCCGGTTCAGAACCGCCTGATCGGCAGCCGGCATCATGATGGCCATCCGTGTCCTCCAGACCACGCTTCATCGAATTGTCACGACAAATCAAGCACGTCTACCAAGGTTTGGGTAGGCCATCCGAAGGTTGGATTGCGGTCCTGCAAATGAAGAGTTCTCTCTGGGACAAGCCGGCCATGGTCAAAACTGTCAAAGTTTCGTGGCTTGTCCATTCCAAGCGGGCCTGCCACAAGAAATCCGCCTCTCTCCCTGGGAAGAAACGAAGAGCACCACATGAAAACATCGACTTTGAGCGCGCTGGCTGTCGTTACCTCGTTGGCCACAGCAACGGGCGCGCTGGCGCAGGACGCCGCCGCCGGCAAGACCTCGTTCAACAAATGCCTGGCCTGCCACGCGATCGGCGAAGGCGCCAAGAACAAGGTCGGCCCGGTGCTGAACGGGCTCGATGGCCGCAAGTCCGGCACCGTCGAGGGCTATTCCTATTCCGACGCCAACAAAAATTCCGGCATTACCTGGAACAAGGACGTGTTCCTCGAATACATCAAGGAGCCGAAGGCGAAGATTCCCGCCACCAAGATGGTCTTCGCCGGCATCAAGAACGAGAAAGAGGCCGGCGATCTCTGGGCCTATGTCGCCTCGTTCGACAAGGACGGCAAGACCAAGTGAGGTTATCGGCGGTTCTGCACAACGCACAGAACCGCGTCCTCTCGCGTCGTCGCGCACCTCGTCAAGCCAGCGTGTGCACGATCACAGGTCCGGCCATCGCAGTGGCCGGCCCGGTCAACAGCGGCGCGAGTTCCTGCTCGATCCACGCCAGCGCGCGCTTGTTTGATTCCTCGGCTGCCGCAAAGTTGTTAAACAGGCTGATCGCTACCACCGTGTCGTCGGGCGCATAGACCACGTAATAGCCCATGAAGCCTTCGACGTCGCTGATGATCGGAATGGCGCCTTCCTTGATCCTGCGCGTCAGCTCTTCGGCCTTGCCGGCCTTGGCCTTGCCCTGACGAATGGCGGCGTACATGGCGCTCTCCCTCGAAGGTCGGCTGCCCAGTTCGCATCTCTCAAACATTCATCCCGAGCGGGACGAGCAGCGAAATCCCGCGCGGGGCGATCGTATCCCATCCGCAGCCGTCAAGCCACGTGCGCTGTCATTATCGCCCTTTGACCCGCGCAAAAATCGCGCGGCGACAAAACCCGGGCTCCCGCACGTCTCAATGGGCAGCCGCGGCCGTAGCAGACGCCACCCCGCCGATCATCGCCTCGACTTCCGCAATGACAAGATCGGGCGCGGCCTGCTGGATCATATGGCCGACCCCCGGCAGCACGATCAGTTTTGCGTTCGGTGCAGCCGCCGCGAACGGCCGTGAGTGGATGTTGGTCGACACCGTCTTGTCGGCCTCGCCAGTGATGATGGTGACCGGTGCCTTGATCTCCGCATAACGCGGCGCCTGCTCGGCGACCGCCGCCTTCAGCGTCACCAGATCGCGCGCATTGGCGATGAATTCGCGCGGCCGCAGCAACAGCGGCGTGGCGGTGTTTTTGACAAAGCCGTCCGGCATCGTCTGCGGCAGGAAGACGCCGCGCGCGCCCGGTTCCGCCAGCAAAAGGCCGAGCGGCAGCGTGACGGTGTAGGCGAATAGCGGGCCGATCACCGGCGTGGCGATCAGCCTGTTGTAACGTCCGATAGCGCCGGGCCACGGATAGGCCACCGGCGCCAGCATCACGAGACCGGCGACGGCTTGCGGATAATCCAGCGCGATACGCGCGCCCAGCGCACCAGACCAGGAATGCACCACAAAGATCGCGCTGTTGACGCCGAGCTTAGCCAGCGCCTGCTCGATCATGCGGGCCTGAATTTCAGGGGTTGAATCCTCGAGGCGGGCTCGGGTGCTCCAGCCATGCCCGGGACGGTCGATCAGAATCACGCGGTGCTTTCTGGCAAGCCGCTCCCCGACCGGCTGCCGCATCACCTCCAGATTGGAACTGGCGCCATGCAGCATCACGATCGGCGGACCGGCCGCGTCGCGCGGGCCGATATCGAGGATGTGGAGGGCCCCGCCCGCCACTTCGACCATCCTGCCCTGGGCGGGATGCGCCCGCTGCGCCAGAAAAACGCCAGCTTGCGTGACCAGCGCCAGCACCGCCAGCGCTGCCACGACAATCACTACCACCATCGAGGATTTCCGGCTGATTTTCTGCACCAGCGAGCTACGGCCCGGATCGGCGCAGGTTTCGGAGGTTGTCCACAGGGGACCTGTTCTGTGGATAGCGGGGTCATAATGACGTCATTGTCAGTTTTGTACAGTGACGCTGACACTTTCGCCATTTGTGCGCGTGCCTGATTAGGGGGCTAGTCGGGCGCCTGCACTGTACCCAACATCCACAGGAACAGGGGCGCTCACTACAAATTGTTCCAGCGTAGAATCGGAGAAGTACCCATGATTTCCGACGCAAGCGAAGCCGCCATCGATCAGATCGTAGCGAGTTGCAATGGCGACATCCGCGGCGCACTCAAGGCCCTGCTGCGGGTAAACGAGCAGCTCGAGGCCGAACTGGCGCAGTTCTACGCGGCGGTAGGCCTCGACGGCATGGCCCGCGGCAGCAACGCCGTACATTAGAGCCTCTTGGGTCGACGCGTTTTCCTGACGCGAAACGGCTCGAAAAACGCTCTAATTGGATTTGTCCTCGTTATCCGGCGTCTCTGCGGGCGGTTCTTCCACCGCCGGGCAGCTGCGGATGGTCGAACGGGCCAGCTTGGCGTCGTCGAGCGACTTGTACGGTCCGGATCCGAACCAGATATTTCCGCCGACTTGGGCGTTGATGACGGGATTGCTCGTGACGATCTCGCATTTGCTGGTCGCGCTGTTGCCGACCACCCAATAGCCACCTTGCGCGAAAGCGCACGTTCCGGTCGCGACAATCATCGCGCCGGCCAGCAGCAATGATTTCAAGGCTTACTCCTGTCACGCAGGCAGCCAATAATAGCGCTTTGGCGGCGCGACGTTCCTGCCTGAACTAGCTCGTCGGGAATCAAGGTTAACCGCGAAAGATCAGATATCGCGGCCTTCGACCTTCTCGGTGAGGGTCTTGACCAGTTCCGGCACCTTTTCGAGATGCGGATTGACGGCCAGCGCCTTGCGGAACGCTTCCAGCGCGCGCCTTTCGTCACCGATATCCTGCATGATCATGCCGAGCCCCGCCAGCGCGCCGAAATGCCGGGGCTCGCGGATCAGCACCTGCCGGATGTCCTCCAGCGAACGGGTGTAGTCGTTCTTCAGGTAATACAGCGTCGCGCGCCGGTTCCATGCCTCGACATAATCGGGGCGCAGCTTGACCACGGCATCGAGCAGTTTCATCGCGACGTCGGCCTTCTGCGCGTCCATCGCGGCCTTGGCGCGCAGCATCAGCAGCGCAGCCGTGTCGCTCGGGGTCTTCATCCACAGCGCCCAGATCCGCGCCTCGACATGCTTGGCGCTGGCTTCATCGGGGGCGGCCTTCAGTGCGCCGAACAGGAAATCCAGCCCGCGGGTGCGATCGGCGCCGACATTGGGAAGCTTGCTCGGCGCTTCCGGCAATTTCTTCTGGGCCTTCGGCGGAGGAACGACCTGGGTGTTGTTCTGGGAAAAAGCGGCCGCCGGCACGGCCGTCATGACAGCGGCAAGGACCACGATCCGGCAGTTACGGGCGCCTGGGAATCTCAAAACCATGGGGCAAGTCTAGACGCGCAAAACCGCGCCGCAAAGCGGCACGTCGTCAAAGACCTGTGAAACGAGGAAGAAAAGCCGGCTCAGCCAAGCTTATTAGCCTTGACGGGCCTTGAAGCGGCGCTGAACCTTGTTGATCACGTAAACCCGGCCCTTGCGGCGGACCAGACGGTTGTTGCGATGGCGACCGCGCAGCGATTTCAAGGAGTTACGGACCTTCATGGGAACAATCCTGATGCTTTGAAAGGCCGTGTTGAAGGCCGAACCTGAGCTACCCGAAAGTGGCAAAATGGGATCAGTCCCGAAAAGCGGCAACCGCCCGGGACGGGGCGGTTTCTAAGGCAAGGCGGCACCGGATGTCAATCCGAATGGGCCCGTTTTCGGGCCCATCTGTCCCGTTCCGGACCTAACGCGATGTGGATTGATACCCGGCATTCAGCCAGATGTCTTCGGAATCACTGGCAAAACAGGTCGCGCGGAAATTCGACCAGGGCCTCGCCGGTCGCGACCTTTTCCTCGCGCTGGTTCTTCACCACCACGTCGATCAACACCCAGCGGGATTTTTCAGTCGATTGCTTGGCCTTGATGATTCCAGAGGGCTGGATGGTATCGCCGGGCCGGACCGGCTTGACCCATCGCGTCTCCAGCCGCCGGTGGACCGCGCCGGCGGGGCACGCCCAATCGGTGAGCATCCGCGAGATCAGGCCGAAATTGTTCATGCCGTGCATGATGATGCCGCCAAAATTGGTCTTGCCGAAATTGCCCTTCATGTAGTCGTCGTCGAGATGCAGCGGGTTGTAGTCGAGCGAGGCGTCGCAGAACAGGCGAATGGATTCGCGTGAGACCGCGAATTTCGGGCCGTTGATGACGTCGCCGGCGGAGAGATTGTCGAACGTGGTGGTCATTGATCGCTCCTCTCTCACATCGGCCGAATCGTCCAGCCGCGGCCGGAACAGATTACGTCACCCTTCTGATTGAAGAAGACATTGTCGTGCACCACGAACAGCCGCTCGCGTTTGATGAACTTGTCGAGCGCGCGGGCCTGCAAAGTGATCACGTCGTTGGGGCGCGCCGGGATGTTGTAGCTCCAGGACTGTCCGGCATTGACGGTTCCCGGCGAGCGCATCCAGTCGTCAGCTGGCGTGCAGGAAAACATCAAGAGGATGTGGATCGAGGGCGGCGCGATCAGCCCGACATAGCGGGTGGTCTTGGCATAGGCCTCGTCGAAATAGATCGGATGATCCTCGCCGACCGATTTGCAGTACAGTTCGATGGCTTCTTTAGTCAGCGTGTAGGGAATGGTCTTGCGGGGCTCGCCGGGAACGATGTCGTCCCAGACCTTTCGCAAATTGGCGTCTTTCCAGAAATCGGTCTCGAAGGCCTCCGCTTGCGTCATACTACGCTCCCTGTTCTTGCTCTTTTGCTTCTGCCGTCTTGCGGAATTTGTTATATAGTATAATCAATTTTCCAGACCAAAAAATCAAGCCGCCGGGGAAGCCCAATGCCCAAGCTCAAACTGCCCGATATCGAAAAGGTCGTCGCGATCGACATCCACACCCACGCCGAGGAGCCCTGCGGCATGCATGGCGACGACGGATATGACGATTTCCAGGAACGCATGGCCGACTATTTCAAGTCGCCGCACAAGCATCCGCCGACCGTGCCGGAGACCGCGGCCTATTACCGCTCCAAGAACATCGCGGCGGTGATCTTCCCGGTCGACGCCGAACGCGAAACCGGTTTCCGCCGCTACAACAATTACGAGATGCTGGAAGTGGCGTCCGATAATCTCGACGTCCTGATCCCCTTCGTCTCGATCGATCCGCACAAGGGCAAGCTCGGCGTGCGCGAAGCAAAGAAGCTGATGGAGGAATACGGCGTCCGCGGCTTCAAGTTTCACCCGACCATGCAGGGCTTTTACGCCAACGACCGCATGGCCTATCCGCTCTACGAGGCGATCAATGAGGGCGGCGCGATCGCGTTGTTTCACACCGGCCAGACCGGTGTCGGCTCCGGCATGCCCGGCGGCATGGGGATGCGCCTGAAATATTCCAACCCGATGTATATGGACGATGTGGCGGCGGATTTTCCCGACTTGAAGATCATCCTCGCGCATCCCTCCTTCCCCTGGCAGGAAGAGGCGCTGTCGGTCGCGACCCACAAGCCGAACGTCTATATCGACCTCTCCGGCTGGTCGCCGAAATATTTCCCGCCGATCCTGGTGCGCTACATCAACTCGATCCTGCAGGACAAGATGCTGTTCGGCTCGGACTGGCCGGTGATTACGCCGGACCGCTGGCTGGCGGATTTCGCCAAGCTCGACATCCGCGAGGAAATCAGGCCGAAGGTGCTGAAGGCCAACGCAAGGAAGATTTTGGGCATCTAAAGGAGTATCATCGGCTGCAAACCTGCGAGGTGGTTCATGACGAACTTCGCCAGAATTGCCGCCCTCCTCGCCGCGCTTCCGATCTGGAGCGCGGGCGTGAGCCTTGCGCCGGCAGCCGACAGGCCGCCGCGCCTTGTCGAATTCCAAAGCCCGCTGGTGGGCGGTCCGCAAGCGTTGCAGGGTTACCTGCGATTGCCCCTTGGCCCCGGCCCTTCGCCTGCGGTCGTGCTGTTGCACGGCTGCGGCGGCGCCTGGCCGGGGATCGACGAGCGCTGGGGCAAGCTGCTTGCCGCGTGGGGCTATGTCACGCTGACTGTCGACTCCTTCGGAACACGCGGCATCACGAGCGCTTGTACGGGACCGCCGCCACCGACCCTGTATGATGCCTACCGCGCGCTGAATTTCATCGTCGGACAGTCATCGGTCGATCCGAGCCGTGTTGCCGTGATGGGATTTTCCCAAGGCGCCATGCTGGCGCTGCTCGCGGTCGAGCGCGGCGAGATCGAACGCAGCGCAAAAGAAAAATTCCGCGCGGCGATCGGCTTCTATCCGCCCTGCCTAGGCCTCAAGGGCAACATGACGGTGCCGACGCTGATCCTGATCGGCGAGCTCGACGACTGGACACCAGCGAACGAGTGCCGCAACCTTGCCGAAGGCCGTGACGACTGGGGTATCTCGCGCGAGAAGGACCAGGGGATTCCGATCGAACTCACCGTCTATCCCGGCGCCTATCATGATTTCGACGAGCCGCATTTCCGCACGCCCGAGAAGCTCCTGGGCCATCACCTCGAATTCAACGAGGAGGCGCGGGATCGATCCGTCGACGCTGTACGGAAATTCCTGTATGCGACCATCGGCGGCAAAGAGAAACAGCCGTGACCATCAAAGCCGTTGTGTTCGATGCCTATGGAACGCTTTACGACGTCCAGTCGGTGGCCGACGTCACCGAGGACGCGTTTCCGGGCTATGGCGAAATCATCACCCAGGTCTGGCGCATCAAGCAGCTCGAATACACCTGGCTGCGCTCGCTGATGCGGCATTATCGCGATTTCTCCGAAGTGACGCGCGACTCGCTGGCCTACACGCTTGATAGCCTCGGGCTGCAATATGACGACGACAGCTTCGCGCGCATCATCGACAAATACCTGCATCTCGATCTCTATCCGGATGCGCTCGCGGCGCTTTCGGCGATGAAAGATCGCAAGCTCGCGATCCTGTCCAACGGCAGCCCCGACATGCTCAACGCGCTGGTGCGCAACAGCGGGCTCGACCAACTGCTCGATGCGGTCATCAGCGTCGACGCCAAAAAGATTTTCAAGCCCAGCCCCGAAGCGTACATGCTGATCGAGGAGGCTCTGCACGTGCCGCCGGCCGAGGTGCTGTTCATCTCCGCCAATCCATGGGATGCCTGCGGCGCCAAGGCGTTCGGGCTCAACGTCGCCTGGATCGAGCGGGTGACGCCGGAAGCGATGGCGCTGGCCTGCCTCGAAAGCGAGACGCTTCCGCCATTGACGATGTTTTGGGCGTTGCGTACCCAGATGGACGAACTCGGTGCCGTGCCCGATCATCGCATCCACGGCCTCGCCGAACTCCCTGCCCTGGTGTCTCCCCAAAGGTCCTGAACAAGATGAGTCTTGAGTCCGTCCGCGCCTTCTTCGCAGAAAAGGCGCCCGATATCTCCGTGATCGAATCCAGCATGAGTTCCGCCACCGTGGCGCTGGCCGCCGAAGCTTACGGCGTCGAGCCGGCGCGGATCGCAAAAACGCTGAGCTTGCGGATCGGCGAGCGCGTGGTGCTGATCGTGGCGGCCGGCACCTCGCGGATGGACAACAAGAAGGTGAAGGCGCTGTTCGGCGGAAAACCGAAGATGCTGGGCCTCGAGGAAGTCGCCGAGATCACCGGCCACGAAGTCGGCGGCGTCTGCCCGTTCGGATTGAAGACGCCGCTGCCGGTCTACTGCGACGTCTCGCTGCAGGCGTTCGATGTCGTGGTGCCGGCCGCGGGCTCGACCCATAGCGCGGTGAAAATCACGCCGGCTCGCATGGCCGAACTGACCGGAGCCGAGTGGGTCGACGTCTGCGAGCACAGGCCCGCGCAGGAAGCGGCGGTGTAGAGCCTTTTTTTCGGCGCGTTTTCTTGACGCGAACCGGTGTCCACTTCGCTTGAAAACGCTTTAGTCCTCTTCCTCATAGTACGGTCTCGGCTGGGGCTGCACGGCCTGCGGCTGCATCTGTTGCGGCGCGCGGCCACGTGGAGCTGTCTGCTGCGGCACGCGCTGCGGCGGTGCGCGATTGGCCTGTTGCTGTTCGGCGCTCGATTCGAATACCGCGCGGCAATTACTGGAGAGCTGCGGCGTGTTCTGTCGCAAGCAGGCCACGATCCGGCTGACATCGGGGATCTGGTCGCCGCAGAGCCGCCAGACGTCGGGCGTGCAGGCCATCTGCTGTTCCCAGGTTCCGCTATATTCCTGCGACGACGCAGGAGCGATGACGCCGATCGCGATGGCAAGGCCGAGGACAATCCGCTGCGTTTGCATGGATGAAGTCCTTTCTTTTCGATTTCGAGTTGACGCGGAACTCCGCGCGGCGATGAGCATCAAGCCTGCCGAATGAATGCGGCCACGCGACGTTGGTGCAAACAAAAAAATGTGAAGCGGGTTCCGCTACTCGACCTTGCCGATCTTCTTCACCGCCGCAACCAGCCGCGCGCTGTCTTCCGCGACGAATTTTGAAAATTCCGGCGCGTCCTGATAGGCGACCGGGCTGCCCGCGGTTTCGAAAGTCTTGACCACCTCCGGCGCCTTCACCGCTTGCGCCATCGCTTCGCGCAGTTGCGTCATGATCGGCGCCGGTAGCGCGCTCTGCGCGAACAATCCGGCCCAGATGTAGAACTCGACGTCCTTGTAGCCGAGTTCGCGGAAGGTCGGCAGTTCGGGGAAACTCCTGACGCGCTCCACACCCCAGTTGGCGAGCACGCGCATCTTGCCGTCATCGACCTGCTGCTTCAGCGTACCCGGCGCGGAGGCCATCGCCTGCACGGTGCCACCCAGCAACGCGGCCAGCGCGGGGCCGGCGCCGCGGAACGGCACGTGCAGCAATTTGATGCCGGCGCTCGCCGCAAACATTTCCATCGCCACGTGCAGCGTGCCGTAGGGACCGGACGAGCCGTAGGGAATTTGCCCGGGACGCTTCTTCGCATCGTCGACGAATTCCTGCAGCGTCTTCCACGGCGCCGAGGCCGGCACCGCCAGCAGTGTCGGATCGGCGAGAACGCGCGCGATCGGCGCGAACTGCGAAACTTCATACGCCACCGGGCGGTCGAACAGCCGGTCGGCTTCGGGCAATACGGCGAGCGAGGACAGCGTCATCAGCAGCGTGTGGCCATCCGGCTCGGCGCGCGCCGCCGCCGCATTGCCGACGGATCCACCGCCGCCGCCGGCGCGGTTGTCGACGATGACGGGCTTGCCAAGGATCCGCTCCAGCGCCTGCGCGATCGGACGTGCCGCGAGATCGGCCTGGCCGCCGGGCGGGAATGGGACGATCATGGTGATGTTGCGGGAGGGATATGGGCCTTGCGCGAAGGCGGTGTGGGAGAGTGCGGCGGATGCCAGCGGCAGTGCGGCGGCGGCCTTGAGAAGTTCGCGGCGGTTCATGGGTAGTTTCTCCCCGAGCAGTTTGTTTTGGTTATCCAGCGAGCCTAGCCGATACGTGGCATATGGCGATAGCGCGCGTCGTCTCACCCTCCCCTGGAGGGGGAGGGTCGGCTCACATGTAGCGCAGCGAAATGTGAGACGGGGTGGGGTGATCTCTCAACACGGGCACTGTTAGACGTGGAGAGACCGTCACCCCACCCCGCCGCTACGCGGCGACCCTCCCCCTCCAGGGGAGGGTGAAGAGAAAGCTCCCCTCGCCGCTATTTCCGCTTTCTCGCCTTGGCGAAATGCTTCGCCAAGAACTCCGCCAGCACTTCCACGCGCGCCGGCCGCGGGCCGCCGGGCGGGGTTACGAGATGCACGGCGCCTTCGGGCTGGTGCCAGCCTTTCAGGATCACCTCGACCTCGCCCGATGCGATGGCGTCGCCGACGATGAAGTCCGGCAGGTCGGCGATGCCGAGGCCGGCGATGACCGACGGCAACAGCGCCTCGCCATTGTTGACACGGAGCTGGCCTGCGGGCCGGACGCTGGCCTGCTCGCCGGCTGCGTTGGTGTAGTGCCAGACGCCTGCCGTCGAGAGATAGGCGTAGCCGAAGCATTTGTGCTGGGCCAGATGCATCGGATGCGTCGGCCTGCCGTGGCGCTTCAAGTAGGAAGGCGCGGCCACCGTGTAGCGCGGCATTGCGCAGAGCCGCCGCGCTATCAGCGAAGAATCCGGCAGCCGTGCGATGCGCAGGCCGGCATCAAAACCCTCGCCGATCAGATCGACGGTTGCGTCGCTCAGATGCAGATCGATCGAGACTTCCGGATAGGCGGCGAGGAATTCCGGCAAGATCGGCGCCACCGCCTTCACGCCGAACGTCATGGGAACCGCGAGCCGCACCAGCCCGCGCGGCGCCATCGATTGCGACAGCGCCTCGTTTTCCGCCGCCTCGCCATCGGCCAACAACTGCGCCGCGCGCTCGGCCAGTTTTTGCCCGGCATCGGTCAGCGCCAGCCGCCGCGAGGTGCGGTTGAACAGCCGCGCGCCGAGCCGCTGCTCCAGCCGGCTGACCGCCTTCGACACCGTGGCCTTGGACAGCACCAACTCGGTGGCGGCCGATGCAAACGACCGTAACTCCACGACTTTCGCGAAAATTGCGAGCGCCTCGAAATCCGGGAGCTTTGACATTCGGATCGCCTTCAAGGCTCAATTTTGGAAACAATTAGTTTCAATAGTTTCTATTTCTATACCACGGCGGGCGGCATATCCAAGGGCTATCGGAATTCAAGCAACGGAGAAATCCCATGATCGAACTCAGACCATTTGCAAAGCTCGGAAGCGCCGATCACGGCTGGCTGAAAGCGAAACATCACTTCTCGTTCGGCAGCCATTACGACCCCGACAATATGGGCCACGGCTCATTGCGCGTGTGGAACGATGACGAGATCGCGCCGAATACCGGCTTTCCCGCCCATCCCCACGCCAACATGGAAATCATCACCTATGTCCGCGAAGGCGCGATCACGCACCAGGACTCGCTCGGCAACAAGGGCCGGACCGAAGCCGGCGACGTGCAGGTGATGAGCGCCGGAAGCGGCATCCGTCACTCCGAGTACAATCTGGAATCGTCGAAGACGAAGATCTTCCAGATCTGGATCGAGCCAACCACGAAGGGCGGCCAGCCGACCTGGGGCGCAAAACCGTTTCCGAAGTCGGATCGCTCCGGCAAGCTCGTCACCATCGCCAGCGGCATTGACGGCGACAAGGATGCGCTGCCGATCCGGGCCGATGCGCGGGTGCTCGCCACCACGCTGAAGGCGGGCGAGAGCGCGGAATATTCGGCGCAGAAGACACGGAACCTTTATCTGGTGCCGGCGGCCGGCAGCGTCGAAGTCAACGGCGTGCGCGTCAACGCCCGCGACGGCGCCGCGATCCGCAACGAGGCGAAGCTGACGATTACCGCACTGGAAGATTCCGAACTGGTGCTGGTCGACGCGGCGTAGCGCAGCGCGGACACCCCCTCCCCGTCATGGCCGGGCTTGTCCCGGCCATCCACGACTTGACGCAAAGGAAGACGTGGATGCCCGGGCCATCTAGCGCGAAGACGCGCTTCGCGCTTTTGCCCGGGCATGACGACTGATTTTTTCTCGAACACCTCACATCCAAACCAAAAAGGAAAACCATCATGGCCAAAGTACTCGTGCTCTATTATTCCGCCTACGGTCACATCGAGGCGATGGCGAATGCCGTAGCTGAAGGTGCGCGCAAAGCCGGCGCCACCGTCGACGTCAAGCGCGCGCCGGAGCTGGTGCCCGAAGCGGTCGCCAAAGCGTCGTACTACAAGCTCGATCAGGCGGCCCCCATCGCCAAGATCGAGGACCTGGTCAATTACGACGCCATCATCGTCGGCACCGGCACGCGCTTTGGCCGGATGGCCTCGCAAATGGCGAACTTCCTCGACCAAGCCGGCGGCCTCTGGGCCAAGGGCGCGCTGCACGGCAAGGTCGGCGGCGCCTTTACTTCAACGGCGACCCAGCACGGCGGGCAGGAAACCACGCTGTTCTCGATCATCACCAACCTGCTGCACTTCGGCATGACCATCGTCGGCCTGAACTACGGCTTTGCCGGCCAGATGAAGCTCGAC
>Ga0184612_10001175_pt1 | contig 12637 bp, 9 predicted proteins | sample PLM3_60_coex_FD_133163 | JGI IMG/M metagenome (GOLD analysis project Ga0184612, IMG submission 133163) | Groundwater sediment microbial communities from an aquifer in East River, Colorado, USA - PLM3_60_coex | ecosystem: Environmental > Terrestrial > Soil > Riparian zone | place: USA: East...
CCCCGGCGGAAAGCGCGCGAGGTCGCCGCGCATCCGGCTCGCGACCGCGGCCTGGGCGGCGGCGAGGTCGTGGCCCTCTCGCGGGTCCTGCACCAGATCGTAGAGCTCGGGCCGAGGGCCGTCGATGTAGTGGTAGCGCTCGTCCACGAGCGAGCGCAGCTCGCTCCAACCGAGCTGGATCCGCGGGTACAGCGTCTCGGCGTAGAGGGCGCGGGAAGGAGGCAGGCGCAGGAGCGAGACGCCCTTCGAGGCCGGCGGCGTCTCCGCGCCCAGCAGCTCGGTCACCGTGGGGAGCAGGTCCGCGAGCTGGGCCGGGGCGTCGATCGTCTCGCCGCCACGCTCCGAGCGGGGCAGCTTGAGCAGGAGCGGCACCTGGATCGCCTCGCGGTAGAGCAGGATCGAGTGCTGCTCTTCGCCGTGGTCGCCCAGCCCTTCCCCGTGGTCCGAGGTCACGACCACCAGCGCGCGGTCGTAGGCGCCGGAAGCCCTGAGGAACTGAAGGAAATCCCCCACGATGGCGTCCGCGGTCGCGATCTCCCCGTCGTACGCGAGCGGGTATCGGCTGCGGAAGGGCTCCGGCGGATCGTAGGGCACGTGGGGCTCGTAGAGGTGGAGGAAGAAGAAGAACCGTCCGTCCTTCTTCTCCTCCAGCCATCGCCTGGCCAGCGCCGCCGTCGTCTCTCCTCGCCGCTGGAAGTCCGCGAAAGCGGCCCCCGATCGCGGGTCGATCGAGTCCTCGTAGAAGTCGAACGCGCCGGCGAGGCCCGTCTCGCCGCGCAGGACGTAGGACGAGACGGCCGCTCCCGTCGCGTAGCCCTGCTTCTTGAGGATCGTGGGCAGGCTCGGGTGGCCGGCCGGCCGGAACGTGAAGCCGATGTTGTTCCTCACCCCGTGCTCGGGCGGCTGGAGGCCGGTGAGCATCGTCAGGTGGGAGGGAAGCGTCATCGGGCACGGGCTGTACGCGCGGCGGAACAGGATCGCCTCGGCACGGAACCGGTCGAGATGGGGAGTGGAGACGGCCTGGTAGCCGTACGCGGGCAGGTGATCGGAGCGCAGCGTGTCGATGGAGATGAGGACGACGGGGGCGCCGGCGAAGCGCGGAGCGGAGGCGCCGCGGTGGCAGGCGACGCTCGAGGCCGCCAGGGCCACGAGAACGATTGCCGGCCTGTTCGTCATCGACCCCCCACTATAATCCGGCGATGCCGCGGCGCCTCGGCCAGCACTTCCTCCGGCCGGCCGCGGTCGAGAGGCTGCTCAGCCTCATCGATCCCCGGCCGGACGAGACGTTCCTCGAGATCGGCGCGGGAAGGGGCGCGCTCACGCTGCCGCTGGCGGAGCGTGCCGCACGCGTAGTAGCGGTGGAGCTCGACGCGCGCCTGGCCGCCGAGCTGCAACAGCGCGCCATTCCCCGCCTCACGGTGATCTCCGGCGACGCGCTCGAGGTCGATCTCGCCGCCCTGGTGCCCCCCGGGAGCCGCCTCGTCGGCAACCTCCCCTACTACGTGTCGGGCCCTCTCCTCCGCCGCTTCCTCGACCTGCGGCAGCACGTCGTTGACTTGCACGTCATGCTGCAGGAGGAGGTCGCACGCCGCGTGGCATCGCCCCCCGGCTCGCGCGAGTGCGGGATCATGTCGGTGCTCTACGCGCCGTGGACGAAGACGGACATCCCGTTGCGCTTTCCGCCGGCCGCCTTCACGCCTGCCCCCAAGGTACACTCGGCGGTGCTGCGGGCCCGGTTCCTGCCGCGCCCGCCGGTCGACATCGAGGACTTCGAAGCCTTCGAGCGGCTCGTCAAAGCCGCCTTCGCCCACCGCCGCAAGACACTTGAAAACAACCTGCGAGATAGCTATGCTAACCTCAAGGAAAACTTGAGGTTGCTCAATATCGAGGGGTCCCGCCGTGCCGAGACGCTATCCGTGGGGGACTTCGCACGGCTCAGCGGTGCCCTGAGGCGAGCAATGCGCGCTTGAGCCCGGCCGGAGACGCCTCTCCTCTACGCCTCGTGCCGCTCGGTGGGCTGGGGGAATTCGGGCTCAACGCCTGCGTCCTCGAGTGGCAGGACCACCTCCTGCTCGTCGACGCGGGCGTGATGTTCCCGAGCGCGGAGATGCCCGGCGTCGACTCGATCGTGCCCGACTTCCAGTACCTCGCCGAGCGCCGCGAGCGGCTGCGGGCCATCGTCCTCACCCACGGTCACGAGGACCACATCGGCGGGCTGGCCTTCGCGCTCCAGGCCGCGCCGGCGCCCGTCTACGGCAGCCGGCTCACCCTCGGGTTCGTGCGCCGGCGGCTGCAGGACCGGGCGGCGAGCGCCGACCTGCGCCTGCTCACGCCGGGCCAGAGCGTCGAGGCGGGCCCCTTCCGCATCCACCCCATCCGCGTCTCGCACAGCGTGCTCGACAGCCTCGCCCTGGCCATCGAGACGCCGGCCGGGGTCGTGGTTGCGAGCGGCGACTTCAAGATCGACGCCCGCGCGCCGGAAGAGGAGCGCACGGACCTCGGCGCGCTGTCGGCGTGGGGCGACCGCGGCGTCCTCGTGCTCCTTTCCGACTCCACCAACGTCGAGGAGCGCGGGAGCACGGCCACCGAGGACGACGTGCTCCCCGCCTTCCAGGACGTGTTCGACCGCACCGGGGGCAAGGTCATGGTGTCGTGCTTCGCGACGTCCATCCCCCGCATCCAGCGCGTGGCCGACCTCGCGCGGCGCGCCGGGCGGCGCGTGGGCTTCGTGGGGCGGCGCATGGCCGACAACACGGAGGTCGCGCTCGAGCTGGGCGTCCTGCGCATCCCCCCCTCCGACCTCGTCTCGAGCGGCGAGGTCGGGCAGCACCCGCCGGAGACGCTGTGCCTGTTCGTGGCCGGCAGCCAGGGCGAGCCGCTGTCGGCGCTGTCGATGGTCAGCGTGAACGAGCACCGCGACATCTCCGCCGGCCCGGGGGACACCGTGGTGCTGTCGGCCCGCGCGATCCCGGGCAACGAGCGGGCCGTCTCGCGGCTCATCGGCAACCTGTTCCGGCGCGGCTGCGACGTGGTGCATCCCGGCCTCGCGCGCGTCCACGTTTCCGGCCACGGCAACCAGGACGACCTCGTCGAGCTGCTCCGCCGCGTCCGCCCCCCCTACCTCGTCCCCATCCACGGCGAGTACCGCATGCTCGCCCAGCACGCGCGGCTGGCCGTCCGCGCGGGGCTGCCCGCCGCGAGCGTGCTCGTGGCGGAGGACGGCGAGGTCCTCGAGCTTTCCGCCGACGGCGCCCGCAAGGCCGAGCGGATCGCGGCCGGCCGCATCCTCCTCGACCGCTCGGGCGTGGAGGGCCTGGAGGAGATGGTGGTGCGGGACCGCCGGCACCTCTCGGTGGAGGGGATCGTGGTGCCGGTGGTGGTGCTCGACAAGCAGACCGGCCGCATGGAGTCGGCCCCCGAGATCGTCACCCGCGGCTTCGTGGACGATGACGAGCGCGGGGCGGAGCTGCTCGGAGACGCCGGCCGGCTGGTGGCGGAGGCGGTGGCCTCCCGCCCCGAGGAGGAGCGCCACGACCCCGCCCTCACCCGCGAGCGCCTGCGCCTGGAGCTGCGGCGGTTCTTCCGCAAGCGCACGCAGCGGCGGCCGATGGTCATCCCGGTGGTGATGGAGGTCTAGTCCGCATGGTGAGCAGCGCGAGGTCGCGGCAGCTGGCGGAGTTCCTGGGGCTCGTCTCGTTCGCGCTGGCCCTGATGCTTCTCATCAGCCTGGCGACCTACAACCCCGGCGATCCCGCCCCCTTCTTCAAGGCGGGGGCCACCGCGCCCGCGCGCAACTTCATCGGTCCCATCGGGGCGCTCATTGCCGAGCTGCTGGTCCCCCAGCTCTTCGGGATGGCCGCGCTGCTGCTCCCGCTGGTGCTGGGGGTGGCCGGTTGGCGCCTCTTCTGGTGCAAGCCCATCGAAGCTCCCTACACCAAGGCCTGCGGCGTGGCGCTGCTCCTGCTGTCGCTGTGCGCCTTCCTCGCCCTGACCTTCGGCGCCCTCACCGTCGAGGGCGAGACCGTGCGGGCGGGGGGCGCGGTGGGGGCGCTGCTCGCCGCCACGCTCACGAGCAGCTTCAACCGCACGGGCGCCTACATCATCCTCGCCACCGCGATCTTCGTCTCCCTCATCCTCGCCACGCAGTTCTCCTTCGCCACCTTCCTCGCCGCCGTCGGCGCGGCGGTGGGCAGCCGGCTGCAGGCCCTGCGCGCCGCGTGGGCGCAGTTCGTGGAGACGCGGCGCAAGGAGAAGATGCGGCGCGAGGTCATCAAGAAGCACACCCAGAAGGAGAAGGAGACGCCGGGCAGCGACAGCTTGCCCCGCGTGCGCAAAGTCAAGGGCTCCCCCGCCGCCGACGGCGACGAGCTGGCCGACCTGCCGCTCCACGCCCCCTCGCCGCCTGCCCAGCGGCCGCTGCCGTTCGCCCTCGCCGAGCCGCCGGCCGACGCGGCCGAAGGCGACGAGGCGCCCGTGCCGGCGGAGCCGCGCAGGAAGAAGGCGCCGGCGTCGCCGGGGCCGCGCGGCAGCTTTGCGCTCCCGCCCGCCTCGATCCTCGACGAGCCCCGCTCCAGCGGCGGCCTCGACAAGGCGCGGCTTTTCGAGAAGGCCAAGACGCTCCAGGCCAAGAGCAGCGAGTTCGGCGTGCTGGGCAGCGTCGTCGAGATCCACCCCGGCCCCGTGGTCACGACCTACGAGTTCAAGCCCGACGCGGGCGTGAAGTACTCGAAGATCGTCGGCCTCGCCGACGACCTCGCGCTCGCGCTGGAGGCGGAGTCCATCCGCATCGACCGCATGAGCGGGCGCGGCACGGTGGGGATCGAGATCCCCAACGAGGTGAGGGAGACGATCTACCTGCGCGAGATCGTGGAGTCCGAGACCTTCCGCAGCCCGAGCTCCCGCCTCACCCTCGGCCTCGGCAAGACGGTCTCCGGGGACACCTACGTCACCGACCTCACCGCGATGCCCCACCTCCTCATCGCGGGCTCCACCGGCACCGGCAAGAGCGTGGGCCTCAACTGCATGATCGCCAGCATCCTCCTGAAGGCCACCCCCGACGAGGTGCGGATGATCCTCATCGACCCCAAGCGGCTGGAGCTGGGCGTCTACGAGGACATCCCCCACCTGCTCACCCCCGTCGTCACCGACGCCAAGATCGCCGCCAACGTCCTCAAGTGGGCGGTGGGCGAGATGGAGAAACGCATCCGGCGCCTGGCCTCGGAGGGGGTGCGCAACATCGAGCAGTTCAACAACCTCGTCCGCGCCGAGGGCTTCGAGCCGGCGACACCCGCCGGCAACGGCAACGAGGAGGAGCTGAAGCCCCTCCACTACATCGTCATCGTCATCGACGAGCTGGCCGACTTGATGATGGTGTCGTCGCACGAGGTGGAGGAGTCGATCACGCGCCTGGCCCAGATGGCGCGGGCGGTGGGCATCCACCTCATCCTCGCCACCCAACGCCCCTCGGTCGACGTGCTCACGGGGCTCATCAAGGCCAATTTTCCTTCTCGCATCTCGTACCGGGTGGCGGCGCGGGTGGACAGCCGGACGATCCTCGATTCGATCGGCGCCGAGCACCTGCTGGGGAAGGGAGACATGCTGTTCCTCCCCCCGGGCAGCGCGCGCCTGCTCCGCATCCACGGCGCCTACGTCACCGAGGCGGAGATCGCGCGGCTCACCTCGTACCTGCGCAAGACGGGCAAGCCCGCCTACGACGACACGGTCGGCAAGATCGAGCGCTCTGCGGAGACGGCCGAGGTGGACGAGAAGGACGAGCTGTTCGACGAGGCCGCGCGCTTCGTGCTCTCGGCCGGCCAGGCCTCCACCAGCATGCTGCAACGGCGCTTCCGCATCGGCTTCTCGAGGGCGGGCCGGCTCGTCGACATGATGGAGCGCGAGGGGATCGTCGGCCCCGCCGACGGCTCCAAGCCGCGCGAGATCCTGGTCGCGGCCGACTACTACGAGACGGTGGACAACTGGCCGAAATGAGCCCGCGCGCGCTGCTCGCGTCCGTGATCGCGCTGGCGGTGTCGCTGGCGGCCGCCCCCCCGGCGGGCTTCGGCGCCCCGGCCAAGTCCCGGTCGGCGCGGCCGCACGGCAAGGGCGAGGTCCGCCCCCGGCCGGCGGCGACACCCGATCCCGCGCCCGACGGCGCCCTCTACCGCGAGGCCACGGACGGCTTCGCCGCCCTCAAGTCTTCGCCGCGGAAGCAGGCCCAGCGCGGGGAGTGGGAGCGCGTCATCCTGCGCTTCCGCCGGGTGATCGCCCGCTACCCCCAGAGCGGGTACTGCGACAACGCGCTCCTCGCCATCGGCGACCTGTACCGGACGATGGCCACGCGCTTCGCGTCGCCGCGCTACGAAGAGGACGCGCTCCAGGCCTACCGGGCCCTCGTCGCCGAGTACCCCAGCAGCCGGCTCGGAGAGAAGGCCCTCCATTCCGCCTTCGAGATCGCGCGCGAGAGCGGCGACCGCCGCCGTATCGCCGCCGCCGCCCGCGATTACCTCGACGCGTTCCCCGCCTCGCCGCGGGCGGCCGAGGTCAAGGCCCAGACGCGGCGCCGGATGCCGGTGCAGGAGGCCGCCCTGCCCACGCCGCCGCCCCCGGGTCTGGCCCAGGTGTTCAACCTGCGCTTCTGGAGCGGCGACACCTCGACGCGCGTGGTCCTCGACGTCGAGCGCGAGGTGAAGATCCGCAGCGACCGCATCCGGAATCCCGACCGCCTGTGGATCGACCTCCCCGGCGCCCGCCTCCACCCGAACCTCAGCGACCGCGCCTTCCCGGTGGGCGACGGCCTGCTCGAGCAGGTGCGGATCGGACAGAACCGCGACGACGTCGTGCGCGTGGTCCTCGACTTCAAGGACGTGAAGGACTACTCGTTCTTCTACCTCCAGAACCCCACGCGGCTGGTGGTGGACGTGCGCGCGACGCCGCGCCCGCTGGTGGCCTCGGCGACCCCCGGGGCTTCGGCGCCGCCCTCCCTGGCCCCGCGCGCGAGCGCGACGCCCGGCGCGACGCCGCCGGAGCCGGCGCCCGAGCGGATGCCGGCGCGGCGCGTGGCGACGGTGGAGGGTCCGGCCGCCGCCCGCGGCCGCCGCCCGCCGCCCTGGGACGTGGTGATCGACCAGTCGGCGGTAGGCGCGCGGCCCGCTCCGTCGTCCACGGACGCCGGGGCACGGGTCGCGCGCGCCGAACCCGTGGCGCCGCTGCCCCCGCAGGCCAACCGCGCGGGCTCCTACAGTCTCGCCCGGCAGCTCGGCCTCGGGGCGCGGCGGATCGTGATCGACGCCGGCCACGGCGGCCACGACCCGGGCACCATCGGGGCCGGGGGGCTGCAGGAGAAGGACCTGGTGCTCGACGTGGCCCTGCGCGTCGAGCGCCTGCTCCGGAAGGAGGTGGGCGCCGAGGTCGTCATGACCCGCTCCACCGACGTCTTCATCCCCCTCGAGGAGCGCACCGCGATCGCCAACTCCAAGGGGGCGGACCTCTTCCTCTCCATCCACGCCAACAGCAGCCGCAACCGGCGGGCGAAGGGGATCGAGACCTACTTCCTGAGCTTCGCCGCCGACCCCCACGCGGAGGCGGTGGCGGCGCGGGAGAACGCCATCTCCGCCGCCACCCTCAAGGACCTGCAGAACCTCGTCCGCGCGATCGCCCTCAACAGCAAGGTCGACGAGAGCCGCGACTTCGCGGCCAGCGTGCAGGAGGCGATGGTCGAACACATGCGGCCCCACGACCCGGAGGTGCAGGACCGCGGGGTGCACACCGCTCCCTTCTACGTGCTCATCGGCGCCAACATGCCGAGCGTGCTGGCGGAGATCGCCTTCCTCAGCCACCCCGACGACGAGAGGCGGCTCAAGAAGTCGGACTACCGCGATCGGATCGCGGCCAGCCTGCTGGAGGGCGTCCGCGCCTACCTCGACGCCCTCAACCGTACCCAGAGCCAGAAGTTGACCCAGGCCCCCCGGAAAAGTACAGTGGCTTCAGGAGAGGATCGGTGACGCCGCTGGCCGTGCAGTCCGTGACGTGGATCAAGGTCCCGAAGCCGACCTTCGACCTGGTCGGGGTCGTCCTCTACTCCCTCGGCCTCGCCGGCATCTGCGCCGCCATCGCGCTCGCCCTGGGCATCGGCCTCGGCGTCGGCTTCATCCTCCGGCGCCGCCGTGTCCCCGCGCGCTCCGTGTCCGACGACTGCCTGCACCTGCTGGAAGCCCGCCGGGTCTAGCCGGGCGCCGTCTCCCGCTCTCGAGTACCCGCCTTTGACTCGTTGCGTCACATTGGCCTTGACGCGATTGACGCAGTGCGTTAGACTCTCGGCGTGAAGAAACCGCCGGCCGCCCCGGTGGCCAGGCTGATCCGGCGCTACGACAACCGCAAGCTGTACGACACGACCGCCCGGCGCTACGTCACCGTCGAAGGGCTGGGCCGGCTGGTGGGGGCGGGCGAGGACGTCCGCGTCGTGAACCAACGCTCCGGCGAGGATCTGACGGCCGTGATCCTGGCCCAGGTGATCGTGGAGGGCATCAAGGAGCGGACCGCCCGCATCTCCGGCCATGTGCTGGCCCGCCTCATCCGGCTGGGCTTCGGCGAGCGCGTCGCGCCCGGTTCGCGGCCGTCGAAGAAGTCCCGTGTGACCAAGAAGGAGACGAAGAAATGACGTCGAAGAAAGCGAGCACCAAGCGCCGGTCCGCGCCCCGCCGGCCGTCCGCGTCCACGGCGGCGGCCATCCCCGGCTGGCTGCGAGAGCAGGGGACAGTTCTCGCGGGCCAGATCCGCCGCCGACTGGACGTGGAAGGCCGGAAGGCCTACCACCAGGTGGAGGCCCGCGTCGCCGAGCTGCAGGCGCGGCTGCACCGCGACAAGGCGACCCTGGAACGACGGGCGGACGAGGCGGTGCGGGGCGCGCTGGCGCGCCTGAACATCCCCAACCGGCGGGAGATCGCCGAGCTGACGCGGAAGGTCGACGAGCTGTCGCGCAAGATCGACGCCTTCCGGTCGCGCTCGCGCAGGCGGGGGGCGCGCGCGTAGACTCGGGGGATTGGGGCCGAGGCGAGCGAGGCATCAGGGCCGCTCCAAGGTCGCCCTCGTATGCGCGGGGGGCGGCGTGACGGGAGCGGTATGGGAGATCGGCGCCTTGCGCGCGCTGGAGGAGCTGCTCGACCGCAGCCTGCTCGACCTCGACCTCTACGTGGGCGTCAGCGGCGGCGCCTTCGTCTCCGCCCTGCTCGCCGCGGGCGTCTCGCCCCGTGAGCTCTACGACGAGGGCGTCGCCCGCCGCCCGCTCGGCCGGGTGATGCCGCCCCTCTTCCGCCTCGGCCTCCGCGAGGTCTTCGAGCGTTCCCGGCACGCGCCGGCCGTGCTGTTTCGCGCGCTCGTGGAGGCGCTGCCCGGGGGAGGAGGCACCCTCTCCGACGCCGCGCTGTCGCTCTTCGAGCTGCTGCCCGCGGGCCTGCTCGACAGCTCCGGCGTGCGGGAGAGCCTGGCCGCGATCCTGGACCGGCGCGGGGTGCCCGACGACTTTGCGGCCCTGCCCCGGCCGCTGCGCGTGGTGGCCGTGGACCTGGACCGCGGCGAGGCGGTGGCCTTCGGGGCCAAGGGCCGGCGGGACGTGCCGGTGTCTCGGGCCGTGCAGGCCTCGGCCGCCCTCCCCGGCCTCTACCGTCCCGTGCGCATCGGCGGCCGTGACTACGTGGACGGCGGGGTGAAGAAGACGGCCCACGTCAACCTCGCGATCCAAGAGGGCGCTCGCCTCGTGATATGCATCAACCCGATGGTCCCGCTGCGCAACGACGGCGCCCGCCGGCCGCTGCCGGGACCGCTGAGCGGCCGGGGCGTGGCCTACGTGCTCGACCAGTCGCTGCGCATCATGCTCCACGGCCGCATGCAGTACGGCCTGGAGCGTTATCGCGCCGAGCATCCCGAGGTCGACATCCTCCTCCTCGAACCCGATCCCGAGGACCTGCGGATGTTCCGCTACAACATCCTGCGGTACGGCGCCCGCCGGGTGGTGGCGGAGCTGGGCTATCGGTCCACGATCCAGGCCTTCCGCCGCGGACGGGCCGCGCGCGCGCGCATGCTGGCGCGCCACGGCATCGGCCTGCGCGATCCCCGCCGCGTCCCCGCCTCCGCCGCCGTTGCGCCCGGCGCCGTCCCTCGCTCGCCCCTGGGCCGCGCCCTCAGCGCTTCCCTCGAGCGGCTGGCGTCGACCCTGGACGCGAGCCGGTGATGGCGCCGCGCTCGCCCCTGCTCCGCTGGCTCGGGAGAACGGCGCTCGTGGCCCTCGTCGCGCTCGTCCTGCTCGTGGTGGGGTCGGCCCGCCTCTACACGGTGTGGTCGCACCGGGCGCTGCCCGAGCTCGACGGCGAGGAACGCCTCCCCGGCCTCGGCGCCCCCGTCCTCGTGCGCCGCGACGCGGTCGGCGTGCCGCACGTCCTGGCCGAGAGCGTCGTCGACGCGGTCCGCGCCCAGGGCTACCTCACCGCCCAGGACCGCCTGTGGCAGATGGACCTCATGCGGCGCCGCGCGCTGGGTGAGCTGGCCGACGCATTCGGCGAGGGCGCCTTGCGCGCCGACATCGAGGTCCGCACGCTCGGCCTGGGCGCCGCGGCCCGGGCCTCGCTTTCCCGCCTGCCCGCCGACATGCGGGCAATCGTCGAGGCCTATGCCGGCGGAGTAAACACCTTCATCGAGACCCACCGCCATACGCTGCCCCTGGAGTTCCGGCTGCTGCGCTACTCGCCCCGGCCGTGGACCGCGGTGGACTCGCTCGCGACGGGAAAGCTCCTCGCCCTGGACCTTGCCTCGGGCTGGGAGGGCGAGGCGTTCCGGGCGGTGGTGGCGGATCGGCTTCCCGCCGACGTGCAGGACCTGCTCTTCCCCACCACGTTCCCCGACGACCGCATCCTCGTGGGCAGCGACGGCGCCGCCCCCCGAGGGGCGGGCGCGGCCGCGAGAGAGACGACGACGGGCAGCAACAACTGGGTCGTCTCCGGCGCCCACACCGCGACCGGCAAGCCGCTGCTCGCCAACGACCCTCACCTCGCGCTGGGGGTGCCGTCGATATGGACGGCGGTGCACCTCTCGGCGGAAGACCTGGACGTCGCCGGGGTGACGATGCCCGGGGTGCCGGGGGTGATCCTGGGCCGCAACCGCCATGTGGCGTGGGGAGCGACCAACGTCCACGACGACTGCGCGGATCTCTACGTGGAGGAATCCGACCCGGCCCAGCCCGACCGTTACCGCGTCGGGGACGGCTGGGAGCCGGTGAGCGTGCGGACCGAGCCGATCCGCGTGCGCACCGGCCTTCTCACCTCTTCGTGGCGCACCGTCGAGCACAAGGTGCGCGTGACCCGGCACGGCCCGCTCGTACCCATACGCGGCCGCCTCTACGCCCTTCGGTGGACTTCGCTCGACGACACGCCCGACCTGCCCGCCTTCTTCCTGATGAACCGGGCGCGGAGCTGGGAGGAGTTCCGCGAGGGGCTGCGCGCCTTCGCGGGCCCTTCGCAGAACTTCGTCTACGCGGATGTCGGCGGGCACATCGCCTGGTACTCCGCGGGTCGCATCCCCCTGCGGCGCACGGGCGACGGCTCGCGGCCGTACCGCGGCGCCGGGCCCGACGGCGACTGGGTCGGCTTCGTGCCCTTCGAGGAGCTGCCGCACCTCGTGGACCCGCCGCAGGGACGGATCGCCACCGCTAACAGCCGGACCACGGGGACGGATTACCCGTACCGGATCAGCCGGGGCGGGATCCCTCCCTGGCGGACCGCCGTCCTCTTCGCCGCCCTCGAGCAGCGCGACGGCTGGACGGCGGACGACATGGTGCGCCTGCAGGGCGAGCGGCTCTCGATCCCCCACCGCGACCTCGCCCGCGCCCTGCTCGAGGCGGCCGCGCGCCACAAGGGCGACCCGGTGTGGGACGAGGTCATGATGGAGATGTCGGGCTGGGACGGCCGGCTCGAGCCCACCAGCCGGCCGGGGGCCCTGGCCATCACGACCTTCCTCGCGCTCGGCGACCGCGTCATCGGCCCGCGGATCCGCGGCCTGCCCGAGGCGGAATCGCTGCGCCACCGCTCGGCCCCGATCGTCCGCCTCATCCGCGAGCGGCCGGCGGGCTGGCTACCCCCGGGCGTGACCGATTGGGACGTGGTCCTGCGCGACACGTGGCAGGACGCGACCGCTCAGCTCGGGCGGCGCTTCGGCACCGACCGCACGCGTTGGAGCGTCGGCGCCATGAACCGGCTCGTCGTCCACCACCCGCTCGCGATGGCCTTCTCGCCCTTCGGCCGGCTGTTCGACCCGCCGGTGGCGCCCCTCGGAGGCGCGCCCACGACGCCCAACGTCTTCGCAATCACGCCCGCGGGCGGCATCGAGGCGCCGTCGATGCGGTTCGTGGCCGACCTCGCCGACCCCGACGCCACCCGCCTCGTGAACTTCATGGGCCAGTCAGGCCACGCGTCCAGCCCGAACTATCAGGACCAGCTGGGGGCATGGGTGCGGGTCGAGTCGCAGGTGCTGCCGATGACGGCGGAGGCGGTGGCCGCGGCCGCACGGCATACGCTGCGGTTGGTGCCGTGAGCCCAACTCGTTCCGGAACCAGTTGCCGGCAATAATCAGCGGCGCTTCCGCGCTGGCGGCC
>Ga0184612_10001178_pt1 | contig 12630 bp, 15 predicted proteins | sample PLM3_60_coex_FD_133163 | JGI IMG/M metagenome (GOLD analysis project Ga0184612, IMG submission 133163) | Groundwater sediment microbial communities from an aquifer in East River, Colorado, USA - PLM3_60_coex | ecosystem: Environmental > Terrestrial > Soil > Riparian zone | place: USA: East...
ATGATCGGCGCAAGGTGGGATCCCCAACCTCATGGTCACGGCGATCTTGCGGGGCTAGGCGAGCGCGGTCGGGTCGCGATACGCCCGCGCGAGCATCGTCACCCAGTCATAGATGGCGGTCTCACCGGGCGCGAGGGGCCCGGGCCGGTAATGCGGCGAAGCGACGCCGCGCTGGACCGATTCGCACGCCCGCCAGTCCTGCCGGTTCGTGATGTCCCAGAACTCGACGGCATAGGACGGATCGGCCACCTCGTCGAGGAACAGCCACTCGCACTCGACCCGGGTGAGGTTCGGGGCGAGCGGCTCCATCCGGTGCGTGAGCACGTAGTCGGGATGCAACGACATCAGCAGGTTGGGGAACAGCCCCACATAGCGCACCGTGCGAAGGTCGACGCCGTCGAGCATCACGCCGCTCGACCGGCCGTCGAGCGACATCGTCTGGGCGTGCTCGCGCAGCTCCATCGAGCCGCCCACCCAGGCGCCGGGCTCGTGCCAGTTCTCCCCGGAGTTGGGTGGCGTGACCGCGCACAGCTCCGGGTGTATCTGCGGGCAGTGGTAGCACTCGTGGTAGTTCTCCGCGATGATCTTCCAGTTCGCCGCCACGTCGTAGCTGTGCCGCGCCTTCACGATGAGGCGCTCCGGCCGGTACGGCGCCACGTAGGTGTCGAGGGTGCCCAGGTGCTCGTCGAACGGGCGGCCAGTGCCGGTGGCGTTGACGAACACCCAGCCGTGCCAGTCCACGGCGGGCAACTCGACCAGGCCGAATCGTGGGGCGTCGAGGTCCGGACCCATCCGGGGGGCGGCGCGCAGGGCCCCGTCCAGCTGGTAGGACCAACCGTGGTACGGGCACACGAGCGCGCGCCTGTCGTTGCCGGTGCCGGCGGGCAGAAGCTCGTGGGCCCGGTGCCGGCAGGTGTTGGCGAACGCCCGTACCCTGTCATCGGCGAAGGTCAACGCGACGGGGACGTCGCCAACGATGACCGCGCACTGCGTGCGTCCCGCGCCGAGATCGGCCGTACGGCCGAGACAGGTCCACGAGCCGGCGAGGAGATGGCGTCGCTCCCAGGCAAGAACCGCGTCACTGGTGTACGCCTCGCCGGGCAGCATGCTGGACTCGCCGAACGGCAGCAGCGACGAGTCCAGATCGCGGGGTTTGATCGGGGCGCCGTCCACTGTGGTCATTTCCATCCCGACCTGCGGCGGCGATCGCGCAACAGCTGGCGGACCACGTTGCGGCCCGGGATACCGGTGACGCCGCCGCCGCCGTGGGTCGCGCTGCCCGCCTGATAAAGACCGCGGACGGGCGTACGGAGGTCGGCGTATCCGGCTGCAGGTCGGCAATGGAACATCTGGCCTGGCGTCAGCTCGCCGTGGAAGATGTTGCCCCCAACCAGTCCGTACTCGGTCTCCATCTCAAGTGGACCGATCACCTGCCGACCGATGATCGAGTCTGTGAAGCCGGGCGCCACGGCCTCCATCCGGGCGGTCACGCGATCGGCGTAGGCCTGGAGCTCGGCCGCGTGGGGCTGCGCCGCGTAGGCGTGCGGGACCCACTGGGTGAACATGCTGACGATGTGCTTTCCCTCCGGCGCGAGCGTGGGGTCGAAGACGCTCGGGATGCACACGTCGGCGAAGGGCAGGGAGGCCGGACGGCCGGCGGCTGCCTCCTGGAAGGCGGTCTCGATGTCATCGAGCGACTCGGCCAGCGCGATCGTGCCGCCATAGACCTCCGGGTCGTAGTCGGGATGGCTGGCGAAGGTAGGCAGCCGGTCGACCGCGAAGTTCACCTTGACCGTGCCGGAGCGGGTCTGCCAGGACTCGATGTCGGCGACGAAGTCGGCGGGAAGCTCCGCCCGGTCGACGAGATCGAGGAAGGAGATCTTGGGGTGTGCCGTTGTGATGACCGTGCCGGCGCCGACCTCGGTACCGTCAACGAGGGTGACGCCAACCGCAGCGCCAGCACGGACGTCGATGCGGGCGACGGCCGCGTCGGTACGGATCTCGGCTCCAAATGACCTCGCGGCCGCGGCCATCGACTGGGTGACGCCGCCCATACCACCGCGGGGGAAGCCCCACGGTGCGGTGTGCCCGCCGCCCTCGCCGACGTGATGATGGAGCATGACGTACGCCGTGCCGGCGCTGCGCGGCCCAGCCCAGGTGCCGATGACGCCGGAGACGCTGAGCAGGCCGCGCATCGCGTCCGACGAGAAGCGGTCCTCGACCAGGTCGGCGATGCTGGCGGTGAACAGGCGGGTGAGGTCGAAGGCGGTCCGGACGTCGACGCCCCGCAGCATCCTGAGCAGCGCGGCCTGGCCGAGGAGATCGCGAGGTCTCTTCGAGCCCACCTTCGGCGGGATCGCGTCGTGCAGCGGTCCGACGATGGCGCCGAGGCCGGCGAGCCAACGCTCCCACGTCTCGTATGCGTCCGCGTCGGCCTTGGAAAACTTGGAGATCTCCTCGTGCCTCTGGGCCGGGTCGTAGGCAATGCGCAGGTAGCCGCCGTCGCGGCGGGGCGCGAAGTAGGGGCCCTGCGGGTATACGTGATAGCCGTGCTCGGCCAGGCGCAGGTCGCGCACCATGTCAGGCGGGAGCAGGCTCACGACGTACGACAGCGACGTGACGGTAAAGTCGGGGCCGAACGGGTGTTCGGAGACGGCGGCTCCGCCAACGATCTGACGGCGTTCGAGGACCAGGACCCGGAGGCCGGCCCTGGCCAAGTAGGCCGCGGCGACCAGGCCGTTGTGCCCCCCGCCGACCACGATGACGTCGTATCTGCCGCCCACGCCGCCCATCTTGCCTGAGTCATCAGTCAGTTGTGAAGCCGGACGGCTGAGGGTCGTAGTTTGGCCGCTAGATCCAACTCCGCGGTGAAATCACGCCCGTTTCGGGAACCTTTCGACCGCAGAGTTGGATCATGCGACGGCCTACGCTCCGAGTTGCGCCGCCCAGGTCCGACTCAGACGCTGAGAGAATCAGCTGCGGACAATCTTGATGTTGAACGCGTTGGTCTCCTGCGCGGATCGCATGGACAGCCAGAGCAGCACGTAGGCCTCCAGGCCCCGGGCGGCCTCGATCCCGCCGACGTCGAGAATGGAGCGCCAGCCAAACGAGCGCAGGAGGTCGGCGACCGTGGCCTTGGCCTCGGCGTCGTTTCCGGCAATGAATGTCGTGTGGTCCTCGCCAAGTCGCGCCGGGTGGACCATGACGTCGGCGTTCATTGTGTTGAGCGCCTTGACGACCATCACCTCCGGGAACGCCCTCTGGATCTGCTCGCCGAGGCTGTCGGTGTTGCACACGGACAGCGTCGGCGGCCAGCCGTGGGAGACGTCCAGCGGATTGGCGATGTCGACAAGCACCTTGCCGTGCAGGTGGCGGTCGCCGGCCAGGCGCAGCGCCTCAAGCGCGCCGACGCCCGCGGTTGCGTTGATCACCAGCGCGGCGTGGGCCGCGGACTCGGCGAACGTGCCGACCCGGGCGCCACGCTTGGCACCGACGGAGGTGACCCACTCGTGTGCCTTGGGGTTGGCCACGTCGCGGGTGCCCATGACGACAATGTGGCCCAGCTCCACCAGCCGGGTCGCCACCGCGCAGCCGACGGCGCCGGTGCCGAGGACGCCGATATTCATGGCGTCAGTGTGGCAGGTGTGATCGCGCGCCGTCCGAGGGCTGGGCACGGACGAGGGTCTCGTCGCGCGGGGTGGTCGCGTCGACTAGCGTCGAACCCATGGCTATCCGTAACTCTTCCGCCCGCTGGCAGGGCACCCTCCTTGAGGGCTCGGGCGTCCTCCGCACAGGCAAGGGCGGCTACGAGGGCAACTACTCGTTCAAGTCCCGCTTCGAGGAGGGCGAGGGCACCAATCCCGAGGAACTCATCGGCGCCGCCCACGCGGGCTGTTTCTCGATGGCACTGTCCAAGGCGGTCACCGACGCCGGCTTCGCACCGAACGTCATCGAGACCACCGCGGCCGTACACCTGGATAATGTGGACGGCGCCCAGACTGTGACCCGCATCGATCTGGCGACCACCGGCGACGTGTCCGGCATCGACGAGGCCGAATTTGTCAAGCTCGCCGAGGCCACCAAGAAGGGCTGTCCTATCTCCCGCCTGCTCGCGCCCGGCACCGAGATCACCCTGACCGCTCGGCTCGCCTGACCCAACCCGAGTCGCGTTGATCTAGGGCTTGTTCGCGTGCTCAGAGATCAACCCACGCGCATAAGTCCTAGGTCAACGCTGGAGGAGGGTGCGCGGCCGTGCCGGTGGAGATGAGTCGGGATCGCTTCGAGGAGCTCGTCGGCGAGGCCCTCGATGAGGTGCCCGACGAGCTACTCCGGCTCATGGACAACGTGGTCGTCCTGGTCGCGGACGAGCCCGAAGGCAACGACCCGGACCTGCTCGGTCTCTACGAGGGGTACGCGCTGACCACCCGCGGTTGGAACTACTCGGGCGTACTCCCCGACCGCATCACGATCTACCGCCATCCGACGCTGCGTATCTGCGACACCGAGGATGACGTGGTCGAGGAGATTGCCACGACCGTCGTCCACGAGATTGCGCACCACTTCGGCATCGAGGAGGAGCGCCTGCACGAGCTCGGCTGGGGCTAACCGGTGGCCGGTTGCCGGCATGGCCTACCGTCGCTGGCAGCCCCACCGGCCAGCATGAGGAGCCCCCCGATGCGTAGCGAGCTGTTCTCCGCGGACAACCTCGAGAAGGAATCGGCCCAGCCCGGGCTGCGGCTGCAGAACTCGAAAATGCTCAAGGTCGAGCTGAACGGCGAGGTGATGGCGCGCACTGGATCGATGGTGGCCTATCAGGGCGAGGTGCACTTCCAGGCGCTCGGGGCGGGCGGTGTGACCAAATGGCTCAAGAGCAAGGTCACCGGCGAGGGCGTACCGCTGATGAAACTCACCGGGCGGGGAGACGTCTTCCTCGCAAACGAGGCGTCGGACATCTACCTCATCGACATGGAGCCCGGGGACGGGCTGTCCATCAACGGCGCCAACGTGTTGGCGTTCGAGCCGACGCTGCAGTACGACATCAAGTTTGTGCAGGGCATGGGCATGCTCTCCTCCGCCGGTCTGTTCAACTGCGTCTTCACCGGGCAGGGGCGAATCGCCATCACGTCGCACGGAACGCCGGTCGTGGTCCAGGTCGACCAGCCCACGTACGCCGACCCGCAGGCCGCGATCTGTTGGTCGACCAGCCTGCAGACGGGCTACCACCGCGCCGACCAGCTCGGCCTCGGTACTCTGATCGGCCGGACCACGGGCGAGGCGTTCACGATGAGCTTCTCCGGCCAGGGCTTTGTCGTCGTGCAGCCCTCGGAGATGCCCGCGGGCGGTCTCGCCGGCCACGGCTCCGGCCAGCAGGCTGGCGGCGGCGGCCTGCTCGGCGGCCTCCTAAATGGCTAATCCGCCGTTGATCTAGGACTTATGCCTGCGGTTGGAGATCAACACAGTCCTCCGGACGGGATCACGAGTAAACGCACACCGGCGAACAACTCCTAGATCGACGATGCTGGGGCCTGCACTCCAAGATCGACGATGCCGGGGCCGGTCAGGTGATATCCCCGGCGCGGAGGCGGGCGAGCCAGGCCGCCGAGTCGGCGTAATCCGCATCCGAGGTGCCCGGCGGGGACTGGACGACGGGTCGCCCGCCGTCGCCGCCACCGGACGAGCGAGGGTACGAGCCGAGGAAGCGCACATCGGCGCAGATCCGCCGCAGCCCCTGCAGGGCCTCACCCATCCGCGCCTCCGCCACATGGCCGGTGCAGTCGAGGAAGAACGCGTACCGACCAAGCTTCTCGCCGGTAGGCCGGGATTCGATGCGGGTGAGGTTCACGCCTCGTACCGACAGTTCGGTGAGGACGGCGAGCAGCGCACCCACCCGGTCGTGGGCAATGTAGACGGCCAGGGATGTGACGTCGTCGCCGGTCGGCGCGGGCGGCGGGCCGGGCCGGGAGACGAGCGCGAACCGGGTAACCGCGTCCGGGTGGTCCGCGATGTCCTTGGCGAGCACCGCGAGGCGCTGGCGCTCGGCCCCGATCGGTGCGCAGATCGCGGCGTCGTACTCGCCCGAGGCGGCACCGATGGCGGCCGCGCCGTTAGAGAGAACCTCGACCACGACGGCTGCGGGAGCGTGCGCGCGCAACCAGCCGCGGCACTGCGTCGCGGCCTGGGGGTGCGCCGCGATCGTGGTCAGAGCGTCCAGCGTCGTGCCCGGCCTGGCGCCGAGGACGAACTCGACCGGCAGCACCACCTGCCGGGTGATCACCAACGGCGAGCCGTTGGCCAACTCGTCCAGGGTGACCCCGACCGCGCCGCCGATGGAGTTCTCGAGCGGGACGAGCGCGGCGTCGGCCTCTCCGGCCCGCACGGCGTCCAGCGCCTCGGGCACGCTGCGTGACGGCGTCACAGAGCCGCGCTTGGCTGCCTTAATGGTGCGCAATGCCTGCTCGGCAAAGGTCCCCTCGGGGCCAAGGTAGACAAAACGCGTGGGCGGGACACCCGGCATGTCAACAGCCTACGGCTGTGGCTTCGGTTCGCTCGCTTCGCGGCACTTTGAGGCGGCGCCTTCCCGCCGCGCCGCTGCGCTCGCTCACGACTGAGGCGTCGGGGCGGCGGTCACGCGGTGGCCGGCGGAGGCGAACGCGCCCAGCGCCTCGCCTAGCCGCACCGCGGGGACGAGCACATAGTCCGTGTCGTGTGTGGAGAAGGCGAATACATTGACCCGGGCGTCTGCGAGCGGGTTAACGAGCGACGCGAGGATCCCGGTGAGGGCGAGGTTCACCGGACCGTTCACGCGGAAGCACCGCCACGGGGTGTTGACGATGCCGCCGGCTGGAGCCTTGTCAGCGGTGCAGATGATGGAGATCTCCTGGTCGGTCCAGGTCACCGAGACGACGCCGTTGCCCCCGTTCAAGCCCGACGGCAGCGCCGTGCCCGGCTCCAGCCGGCAAACCGCGTAGTCGTCGGGAAGCAGCACAAGGTCAAGCACACCCAGAGGTTAGGACACAACCTGACTAAGCCCTAGTTCAGGCTGCCCATCCAGACGTGGAGGATCCGACGGGTCGGCTCACCGGGCAACGGGGACGAAGAATGTGAGCGAGCCGACCACCGCCTCACCCTCGCGTAGCGGCGTGGAGACCGCATCGAGGGTCGTGGTTGCCCCGCGGATGGCGACGCGGAGCAGGCCACGAGCGAGGCCGCCGGAGTTCAACGCCAGCAGCGGAGGTATCTTGTCGACCTCCCAGTCGGGTAGCTCGCCGGACACCGCGCTGAAGTCGAGCAGGCGAAGCAGCCCATCGACCAGGCGGCGGCCGACAGCATCGCCGACGTCGATCGCGAAGAGCCGGAGACATCCAGGCGACACCGATATCACGATGCCGGCCGCGTCCAGCAAAAGGCACGGTTCGCTGGCCCATCCGACCGCGAACGCCCATCGGCCGAGTGTGGAACCAAAGCCAGCGGCGTAGTCGACAGTTGATCTACTCGGCTCTGAGAGCGACAGTTCAACGTGCGCCACGGCGCCTCCCTCCGCTCACACAGCACGGCGGCGCTGCCGGTGTCATGTCGACGCTAACGCTGTTAGCCGCTGTTGTCAGCAGGCTTGACTTAGGTTAGATGTCAATCGTAGGACGGTGTGTTCACAAATTGTCCGATAGTCGTGCTGTCAACGCGATAGGCCAACGCGGTCAGTTTGTCGATCGTGGACTGAGCGATGCGGTTGCCGTGGGCTTCAAGCGCCCGCCGGATGTCGCGGTATGAGGTAACGACGCACCCCCCCGGCGGGAGTCCATAGTAGACGATCTCGCCGGAGCCGAGGAAGGCGACGACCGGCACCACCGGGATGCGACGCCCCACGATGCGAGACATCTGATCCGAAATTCGGGAAGCGTCGCGGCGGGCCAGCGCGACGTAGGGTGGCCTGTGCCCGTCGACCTGCACCACCTCGCCGGCGAGCGAGACCTTCGAACGTCCGTGATCACACACTGTCACCTGGAAGACGCCACCGGGTCCGATGGTGAGGAAGTCCGGGTCGTCCGCGTGGTAGTCCACTACCCGCCACTGCGGGCCTAGCAGCTCGACCTGGTGCACGACCCGATCAAGCCCGGCCACGACCCGGCGTTGGGCGCGGTCGGCCCGGCGCGCGCGCAGCCATCCGCCGAGCGGGTTGGAGTCACGTTTCGCGGACGCGGGTGGCGGCGTCGCCCCGCGCGGGCTCAGGAGACCGGTCACAGGACACCTCGGGCGGGTTAGGGCGGCGTCTGAAGTGCGCTGACGACCACCGACGGTATGACATCTGGTCGCTGGTTGACTACGCTACGTTGTCCGATCGATAGATCGACAGTGCCGGAGCACACGTGAGCATGAGTGAACGGTGAGGAAACCGGCATTCAGCCCTTCCGGATGCTACGTCGATCTAGGGGTTGTTCGCGTGCCTGGAGATCGACTCACAGGAATAAGTCCTAGATCGACGGGGGTTAGCGGAGGGTCAGCTGGCGGCCCAGCAGACCCTGGCGCGACCGACGCTCGGCGGCGGTGAGCTCGTCCGACGAGGCCAGCGCCTCCGCGTACCGGGAGGCGAAGTCCCGCAGCGGCCCTTCCCACTCGGGCGCCTCAGGCTCGCTTGGCAGATCCCAGACCGGTACGAGCAGGCCGTGCGCGCGGAACATGCCGGCGAACCTGGTCCGCTCGCCGAGGGTCAGCGCGGCGGCGGCCGACAGGCGGGCGAGGGCGGCGAGTGCCGCATCCTCCTGATCGGGCAGGACCCAGCGCACGTGCGCCTTGTCGGACAGCCGGCACCAGTACGCGGCCGGCGCGGCGGCGAGCTTCACCGTGGGGTAGATCGTGGCGTTGGCCCGCTCGAGCGAGGCCTTGACGTCGGGTTCGGCCGCACCCTCGTCCAACCAGAACTCAAACCCGGCGTGCAGCGTTACCTGCAGGGCCCCGTCCGCGAGCACGTCCTGCAGGCGAGCGCCCTCGCCGGGCAGGGAGGGCGCGACCATCGGGCCGCCCGGCTCCGCCTCGAGCGCGAGCATCAAGGACACGGCGAGATCGCGGCTCACGTCGCCGGACTGCGCGTTGCGCTGCAGCCCCAGGAAGACGCGGCCGTCCGGCTTGGTCAGCGCCGGCCAGGCCATCGGCAGCACCGTGGCGAGCACGATCTGCCGGTCGCCATGCTTGTCGATCATCTCCGGTGCCAGCCGCAGGGGCGAGGTCGCCGCGGGCACCAGCTCGCGCAGCGCCACCCAGTCGCACTCGCTGGCCAGGCCCTCAAAGGGGCGCGGTACGAACGCGTCGTGGACCTTGGGCCGCTTGACGGACGTCATCAGGCCGCGGGCGGCGTGCGGACCGCGTCGACGCTTACTCACGTCGCAGACCCTATGCCTCAGCCGCCGGCCGCCTCTCGGGGCGTGCCCAACTCGGCCGAGCTCGCCTCGGCCCGGCTCAACTCCGTGGCGCCGAGCTCGGCCCAGACACACTGACCGGCGCCGGCCGGGAGGACGCCCCAGCGCCGCGCCAGCGCCGACACGATCGCGAGACCGCGGCCGTCCATCGAGTCCGGTCCGGCCGCTCGGGGCCGCGGCAGCCGGGGCCCCCCGCCGTCCGTGACGCGTACCTGCACGCGGACGCCTCCGGTTGTCCGCGCAAGCCGCCAGGCGACCCTGATTACGCCACCGGGCAGCGGCCTGGCGTGGCGGACGGCGTTACCAACCAACTCCGCGACGACCGCGATGGTGTCCTGTAGCACACCGGTCGGAAGCAGGCCATGAAGTTCGGTGGCGAGACGCTGCCGGGCGACGCGGGCACCGTGGGCGTGATGCGGGACGACGACACACCAGGCACGTTCGTGGACCGCCATCGACTAGCTCACGCCTCCCCGGGAACCATCCGCGGCAGCGGCCCGTCGGCGCGAGGCAGCCGTACCTCCGCGACAGAACCGCCCCCGTCACGCGGACGCAATGATACCCATCCGTTTTGTCGCTCCACGAGCCGTCTGACTAGATACAACCCCAGGCCCACCCCGACCCGGCGCGCGTCGCCACCACTGTCGGCCCGCCAGAAGCGCTCGAAGGCGTGCTCGACGTGCGCCGGGTCGATCCCGATGCCGCGGTCGCAGACCCGAACGAAGACCGTCTGCTGGTCCGCCCCGGCCAGCAGCTCGACCGAGGCCAGCGGCGTCGGGTCCAGGGCTAGGGGAGACACACTCGCGCCTGGCTGCGAGTACCGGACGGCGTTTCTGACCAGCTCGCCGACCACTGAGGCCAGGATTGCCGGGTCGCCGTACGCCGGGGGCAGCCTGTTGGGCAGCTCGAGCCGGACCGCGCGGCGCAGTTCGGCGGGCAGCTCGCCTGCCGCCCGCAGCAGGGCTTCGACCGGATCGAAGGGGACGGTCCGCACGAGCCAACCCGCCGCCGGCGCGCCGACCGACGCCGCCAGCAGGCGATCCACCAGTCGAGCCAACTCGTCGGCCCGCTGGGTGAGCACTCCGGCCGCCTCGCGGCGGCTGAGCTCGTCGAGCGACTCCCACCGGTCGGCCAGCGTGCTCGCGTATCCCTTGATGACCGTCACGGGCGTACGTAACTCGTGCCCCGTGACGGCGAGGAAGAGCGCCCGGTCATCGGCCTCGGGGGCCGCGGCACTGGGCAGCGCCGCCTCGTCGGTGCACACGTGCGCGACCGACTGCGCGATGACGCGCAACACCGGCAACACGTCCTCCTCCACACCGGCGAGGAACTCGGGGAAGTACAGGTGGACGGCCCCGAACACGTGAGCCGACGATTGGACGGGGTACCCGGCGAGCCCCATGATCCCGCGCCCGAGCAGTGGCTCGGCGACCTGCACAGGCAGCACGTCCACCCGGCCCGCCCACGGCTGGGCCGGTTGCGCCGGATCCACGAACTCCTTCGCGATCGGCTGCCCTATCGCCCAGCCCATCACGCCCGTTGCGGCCACGACGCGGCCGCCCTCCTCGCCGTACTCGGTATAGGTGGCCCCGGCCGCCCCCGACGCCTCCTGCGCCACCGCGACCAGCAGGCCCACCGCGGCGAGCCCTTCCACCTGGCCGTCATTGACCCGGTCGGCCGTCGCGCTGAGACCGTCCAGCAGCCGACGGTAGTCAATGGCCATGGGCCGAGTCTGCCGCATTTCCCGGCCGCCGCCGCCCGAGGGCGGCCAGCGGTACGCCAGTCAGCGGCCGCAGCGGGACATCACGTACGCCGGGTCGTCGGTGATGACCCCGTCGACGCCGAGTGAGAGCACCAGATCTACGTCGTCGGGCTTATTGACCGTCCACACGTACACCTGATGTCCTCGCTGGTGGGCACGCCGTACCAGATCGGGGTTTGCGCGCACGGCGGCCACGGCTGGGCCGAGAACGCTCGCACCGAACGGCGGGCGGCCGGTGCGAAGCACGGGCGGCAAGACCTCGAACAGGAAGGCCGTGGGCAGCGCGGGTGCCAGCGCCCGGATCCGGCGGATCGCGAGCGGGGCGAACGACATCACCGTGACCTGGACCGGCGCCTTGGGATCGACCGCGGTGAGGCCGTGCCGAGCCAACAGTTCGACCAGCCGCAGCTCCACCGCCGTGCCGTACCGGGAGGGGTGTTTGGTCTCGATGAGCAGCCGCAGCGGGCGGCCGGCGCCCATGGCGGTGGTGATAAGCCGGTCGAGAGTGAGCACGCCGGCGCGGGAAGACCGGGCCGGCGGCCGACGCGTGGAGTGCCAGGACCCGAAGTCGAGATCGGCCAGCTGGTCGAGGGTCCGCGCGCTGACTAGGCCACGGCCGTCGCTGGTGCGGTCGAGCCGCCGGTCGTGAATACAGACCAGGTGCCCGTCGCGCGTCAGCCGGACGTCGCACTCCAGGCCGTCGGCGCCTTCCTCGATGGCGCGCTCATAGGCATCCAGAGTGTGCTCCGGCAGCGCGGCCGACGAGCCACGGTGGGCGAAAACGAGCGTTGCCCGCGGGTCAGACGATCCGGGGGGCACTGCCGTCCCCGCTCACCATCGGGCGACCCGCCGCCTCCCAGGCGTACATCCCGCCGTCGAGGTTGTGCACCCGCCCCCAGCCGTTCGCGTGCAGGTAGGCCACCACCTGGGCCGACCGGGCGCCCACCCGGCAGATGACCACGACGTCGCGGTCGTCGGGCAGCTCGGCGATTCGCTCGGGCAGCTCCATCATGGGCACGTGGTGGGCGGCGGGCGCATGACCCGCGACCCATTCGTCGCCGTCGCGCACGTCCAGCAGGAATGCCTCGTCGGAAACGTCGCCGACGGTGACTGTGGGTACCCGTGGTAGTTCGAACACGTGCCCTGTATAGCACCGCACCCTCGGCCCGACCATTCGCCCGGCCGGATCGCCGCCCTAGCCGGGGCTGGAGATCCAGCTCGGATGCTCGACCAGGAACTCATACACCTTGTCGTCATGGACGGCCTTGAGCAGATCCAGGCTCTCCGGGGAGAGGATCTCGAACGACTCGTTGCCGAAGGTCTGGCTGTTGGGGTGACCGCCGTTGGTCTTGACCATGGTGACGTTGTCGCCCCGCAACCCCTTGAGCGTGAGCACCCAGTCCTCTACCGCCGTCTTGCCGAGGTCGAGCGTGAGCAGGTCACCCGCGATCTTCTGCA
>Ga0184612_10001179_pt1 | contig 12629 bp, 22 predicted proteins | sample PLM3_60_coex_FD_133163 | JGI IMG/M metagenome (GOLD analysis project Ga0184612, IMG submission 133163) | Groundwater sediment microbial communities from an aquifer in East River, Colorado, USA - PLM3_60_coex | ecosystem: Environmental > Terrestrial > Soil > Riparian zone | place: USA: East...
CACCCAGAAGACGGTTGTCACCGGCGCTGAAATGTTCCGCAAGCTGCTGGATTCAGCGGATGCCGGCGACAATGTCGGCTTGCTCCTGCGCGGCATTGAAAAGACGGGCATCGAGCGCGGCCAGGTCTTGTGCAAGCCGGGTTCGGTCAAGCCGCACACCAAGTTCGAGGCCGAGGCCTATATCCTGACCAAGGAAGAGGGCGGCCGGCACACGCCGTTCTTCAAGGGCTACCGTCCCCAGTTCTATTTCCGCACGACCGATGTGACGGGGAATGTCGAGCTGCCGGCCGGCGTGGAGATGGTGATGCCGGGCGACAACACGAAGATGGTGATCGAGCTGATCACGCCGATCGCGATGGAAGAGCAGCTGCGGTTTGCGATCCGCGAAGGCGGACGGACCGTGGGCGCGGGTGTCGTCACGAAAATCTTGAAATAAGCGGGGAATCCAATGGCCAGCAGAATCCGAATCCGGTTGAAGGCGTTCGATCACGCGCTCATCGATCAAGCGGCCGCGGACATCGTCCGGACGGCTGAAAAAACCGGCGCCCAGGTCTCAGGACCGATCCCGCTCCCGACCAAGCGGCAGCTTTGGACGGTGCTGCGCAGCCCGCACATCGACAAGAAGAGCCGCGAGCAGTTCGAGCTGAAAACGCACAAGCGGTTGATCGACATCCTCGATTCACGGTCGCAAACAGTGGACGCGCTGACGAAGCTGGATCTGCCGGCCGGCGTGGACGTGGAAATCAAGGTCGAGTAGAGACATGAACGGACTCATCGGTAGAAAACTTGGAATGACCCGAGTCTTCGACGCCGCCGGCACCCATGTGCCGGTCACGGTGATCGAGGCAGGGCCATGCGCCGTCATTTCGGTCGCCGAGGGCCGGGCCGAGCTCGGCTTCGGTGCGAAGAAAGCCAAGCGCACGCCCAAGGCATTGGCCGGCCACGTGAAGAAGGGCGGCGTCGAGACCGCGCCGCGCATCATCCGTCGTTTCGCGGTCACGGGCGAAGCACCCGCGGCCGGGAGCGCGGTCACCGTCGCCATTTTCGCCGAAGGCGATCGCGTGAAGGTGAGCGGCGTGTCGAAGGGCCGCGGCTTCCAGGGCGTCGTGCACCGCCACCACTTCCACGGCGGCCCCGCGTCGCACGGCAACACGCGGCACCGCAAGCCGGGATCGATCGCGCCGGGCACCGATCCGTCACGCATTATCAAAGGCAAGCGGATGCCCGGACATATGGGTGCCCGCAACACCACCGAGCTCGGCCTGCGGGTCGTGAGGATCGACGCCGAGCGCAATCTCTTGTTCGTGCGCGGCTCCGTGCCGGGTCCGATGAATGGCCTGGTCACCGTCCGCAAGCAGGGAGGCCCGAGCCGCCATGATTGAGGCTCCTCACTACTCCGCGGCGGGCGCCAGCAAGAAGGCGGTCTCGCTGCCCGAGGCGCTGTTCGACGGCACGGTGAACGAGGACCTGCTGCATCGCGCGGTCATCACGTTCCTGTCCAACCAGCGGCAGGGCACGAGCAACACGTTGACCCGCAGCGAGGTCTCGGGTGGCAATCAGAAGCCGTGGCGGCAAAAGGGCACCGGCCGGGCGCGGCAGGGCTCGACGCGTGCCCCGCACTGGCGGCACGGCGGCATCGCGCACGGCCCGCATCCGCGCAGCTACCGGCTCGGCATCCCGAAAAAGATGCGCCAGCTGGCGAAGAAGTCGGCGCTCAACGCGCGCGCGCGTGAAGGCTCGCTCGTGGTCGTGGACGCGCTGGCATACGAAAAGCCGAAGACCAAGGACCTCGCCGCGTTGCTGAAGAAGCTCGATGCCACCGGGAAGAAAGTCCTGATGCTCACGGCGAGTGATTCGCACAACGTCTATCTGTCGGGCCGTAACATCCCCGACGTGCAGGTGATGCGTTTCGCCGACGCGTCGGCCTACGAGATCATGTGGTCGCAGACGGTGGTGGTGGAAATCGGCGCGCTGGACGCCCGCGCTGTAAGCGAAGGCGCCGCGAAGCAGGAGACGAAGGAGGCGAGCGATGCCTGAGCTGCACGACACCATTGTTCGTCCCGTGGTCACGGAGAAGTCGTCGGCGGCGTATGGCGCCCGCAAGGAGTACGCGTTCCGCGTGCACTCCGAGGCGACGAAGCCGCAGATCAAGGCGGCGATCGAGACGTTGTTCAAGGTGTCGGTGACCGGTGTCCGCACGATGATCATGCGGGCCAAGCGGCGCACGTACGGCCGCTACCAGGGCCGCCGGCCGTCCTGGAAAAAGGCGATTGTCACCCTCAAAGAGGGCGACGCTATCGAGGTGTTCGAGGGCTAAATGGGAATCCGACAGTTTCGGCCGATGACGCCGGCCACGCGGTTTCGCTCGGTCTCCGACTTCTCCGAGGTCACTAGACATGCGCCGGAGAAATCGCTGCTCGAGCCGCTCAAACGAACCGGCGGGCGCAACAACAAGGGCCACATCACGAGCCGGTATATGAGCGGCGGGCACAAGCGGCAGTACCGGCGCATCGACTTCCGGCGCGACAAGTTCGGCATTCCGGCGCGCGTCGCGGCGATCGAGTACGATCCGAACCGCACGGCCCGCATCGCGCTGCTGCACTTCACGGATGGCGAGAAGCGCTACATCCTCGCGCCCAAGAGCCTGAGTGTCGGCGACAACGTCGTCTCCGGTCCGGGGTCGGACATCCGCGTCGGCAATGCGATGCCGCTGTTCGAGATTCCGCTGGGGACGGCCGTGCACAACGTCGAGCTGAAGATCGGCCGCGGCGGCCAGATGTGCCGCGGCGCCGGGACCAGCGCGCAGGTCGTCGCGAAAGAGGGCAACTACGTCACGCTCCGCCTCCGCTCGACGGAGATGCGCATGGTGCGCGGCGAGTGCCTCGCCACGATCGGCGAGGTGGGCAATGCCGAGCATGAGCTGCTGTCGATCGGGAAGGCCGGGAAGAGCCGCTGGCTGGGGCGTAGCCCCAGAGTCCGCGGCGTGGCGATGAACCCCGTCGATCATCCGCTCGGCGGCGGCGAAGGCAAGTCGTCCGGCGGCCGGCCGCCCACGAACCCGTGGGGCAAGGTCGAGGGCAAGAAGACGCGCCATAAGAAGAAGAAGTCCACGAAACTCATCGTGCGCGGGCGGAAGCGCGGGAAGGCGACGCAGTAATGGGACGGAGCGTCAAGAAAGGCCCCTACGTCGAGGAATCACTCCTCGTCAAAATCCGGGGCCTGAACGATCGCAACGAGAAGAAGGTGTTCAAGACGTGGTCGCGGCGCAGCACGATCACGCCCGAGTTCGTGGGCCACACGCTCGCGGTGCACAACGGGAACAAGTTCATCCCCGTCTACATCACCGAGAACATGGTGGGGCACAAGCTCGGCGAATTCGCGGCGACGCGGCTGTTTCGCGGCCACGGTGCCAAGGGCTCGGCGGCGGAGCGCGAAGCCGAGGCAGCGGCCGCCGAGGGTGCCGAAGCCGCCAAGGCCAAGGAGTAGTAGATGGAAGCCCGAGCGATTCAGTACGCGGTGCGCCAGTCGGCGCGGAAGATGCGCCTCGTGATCGACTTGATCCGGGGACGCGCCGTGCCCGAGGCGGACGCGATTCTCCGCTTCTCCAAGAAGCGCGCCGCGCACCAGATCCATAAGGTGTTGAAGTCCGCCGTGGCGAACGCCCAGCAGACGGCGCAACGGGAGAACACGCCGTTCGATGCCGACACGCTGCGGGTGACCTACGCGGTGGTGAACGAGGGCCAGACGCTGAAGCGGTTCACGGCGGCGGCCATGGGCCGCGGCACGCCGATCCTGAAGCGGACGAGCCACGTGGAGATCCGCGTGGCCGGCGCTGCAGCGCCGCGGGCGCCGGCTCCGGCCGCGCCGAAGGCGGAAGCGAAGCAGGAAGCGAAGCCGCGGGCGAGAAAAGCCGCGGCCCCCAAGGCAAAGAAGAAGGCGCCGGCCAAGAAAAAGAAAGCGAGCAAGTAAGTGGGCCAGAAAACACATCCCTATGGGTTCCGCCTGGGCATCGTCAAACCGTGGCGCTCCCGCTATTTCGCGAAGCGCAACTTCCCGGAGCTGCTCAAGGAAGACGAGCTGATCCGCAAGTATCTGAAGACGCGACTCAGCCATGCCGCCATCGCCGACGTGCACATCGAGCGCAAGCCTGGCAAGGTGACCGTCACGGTACACACGGGCCGGCCCGGTGTCGTGATCGGCAAGCGCGGGGCCGAGGTGGACAAGCTGCGCGATGAGCTGGCCCAGCTGACGGGGAAGGAAGTCGGGATCAACGTCGAGGAAATCAAGCGCCCCGAGCTGGACGCCCAGCTGGTGGGCGACAGCGTCGCGCATCAGCTGACGCAGCGCATCTCGTTCCGCCGCGCCATGAAGCGCGCGGTGCAGAGCGCGATGCGGATGGGCGCGCAGGGGATCAAGATCAAGACGGCGGGCCGGCTCGGCGGCGCGGAAATCGCCCGCACTGAGGGTTATCACGAAGGCCGCGTGCCGCTGCACACGTTGCGCGCGGATATCGATTACGCGACCTCCACCGCCAAGACGACGTTCGGCACGATCGGCGTGAAGGTCTGGATCTTCAAGGGCGAGCGGACCGAGGATCTCCACGGCCGCACCTACTCGACGGGCGTCTAAACGATGCTGGCACCAAAGCGCGTCAAGTTTCGCAAGCGGTTCAAGGGCCGCACCAACGGGATGGCCACGCGCGGCAACACCGTCGCGTTCGGCCACTATGGGCTGATGTCGCTCGAGCCCGGCTGGATCTCCAACCGGCAGATCGAGGCCGCGCGCGTCGCGTTGACGCGTGAGATGAAGCGCGGCGGCAAAGTGTGGATCCGGCTGTTCCCCGACAAGCCGATTACCAAGAAGCCCGCCGAGACCCGGATGGGCAAAGGCAAGGGGAATCCGGAGGGTTGGGTGGCGGTCGTGAAGCCGGGCCGGATCATGTTCGAGCTCGAAGGCATTGAAGAGGCTTCGGCGCGCGCGGCGCTGGCGCTGGCGTCCGCGAAGCTGCCGGTCAAGTCGAAGTTCGTGAAGCGGGAGGAACGGTAGGATGGCGACGAAACGTGAAAACCGGTCCGACACGCTGCGCGAGCTCAAGACCGACGAGCTGGCACAGAAGCTTGCGGTGCTGACGGAGGAGCGGTTCCGGCTCGAGTTCCGCCGCGCGACCGAGTCGCTGACGAATCCGCTGCAGCTGCGCACGATCCGCCGCGACATCGCTCGGATCAGGACCATTTTGAAGGAAAGGGCGTCGGCATGACGGAGCAGCAGCAGGAGCGGACGCGTCGGAAGGTCCGGACGGGCGTCGTGGTGAGCGACAAGATGCAGAAGACCGTGACGGTCTCGATGATCCGTCGCTTCGCCCACGGGTTCTACGGCAAGCAGATCACCCGCACCAAGACGGTCGCCGCGCACGACGAGCACGGCGCCAAGACGGGCGATACGGTGCGGATCGTGGAGACTCGACCGTTGTCAAAACGGAAACGTTGGCGTGTAGTGGAGATCATAGAGAAGGCGAAATAGCCATGGTCCAGCAAGAAACGCAGGTCAAGATCGCGGACAACTCGGGCGCGCGCCGCGCGCTCGTGATCCGGGTGCTCGGCGGGTCCAAGCGCCGCTACGCGGGGCTGGGCGACGTCGTCGTCGTCACGATCAAGGACGCCATCCCCACCGGCCAGGTGAAAAAGGGCGAGGTGGCCAAGGCGGTGATCGTGCGGACGGCCAAGGAGACCAAGCGCAAGGACGGCTCGTACATCCGCTTCGACGAAAACGCGGCGGTGCTGATCAACGACGAAGGCGAGCCCCGCGCCACGCGCATCTTCGGCCCCGTGGGCCGCGAGCTGCGCGAGAAAAAGTTCATGAAGATCGTGTCGCTCGCGCCGGAGGTGATCTGATATGAAGCCGTTGGTCTACAAGAAATCACGGCGCGTGCGTGGCCGGGAGCCCGTGCGGCATAAGATGCACGTCGCCAAAGGCGATACGGTGCGCGTCATCAGCGGCGAGCACCGCGGCAAGGAAGGGCGCGTGCTGCACGTCTATCCCAAGAAGTTCCGGATCGTCGTGGAGGGCGTGAACGTCGTCAAGAAACACAAGCGTGCGACGACGCCGCAGGGCGAGAGCGGGATCATCGAATTTCCGGCGCCCATTGCGGCGTCCAACGTGATGTTGCTGGACCCGAAATCGGGTGCGCCGACGCGGGTGCGCCGGCGCCTGGACAAGGACGGGACGGTGGAGCGGATCGCGGTCAAATCCGGCCAGCCGATCCCGCGCGTGAGGTAGGTATGGCCGACGAAAAAGAGAAGCAGCCCAAGCCGCCGCAGCAGCAGAAGAAGCCGAAGGCCCCCAAAGAGGCGCCCAAGGCCGAGGCTGCGGCCGAGCCCGAGGTGCCCTCTGAACCGGCACCGCGCGCCCGGCTCATGGACACGTACGAGCAACAGGTCCGCGGCAAGCTGCAGCAGCAGTTCGGGTTCAAGAACCTGCACGAGATTCCGAAGCTCAAGAAGATCGTGCTGAACGTCGGGATGGGCGACGCGCCGAAGAATCCCAAGGGCCTGGACGCGGCGGTGGCCGAGCTGGCCGCCATCACCGGCCAGCATCCGGTGGTGACCCGCGCCAAGAAGGCGATCGCGAATTTCAACCTGCGTGAGGGGCAGCCGATCGGCTGCGCGGTGACGCTGCGCGGCGGCCGGATGTACGAGTTCCTGGACCGGTTCATCACGATCGCGGTGCCGCGGATGCGCGACTTCCGCGGGCTGCCGACGAAGAGTTTCGACGGGCGCGGGAATTACACGCTGGGCATCAAGGAGCAGATGATTTTCCCCGAGATCGACTACGACAAAGTCGAGCGCATTCACGGGATGGACATCACGTTCGTGACGAGCGCTGGGCGCGACGATACCGCGCTGGCGCTCCTGCGGGAGCTGGGCATGCCGTTCCGGGTGGAAGCCCCGGGCGCGGCGGGCGCGGCAGCCTAGGAGAACTCATGGCGAAGAAGGCGTGGATCGAGAGAGTCAAGAAAGGGCCGAAGTTCAAGGTGCGGCGCTACTACCGCTGCGGCCGCTGCGGCCGTAGCCGGGGCACGCTGCGGAAGTTCGAGCTGTGCCGCATCTGTTTCCGTGAGCTTGCGTTGCGCGGGGAGATTCCCGGCGTGCGCAAGGCCAGCTGGTAGGTCGGGGGACACGAGATGAGCGTTATTGATCCGGTCGCCGACATGCTCACCCGCGTGCGCAACGCCTGTATGGCGGGCCACCGCCGGGTCGACATGCCGGTGTCGAAGCTGAAGGTCGCGATCGCCACGATTCTCCGCGACAACCACTACGTCCAGGACTTCAAGGTGCTGGACGATGGGCGTCACGGATTGCTGCGGCTCTTTCTGAAGTATCACAACGACGCGCCAGTGATCCGGGAGCTGCAGCGCGTGTCGTCGCCCGGCCTGCGCCGGTACGTGAAGGCGCGGGAGATCCCGCGCGTCAAGAACGGCCTCGGCATGGCGATTCTCAGCACGCCGCAGGGGCTCATGACCGATCGCGAAGCGCGCACCGCCCGGGTGGGCGGCGAAGTGCTCGCGGTGGTCTGGTAGGAGACGACGATGTCACGCATCGGGAGAAAGCCCGTTGTGCTGCCCAAAGGGGTGACCGCGCAAATCGACGGGCACCGCATCACGGTCAAGGGGCCGAAGGGCGAGATCAGCCGCGTCCTGCACGAGGAGATGACGATCGCGCTCGAGGATGGCTCGGTCCTGGTCAAGCGTCCCTCGGACGAGGCGCACCACAAGGCGCTGCATGGGCTCACCCGGACGCTCGTCGCCAACATGGTGGAGGGAGTCACGGAAGGCTTCACCAAGTCGCTCGAGATCCAGGGCGTCGGTTACAAGGCGGAGCCCAAGCCGTTCGGCGTGCAGCTGGTGGTGGGATTCTCGCATCCCGTGCCCTACCACGCGCCCCAGGGGATCAAGATTACGGTGACGAACAACGTCCTCGTGAAGATCGAGGGCATCAACAAGGAACTCGTGGGCCAGGTCGCCGCGGAGCTGCGCAACGTCCGGCCGCCCGAGCCCTACAAGGGCAAAGGCATCCGCTACGTGGGCGAGCAGGTCCGGCGCAAAGCGGGCAAGACGGCCCAGGCGGCGAAATAAGCCATGCGATCCATTCGGAAGATCAAAACGTCGGCGCATCAGCGCTATCGCCGGCACCTCCGCGTCCGCAAAAAGGTCGAGGGCACGCCGGAGCGACCGCGCCTTGTCGTGTTCCGCTCGTCGAAGCACATCTACGCGCAGCTCGTGGACGACCAGCGCGGCGTCACGATCGCGGGCGCCGCGGACATGTCCGAAGGCGTGCAGGTCGAAGGCAAGGGCAAAGTCGCGCGCAGCTTTGCGGTCGGCCGGCTCATCGCCGCGAAGGCCAAGGAAAAGGGTATCGCGAAGGTCGTGTTCGATCGTGGCGGCTATCAGTACCACGGGCGCGTAAAAGCTGTCGCCGACGGCGCCCGCAAAGGGGGGCTCGAGTTCTAATGGAAGAGCAAAAAGAGGAAGCAGCGGCTGCCACCAACGCGCCCGCAGCGGACGTTCCGGCGGCGGCGGCGGCGGCACCGGCCGCACCGGCCGCACCGGCGGCACCGGCACCGGAAGAGCATCGGCCGTCGCGCGGTCCGCGCGGTGGGGGTGGCGGCGGCGGCGGACGCGGCGGTCGCGGCCGAGGCCGCGGTGGCGAGCGGCGTGACGGCGGCGACCGAGGCGGGCGCGACAGCGACGGCATCGTGGAGAACGTCGTCGCGATCAATCGCGTGGCGAAAGTCGTGAAGGGCGGCCGGCGCTTCAGCTTCAACGCGCTCGTCGCCGTCGGCGACGGCAAGGGGCAGGTGGGGATCGCGACCGGCAAGGCGAACGAAGTCAGCGAAGCGGTGCGCAAGGCGGTCGAAGCTGCGCGCCGCAAAATGATGGAAGTGCCGCTCACAGGCGGCACGATCCCGCACGAGATCATCGGTAAGCACGGTGCCGGCCGCGTGCTGCTCAAGCCCGCCGCCTCGGGAACGGGTGTGATCGCGGGTGGACCGGTGCGCGCGGTGCTCGAGTGCGCCGGAATCCGCGACATCCTCACGAAGAGCCTCGGATCGACGAACCCGCACAACATGGTGCGGGCGACGATGGACGGCCTGACGCGGTTGACCACGGCGCGCCGGGTCGCCCGGGAGCGGGGCGTGGAGCTCGAGGCGATTCATTACCGTGCCCGCCAGGAAACGGTGGGAACGCATGGGTAGGCTGCCCCCGACGCGGAAATACCGCAAGCGCAAGACGGGGCGGGACCCGGTCCTGCCGCCGGTTGGGAAAGGCAAGCTGCGGATCAGGCAGGTGCGCTCCGGCAGCGGCCATTCCTATCGCATGAAACGGACGCTCGAGGCGCTGGGCCTCAAGCACCATCAGGCTGAGGTCGTGCACGCGGATCATCCCGCGCTGCGCGGCATGCTCCAACAGGTGCGCCACCTCGTGCAGGTGACGCCGGAAAGAGAAGGAAAGAAGTAATGCCAAGGGCGAAGGCAAAGACGACACGGAAGCCGAGGGCGAGGGCCAAGTCCCGAGCCCCTAACCCCGAGGCCCAATTCCAGCGGCTCGCGCTGCACGACCTGAAGCCTCCCGTGGGCTCGCATCGCGCGCGCATCCGGAAAGGCCGTGGTCCCGGCTCCGGTATCGGCAAGACGGCGGGCCGGGGCGGCAAGGGTCAAACGGCGCGTCAGGGCGGCAAGGTGCGGCCCGGGTTCGAGGGTGGCCAGATGCCGCTCATCCGCCGCATTCCCAAGCGCGGCTTCACCAATCCGTTCAAGCAGCCCGCGCAGGTCGTCAACGTCCGCCACCTCGTTCTCCTCGCCGAGGGCGTCGAGGTGACGCCGGAGACGCTGTTCGGCGCCGGGCTCGTGCGCCGCCCCGACCATCCGATCAAGCTGCTCGGTACGGGCGAGGTTGCGGGCCGGAAGTTCGTCGTGAAAGGCGTGGCGGTGTCCGCGAGCGCGAAAACCAAGATCGAGCAAGCCGGCGGAACGATAGAGTGAGCTCGCCGATTCCCAATCTGTTCAAGGTCCCGGAGCTCAAAGAAAAGCTCCTGTTCACCCTGCTGTGCCTCGTGATCTACCGGATCGGAGCGCACATCGCGACGCCGGGGGTGAACGTGGACGCGCTCGCAGACTTCCTGCAAAACGCCGGGGCGGGCACGCTCTTCCAACTCTACGATTTGTTCGCGGGCGGCGGCTTCTCGCGCGCGACCGTCTTCGCGCTCGGCATCATGCCCTACATCTCCGCCAGCATCGTGTTCCAGCTGGCGGGACCCGTGTTCCCGATCATCGAGAAGATGCAGCGGGATGAAGAGGGCAAGAAAAAGCTGACGCAATGGACGCGCTATCTCACCGTACTGCTCTGCATTTTCCAGGCGTACGGTTTTGCCATCTTTACCGAGCAACTCTCTGGGGCCGTGGCGAGTCCCGGATGGGCGTTCCGCATGACGACCGTGCTCACGCTCACCACGGGCGGCGTCTTCGTCATGTGGCTCGGCGAGCAGATCACCGAGCGCGGCATCGGGAATGGCATGAGCCTGCTCATCTTTTTCTCGATCGTCGAACGGATTCTGCCGGAGACGCTCCGCACGTTCGAGGCACTCAAGACGGGAACGTTGAGCTTCCCCGTGCTGCTCGTCGTACTGGTGATGATGGTGTTTGTGGTCGCGGGCACGGTGGCGATCACCGTGGCGGCGCGCCGCATCCCCGTGCAAATCCCGCGCAAGGTGATGGGCCGAGGCCGGATTCGCGAAGGCCAGAAGACCTTTATTCCCCTGCGGATAAATAGTGCAGGGGTAATGCCCATTATTTTCGCCCAGTCCCTGATCATCGTCCCGGGCACGGTCGCGACGTTCAGCGGCGTGGCGTGGCTCACGCGCTTTGCCGAGTACTTCAACACCACGTCGATATGGTACATCCTCTCCAGCGCCGTGCTGATCGTGTTCTTCGCTTACTTCTACACGTCCATCATCTTCAACCCGGTGGACCTGGCGGAGAATCTGAAGAAGCAGGGCGCGTTCATCCCCGGCGTGAAGCCGGGCGCGGCCACGGCGGACTACATCGATGAAGTGCTCACCCGCATTACGCTGCCGGGCGCGCTCTTCCTCACCTTCGTCGCGCTGTTGCCGATCGTCGTCTCCAACACGCTCAACATGCCGTTCGGGTTCGGCGGGACGGCGCTGCTCATCGTCGTCGGCGTCGCGCTCGATACCGTGCAGCAAGTGCAGCAGCACCTGTTGCTGCGCCAGTATGACGGCTTCATGAAGGGTGGCGGCCAGGGCGGCGGCACCTCGCGGGTCCGCTTCCGCCGCTAGTGCCTGCACTGTAAGTGTTCATCCTCATCCTGGGGGCGCCGGGCTCGGGCAAGGGGACGCAAGGCAAAATCCTCGCCGAGCGCCTCGGGCTTCCCAAAATCACCACGGGCGATCTGCTGCGCGCGGCCATGAAGGACGGCACGCCGCTCGGCATCGAGGCCAGGAAGTACTACGACGAGGGCAAGCTGGTCCCCGACAGCATCATCCTCGGCATGATCAAAGACGAGCTGGCGCGCCCGGAGGCGAAGGACGGCGCGATCCTCGACGGCTTTCCGCGCACGGCCGCCCAGGCGGAGCTCGTGGACAAGACGCTGGCGCAGCGGGGCCAGCGCCTGAATCACATTCTGCTGCTGGACGTCACCGACGAAGAGCTCGTGCGCCGCATGCGCGCGCGGGCGCAAATCGAAGGACGCACCGACGACTCGCCCGAGGCGATCGCGACGCGCCTGCAGTTCTATCAGCGCGACACCGCGCCGCTCATCGCGCACTATGCGCAACGCGGCATCGTGCACCACGTCCCCGGCACCGGGACGGTCGACCAGATCAGCGGAGAGATCAAGCGGATCATCGGGCGATGATCACGATCAAGTCGCCGCGGGAAATCGAAACGATGGCGGCCGCCGGCCGCATCGTCGCCGAGACGCTGGCGCTCGTCGGGCGGCACATCCGGCCCGACGTTACCACCGAAGAGCTCGATCGCCTCGCTGAAACGTTCATTCGCAGTCATCCCGGCGCGCAGCCGTCGTTCAAGGGACTGTACGACTTTCCCGCCACGCTGTGCACCTCCATCAATCACGAGATCGTGCACGGCATCCCGTCCCATAAGCGCGTGCTGCACGACGGCGACATTCTGAGCGTGGACGTCGGCGTTTGGCTGGAAGGATTGCACGCCGATTCCGCCGCCACCTTTCCGGTCGGCGACGTGAAGCCGGAAGTCGCGCGCCTCCTCACGGTCACCCAGGAAGCGCTCGCGGCGGGCGTCGCGCAGGCCCGCGCCGGGAATCACGTGGGCGACATCGGCCACGCCGTGCAAAAGGTCGCCGAAGGCGCCGGCTACTCGGTGGTGCGGGAGCTGGTGGGGCACGGCATCGGCGCGGCGTTTCACGAGGAGCCGCAGGTACCGAATTACGGCAAGCCCAAGCGCGGCCCGCGTCTCGTTCCCGGGATGACGATCGCCATCGAGCCCATGATCAACGTCGGCGGGCCGTCCATCCGGACGCTGGACGACAAGTGGACGGTGGTGACGCAGGATGGCTCGTTGTCGGCGCACTTCGAGCA
>Ga0184612_10001180_pt1 | contig 12627 bp, 10 predicted proteins | sample PLM3_60_coex_FD_133163 | JGI IMG/M metagenome (GOLD analysis project Ga0184612, IMG submission 133163) | Groundwater sediment microbial communities from an aquifer in East River, Colorado, USA - PLM3_60_coex | ecosystem: Environmental > Terrestrial > Soil > Riparian zone | place: USA: East...
AAGCAGTTGTGGGGCGCGAACTCGAACCAGCCGTCCGGGGTCTCGATCGCCTGTCGAGCGACCTCAGACGTCAAGGTTCTGGACCTTACGTGCCTCGGTCTTGATGAAGTCCTTGCGCGGGCCGACCTTCTCGCCCATGAGCATCGTGAAGATCTCGTCGGCGAGCGCGGCGTTCTCTCCATCGACCCGCAGGAGCGTGCGGGTCTCGGGGTTCATCGTGGTCTCCCACAGCTGGTCGGCATTCATCTCGCCGAGGCCCTTGAAGCGCTGGACCGACAGGTTCTTGACGTTGAAGTCCTTGATGATCCGGTCGCGTTCCTTTTCGGTCTGCGCGTATTTCGTGACCTTGCCCGTGCTGATCCGGTAGAGCGGCGGTTGCGCGATGTAGAGGTAGCCCTCGTCGATGACCTGGGGCATGTGCCGGTAGAAGAACGTCAGCAGCAGCGTCCGGATGTGGGCGCCGTCGACGTCGGCGTCGGTCATGATGATGATCCGGTGGTAGCGCAGCTTCGTGAGGTCGAAGCTCTCACCGATCCCGGCGCCGAGCGCGATGATCAGCGGGCGGACGTTCTCGCTCGAGAGGATCTTGTCGAGGCGGGCCTTCTCGACGTTGAGCAGCTTCCCCCGCAACGGGAGGATCGCCTGGTTGCGCCGGTCGCGGCCCTGCTTGGCAGAGCCGCCGGCGGAATCGCCCTCGACGAGGTAGAGCTCGCTCCGTGCCGGATCGCGTTCCTGACAGTCGGCCAGCTTGCCCGGCAGCGACATCCCGTCGAGCGCCCCCTTGCGGATGACGAGGTCGCGTGCCTTGCGGGCGGCTTCGCGTGCTCGTGCGGCGGTGAGGCATTTCTCGATGATCCGGCGGCCGTCGGCCGGGTTCTCGTCGAGATACTGGCCCAGGCTATCGACGACCGCGGTCTGGACCTGGCCCTTGACCTCGGCGTTGCCGAGCTTCGCCTTCGTCTGTCCCTCGAACTGCGGATCGGTCAACTTCACGCTGATGACCGCGGTCAGACCCTCGCGGACGTCGTCGCCGGACAGGTTGCCGTCGGCATCGCGGAGGACACCCGCTCGGCGGGCCCAGTCGTTGAGTGAGCTCGTGAGTGCGGCTCGGAAGCCGGTGACATGGGTGCCGCCGTCGACGGTGTTGATGTTGTTCGCGAACGCCAGGACATTCTCGGTATACGAGTCGTTGTACTGGAGCGCGACCTCGACGGCGGTGCCACCCTCGCGCCGCTCGACGTAGATCGGGCGCGAGTGGAGGACCTCCTTGTTCCGGTTGAGGTGGCGAACGAACGACTGGAGGCCACCCTCGAAATAGAACGACCGCTCGCGATCGTTGCGCTCGTCGATGTAGGTGATCCAGACACCCTTGGTGAGGTAGGCCGACTCCCGCAGCCGTTGACTGATGAGCTCGAACGAGTATTCGATCGTCTCGAACATCTCGGGGTCGGCCAGGAAGCTCGTCTTGGTCCCGCGCCGGGTGCCCTGCGGTCCGATCTTCTTGACCGGGGTCTTCGGCTTGCCGCGCTCGTACTCCTGCGCCCAGATCGACCCGTCGCGGGCCGATTCGACGCGCATCCACTTCGACAGCGCATTGACGACGCTGACCCCCACCCCGTGGAGACCGCCCGAGACCTTGTAACCGCCACCGCCGAACTTGCCGCCGGCATGGAGGACGGTGTGAACGACTTCGAGGGCGTCCTTGCCGGTCGAGTGCTTGCCGACCGGCACGCCACGGCCGTCGTCCTGGACGATGACCATCCCGTCGGTCCGGATCGTGACCTGGATGGTCCTCGCCTGACCGGCCATCGCCTCGTCGATCGAGTTGTCAACGACCTCCCAGACGAGGTGATGCAGGCCACGGGCATCCGTCGAGCCGATGTACATCCCCGGCCGCTTGCGAACGGCCTCGAGGCCCTCGAGGACTTGGATGCTCGCCGCGGTGTAATCCGACGCGGCCGCCTTCGAGCGCTTGCCTCGACCGCCGATCGGCGGCGGGACGGGCTGGCTGGTGGCTTCGGTCACGCCGTTCCTCCGGTCAGGCGCTCGTAGAGCCGCCCAAGCTCCTCGTCGCTGTAGTACTCGATGACGATGCGGCCGCCCCGCCGGGAACGGGCGAGACTGACCTTCGTGCCGAGGGCCCGACGGAGGTCCTCCTCGACACGCTCGAGATCGGGATCCGTGGACCGCGCCGGCGGCCCGGCCGGCTCGGGCCTCGGCTCGCGAAGCCGGCGCACGAGCTCTTCCGTCTGACGCACCGAGAGTTCCTGCCCGGTCACGGAGTCGAGCACGCGGTCCTGGAGCTCCGTAGCCAGTCCGCCAAGCGCCCGACCATGACCCTCCGTCAAGCGACCGTCGGCGACCGCCGCCTGGACGCCGGGGGCCAGGTCGAGGAGGCGCAATGTGTTGGCCACGGTCGAGCGCGCGCGACCGACGCGCCGGGCGACGTCTTCCTGGCTGAACCCGAACTCCTCGATGAGCTGGCGATAGGCATCCGCCGTCTCGAGGGGGTCGAGGTCTTCACGCTGCAGGTTTTCGACGAGCGCGAGCTCGAGCTGCTCGCGGTCGGCCAGCTGGCGCACGACCGCCGGGATGCGATCGAGACCCGCGGCCTGAGCGGCACGAAGGCGGCGTTCGCCGGCAACGAGCTGGTAGCCGTCGATGGTCTCCGTGACCAGGATCGGCTGGAGGACGCCGTGCTCCTCGATGCTGGCCGCGAGCGAGGCCAGCCCTTCGGGGTCGAAGCGCTTGCGGGGCTGATGTGGGTTCGAGCGGATACGCGAGGTCGCGATCTCGACGGTGACAGGTCCGCCGGGGCTACGCTGCGGGATCAGCGCAGCCAGGCCGCGTCCCAGCCCCTGCGGGCGCTCTGGTCGAACGGTCACGATGCGGCCATCGCTTCGTGTAGGCCGGTGTACGCGGCGCGACTCCGGCGGTCGCGCGCCAGGAGCTCGATCGCGAGCGCGGCGTAGGCGGCGGCGCCGGTCGAGTCGGGCGCGTAGCGCGAGATCGGAAGCCCGTGACTCGGGGCCTCGGACAGGCGCACGTTTCGCGGGATCACCGTCTCGAACACGCGGTCGCCGAGATGCCGGCGGACCTCCGAGGCGACGTCCGACGACAGGTTCGTCCGGCTGTCGTACATCGTGAGGACAATGCCCTTCATGGCGAGGTCAGGGTTGAGGTGGTCGCGAACGAGGTCGAGCGTGGCAAGCAGTTGGGTCAATCCTTCCAGGGCGTAGTACTCGCATTGCAGCGGGATCAGGACGGAATCGGCGGCGGTCAGGGCGTTCACGGTCAGCAGGCCGAGCGATGGCGGGCAATCGACGAGCACGTAGTCGTAGTCGTCGACGATCTCGCCGAGGAGCCGCGCGAGCCGACGCTCCCTGCCTTCGACGGGTGCCAGCTCGACCTCGGCACCGGCGAGCGCGATGGCCGACGGGACAACATCGAGGCCGACGATAGGCCCCTTGACGGTCAGTTCGTCGATTCGCGTTCCGTCCATGACCGCGTCATAGACGGACCGTTCGATCACGTTGCGATCGAGACCGAGGCCGCTCGTCGCGTTGCCCTGCGGATCCAGGTCGACGATGAGGACTCGCTCTCCAGCGAGGGCGAGATAGCTCCCGAGATTCACGACCGTCGTAGTCTTGCCGACGCCGCCTTTCTGGTTCGCGCAGGCGATCGTCTGGCCCACTCAGTGTCCTGCTCGGAGTTGTCTCACGATATCCGATTCTACCATCGCTGGCCCTTCCACCTCCGCGCGGTACGCACGGCGAGTGTGCCGAGATCGGCTTATCTAAGATGTATTCGCGACTTCACGCCGGGTTCCTTGGGTCGTCACGCTGAGGTGCGTGCCCGCGGCCTCGGAGCCCACGCCGAGACGTGTCGCGACGTCGCCATCAAGCGTCCCGCAAGGCGCCCGGGTCTCTCTGTTTCACGTGAAAACGAAGCGATCGATTCGGTTCGCACGTTTCACGTGAAACGGCGCCGGACCGGGCGTCGGGATCATGTGATCGACGGATCACGGAGCCGACCCGGCCCTCGGCGCGGACGATTCGACCATCATCGGCCCAGGACGAACGGACGGCGGCTTCCGTTGCCCGCAACCCGCGTCCGTGGGATACTTCGCCACGAGGTCGCCGCCGTTCGACCGACACCTCGAGGACCGTGCGGGCGGGCGCGACCTTAGGCCAATCCGCCGAGGACCGACTCGCTCCATGACCCTGCTGCTCGCCGCGGTCGGTGCGACGCTGATGGCCTTGATGGAACTAACCGTGGGTCCGTACCTGCGGGTGGAAACGGCGCAACCGCATCTTGTTCTTGTCTTCGGGATCGTCGTCACGGTGGCGATCGGTCTCGAAGCAGGTCTCGTGTGGGCCTTCGTTGGAGGCCTCGTTCTTGATGTTCTGGCTCAACGGCCCCTCGGATCGACCTCGTTCGCGCTCCTGCTGTGCATGGGCGCCACGTCGGTCCTCGCCCGCGTCTTCATTCGCTTCCGGCCCATCATCCCGATCCTCGCAACCCTGCTGCTGAGTCTGCTCTACTCGATGATCCTCTACGTCGCCTTCAACACCCTCCGAACGCCGATCCCTGTCGCCGACCCCATCTCGGTTCTCCTGCCGGGGGTCGTCTATGACACGGTCCTGGCCGCCCTCATCGGACCGCTCGCCATATCCATCCACGACCGTCGCGCCGACGTGGAACGGATGGACTGGTGAGCGCGTTCCTCGACGATCGACCGAAGCCGGTTCGCAGCCTCTCCCGATTCCTCACCTTCGCCCTGATCGTCGTCATCGCGTTCGGCGGGCTGACCGCAAGACTCTTCTACCTCCAGATCGTCGACGGTGGGCGTCTCGCGACGCTCTCAGCACGGAATCGGACCGTGCTGGAGGCGATCCAGTCGCCGCGCGGCGTGATCTACGACCGAAATGGTCGGGCGCTCGTCTCGAACGTCCCGACGTTCGTGGTCAAGATCCGCCCTGCCGATCTGCCGGTCGAGCAGCGACCCGTCGTAGTCGACAGGCTCGCCGCGCTCCTCACGATGCCGGTGGCCGATATCAACGCGACGATCGACGGGAACCCCGGCTCGACGTTCGATCTCGTTCGGATCGCGAGCGACGTGCACGAGCAGACCGCGCGATTGATCGCGGAAGCAGGGTCGGACCTGCCCGGCGTGGAAGTCGTCATCGAGGCGCGCCGGCACTACGCGGACGGCCCGCTCATGTCCCAGATCCTCGGCTACACCGCCCCGGTCTCAGGCGACCAGCTCCCCGATCTCAAGGCGTCGGGATACCTTCCGGACGACCTGATCGGGAAGGTCGGGATCGAGGCGGTCTACGAGCCGCAGCTGCGAGGGACCTACGGGAGCGAGAGCGTAGAACGCGACGCATCGGGGCGGCGAACGCAGGTCCTGCAGACCATCGCGGAGCCCCGCCCGGGCGATTCACTCACGCTCACGATCGACACCAAGGAGCAGCAGTACGCACAGAAGGCCCTCGTCTGGGCCATGAAGGAAGTCGGGATGAAGCGCGGCGTCGTGATCGTCATGAACCCGCAGAACGGTGAGGTGATCGCCCTCGTCAGCCTCCCGACGTACGACAACAACCAGTTCGCACGCGGCATCAGCAACACCGAATACGCGAAGCTCCTCAGCAACCCCGACAAGCCGCTCCTCAATCACGCGATCCAGGCCCACTACCCGCCCGGTTCGACCTACAAGCTGGTGGCTGGGACGGGCGTGCTTGCCGACAAGAAGATCACCCCGTCGACGAGGGTCCAGACCAGGGGGTATCTCACGCTCGGCAGCACGAAGTTCTACGACTGGAACCACCGTGGATTCGGGGCCTGCAACATCTACTGCGGGTTCGGACATTCGAGTGACACCTTCTTCTTCCAGATGGCCGGCAAGCTCGGGATCGACCGGCTCGGCTACTGGGCGAAGCAGTACGGGTTCGGCGCGCCGACCGGGATCGACCTCCCGGGCGAAGTCTCCGGGATCGTCCCGACCAATCAGTGGAAGCAGGACGTCCTCGGGGCCCAGATCTTTCCGGGTGAGACCTACCAGGCCGGGATCGGTCAGGGCTACGACGTCGTGACCCCGATCCAGCTCATCAACGCCTACTCGGCGCTGGCCAATGGCGGGACCGTCTACCAGCCCCAGATCGTGCGCGACATCATCGGCCCCGACGGGACTGTGGTGCGATCGTTCCAGAAGAAGGTGCTCCACAAGATGAAGGTGCCGGCGAGCACGCTCAAGGTCATGCGCAACGCCGCCCGGAGCACCGTGACCCTGCGCCACACGTACAACCTCGTCGATCTGCCGGTCAAGGTCGCCGGCAAGTCGGGAACGGCCGAGTTCGGGACCCGAGACGCGAGGGGCCGGCTCCCGTTCCACTCGTGGTTCGTCGGCTTCGTCCCCAAGGATGTGCACAAGGGGTCCTTCGACGGGACCGACTCCCAGCTGATCGTCCTCGCGTTCGCCTACGACTCGCGAACGAAGGGCAACGTGGCCACCGAGATCGTGAAGTACTACCTCCAGCTGCATTTCGGGATCAAGAAGGATTACCGGCTCCCCGATCTGCTCAAGCGCGGCAACTTCTACCAGAGCAACTGATGGGCGTCATCCGAGCCGAACCCGCGCGCGTCACCGACTGGGCGGCCAAGTCGGTCGGGGCGGCGTGGCGCGCGTTCGACCTCCAGTTGATGACGTATGCCGGGCTCCTCGTCGCGATCGGGCTGGTCATGGCCTACACCAACAGCGTCGAAGCTGGCACGGTCCCGCTCGAGGCCGGCACGACGTTCAGTCGCGGCTTGATGTGGGCCGCGATCGCGGTCGCCGTGTTCATCCTCGCGACCGCCTTCGACTATCGCTGGTTGAAGACGCTCGCGTGGCCGATCTACGCGCTCCAGCTCGGCCTGCTCGTGCTCACCCTCGCGATCGGCGACGGCATCGGCGGATCCGCCCGCTGGGTCAAGGTCGGGCCCCTGACGTTCCAGTTCAGCGAGATCGCCAAGGTCCTGATGATCATCGTCCTGGCCAGCTACCTGTCGTCTCGCGAGGGCAAGCTCGACTCGCTTGTGTCGGTCTTCGGGGCCTGCCTGCTGGTCCTTCCCCCACTCGCCCTCGTCATGCTCCAGCCCGACCTCGGAACGTCACTCGTGTTCGGCGCGATCCTCGCGGGCATGCTCTGGATGTCCGGCGCGAGCCTTCGTTGGCTGGTCGTCCTGGCGGCCGGGGTGATCGCGATGGTCCCGATAGCGTGGACGTATCTCTTGCGCGACTATCAGAAGGCTCGCCTGACCTCGTTCATGGATGCCAACCCGGACATCCAGGGCGCCGGCTACCAGCTGTACCAATCGCAGATCGCGGTCGGTTCGGGCGGGCTCGTCGGCAAGGGGCTGACCAACGGGACCCAGACCCAGGGAGACTTCCTGCCGGTCCAGGCGACCGACTTCGTGTTCGCGACGCTCGCCGAGGAGCTGGGCTTCATCGGGGGCGTGGTCATGTTCGTGCTGTTCGTCTTGCTCCTCTCGCGCGTGCTCGTCGCCGGCTGGCGCTCGCGCGATGCATTCGGCACGCTGTTCGCGGCCGGCGTCGCCTCGATGATCCTGTTCCAGCTCGTCGTGAACGTGGGCATGGTCCTCGGCGTGATGCCGATCACCGGGATCCCGCTCCCGTTCGTGACGCACGGGGGCGCCTCGCTCGTGAGCATGGCCATCGGGTTGGGGATCCTCCAGAGCATCAACATCAGACAGACAAAGGCAGCCTGGTGAGCGAACCCCGATCCCGGTGACCGCCCGATGACCGACGCGGCGATCCCCGGGGCGATCGAGCTGCTCGTTGGCCTTTTGGGCCTCGCCGCGTTCGTGGCGATCGTCGCCCGTCCGCTCCGACTGCCGTACACCGTCGCACTCGTCGTCGCGGGGCTGCTGGTCGGGATCGGCGCCGGTGCCGCCGGGTTCCCGCCGATCGACGTCTCGCCCGAGCTCGTCCTGCTCGTCCTGCTGCCGGGCCTCGTGTTCGAGGCCGCCTATCGGTTGCGGATCATCGAGCTCCGGCGATGGTTCGGTGGGTTGGCACTGCTGGCCATCCCCGGAGTGCTCATCTCGGCGGCGATCGTGGCGGTCGTGCTCAACGTCGCGACGGGACTACGCCTGGACCTGGCCTTCATCGTCGGCGCGATGGTGTCGGCGACGGATCCTGCCGCGGTGGTGGCGACGTTCAAGCGGCTCCGCGTGCCGCCCGCCCTCGCCACCCTGGTCGACGGTGAGAGCCTCCTCAACGACGGGACCGGCCTCGTCCTCTTCGCGATCGCGATCGGGGCCGTCGCAGCCCCGATCGGCCCCGGTGAAGCGGTCCTGTCGTTCGCCGGGTCGGTGGCGATCAGTCTCGCGATCGGGCTTGCGGCGGGATACCTGGCCGCGCGGGTGATGGGGCTGGTCGACGACCACCTCGTCGAACTGACCGTCTCCGTGGTCCTCGCCTACGGGAGCTACCTGCTTGCCGACCACTACCACCTGTCCGGGGTCATCGCCACCGTGACCGCCGCGATCGTGCTGGGCAACGTCGGCCCGGGGAAGACGATGTCCGCGACCGGCGCCGACGCGATCGACACGGTCTGGGAGTTCGTCGCCTACCTGCTCACGGCGGTAGTCTTCCTCGAGGTCGGCCTCGCGATCTCGCCGGGCCGCCTCCTCGACTCCATCTGGCCGATCGCCTGGGCCATCGTTGGGATCCTCGTCGGGCGAGCGCTGGTGGTGTACGTCCTGCTCGGCGGGGTGTCGCGCCTCGCCCTTCGACCCGGTCTCGCCGGTCAGGTGCCGACGGGCTGGCTCCACGTCCTCTTCTGGGCCGGTTTGCGCGGCGCGGTGGCCGTCGCCATGGCGCTCTCGCTCCCCGCCGACATCCCGCAGCGTGATCTGCTCCAGGAGATCACCTTCGGCGTCGTCCTGTTCACGCTCCTCGTCCAGGGGACCACCGTCGGCCGGATCATCGACCGGACGATCCCCACGGACGCCGAGCCTCCCGACGGGGTCGCACCCGCGGTCTGACGGGCAGGCGCGTCGCACGAGGCCGCACGCCGGGATCCGAGATCGCTCTATCGACGGCGGTAGAGCCCGTGGCGATCCGAGCCTTCACGGGCGGCAGACTTGCGCCGCCCCCCGGCGCGCAGGATCTCGTCGATCTCCTGGCGGTAGTTGCGACCGATCGGGGCGCGATCGAGCCACTCGATGTACTCGAGGTCGTGGCGAGCGACCTCGCCGAGCGACCAACCGGCGTACCGACCGAAGGTGAGGACGGTCCCCGATGGCCGGCCTGGCGGTGGACCGGCCGCGCCATGGCCCTGGGCCTTGTGCATCGACTCGTCATAGCCACTGCCCTGGGTGGATCGCCCCGATGTCCAGTCGGGCGAGACGACCTCGGGTTCACCCGCCGTCGCGCCGGAGGCCGACCGGGGAGCGGGTGGCGGCGTGGCGGAGGCCCTGGTCGTCGGGCTCGGTCGAGCCGGGCCGCCCGGAGGCGCAGCGCCGCTCGTCGGTTCGGTCGATCGCTCGCGGTCGAACGCCCGCCGCGCCGCCGGGTCGCCGATGAGCTCCCACGCAGCGTTGATGGCCGCCATCCGAGTCGCCGCCTCCGCGGTCTCGGCGAGGTCCGGGTGGTACTTGCGCGCGAGGCGCCGATACGCCGCCTGGATGACCTCGTCCTCTGCTTCCGGATCGACCTGCAGCGTCTTGTACGGGTCGAGCCGGTCAGGCATCGCCTGGGCCCATCCCGATCGGTGTCAGCGATGCAGCCAGCGCCTCGGGCTGGTCCGGCGTCAGCCGCCGGAACAGGTAGCGCACGACGTCGCGGAAGGCGGCCGTCACGGGCAAGGCCAGGATCGCACCGAGCAACCCGGCCAACGATGCTCCGACGATGATCGCGAAGACGACTGCGGCCGGATGGAGCTTGACCGCGTCGCCCTGGATCTTCGGCACGAGGAAGTTGTTCTCGACCTGCTGGACGAGGAAGTAGAGGATGAGCGCCGCGATGACCGCTGCCGGGCTGTCGGTCGCGGCCAGTAGCACCGCCGGGACCGCCGAGATGATCGGGCCGATGATCGGGATCAGCTCGAACAGGCCGGCGATGACCGACAGCAGGACCGCGTACCGCCCGAAGATCGGGAAGAACTGGCTCAGCACGATGAGCCCGATGAAGGTCGCGATCCCGACCGCGAACCCGAGGATGATCTGGCCCCGCACCCACTGGCCGAAGTCGCGCTCAACGGTCTTGATGACCGCCCACGTGTCGAACCGCCACGTCTCGGGAAGCGACCGGTCGAAGGTGGCCACCAGCGTCACCTTGTCCTTGAGGATGTAGGCCACCCAAACGGGCAGGATGAAGTACGCGAAGACCGCCGCGAGGAGGCTGCCCGCGCCCGTGATGAGGGGGAGCAGGAACGACAGGTCGGCGCCACCGCCACCCCCGCCCTGGCCGATCCCTGCGATGACGCTGTCGATCCAGTCGCGGATCGCGACGGGGATCTCCAGTCGCTGATAGAACTCGCCCAGTCGCCGCAGCTGCTCCTCGAGCTGCGCGGCGAGTTGCGGGAAGTCTTCGATGAAGCGCAGGAGCTCGTTGACGAGCGGCGTCAGCGTCAGCGCCAGGAATTCGACGAGCAGGACGATCCCGACGACATAGACGATCAGGATCGCGACGGTCCGGCGAAGACCACGCCGCGCCAGCCAGCGGACCGGCGGATCGAGGAGATAGACGAACAGGAGCCCCAGGATGAATGGGCGGATGCTGTCGCGAGCCATCCAGAGGACGAGCCCCGCGACGGTCGCCGCCGCGATGAGGACCGCGACGCGCGGCGAGAGCGGCACGAACCGCGACTCCTCGGGACCGGCCGCGGCGTTGACGAACGGTGGGGCCGGCAGTGCCGCGGCCCATCGAGCCAGCGAGTCCGCTTGACCGTCGGCGTCGGGTGGACCGTCGGCGAGCGAGGGCGCGGGCTGGTCCATGGTGCCGCAGACTACCAGACGTGGAACGGGATCCAGGGACGGCCTTGGGAGCCGCGATCGAGGTGCCCTCGGCGAGCGAGGAGCCGGCGACCGCGGCGCCGCCGTCGATCCCGCGCCAGCGCTGGCGGCTCGTCGTGGCGCGCGACGCCTTGCCGTCGGCGCTGGTCGGCCGTGAGCTGATGGATGCCTGGGAGTCCGCGGTCGACCGGACCGGGCTTCCCCTCCATCGCCCGGTAGGACGGTCCCGCGCTCGCGTCGCGTTCGGGGCACCGGTGCCCGCTGCGATCGCACTCGAGCGCGAGCTGGCGGAGATCGTCCTGACCGAGATGGTCCCCGGCTGGGAGGTCCGCGACGCGCTCGACGGGCGGCTGCCGGACGGGTGGCGGTTGATCGACCTCTTCGACGTATGGCTCGGTGCCCCGGCCCTGGCCGGTCAGGTGGCCGCCGCGGACTATCGGGTCGGACTCGGTGATGTCGCCGAGGCGGCCGTATCGGCGGCGGCCACCGCGCTCATGGCGGCGGATCGGCTTCCCCGGGAGCGCATGAAGGGCGGCGCACCCGTGCGGTACGACCTGCGACCCCTCGTTGCGGGGGTTTGGGTGATCGACGCGGGGCCGCCGCTGCTGCTGCGGATGCGGACGTTCTCGCACCCTTCGCTCGGGACGGGGAGGCCCGACGAGGTCGTGGCCGCGCTCGGGGACCTGGCGGGCGCGACCCTGGAGGTGGGGACGGTCGTCCGCGAGAGACTTATCCTGGCCGAGGAGCTGGGGACGACCAGGTAGTGACTCGGCAAATTGAGCCACTACCGACTCCGGGTCACGATTGACCGTTTCACGCTCGGAGTCGTACACTCCACGTTCTGCGCGTCGGCCCCGCCGCGCGCCTTTTCACGTCCGATGTCGCGGTCGCCGCGCGCGGTCGCCAGACACGAGCTTCCTGAGGATCCATGTACGCAGTCATCGAGACCGGCGGAAAGCAATACCGCGTCGAGGTCGGCACGGAACTCGAGGTCGAGCTGCTCGACGCCGAGCCGGGCAAGACGATCACGATCGATCGCGTCCTGCTCGTCGCCGACGGCGACGAGTCGACGATCGGTCGCCCGCTGGTCGCCGACGCGTCGGTCAGCGCCGAGGTCGTCACCCAGACCCGCGGCCCCAAGCTCATCTCGTTCAAGTACCGACCCAAGGCCCGCAGCCGGGTCAAGAAGGGCCACCGCCAGGAGCTGACGGTCCTGCGCGTCGCCGACATCACCGTCGGCGGCAAGAGCGCGGCCAAGTCGGCGGCGAAGGCTGAGGCGCAGGCCAAGACGGAGCGTCAGCGCCTCGAGGACGCCGCGGTGGCACAGGCCGCCAAGGACGCCGAGCTCGCGGCGAAGCTCGCCGTCGGGTCGGAGGCGTCGACCCCCCCGCCGGCCAAGAAGGCGGCGAAAGGCAAGGCAGCGGCCGCAGCCGAGACCGAGGAAAAGGCCGAGGCAGGACCCAAGACCGAGGCAAAGGCGCCGAAGGCGAAGGCCGAGCCGAAGACGGAGGCCAAGCCGAAGGGCGAGGTCGAAGCGAGCACCGAGGCCGAGACCAAGGCCAGCGCCGGGACGAAGGCCGACGCCGCCGGTCAGCCGGAGACGAA
>Ga0184612_10001182_pt1 | contig 12604 bp, 13 predicted proteins | sample PLM3_60_coex_FD_133163 | JGI IMG/M metagenome (GOLD analysis project Ga0184612, IMG submission 133163) | Groundwater sediment microbial communities from an aquifer in East River, Colorado, USA - PLM3_60_coex | ecosystem: Environmental > Terrestrial > Soil > Riparian zone | place: USA: East...
ACGTGATTCCGCTCATCTATCTGACGTACTCGTTCTTTGCGGGCGAGAAGGCGCCCGCCGATCCGTGGGGCGCCAGGGGGCTCGAGTGGGAGGTCCCCTCGCCGCCGCCGACGGCGAATTTCCCCGTGACGCCGATCGTCACGGATGGCACGCATCATTACGCGCCCAGCAGGGAGGTCGGCATTGTCTAACGGCCATTCGCACACGGAGCACTATCCGGGGCCGCTGCACAATCCCCCGGTGAAGGCTGGCGAGGTGCATGCGCCGCACGGAGATCACCCGAAGCTCCAGCACCACTTCGACGACATGGCGCAGCAGACCGAGGCATCGACGCTCGGGATGTGGGTGTTCCTCGTCACCGAGATCATGTTCTTCGGCGGGCTGTTCATGGCTTACCTGGTCTACCGCCACGCCGAGCCCATGGCGTTCCAGGAGGCCAGCTTCCATCTGAACATCTGGTGGGGTGCTGCGAATACGATCGTGCTGATCGTTAGCTCGCTCACCATGGCGCTGGCGGTTCGCGCTGCGCAGACGAGCGCACCGCCGAAGACGCAGATCTTCTGGCTGGTCTCGACGATGATCCTCGGCGCCGCGTTCCTTGGCGTCAAAGCGATCGAATACACCGACAAGTTCACACACCACCTGGTGCCCGGTCCACATTTCCAGTGGACGGGTCAATATCCGGCGGGCGCCGAGATCTTCTACTCGCTTTACTTCTGTATGACCGGCCTGCACGCCCTGCACATGGTCATCGGCCTCGGCATCATGACCGTCATCACGATCATGGCGTGGCGCCGGCAGTTCGACGCCGACTACTACACACCCGTCGAGGTCTCCGGCCTGTACTGGCACTTCGTCGACATCGTCTGGATCTTCCTGTTTCCGTTGCTGTACCTCATCGGTGGGCATTTTGCCGCCGGGGGTCACGCGTAGGATCCGTTATGGCTACTGCTCATCACATTCCGGCACTGAGGCTCTACTACTCGGTATTCGCCGCCTTGATCGTCGGGACGCTTCTGACGGTCGCCGCCGCCAAGGTCGACTTCGGCGTGCTGAACAACGTCGTCATGCTGACGATCGCGTGCACCAAGGCACTCCTCGTCATCCTGTTCTTCATGCACGTCCGCTGGAGCTCGCGGCTGACCTGGGTCGTCGCGGCCGCAGGCTTTTTCTGGCTGCTGATCCTCTTTACGATCACGATGTCGGACTACCTGTCGCGCGGCTGGATGGTTGGGAGTCTTCGCTAAAGAACCCGTTTACCGTCAGAATCCCGCCACTGACCGGTTTGCACTGACCCTCTTTCGAGTTCCTCTCGTAGAAATAGCTATACTGAACGGTGTGGTTCGCAGAACTTTCGCGTCCCTGAGCCTTTATAGACGCCGGCGCCCTTCTCAGAGTGTTTCGTGGCAACCCTAAAAGACGAACTTGCTTCCTTGAGAATTGACCAGGATGCCCGCGCCGGCGGCAGACGGCGCGGAGGGTGGATTGTCCTTGTCGGGATACTGCTGCTCGGGGGCGCGGCTGGCGGCTGGGTCTGGAGCCAGCGCGCGCAGGCGGCCACGGTCAAGACCGCGGCCGTCACAGCGGTCACCGGGGGGGGAGCCTCGCCTGGGGCGGTATTGAACGCGTCGGGGTACGTCACGGCGAGACGACGCGCCACCGTGTCGTCGAAAGTGACGGGAAAGGTCCTCGAGGTGTTCGTCGAGGAGGGCAAGACCGTCAAGAAGGGGCAGGTGCTGGCCCGGCTGGACGCCTCGCAGGTACGCGCGGCGCTCGCCGTCGCCCAGGCCCAGCTGACCGCGGCGCGCGGCGCCGCTGCTGAGGATGAAGCGCGCCTCCGCGAGGCCGAACGGCAGTTCAATCGCCTCACCCAGTTGATGCAGGAGAAAGTCGTCGGCCGCGCGGAGGTGGATACGGCGCAGTCATCGGTTGAATCGCTGAAAGCACGGATCGCGCTCGCCAAGCAGCAGGTCGAAGTCGCACAGTCGCAGGTTGCGGCGCTCGACGTCGACCTCAGCGACATGGTGGTCCGCGCGCCGTTCGACGGTGTGGCCATCTCAAAAGACGCGCAGCCGGGTGAGATGATCTCGCCGATTTCGGCCGGTGGCGGCTTCACGCGCACGGGCATCTGCACCATCGTCGACATGTCGTCGCTCGAAATCGAAGTCGACGTCAGCGAGAGCTACATCAACCGGGTCAAGCCGAATCAGCCGGTCGAGGCGATTCTCGACGCATATCCCGACTGGCGGATTCCTGCGCACGTGATTACCAGTGTGCCGACGGCCGACCGGCAGAAGGCGACCGTGCGGGTGCGCATCGGATTCGAAGAGCTCGAGCCGAGGATTTTGCCGGACATGGGCGTCAAGGTGTCGTTCTTCAACGAACGTCAGCCGGACGCGGCGAATACGCCCACGAAGCCCCGGCTCGTCGTCCCGAAAGTGGCCGTTCGCACCGAGGCGGGACAGAGCGTCGTTTTCGTCGTGCGCGAGAATCGCGCCGAACGGCGCGCAGTCACTACTGGGCCGGCCGACGGCGAACAGATCGAGATCGTGTCAGGGTTGAACGCCGGTGAGCGCATCGTGGTCGAGGGCGTGAGCACCCTCGCCGACGGCGCGCGCGTGAAAGAGCGGTAAAGGACCTCCTAAAAGGAGCGCTGATGGAAACGCTGGTCACAGTCCGGGATTTGCACAAGGTCTATCACCGCGGAAGCGAGCAGATCGATGTCCTTCAGGGCATCACGCTCGACATTCCTTCAGGCGACTTCCTTGCGCTGATGGGTCCCTCGGGATCGGGCAAGACGACGTTACTCAACTTGATGGGCGGACTGGATACCCCGACCAAGGGATCGATCGACGTGGCCGGCGATCGCATCGACACCTTGTCGGGCGGGAAGCTCGCCGCCTGGAGGGCCCGGCACATCGGGTTCGTCTTCCAGATGTACAACCTGCTGCCCGTGCTGACGGCCGCTCGCAATGTCGAACTGCCGTTGCTCCTGACGAAGCTCGGATCGGCCGACCGCAAAAAGCGCGTGCAGACGGCGCTGTCGGTGGTCGGCCTCGCGGAGCGGGCCAATCACTATCCGCGTCAGCTCTCCGGCGGACAGGAGCAGCGGGTCGGCATCGCCCGTGCGATCGTCACCGATCCGACGCTCCTGCTCTGCGACGAGCCGACAGGCGATCTCGATCGCAAGTCCGGAGACGAGGTGCTCAACCTGCTGCAGACGCTCAACCGCGACTACAACAAGACGATCGTGATGGTCACGCACGACCCGCACGCAGCAGAACGCGCGCGGCGAACGCTGCACCTCGAGAAAGGCCTCCTGGTCGAGGAAACGGTGAACGCATGAAGTTCCTGCACATCGTCTGGCGCAACCTGATGCGCCGCAAGATCCGGACGTTCATCACGGTGATGACGATCCTAGTGGCATTCGTCCTCTTCGGCGCCCTGATGGCGATCCGTGCGGCGTTCAGCATGGGCATCGACGTCGCCGGCGCCGACCGACTGATGATGATCCACAAGGTGTCGATCATTCAGCCGCTGCCCAAGAGCTATGGCGACCGCATCCGCGCGACAGAGGGCGTGACCGCGCTGTCGCACGCGAACTGGTTTGGCGGCTACTTCCAGGAACCGACCAACTTTGTTCAGAGCATGGCCGTGGACCCCGAAAGCTGGCTCCAGATGTATCCCGAATTCGAGGTCCCGGAGGGCCAGAAAAAAGCCTGGTTCGCCGATCGCACAGGGGCAGTGATCGGCATCGACCTGGCGAAGCGGCTCAACTGGAAGGTCGGCGATCGCGTGCCGTTACTGGCTCCGATCTACCAGCGTGCGAAGGACGGCCCGTGGGAGTTCACGATCGACGGCATCTACGACTCGACCAAGCAGGGCGTCGACAAGACGCAGTTCTTCTTCCAGTACGAGTACCTGAACGAGGTGATGCGGAAGCTGCCGGGGCTGGGCGATCAGGTCGGGTGGTACGTGTTCCGGGTCGCTGACCCGTCGACTTCCGATCAGCTGGCCAAGCGCATCGATGCGATGTTCGCCAACTCGTCGGCGGAAACGAAGACGGCCACCGAGAAGGCGTTCGTGTCGGACTTCGCCAAGCAGATCGGTGACATCGGCAGCATCATGATCGCGATCGCCGCAATCGTGATGTTCTTCATCCTGTTCGTGGCCGGCAACTCCATGGCACAGTCGGTTCGCGAGCGCATCAACGAGCTCGGCGTGCTCAAGACCCTCGGCTTCGGCGATGGACGGATCCTCTCGCTCGTCCTGCTCGAATCCTGCACGATTGCCATCCTTGGCGGCGGTCTGGGTCTACTGCTGTCGTGGCTGGTCATCACGCTCGTCGGAGATCCCACCGGGGGACTGCTTCCGATTTTCCATCTCCCGCCGCGCGATTTAGTTCTCGGCGCAGCGCTCGTGCTGCTGCTCGGTATCGGCACCGGTCTCATCCCGGCGCTGCAGGCGAGCCGCATGAAAATCGTCGACGCGCTACGCAGAAGCTGATTGGACTCGTCATGAACTGGCTGTCACAAACTGCCGCCGTTACCGGAGTCACGCTGCGATCGATCTCGCAGCGTCTGGGGTCATCCGTTGTCGCCATCATCGGCATCGCCGGCGTGGTCATCGTGTTCACCGCCGTGCTCTCGATAGCCGAGGGCTTCCGCGCCGCCATGCAGGGCACTGGCGATGCGCAAACGGTCATCGTGCTGCGCTCGGGCAGCGACACGGAGATGACGAGCGGCATCGCCGGCGAGGAAGCACGGCTCATCTCCGAGGCGCCCGGTCTCGAGCAGGGGCCTGAGGGCGTGCACGCGTCGCCCGAGCTCTTCGTGATCGTCGGCCACCCGCTCAAGCGCAGCGGCACTGATGCCAACGTCCCACTGCGCGGGCTGACGACCGCCGCGCTGAAGGTGCGTCCAAAGGTCCGCATCGTCGAAGGACGGATGTTCCAGACCGGAACGAACGAGATCGTCGTCGGACGTGCGGCTTCGCGGCAGTTCTCTGGGCTGTCCGTCGGCGCACCGGTGCGGTGGGGCGACAGCTCGTGGCAGGTGGTCGGTATTTTCGACGACGGCGGCAGCGTCGCCGAGTCCGAACTCTGGTGCGACGCCAAGGTGCTGCAGGGTGCCTACCGCCGCGGCAATTCGTACCAGTCGGTTTACGCTCGGCTCGCGTCGGTCGACAGCTTTCAGACGTTCAAGGATGCGCTGACGACGAACCCGAGGCTGCAGGTCACGGTCATTCGCGAGCCCGACTACTACTCGCAGCAGTCACAGGTACTGCAGACCGTCATCCGCTCGGTGGGATATGGGATCGCGGTCCTCATGGCGCTTGGAGCGATCTTCGGCGCGCTGAACACGATGTACTCGGCCGTCGCGAACCGCACGCGCGAGATTGCGACGCTCCGCGCGCTGGGATTTGGCAGCAGCCCCGTCGTCGTGTCGGTGCTCGTCGAGGCGGTACTTCTGAGCATCGTCGGCGGGATGATTGGCGGCGGCCTCGCGTGGATCGCCTTCGACGGCTATCAGACGGCAACCATGAACTGGCAATCGTTCAGCCAGGTCGCGTTCGCGTTCAAGGTCACCCCGTCCCTCCTCGGCACAGGCATGCTGTTTGCGGTGATCATGGGCTTCATCGGTGGGCTCTTCCCCGCGATCCGCGCCGCCCGCCTGCCTGTTGTCACTGCGCTTCGCCAGCTCTAGGTAATTCTGAATGCTGAGTGCTGAAGGCTGAAGGGAATTCTGAAGTTTGTTCAAGCTGCGAATTTCGAACTTAAGTTTGAAATTCGCAAGCCACAAGTCCTTCGTAATTCACTTCAGCATTCAGCACTCAGAATTCAGAATTGCGAAGATTTCATCGTTGTTCGGTTGCTGGGGAATGTCGTACACCCTCGCCCACGTGATCTGGCCGCCGGTGTCGACCACAAAGATGGCGCGCTCGGAGATGCCGTCGTTCGCGCGATAGACGCCGTACTTCTGCGCGACCTCGCCGTGCGGGTGAAAGTCGCTCAGAAGGTCGGAACGAGATGGGGCCGAGCGTCTGGGCCCACGCCGACTTGGCGGGCTGCGCGTCGACGCTGATCCCGAGCACGGCGGCGTTGGCGGCGTCGAAGCGGCTCAAGTCCGACTGGTAGCCGCACATCTGCGCTGCACAGACGGGCGTAAACGCGAGGGGATGAAACGCCACGACGACCTGTCGCTTGCCGCGGAAGTCTGATAGTTTCACTGTGCCACCCCGATGGCTCCGCAGTTCGAAATCAGGGGCCTCATCTCCAACCTTCAACGCCATCCGCTCTATCTCCTTCTTGGACTCGCGGCCACGACGGCGGGTCACGATGAGCACGAAGACCGCGAGGACCGCGAAGAAACGCCTGGTAGAAGTCCGTCTACTTCAACGTGTCGACCGCCGTGACCCGGGCGATCTGCCACTCGCCGCCGACACGGCGCATGCCGATCGTGAACTCGCGCGCATCGAGCGATTCCTCGCCGGTCGTGATGCTGCGCCGGATGAACTCGGCGGTCAGATGGACGTCGGCCGCCTGTCCGCTCGGCGCGATCGCGACCGAGACGTCCTCGAACTGCAGCCGAAAGGCCGCAGTGCGCGGCTGCAGACGCTCGGCCATCCCCATCACTGTGTCGCGACCCCGAATGGGCGCAGCGCCCTGACCGAGGTCGACGTCGACGTCTTCCGCGAAGAATGCGCCGAGCTGCGCGCTGCGTGCCTCTGGACCCGAACCGTCGACTGTACTTCTGTTGACTGCGTCCGAGAAGGCCCGAAGCCGCGCCCGCACCAGCGCCCCATCGTCGGTCGGGCCCAGCAGAAACCAGGCGCCCAGGGCGAGCCCCACAACCACAAAGACGATGGCGGCGATACGCCGCATCAGAACACGACCTTACCGAAGATGCGGTCCACCTGCGCCCGGCCGAAGTCGTGCTCCCCGACGGACATACCCCGGTTGTCGCCCATCACGAAGTACTCGCGCGGCCCGAGCGTCACTTCTTCGAAGTCCCAGGGACGCCGGTGGCGAACATACGGTTCGGACAGCGGGCTGCCGTTGATTTGCACCTGGCCGTGTGCAATCGCCACCCGTTCGCCGGGTAGTCCTATGATTCGTTTGACGTAGAGCACGTGCGGCCCGGCCATCTGAATCGCCACCACGTCGCCGCGGGCGGGCCCGGTCGTGCCGTAGGACAGGCGATTGACGAAGTGCAGCTTGTCGGGCGCGTAGGTCGGCAGCATGCTGCTGCCTTCCGTGCGAATCGGAATCAGCACCCACCTGAACACGATGAAGCTGATGGCAGCCAGCACGAGCACGCGGACAGCCGTCCGACGTGGGTTCTGGCCGAAGACGAAACGCCGGATTGCGCTCAAGCCTTAGAAGTATACGGCCTCACCCCAGCCTGGACCGCCAGTACCTGGCGAGTCCCTGCCAGGAATAATCCAGCCGCCCGGCGCGGCTGTATTGCTCAGCTTCGGCCTCGCCGACCGTCCTCCGGATGTCCTGCCGACCTTCTTCGACGAAGCGTCGTTCGCGCTCCTGATCGTCGATCGACGCGTCTGCGAGCAGCCGTCGGACGAGCCCGCTCCAGACGTCCAGACGCTCGAACAACTGATGGAAGTGCGTCCGGGCACCGCGACTTGGTCCGAAGTGCGTCAGAAACAGCGTGTCCGGCTCCCAGGCCAGAATGCGGTCGGCGCTGACGCGCCAGGCCTCGAGATCGATATCGGGAGGCGGAGTGGGTGGCATGATGTACGACCCGTTGCCTCGCCTAATCCCGGCCGTGTCACCGACGAAGGCGACACCGCTCGATCGATCGAAGTAGCTGACGTGGTGCAGGGCGTGCCCGGGCGTCGGCGCCACCTCGAACTCTCGCCCTCCGGCCGACAACACTTCACCGCCGTACAGGGCCTTCACGCGCGCGGCAGGCACCGGCAGAACGGCGCCCCATAATCGGTCCATGTCCTCACCGTACAGGCGCGTCGCGCTGGCGATGAGCTTCGACGGATCGATCAGGTGCCGGGCACCGCGCTCGTGGACGAACACGTCGATCTCGGGATTTGCCCGGAGAAGGGCCCCTGTGGCGCCCGCGTGATCAAGATGAATGTGCGTCAGCAGCACCTGCCGGACGTCGCGAACGGCTATCCCCTGTGCGCCGAGGGTTTTCAGGAGCCCGTCGAGGGTGGTCGACGGCCCGGGATCGACCAGCGCCACTTCGGCCGCGCCTTTCAGAACTCCGGTGGCGATGATGCCGGGCCGTCCCAGGAAGTTCAGATCAACGTAGTCCATGCCACCTGCGAGAACGCTCATGTGGGTAGTCGCAAAATGCGGATTCTATCGTAACCCTGTTAAGATCATGGGGATAGGCATGGGTGACAATGAACGCCAGACTGACGGCCAGGTTCTCGAACGAACCCGACACGAGACCAAGAAGCCCGAGCTTTTCAAGGTGCTCCTGCTGAACGACGACTACACCACGATGGAGTTCGTGGTGGAGATCCTGGAGGGCGTGTTTCACAAGCAGCCGGCCGAGGCGTATCGGATCATGATGGCCGTCCACACCCAGGGCAAAGGCCTCTGCGGCGTGTATCCGCACGAGGTGGCCGAGACGAAGGTCGCGACGGTCATCGACGTCGCGCGCGAGAACGGGTTTCCGCTGCTGGCGGCAATGGAACCGGAGTAGAGCCACGGACAACACGGACAACACAGACCGTGTTTAAGATAGCCTCCAGTTGCTGGGACCAGTGCAGCCGTTAGGTAGTCGTACAAAGTGTAGCGATAGACCAAACCGTAAATGAAAGTACCCCGGCGCCTGTAGTACCGTCGCGAGCGAAGCGACGCGACGACAGGTCGTGGGGGTGGGGCCCCACGACAAAGTAAAAAATGTTCAGTCCAGCACTTGAAATCATCCTAACCGTCGCCTACCGCGAAGCAACCGCGCGGCGTCACACACACCTGACGCTCGAGCACCTGCTCTACGCGCTGGCGCACGATCCGGACGGCGAGCGGATCCTCACGGCCTGCGGCGCCGACATGCCGCAGCTCCGGCGCGATCTCGACAAGTACCTCCAGGATTCGGTCGAGCAGTTCGCGCGCGGTCAGCAGAAGGAACCCGAGCAGACGCTGGCATTCCGGCGCGTGCTCCAGACGGCGGTGCTACACGTGCAGAGCGCCGGGCGGCAGGAAGTCCATTCGGGCGACGTGATCGCGGCGACGCTCCAGCAGAACCGATCGCACGCGGCCCAGCTGCTTGCCGGCCAGGGCATCACACGGCTCGACGTCCTCGAGTACATCACGCACGGAAAGACCAAGATCCCTCCGGCGGTGCCGGGCAGCCCCGACTCGGGCGAGTCCGCGGCCGACGCCGAGGCCGGCGGCGGCGAACGTGGTGGCGCGACGTCGCGCGACCCGCTGGCCGCATACGCGACCGACCTGACGGCCCGCGCCAGGGCCGGCGAGCTCGACCCGCTGATTGGCCGGACCGATGAGCTCCAGCGGACGATGGAGATCCTCTGCCGAAGGCGCAAGAACAACCCGGTGTTCGTCGGCGACGCGGGCGTGGGCAAGACCGCGCTCGCCGAAGGCCTCGCCACACGCCTGCTCGACGAGGACGTTCCGGATCTCCTCGAGGGCGCTGAAGTCTTCTCGCTCGACACGGGGGCGCTCCTGGCGGGCACACGGTTTCGCGGCGACTTCGAGGAGCGTTTCAAGGCCGTCATCCATGCGCTGTCCAAGCGCCCGATGCCGATCCTGTTCATCGACGAGATTCACTCCACCGTTGGCGCCGGGGCGACGACGGGCGGGACGATGGATCTCGCGACGCTCATCAAGCCCATCCTGACGACAGGACAGTTGCGCCTGGTCGGCTCGACCACGCACGAGGACTTCAAGCACATCGAGAAGGACCGCGCGCTCGCGCGGCGGCTGCAGAAGATCGTCATCGACGAGCCGTCGATTCAGGAGACCGTCAAGATCCTGCAGGGGCTGCGGACACGTTACGAAGGACACCACCGCGTCCGCTACGCGGACGATGCGATCGAAGCGGCGGCAAAGCTCGCAGCGCGTCACCTGCGCGACTACAAGCTGCCGGACAGCGCCATCGACGTGCTCGACGAGGCCGGCGCGAAAAGCCGGATGAAGCGCCTGCGGCTTGAGCGAGGCGCGAAGTCGCCGAGCGAAAGCGAGCGGGGGTGGGGCCCCGCGAGCGCTGAGAAAAGCGGGCCATCGGATTCGATGAGCCCCGAGGTTGGCGGAACCATCGATCCCATCGTGATCACCGCGGCGAACATCGAGGAAGTCGTTGCGCGGATGGCTCGGATTCCGGCCAAGCAGGCTTCCTCTTCCGATCGCGATCGCCTGCGGTCGCTCGAAGAGTCGCTCGGCCGCGTCGTCTTCGGCCAGGAAGGGGCCGTCGCCACCGTGGCGCGAGCCATCAAGCGCGCGCGGGCCGGGCTGGCTCAGCCCGAGCGTCCAGCCGGATGCTTCCTTTTCACCGGACCGACCGGCGTCGGCAAGACCGAGCTGGCCAAGCAGCTCGCGATGCACCTCGGCAACGAGTTCCTGCGCTTCGACATGAGCGAGTACATGGAGAAGCACGCCGTCGCGCGGCTGATCGGCGCGCCCCCCGGGTACGTCGGGTTCGAGCAGGGCGGGCTGCTCGTCGATGCCGTCCGACAGCATCCGTATGCAGTCGTCCTCCTCGACGAGATCGAGAAGGCGCACGCGGACATCTTCAACATCCTCCTGCAGGTCATGGACCACGCGACGCTGACCGACAACAACGGTCGCAAGGCGGACTTCCGTCAGGTCGTGCTGATCATGACGTCGAACGCCGGCTCGCGCGAGATGAGCGCCGGCAGCATCGGGTTCGCCGAATCCGGGACCACGGTGCACGTCCAGGACGTACGGCAGAAAGCGTCGCAGCAGCGGTCGAAGCAGGCCATCGAGAAGGTATTCAGCCCGGAGTTCCGCAATCGTCTCGATGCCATCGTGTCGTTCGGGCCGCTGACACCGGCGGTCATGGAAACCATCGTCGAGAAGTTCATCCTGCAGCTCGAAGCGCAGCTCGCCGAGCGCCGCGTCGCGATCGCGCTCGAGCCCGAGGCTCGGATCTGGCTGGCCGAGAAAGGCTTCGATCCCGTCTACGGCGCACGGCCCCTCGCGCGGGTGATTCAGACCGAGGTCCGGGATCCGCTGACCGACGAGATCCTGTTCGGCCGGCTCGAAGGCGGCGGAACGGTGACGATTGCGATGAAGGACGGCAAGCTGGACTTCAAGTTCGAGGCGTCTGCCCCACCAAAGACGCCGGTGACAGCGTAAGCGCCTGCGGCCTCGCCTTCGCCAAGGCTACGGCGAGCTTCGCCGAGCGAGTGACAGCCGTGAGCCGCCGTGAGCGCGAAGCGCGAGCGGCAGCGCTTGGGGGTGGGGCCCCAAGCGCAATGATAGAAGTGGGGCTCTGCGAGCGCTGAGAAATGCCGACCCAATCTCCAAGCCAGCAACCATGCCAGATTCCGATAAGGATAAAGAGCAAGATATCCCCGTCAAGGTCATCGACCGCCGCCGGTGGGCAAATCCCGACGCATCGGCCTCGTCAGAAGGTGCGCCCGCGTCGCTCAAGCCGACTTACGTGGAGCAGCTCGAGCAGCAGGTCGCCGAGAAGGACAAGCAGATCCAGGAATACCTGACGAAGTATCGCCAAGCCGCCGGCGAATTCGAAGAGATGCGTCTTCGTCTGCGGCGGGAGATCTCGAAGGACATCGAGCGGACGCGCCGGGAGATCCTCTCGGAGCTCCTCGAGGTCGTCGACAATCTCGAGCGCGCCCTCGACGCGGCGCGCCGGACGCCGTCGGCAGACGCGTTGCTGCAGGGCGTCGAGATGGTGCGCCGTCAGTTCCTGAGCAAACTCGAAGGGCTGGGCGTGAAGCCGATCGACTCGACCGACTCTCGCTTCGACCCCGCGCTCCACGAGGCAGTCAGCACCGTGCCCGCCGCCTCGCCCGACCAGGACGGCATGGTCGTCGGCATCATCCGCCAGGGCTATCGGATCGGTGACGACGTGCTGCGGCCGGCGGCTGTGGCGGTTGCAAAACAATAGGTTCAGGAGGTTCATTAGGTTCAGGAGGTTCAAGGGCTCCTGAACCTTTTTGAACCTCTTGAACCCTTTTGAACCCCTTGAACCATTGCGGTAACATTCCGAATGCCCATCTTCGAATACCTGTGTCAGGACTGCGGGCGGGAATTCGAGACGTTTGTCACGGGCGACCGCAAGCCGGCCTGCCCGGGCTGCCAGGGTGCCAACCTTGGCAAGCTGCTGTCGCGGCCCGGCATGGTCGGGGCCAGTGATCGATCCGGTGGACCTGCCCAACCTTCCTTCGGCGGCTGCGGCGCCGGCGGGGCCGGCTGCGCGTGTCGGGCGGGCACGAACTAACTCGCAACTACGCACAATAGTTGCGCCGGGGCGCTTGGGCATTCCGTCCGCATTTCTCAATGCTCGCGGGGCCCCACCCCCGCTCGCTCTCGCGCGGCGACTTCGCGCCGCGCTCGGGCCGCAGGCGCTTCTCAATGCTCGCGGGGCCCCACCCCCGCTCGCTCTCGCGCGGCGAC
>Ga0184612_10001183_pt1 | contig 12601 bp, 8 predicted proteins | sample PLM3_60_coex_FD_133163 | JGI IMG/M metagenome (GOLD analysis project Ga0184612, IMG submission 133163) | Groundwater sediment microbial communities from an aquifer in East River, Colorado, USA - PLM3_60_coex | ecosystem: Environmental > Terrestrial > Soil > Riparian zone | place: USA: East...
GCCGCCAGGTCCGCGGTCGAGACCTCGCTCTCACGGGTACGCACGGCACGGCTGAGCCGCAGGGTGAACCAGCCGTTGGCCTCGTCCACGTGCTCGTGGGGATCGGCGCCGGCGAAGGCCATCCAGCCGTCGTCGGATTGGACGATCCGCTCGACGGCGGTGTCGGCATCGCGGAGGCAAGCCAGTGCTCGCTCGACCGGACGGCGGAGGTGGTCGACCGCGTTCGGTCCGAAGGAGACCCCAGGAAAGTCCTCGTAGAACGTCGAACCTGTCCGCCCTATCGGGTCACCAAGTGGTCAGTCGCCTACCCGTCAGAGCCTCAGTTGGCGGGCCCCACTGGTGCCCCGTTGTCCCACACATTGTTTGTCCATTGGTTTCCTGGACGCGACGTGCTGAAGCTGGACACCGGTCCAAAGGCGCCGCACTTTCCATTCGTGCCGCGCTGAAAGACGTTGTTGATGATCACGACGTGGTCAGCGTTGGGGTACGGCTTCGAGCTCGACTCGCCGCCGTAGACGCAGTAGGAGATTCCGGTGTTCGCGCCGAAGAGATTGTTGTCGATCGTGACGTGGCTGATCGGCCCGAAGTCGCCGTACAGGTTGATGTTGCCCGAGCAGCCGCCATCGGCGGAGTTGGGGAGGGCGTCGCAGTGGATGGTGTTGTGCACGAGGACCGCGTTGGTCGTGCCGCCCGGATCGAGTCCGTCGTCATTGGCCAGGAAGGCGCCCAGATGCCAGTCGGCGCCGGCTGGCAGTCGTTGACCGTGGAGCCAGGACTCCCGCACCGTGCAGTTGGAATAGCAGTACACGGAAGTCGCGCCGCCGCGGATGTCCGAGCGCAGGATCGTCATGTTGGTGCTGCCGACGGCCGCACCCTGCACGACGCCGGCGTCGACCTCGGAGTCCTGGAGCGTGTATGAGTACGGCGTCTCCTCGGACGTGCCGAGCTGGCCGTTGATCTTGCTTCTCTTGATGACGACGCCCTTGGCCCGGATCGCGACGTCGCAGTTGATGGTCTTCGCGTCGATGACCACGTTGTTAGTGGTGATGGTGCAGGACCCGGTGTAGTTGGTGAGATTCGTGCCCGCCGGCACCCCAGTGTTGTTCGCGTTCGGAAAACCCGACACCGACGGCGGGGGCGCCGTTCCGCCACCCGTACGGCGCGTCGGCGACGGCGTCGGGCCCTTCCTGGCGCTGGGGGTCGGTCGGGCCGACGGGCCTGCCGACGTTCGTGCGGACGGATCCGCGCCCGTCGGGTCGACCGTGCCCGCGCCGGGCGCGGCGTGGCTGTCCGCCGCTGGGCGGGTCAGCGCCTGGGTGACGACGACGATCGCATAACCGAGCGCGAGCGTACCGACCGCAAGAAGGGTGAAGATCACCCGGTTTCGACGGAACCAGGAGTCACGGTTCCGTCCCGCCGATTCGCCTGTCACCCGTCCAGCCTCCTGCGATGCCCGACGCCGCGAGCGACGAGAACGCGGCAAACACACCGGACCGCACCGCGGTGACCTCGTCGCCGCGTGCCCGGCCCGGCCAATCGCTGACCCTACCGCAGTGCGCGCGACGGCACATCCTTCTGACACCCGGCGGGCCGCGGCGGCCGAGCGGTCAGGCGCGCTTGGCCTCGATGAACGCGGCGAGACTGCCGAGTGTCTCGAGGAGATCGCCGGTGACCTCGTCGTCGCCGATCTCGAGACCGAATCGCTGTTCCAGGGCGACCGCGGTCCGGCACTGGGGCCGTTCGATGATCGCTCTCGGACCCCCGGGTGACAAGGCGAACCGGACCAAACGTCCCTGTCTTGTCTCCGTCAACGCGAGTGCCAATCTTCGCGTGGCCGGCCTACACGCCCAGCAGCCGTGGCGCCGCGGTGCGAACGGTCCTGGCGGGATGGGTGAAGCGCCACATCGCCCCCGCCATGCCCGACATGAGAGCGAGGGTGAATGAAAACGTCGTGAAGGCCAGTGAGTCGAATGTCGCCGCGACCAGCATCGCGACAATCTGGACCGAGATCAACGCCGCGCACAGGTCGCGGTCGGCCGCTTCCGTTGCTCGACGCATCGCGATCGCGGCGAGCGCGATGCAGGTCAGGTGCAGAGCGGCCATCACCACGACTCCGACCAGTCCGAGCGTCACCAGGGTATAGAGCCACTGGTTGTCGAGAACGATCGACGTGGCGGGTATGAGCGTCCCCGGTCCGCGGCCCAGCCATGGGCGCTGCGAGAACCACCTCGCGACGTACTCGTAGTCGCTGGTGCGGCCCTGGATGCTCGGGTCGTTCTCGGTACCGACGAACATGGACCGAACGGTGCCCAGCAGGCCCGGCTTCACCGCCACCAGGCCTCCGATGAGCACGCACCCGGCCACCACCAGGTTGTACCGCGTCCGCCATCCCCAGCCCACCGCGAGCATCACGACCATGGAGCCGGCGAGCGCGACGACTCCCGTTCGGGAGATCGCAATGGGGACCGCGGCGGTCGTGAGGAAGGCGATAACGCCGAACGTCACCTTGGCTCGCCGGCTCGCCGCGAACCGCGCGCAATGGACGGCGAAGGGCACGGACATCGCCATGAGCGTGCTGAACTCGATGTAGTGCGTCGCGGTGCCGGCCACCCGGACCTGGCCGCCGAACCCGCGCAACTCGAAGCCCGCCAGATCCGAGCTAGGCTGCAGCAGACCCGGCAGCGTGAGGTACCCGGCGACATCGATCTTGATCGTGGACTGCAGTATGCCGACCACGGCCATGAAACCCGCGCACCACACGAAGGTCTTCAGCACGATCTCCAGCCGGGCACGGTTGCGTATGCCGTCCGCCACCATCAGCATGACGCCCAGAAACTCGAACGTGACGAGCACCGTGAAGTTCTCGCGGTTCGACTCCAGCGTGGGCAGACCGCGTAGCAGGCCGGCGAGGTAGGACAGCAGCATCGACACGACATAGGCCAGGGCGGCCCACCGCAGTGGCTGCGGGCCGACCATCACCAGTCGTGGGTTCAGGCGGGCGAGAAACCACCATAGGAACAGGCCCATCCCCAACAACAACGCCGGCCGGCCGAGGACCGTCAGCTGGGGAATGATCTGGTTGGCCGGCAACAGGTAGAGCAGGCAGATAAGGATATTGATCACAGCGGCGACATCCACGTACGCACGCCGCCGTCGGGTCGCGTACGTGCGGACGCCGACCAGCGACGGTTCGAGGTCGGTCGGGTGCACCGCGCCGGAACTCAACGCCCGCTGGTCCTGTCGTCGCGCCACTTACGGTCCGAATTGGACAGTGGTAGGACGACCGTCGCGTCTGGCGCCAGGTCCGCGCTCTCCGACCCGCCGTTGGGCTGATGGACCGGCGCCGTTACCGCGTCGTTCGCCGGGCTCGGCCGGTCCACCCGGTGCATGAACTCCACCCTCACCGGAGATTCGTTGGCCGACTCGGTCTGGGAGCGCGTGGGGTAGACGCCGCCGGCGCCGCCGGCACTCCGGGCCGGCGCGTTGCCCGGGCCGCTCGCGGGCGGGAAGGGCAGGACCGGGAGCGTCGGGCCCGGCGGGGGCGAACTCGCGGCCCCCTGGTACTCGCCGACGCCCCGTCGGGGCATCGCGCGGTTCGGGTCGGGGCCGGCGCCGTCCGCCGGCGGCGGCGCAATGTCGGATGCGTCGAGCCCGAGCCTGCGGCGTGGTCGACGCCGCAGCAGGGCGTCCGCGCTGATCGTTCCCGCCGCAGTGATCAGCAGACCGACGCCGGCGGCGACGACGAGAACCCGCTTGACCTTGGACGTGACCACCTCGACGTCGGATCCATCGCCGAGCGGCAGCGTGGTGATCGTGTCCTCGGGACGCACCCGGTACGGCCTCTGCTTCTCGGCGACGTCTTCCGTGAGCAGCTCGATGACCTTGCGGACGGTCGCGGTTGCCTGTACTTGGGACGTGCCCACTGCCTCGATCTCAAGCAGCGGCGAGCGATCGGACAAGAATACCGTGACGCTCGGCGTGTAGCCCTCCTTGGCGAGCTGCTCGAGGGTGGACTGGTCGGTCACCTTGAGCAACGAGGCATTACCCAACGCCTGGTAGCCCAGATCCAGCCACGGGTTGCGCGGCCTCGGCGGCGCCAGCGGGTCCACCGGCTTGTCCGACCCTGGCGGTGGGATCAACTGCAGATAACCCTTGGCCTTGTAGTCGGGTTCCACCGTCTGTGTGACCAGGAAGACCATGACGAAAGTCGCAAGGAGCAGCGGCACCGCGAAGTACCACCGCCGAAGCAGGAGTCTGGTCAGATCCCAGAGATCCACAATGTCCTCTCGCAGATTTCGGGCGTGGTTCTGCCCGGGCAGCGTTGGGTAAGCCCCGGCAAAGACACGTTCTGTTGCCCAGTCTCCTATCGCCGGTTGAGCGTTGGCAAGGCGACCTCAGCCTGACGCACGCGCGCTATGCCCGCAGTCGGTTCGTAAGTGCCGCCTTTGTCGGAAATCTGTCATCCTACCGCCGGTCCGATCTTGCGAAGGCCGTTGAGGTATGCGGGATAGTTGGTGCGACTCGGGCGTCAGGGTCGCGTTTCCTGACCAACCCGATCCATCCAATGTAGAACGCCCCAACTGTGGCCGGACCCGTTGTAAGAAACGCGACACGGCCACAGGCCCGTGCCCACTTGCCCCCGCTGAGGCGGTCCAGCACCGTTCTAACGTCATCTCCGGATACGGACATACGGACGAAGTGATCAACCAATGAAGAGCAGACGACCGCAGATCACGATCCTCGTCGCCAACCTGCCCGCCGAACGCGACCGCAGAGTCATCCGGGAATGCCTCACCCTGGAGGCGAACGGGTACGCCGTCACGGTCATAGCCCCCCGTGGCGACAAGAGCCTCCGGATCCTGCCGGGCAGCAGAGCCACGCGGCTCAGGCCGTACCCGGTGATCGTCTACGGCAGCGGCGTGGTGTCCTTTGCGGGGGAGTTCGTCTGGTCGTTCCTCTGCATTGCCTTCCGGCTCGTCGGCGAGTTGCTGCGGGGTCGGGCGCACGCGGTGCAGGTGTGCAACCCGCCGGACATCTACTGGCCGCTCGCGGTGCTGTTCCGCGCCCTCGGCCGGCCGTGGGTCTTTGACCACCACGACCTGTGCCCTGAGATCTACGCCACGCGCTCCGGCGAGTCGCACAGCAGATGGGTCTTCCGCACACTGGGCGCGTTTGAGTGGTTCACGCTGCGCTCCGCGACCGCGGTCATCGCCACGAACGAGTCCTTCCGCGACAACGCGCTTCGCCGCGGCGTCCGGCCGGAGAAGGTGATGGTGGTGCGCAACGGACCATCCGCGGCTGAGATGGCGCCGAGCAGCGGCGAGCCCGGCGACAGAGACACGATCACCCCCGTTCACAAGATCGTATACCTCGGCGTGATCGGTCCACAGGACAATGTGGAGGGGGCGGTTCTCGCCGCCGAGGAGCTGAGGCGGCTGCGCAGCGGCAACGACTGGCGGATGGTCATCGCCGGGGACGGGGAGAACCTGCCCGTGCTGGCCAAGCTGGTCACCGACCGCGGGCTGGGCGATGTCGTCGAGTTCAGCGGCTGGCTGGACGTCACCGCCGTCGACGCTCTGCTGCGCAACGCGACTGTCGCGATCCAGCCGGACCTGCCGACCCGCATGAACCATCTGTCCACGATGGCGAAGACGGTCGAGTATCTGGCGCGGGGTGTCCCGGTCGTAGCGGCGGATCTCGTGGAAACGCGCCGGAGCGCCGGCGAGGCTGGCGTCTATGTGCCAAGCGGTGCACCGATCGAATTCGCGCGAGCGATCAACGCCCTGCTGGACGACCCCGAGGCGCGCCAACGCATGCGCTCGGAAGGACTCTCGCGGTTCGCCGGCGCGCTGTCGTGGGAGCACCAGGCCGAGGGATACGCCAGGCTCTGGAATCGGCTCCTCGCCCGGCGGCTTGCTCGGCGCACCGAGGCCGGTGCGAGCAGTGACGCCGCTATCATCGGCGACGTGGATCTGGCGGCACCCGACCTCGACACCGGGGATCGTCCGTGACGAGTGTGATCATCGCGGCCCACGACGAGGAAGCGGTCATCGGTCGGTGTCTGGACGGCCTCCTGGCTGACGCCGCGCCCGGCGAGTTCGACATCACGGTGGTGGCCAACGGATGCACGGACGCCACGGCTGAGGTGGCCGCCCGCAGGCCGGGCGTGCGGGTCCTGGAGCTCGCCACGGCCAGCAAGCCCGCCGCGCTCAACGCCGGAGACGCGGTGGCGGTGGGCTTTCCCCGGGTCTACGTCGACGCCGACATCGTGCTTACGGCGGATGGTCTCCGGGCGATCTCGGCCCCGCTGCATCCCCCGGATGACCCCATGGCCGGCGGATCGGCCGCCGGCCGGCGCGGCGTCCCGCCTCTGGCCGCGGTGCCTCGACGAGCGCTCGACCTGACCGGCCGGCCCGTGCTGGTGCGGGCCTTCTTCGCCATCAACGGCCGGCTGCCCGTGTATCGCGACGGGCTGTTCGGGCGCGGTGTGATCGCGCTGTCCGCGGAGGCGCGTGGACGCTTCGACCAGTTCCCGGACCTGGTCGCCGACGACCTGTTCCTCGACTCCCTGTTCGCCCCGCCGGAGAAGCGACAGGTCGACGACGTGACGGCGCTGGTCGCCACACCGCGCCGCACACGTGATCTTCTGCGCCGGCTGATCCGCGTCCGTGGCGGCAACGCATCCATGCGTGCCGTCGCGGCAGACGACGACCTGCCGGCCCGAGTGCGCCCGGCGACGCGCCTGTCCTGGCTCCGCGACGTCGTCCTGCCGCGGCCGTGGCTGGCGCCGGCAGCCGTCTGCTACCTCGGGATCACGGTGACCGCCGCGCTCGCCGCGCGACGGAGAAGGGGACGCGAACAGTCGTGGGGTCGCGACGAGTCGTCGCGACAGGGGGAACCCCTGCCGCACTCGCGGCGACGGGAGAGCAATGGATAACGGACACGTCATCAACTTCTGCTTCCACGGCGTCGGCGCGCCGCGCCGGGAACTGGAGCCGGGCGAGGACCTCTACTGGGTCGGCCCGGACCAGTTCCTCCGCCTCCTCGACGAGTTGGTGACATGGCCCGCGTCCCGGATCAGCTTCGACGATGGCAACGCCTCGGACGTCGAGACAGCCCTGCCCGCACTGATCGAGCGCGGGCTCACGGCCGACTTCTTCGTGCTGGCGGCGCGGCTGGGCATGCCCGGCAGCCTCGACGAGGAGGCGGTCCGCGAACTGCGCCGCCACGGCATGGGCATCGGCACGCACGGCATGTCCCATCGTTCCTGGCGCGGCCTGGACGCCGCGACGCGCACGCTCGAGTTGGTCGCGGCGCGCGAGCGTCTGTCCGAGGTCGTGAACGCGCCCGTCGACACCGCCGCCTGCCCCCTGGGCCGCTACGACCGGAGGTTGCTCGCGGAGTTGCGCCGGTTGAGGTACAACCGCGTCTTCACCAGTGACCGCCGCCCCGCGCGCCCCGGCGCGTGGCTACAGCCCCGCTACAGCGCCCGGCAGCCCGACACGGCTCACTCGCTGCGGGCCGAGGTGTTGACCCAGCCGCGCCTCGCACGGCGCCTCCGCCGCAGCGCGGTCGGGCTGGCCAAGCGCCTACGGTGAACCCGCTCGCCGCCCTGCGTGCTGGCGAGAGCTGATCACGCCGCCGATCCGACGTTGTGCGGGCCGGGTGCTTCGCGGAGCCGGGCCGGACTGAGCAGCGCCAGGGCCGCAAGCTGGCTGGTTCGCCGGCCGAGCACGGCTCGACTGAGCTCCCGCAGCAGCAGGACGGCCCAGAAGCAGGTCGCGCCGACGAGGCCGTGCCGACGCCGGTAGAGGCGGACGCGGTTGAGCGTGAGCAGTGCCCACAGGCGCGGCGAGTGGGCCGAACCGCCCTCCAGGTGCACGGCGTGGGCGTCCGGATAGAACCGGGTGAGGAATCCCGCGTCTCTGGCGCGGAGCGCGAAGTCGGTCTCCTCGGAGTAGAGAAAGAAGGACTCGTCCCAGGGTCCGCATTGCCGCCAGCATTCGGCGCTGATGAGCACGGTCGAGCCCTCGGCCCAGTCGGTCAGGGTCTCGCTCGCGTAGCACCGCTCGTCCGTGACCACCTCGCCGAGAGCGCGATAGCGGCCCGCTCGGTTCGCGCCGAGCACGAGGTCGCCGAGGGTACGCATGATCGTCGGCTCCCGTCGCATGCTCGGGATGAGCACGCCCGCGCCATCCGCGAGGCGGGGTACGGCTATGCCGGTACCGGGCCGTCGCAGCGCGTGGAGCAGTTCGCGCACGCACCCGGGACCCAGCCTGACATCCGGATTGAGCACCAGCACCGCGGTGAAGGGGCGAGGGGAGGCGGCAACGGCCGCGTTGATGCCGGCAGCATAGCCGCCGTTGCGGCCCGTCTCCACGACGGTGGCATCGGGGGCGAGCCGCCGTAGCGTCGAGACGGTGCCGTCCGATGAGGCGTTGTCGGCGATGGTCAGATGCCAACGGACTCCACTCAGGCCCCGCCCCAGCGACGCCACCAGCTCATCGAGGAGTGGTTCGCTGTTGTACGTCACGACCACGACCGCGACGGTCTCCTCAAGGCTCAACGCCACTCCATACCCAGATCGCTGACGGATCCCGGTGTCGGCCGGGCCGCCGTCCATCCTCGCTCGCTACCTGCACTGGGCGTGTCGCGATGGCGACAACTAGCCAACGATCGTCTCAGTACGGTAGTGCGATGACAGCCGCCAAGTCGACTGCCAGCAGTATTGGCCGCCCTCCGTTCGGGCCGACCGGCCGGCCGGACGTCGTCCGGCCGGGTGGCCCACCGACCCCGTCGGCCAGCCGGCTGCCGTCGCTGACCGGTCTGCGGTTCGTGGCTGCCTTCGTGGTTTTTGGCTTTCATCTCATCGTGGTTCAGTTCGTCGATGGTGGCGGGGCCGGCACCGCCATGCAATGGATCTTCGGGCAGGGCGCGGTCGGGGTCTCATTTTTCTTTCTTCTCAGCGGTTTCGTGCTGACGTGGTCCGCGCGCGGTGATGACACCGCCCGTCGCTTCTGGCAGCGCCGCTTCGCCAAGATCTATCCAAACCACGTCGTGACCTGGGTCGCCGCGTTTGTCGTGGCGCTCGTCACGGGTGTGGGCGTCACCGCGCTGATTGCGATCCCGAACCTGTTCCTCGTGCAGGCGTGGTTTCCCGACCCGCGCATTCACTATGGGATGAACACCGTCGCGTGGTCGTTGGCGTGCGAGGTCTTCTTCTACGCCCTGTTCCCGCTGCTGCGCCGGTTGCTAGTCAGGCTCACACCTCGCTCCCTGTGGCCCGCGGCCGCCGCGGCACTCTTCACGGTGTGGGCCGTGCCACTGGTGGCGCAGACTCTTCCCGAGGAGCACCAGTACTGGGCGATATGGCTGTTCCCTGTCGCCCGGCTGCCCGAGTTCGTGGCCGGAATGGTGCTCGCCCGGATTGTCCGTGAGGGTCGCTGGCCGGCCGTCGGCGTCGGTCCCGCGACCGCGTTCGCCGTCGTCTCCTACGTCGCCTCCCGCTGGCTGCCCGGCGATGTGCGCATCGTGGCCGGCACAGCGGTGTCCTTCGCCATCCTCATCGCCGCCGCCGCGGCCGCCGATGTGGACGGTCGACCAACCCCGTGGCGGTCACCGCGGATGGTCTGGCTGGGCGAGATTTCGTACGCGTTCTACCTCGTGCACCAGCTTGTGCTCAGGCTCGTATCGAAGGTGATGGGCGCAGCGCACACCGTCGTGGTCGAGATCGGCTTGGCGCTGGCGGCATTTCTGCTGGCGCTGCTCGCCAGCTGGCTACTCTACCGGGCCGTCGAGGTGCCGGCCATGCGGGCCCTGCGCCCCCGCCGGCGGGCCCGGCATCGCCCGGCTCGGGAGTGAGCCTGGACCCGACGTTGAGCCTGGACTCGACGTTGAGCCCTTGACTCAGGGATGAACCTTTACTTGGGGTTGAGCCCTGGACTCAGGTGTGAGCCTGCACTCAGAAGGCGCCGCGCCACGCCGGCGGCAGAGCCAGGGCGCGGCGCCTTTCACCCGCTATGCGGGCGGGCTGAAGGTGACCCCCTCGCCGCTACGAAGTACCGGGTTGTTGAGCGAGTACTGCAGCGCCACGGTGCCGTTGGCGTTCTCGATGCCGACGGTTGCCGAGCCGCCCTGCTCCACCGCGAGGGCGTCTATGCCGGAGTAGGCGAGTGTGATGGTCCCGGTCTCGTCGAAGATCACTTCGAACGACACCCGGGCGGAGCCGTTGACGAAGAACTTCACGTTGCGCCACTCCACGATGAACTTGCGGTTGGGAGCGGACCCCGTCACCGCGGTACGCACACTGGCGGACGCGTCCACGTCCAGGTCGTCCCAGAACGGGTACACCGCCAGGTTCGCCTTGTTCGCCGCCGGTGGCGACGGAATCGCACCGTGATTCCATGCCGACGACGACATCGACGCGAAGCTGATCAGGCCGTTGGTGTCGACCCAGGCGGCCGTGTAGGACTGGCCGTAGAAGGTGATGGGGAACGGCAGCGTGATCTGCCGGATCTCGTCATCGCCAACCAGCGGCAGCACGGTCTGATCGGCGGGCACGAAGGTGCGCGGACCGCTCGTGCACGTGTAGCCGAACGCGTCCGCACAGGCCGGAGCCGGTGCCAGCGCGATGTTGGCGGTGGCCGTCGTACCGCTCGTCGCCGTGACCGTCGTCGAGCCCGGCAGGAAGCCCGCCTTCTGGGCGGTGATCGTGCGCGAGCCGGTCGGCACGTCCGCGAAGCTGTATGTGCCATTGGCCGCCGTGGTCGTCGTCAGCGCCGTGCCCGACACCGCGACGGTCGCGCCCGCGATCGGCGCTCCGCCCGCCGAGCTCGTCACCGTGCCCTGCACGGCGGCCGGCGGCAGTGGCGGTGACAACACGATGTTCGCGATCGTGGTGGTGCCGCTGGTCACCGTGACCGTCGTCGAGCCCGACTGGAAGCCCGCCTTCTGGGCGGTGATCGTGCGCGAACCGGTCGGCACGTCCGCGAAGCCGTACGTGCCGTTGGCCGCCGTGGTTGTGCTCAGCGCCGTCCCGGTGACTGCGACCGTCGCGCCCGCGATCGGCGAACCGTCGGCCGAGCTGGTCACCGTGCCCTGTACGGGGGCGGGCGGGGGCGGTGGCCCGGCCACGCCGTACGCCTCGAACTCATAGATGCGCGCCGCCGGATCACCGTCACCCGACGGCTTGGTGACGTTGAGCCGGATGTAGCGGCCGTTGGCGGAGACGTTGTGGGTCGTCACGTCCGACGTGTTCCCGGTCACCGTGACGACGCTCGTCCAGTTCGTGTCGTCGTTGCTGACCTGGATGTTGAAGTCGCGCGTGTTGACGATGGCGCCCTCGCCGCCGGCGTTCGCGTGGCGCACCACGAACCTGCCGATGGCCACGTTCGAGCCCAGGTCAACCCGGAGCCACTTGGTGGCACCGAGCGAACACCATTTGTCAGCCCAACCACCGGTCCAGCTGCCGTTGACGGCCTTGGCCGGACCCTCGGTCGCGGCGCACTGGCTGTCGGCCGTCGCCGGCCGGTTCAGCGCCAGGTTCGCGTCCGGCTGCCCGCTGTACGTCGCCGAGTAGGTAGCCGCCGTGGCCGGCGCGGTGATCACGTGTGTCTGGGTCCCGCCGTCGGACCAACTGCCGAAGGTGTACGAGTTGCCGCCCAGGCTCTGCGGCGTCGGCGCGCTCAGCGTGTTGGTCGATCCGATGATCACGGTACGGGTGAATGGAGTCGCCTGGCTCGTCGAGCCCACAACCAGCTGAAGTCCGGTCGGGGTGCTCGTAAAGGTCAGGTCGACCGTCTGCGGGTCGAGGCGCCGTACGACGGTGCTCGTGAGCCCGGAAGCATCGGTGGCGGTCAGCACGAGCTCCAGATAGGACGGATACTCGTGGTCGGGCGCCGGGAACGACCCGCTGGCCACGCCGTCCCACGTTTGCAGGAAGTGGGTGTGGCACGTGGTTGGAGCGGAACAATGCTGCAGGCGAAGTGCCCACGAGAGGGCCGACGCCGGGAGTGTGCCCTGCTGGGGGTCGGTCGCGTGGCCGGTGAAGTTGATGGTGTTTCCCACCCGCCAGGTCAAGCCGGCCGCCGGCGTGTCGATCACCGCCGTTGGCGAGTCGTTGCCGGCGCTGATGACCACGGTGGTGCTCCCGGACGCGCCGAAGGTATCGCGCACCGTCAGCTTGGCGGTGTACGTGCCCGCCGATGTATAGGTAAATGACGTGGTCGGCGTGGTCGCGTCGACGGTGCCGTCGTTGGTGAAGTCCCACTGGTAGGTGAGGCTGGTCTGGTCGGCTGGGTCCGGATCGGTCGACCCGGTCCCGTCGAAGTTGACCGTCAGCGGTGCTCCACCGGAGGTCGGCGTCGCGCTGATCGACGCCACCGGCGGCGAGTTCGTCGGGAAGTAGCGGATTCGCCGCACGGTCCCCCCGCTGAGGTCGACATAGTAGAGCTCGTCGCCGGGCCCGACCGCCAGGTCAACCGGGGTCGCGGCTCCGGCGACGAATGTCTCGATGTTGCCGGTGCTGGGGAGCCCGCCGGGCGTGCTCGGCTTCATGGCCCAGATGCAGTTGCGGCTGTAGTCGGCGAAGAACAACGCGCCC
>Ga0184612_10001184_pt1 | contig 12573 bp, 13 predicted proteins | sample PLM3_60_coex_FD_133163 | JGI IMG/M metagenome (GOLD analysis project Ga0184612, IMG submission 133163) | Groundwater sediment microbial communities from an aquifer in East River, Colorado, USA - PLM3_60_coex | ecosystem: Environmental > Terrestrial > Soil > Riparian zone | place: USA: East...
CTGCAGGGTCATCCACAGCAACCCGCTTTGCGTTAACCTTCCCTTTGGTATCCCGATTGATCACCGTAGTGAGGAACTGCCTGCGATCGGCGAAATGGTTCGGCGCCGACACGCGGGTGAGCGGGTCTTTGGAGACGGTGTTGCGGTACCAATTGAAGAGCGGCTTCCCTAACTCGCCGCGTGCGTTTTTAGGATGGGGCGACTGGTTCATGTCGACGTTGACATGCGGCCCGACGATGCGGACCGATCGGCCAAGGTAAGGTGGTGGCGGGAGGTCCGTTGCCGCCGGGTTAAGCGTGGCGCCGTTGTTCCCGTTCAGTGGTTTGGTTGCCTTTTCCAGTATCAAGGCCATAGCGACTTCTCCCTTCCTTCGTTGCAGGCCGTTGAAAAAGCTTCATCTGCTTGATCGTTTACCGGTCGCAAATGGAACTCTTTCAGCACCGTCATTCTATATCTGTCTCACTACACAAAAACCGGCTTCGGTGCAACTTGCATATTTGCCCACCGCCAGCCAGCCCTAGTTATCGTAGCACAAAACCTGGTGAACCGCTGCCTTGTCGCGGACGTGCTCTAGGCGTTAGGCAGCGTAGGATTCCAGAGCCACCTCAGCGCAACGCTGATCCTGCTCTTCGGTACCCCCGGCCACGGCGATGGCGCCGACGACGTTACCGCCCTCCACGATGGGCAGCGCGCCTCCGCCAGGCATGATGCGGCCGCTGCTCGATACTACGAGGCTTTGAAACCATGTCTGCCCGGCGATCCCCGCCAAGTCCTTCGTGGGCTGCTGGAAGCTGGCTGCGGTGTAAGCTTTGTTGAGCGCGATGTCCACCGTAATGGGACGGGCGCGGTCCATTCTGCCCAAGGCGATCATGCGGCCACTCTGATCAACGACCACCGCTGTGACCTGGATGTCCAGCTGCACGGCCTGCGCATGGGCGTTGCGCACCATTTGAATTGCTTTTTCGCCAGGGATAGCCATTGTTGTTCGTAACCCTCCTCGGTGTCAAAGTGCGATTCCTACTGTAGCAGGTAGCGGTATGTAAGAGTCAAGTGCTGAGCTCAAGCAAGGTGAACGGTGCATCCCGGGAAGAAAGGCTGGAGGTCTGAGCAATGTGAGAGATGAAGTGGAGGCAGGCCCAGTCCGGTGGAACAACCACAGTCAGGGGACGGAGGGGTGGCCATTGAGGCACAGGCTTATTTTGCTCAGACCGGAAGACTTTCTTCCCGGGATGCGGACTGTTTGCAAGCGCGTCACTCTTTACTTGACAGTCTCTTTGGCATGGTGATATGAGGCGCTCAGATTACGTAACAGCCTCCCTCATCTTTGGCGAGCATCACACAGCGATGTGAGGCGTGGTGGGATAAAAAGAGGACCCCAGGAGGAGGAAGGAAAAGGAGCCGATCACTTTGGCAAGTTTCGCCGTTGGAGTGATCGGGTTTTTTGTTTATGTAGGACGTAAGAGAGTTAAGAAAGGACTAGATTAGTCTAGTATATTGCTGAAAAACTCTGATTGCAGGCTGCTCAAAAAGATCTCAGAGGCGAGGCGCGCGAAAAATCGATCCTTCGGCTTCCGCTCAGGACGGGCTAGGCGGAGGCGTACTTGGGCAGTACGTTGGAGCGAGGCGATTGAGCGCAACGAAGCATATGAGTCTTTTTCAGCGGCCTGCCAGCGATCAAATTGTTCTAAGGAGGTGCAAGCATGGCGTATACGGTTAAAAAAGTAGACGTGTGGGCCGGAGAAATCGCCGATCGCCCGGGTGGACTGGCCGACAAATTGAGCGCCTTGAGCGATGCCGGGGCAAATTTCGAGTTTCTCATTTCGCGCCGCGCTCCCGATAAACCCGGCACAGGAGTTGTCTTTCTCGCTCCCATCAAGGGAGCGAAACAGAAAGGCGCTGCCCAGGCGGGCGGTCTCACTACAACCGACAACCTGCATTCCGTGCGCGTGGAAAGTGCCGACCGGGCCGGACTGGGAACGAAAATGAGCCGCGCGCTTGCCGATGCCGGTATCAACCTTCGCGGCGTTTCGGCCGCCGCACTGGGGCGGCGCGCCGTGACGTATTTTGCTTTCGATAGCGCTGCGGATGCAGACACCGCCATCCGCGTCTTAAAGAAGGCGCTGAAGTAAACAACGGACCGACGTGGGCGGCCCTTGGTGCCACTCAACCACAGTGATCTGGTGTCCTTCGACTCACGCAAATCTCCCTGGCCCCTCTTGTCAAAGAGGGGTAGTGCTATTTGGAACGTCAGGATCTAAAAAATTTCCCCTTTTTTTAAAAAGGGGGAAACAGAGGGATTTTTGCAAGTGCGAGCTTAGACCTAATCCAACAGGTAGCTGAAAAACTGTATTCGCAGGCTGCTCAAAAAGATCTCAAAGGCGGATGAGCGAAATGGAGTATTGGAGTACTGGGTTTTAAATGCATCACTCCATTAATCCACCACTCCAATATTCCAGTCTTTCGTAGCGAGGCGATTGAGCGCACCCTTCGACGATGCTCAGGGCAATCGGCCTGTGAGGCTTTTTCAGCAGTCTGCTAGCGCGTCAAAGGTCGGTGACATAACGCGCCATGCGCTCGCGCATGCCTGTGTCGGGAAGGGCGCCCATGCCTGCTTGCATGTTGTCCGTCAAATGCTGCACCTTGCTCGTCGCCGGGATGGCGCAGGTGACGGCGGGATGCGAGATCACAAATTTTAACAAGAACTGTGCCCAGCTAGTGCAGCCGATCTCCTTGGCCCATGGCGGAAGGGGTTTGCCGTGTAATCTACTGAACAGTCCTCCTGCGGCAAACGGGCGATTCACCAGGACGGCGAAGCGCTTATCGGCGGCGAGGGGCAGGAGCCGGCGTTCGGCGTCTCGCTCGACGATCGAGTAATTGAGCTGCACGAAATCGAGATCTTCGGTTTCCAACACGCTGGCGAGCTGATCGTAAGCGCTCGCCGTGTAGTGCGTCACGCCAATGTAGCGAACCTTGCCTTGCTCCTTCCAGCGCCTGAGTGTCGCAAGGTGCGTGCGCCAATCCACTAAATTATGCACCTGCATCAGATCCATGACCTGGGTGCGCAAACGCCGGAATGATTCTTCCATTTGCCGGATGCCGGCCTCACGACCGCTGGTCCACACCTTCGTCGCTAGAAACAACTGCTTCTGCACGCCGAGCTCTGTAGCGAGATCGCCGACGACGCTTTCCGAGTTGCCGTACATCGCCGAGGAATCGATGACCTTGCCCTGGAGGCGCACGAAGTCACGCAACACCGCTTTGAGCGGCTCTCGCACAGATTGCCCCTTTCCAACGTCGAAGACTTGCCAGGTGCCGAGACCGATGACGGGCAACGACTCTCCGGTGCGCGGAATCGGCCGCTGGATCATTGTATCTGCCATCGCAACACCTCCCGTGAACGCGAGCGCGCCGGCGCCCAGCGCGAGTCGCAGCAGCTCGCGCCGTGAAATAAGCCGCGGCTGTGACAGATCGGATCTTGCTGTTGTGTTTGGCCCTCTCATCCTTTGATTACGAACCGCCAGACCAGTCAAAAAGATGATTATGCAAACCTGTGACCATTGGCAAGGAAGGTTGGTCTGTTTCCCCAAAGCCGCTTTTAGACGGGGAGCTTGATTTTACCGGGCGGCCTGAAAACCTGCAGGAGCTAATCCGGGGGGTTCTCTCTGAGATAAAGCGGTGTTTCGGTTGGGGTCAAGATTACAGCCGGCGAAGCGCCTAATCTACCGATCCGGGAAAAAAACGTTTCCATTACATTCTCTATTGAAAGAATCCCTGCTGTATTTCTGTTTCCGTTCACGACCACGCCCACCAGTGACCCGGCCGCGTCTACCACTGCTCCTCCGCTCATGTGGTTCTCCACGCGCATTCCCCACTGTGTGTCGGGCGAAATGCCCTCTTTCTCCAAGTATCCGGGCGCATAGAGCTTATAATCCGCAGCAAAGTAACCCCGATGATTCTCGTCCTTCAAATTCAAAAAGCCAAAGGCAATCTCTAAATCTCGATCTCGCGGATAACCAGCAATGAAGACCCTTTTGGGGGGCAAGAGAAGCTTCAATTCAAATTCTGCTCGTGGATTACTGAGACTGATGGTGCCTTGTTTGAAATCCGGCAGTTGCCAATAGGAAAAGCGAGCACCGGGTTGGGTTTCTAGCTTTCCTATAACGAAGTCTCTTTGCTTGATGATTTCATCGGGAGTGTGAACGCTTCTGCCGTTGGTTGAGTCCTCTTCCCTCAGGTGTGACAAAATCTGTATTTCAAATTCCCGATCACCGTTTAAGGCTCTGTAACGCACCCGGGGTTGCGCAGTGGAGCAATCGACGCTCTCGGAGAAGCGATTCACTTCTCTTTGCCCAAGCAAGCAGTACTTCATCACATGGTAGGCGGTAACGAAGAGGCCGTCGGGAGAGATTAGAAATCCGGAGCCCAAGTTGGCCTGTCTCCAATTCCCTTCGCCATCTTGATACTCCAAAATGATTTTCAAGCTTTTCGATTCAACCTCCGACCAGGTAAACTTGACCCCCTCAGCCGATAGCTGTTCGGCTTTGGAGAGATAATTACCTAAGGTGGAGGAAGGGAAGGAGAGCCAAAGGAGGACTAAGAAAGTAAGTACCTGCACTGTCGTTTGCAGGTAACATACCCTTTAGCGCAAACAAATGCAAAATCGCTTGGCGACGCGTAGGCAAACCTACGCGTCGCTTGTGCAACCGAGAAAAATTATTATCCGAACCCCTAAGGGACGGGAAGGTTTACCTTCCCGTCCCTCTGCTAATGTGCAACACGCGAAACTTTATTTTTCGTTCTGTTTACTCCGGACTACCTTTGCCTTTCGGCATATCACTACCTCTCGGTATGGAGCTGTCCTTTCCACGTTGTGGGCTAGAACCCTTTTCTCCACTCAATGTCACCCCAAGTTTTTCTGCGGTCTGCTGGTCTAGATCTCCGGTGACTGCTAGCTTGTTGGCTTTTTGAAAATCACGCAGCGCTTGTTGCGTCTTGCCGTCCAAGATGCCGTCTATCGGACCCGGGTTGAGTCCTTTTGCCTTCAGCGCTTCTTTTGCTTTCTTGATGTCGTCAGCAGTAACACCAGCCATTCCTTGGTCGCCGGCGCCTGGACGCTGTACCCTTTCAGGGACGGTGCCCGGTTGTCCCGGCATTGGATCCGTTTGCCCAGGAACACCTGGTGCCGTTTGCCCCGGGATCGTTGGTTGCGTTTGTCGCGGAGTACTTGGTCCGGGTCGCTCACCTTCTGGAGCACCTTGAGCCAAGATGGATTGCGCTCCTAAGCCGACGCTGCCGGACAAGATAACCGCTGTTAAAATTTGGTTTTTTCTTTTCATCTACGACTACTCCTTTCTGTTTTGAGCCGCGCGCGATTCTTTTACTGGAAAAACGCAAGGGACATGCCAGTGTTGTAATTCCGGTCAGAATGTCGAAGGCCGTGTATGAAAATGCCTCCAAATATGCCACAAGTGAGCGAGAAACAGAGACAAGAATCCCTGACAGCAAGGAAAAGATTTGATGTGCCTGGCTCAAACCAGAATGCTCCCGATAATAGTCGTAGCTTTCTTGAGCGTTGCTCTATTTCCCGGAGCAACGGTAAACGCTCAAACACAAAAAATTCGGATCGCTTATTCGAGCCGCAGCAACACGATTACGCCGCTCTACATTGCCGCAAGCAAAGGCTTCTTTCGCGAAGAAGGCTTGGAAGTAGAGCTCATTCAGGTCAGCCCGCGGCTTGGGGCGATGGCAGTCATGAATGGCGATGTCTCTTTTACGACCTCCTTTGTCAGCACCTTTCGCGGCATTCTGCAGGGACTGCCCTTGAAAGTGATTTTGATTGCTCTCAAAAAGGGAATGTATTTCTTGGTTGTGCGTCCGGAAATCAAAGACGTCCAGGATCTGAAAGGCAAAAAGCTCGGAGTGGCGACGGTACGAGGAACAGACCAACTTGTCGCCGAGGAGCTGCTTCGGGCCAAGGGATTCAATCCGTCCCTTGTGCAACAGCTCGTTATCGGAGAGACGCCGTTAAGAGCACAAGCGCTCGCCTCCGGAGCCGTTCAGGCCGTGTCGGTATCACCCCCATACGACCTCATTCTGCAGCAGATGGGTTACAAAGTATTGGCCGGACCGCCGGAGGTAGGCATGCCCGCCTCGGGTTTGTTCACCTCGGATCGTTTGCTGAAGGAAAATCCTCAAATGGTAAAGCGAACCTTACGTGCGTTGATTAGGGCCAACCGGTTCATCGCTGACAATCGTCAGGAGACCATCGCCGTGATGTTAAAGTGGTTGCCGCAGACAGCGGATGTCGCCGCTCGATCCTACGATCTCGAGCTCAAAGGCATCACCCCGGATGGACAAATGACCGACGCCGAGATGGACAGCCTCATTGAAAGATTGGGCGAGAAGAAGAGACCCTTGGACGAAGTGAGAGATTTTTCCCCGGTGCGTCAGGCTATTAAGGAACTGGCTGCAAACAAGTAAATGCAGCAGGCTCGATGCGTATTGAGCGCAGCTTTCTACAACGGTGTTAAACGGCACGAGAGCGAGCAAAAAAGATGCGAAGAAATTTAAGGCTGCGTAGCAGGTAAAGAACCGCACTGCTCGACTAGCTTAAAGTTACTATCCCGATAGGCGATACAGTCTGAGCGCCGCTCGGCGCCGTAATCACCGGACAGCGCCGACATGACCCTACAGGCCATGACTCCTCTGATCGAGCATTCCGTTAAAAATTGGGCATCGCGAGAGATCGGTCGAGTGTCGAGCGGATGAGTTTGAGGCTGAGTAGAACAGCCTGGCAGAAGCTCCAGCAGCAGTATGACGAGAGACGACGAGAACGTTAGCTTACGATAAAGACGGATAGGACGTGCCCGGACCATGAGTCCCTTATATGTTTTTGACCCGTTCCAGTCAATTCGCCTTCCGTGCCGGATGTCTTCTTGTCAAGAAGCCACCGGCCGGGGGTATTTTGCAGCCGGTGGCGGGAATGTAGCAGACGAAGTCATCATGCAAAACATTGGAGGTCACTTAAGTTGACATAGCAGCTCTTTATTGAATACTCTCTCGGCTTGAGGTGATGAATCAGTTCGTCTTTGGCTCGCCCCTATGTGCGCTCGAATGAGGGCAGGACGCAAGAGGATCAAAGATATGAAAACAAGTGGCGGAAGGCGCCGTTTTGGGCAGCCTCCCCCTCGTTTTAAAACTTTACGCGTCTTCCTTTCTCTATTTGCTTTTGCGTCGAGTTCTTTCATTGTCGTAGAAACGATCACGGCTCAGACGCTGCCGCTGCAGAAAGTACGGATCGCCTATGCCAGCAGCGGCATCAACTATGCGGACATTTTCCTGGCCAAGGAGAAGGGTTTTTACCGCGAAGAGGGATTGGAGCCACAGTTCATTCAGATGAATTCCGGTATAGCGATTACGGCCGGCATCTCCGGTGAGCTGGATGGTCAGGCTTCCATAGGAAGCGCAATTCGGGCGATCCAGCGCAGTGCGCCAATGCGCGTGGTGGCGGTGACTTTGCGTCGTCCCCTTTACTGGCTTGTCGTTCGACCCGAGTACCGTTCGGTTAAAGATCTCAAGAGTAAAGTGCTTGGGATCTCCACAATTGGCGGCAGCCAGCATAACCGGGCGAAAGCGATGTTGGCGATGGGTGGCTTAGATCCGGATAAGGATATCACCTCGATGCAGATCAATGATCAGACGATGCAGTTGCAAGCGCTGGTAAGCAACGCGGTTCAGGTGATAGCGCTCAGTCCACCGTGGGTCGTTGTCGCGCGCGACAAATTCAAAATGAACATTCTTGACAGCGCTCTGGATAAATTCGCCGGCATCGACAGCGGCCTTGCCGTCCCTCTCAAACTCCTCCAAGAGAAGCCTGATCAGGTAAAAAAGATGCTCCGGGCACGGGCGAAGGGCAACCGCTACTTCCTGGAGAACGAGCGGGAAGGGAGCGAGTTCCTGGCGCGGATCTATAGCGTCGATGCGAAAACGGCACTGGAATCTTATCGCGCTTCCATGCCGGCATTTACTCGCACGGGCATTCCGACTGATGCGGAAATCAAGGAGCATTTGGCGAATGACGCGCAAACGCTCAAGCTTCCCGAGCCAGTCCATCCATCAAAAATCTTTGACTTTAGTTTGCAAAGCGATGTCCTCCGCGAGCTAGGTATCAAGTAATTTGTCCCAAGGAGTGCGACCTATGGCGAAACAATTTCGAGCAGACAATATCGGCAGTCTCCTGCGCCCGCCGGAGCTCCTCCAGGCACGAGCGGCATATCGCGAAGGCAAGCTACAGCACGATCAGCTGCGTGACATCGAAGATCGATCGATCCTGAACGCGCTCGAGCTGCAGGAGGCGGCAGGCGTCGAGGTTTTTACCGACGGCGAATACCGGCGGGATATTTTCACGGCGGATATCACCCAAGCCGTCGATGGTTTAGTCCAGGGCACAACGACAGTGAGCTTCGAATGGCGCGGCGCCGGCAGTGAGTTGGCGAGGGAGTCAAAGGAAGGCAATCTCCAGTTCATCGTCGGCGATAAACTGCACAAGAAAGGCCGCTTCACCCCGGGCGAGGCACCGTTTTTGAAACAGCACGCGCAGGGACCCTTCAAAGTCTGCACGCCGGCCGCGACCCAACACGCCATAAGCCGGTACAAACCCGGGGTAAGCGACAAGGTTTATCCAACCATTCACGACATGCTTCAGGATGTCGCGATGATCATGCGCGACGAGGTCCAGGCGTTGATCGACGAAGGCGCTTCCTACGTTCAATTGGACGCACCGTCTTACTCCACTTTCTTCGACCCGAAGCGCCGGGCATCTTTGCAGGACAGCGGCATCGATCCCGTAGTGGCGTTGGATGCGGCAGTCGCTGCGGACAACGCGATGATTCAAGGCATCAAGAGGCGGCCTGAAGTGGCGATCGGCATTCATTTCTGCCGGGGTAACAAGCGCAGCGCCTGGGGAGCGGAGGGGAGCTACGAGCCCATCGCCGAGAAGGTGTTCAGCTCGCTCAAGATGGACCGATATCTGATGGAATTTGACACCGAGCGCGCCGGCGGCTTCGAGCCGCTGCGCTTTGTGCCGAAGGGCAAGATTGTCGTTCTTGGCTTGATTACGACCAAAGAGCCGAAGTTGGAATCGGAAGACGAATTGTTGCGCCGCATCGAGCAAGCTTCCAAGTACGTGCCGATGGAAAACCTCGCTCTCAGCACTCAATGCGGCTTCGCTTCGGCCGCTTCGGGGAATCTCCTTTCTTGGGACGACATGCGCCGCAAGCTCGAGCTGGTCACCAAGGTCGCGCGCAGGGCTTGGGGATGACTGCATCCACAAACCGTTCAAAGCGTTCAAATGGTTCAAATCACCAGACGAGTTGAACGCTTTAAACGGTTTGAACGAATTGAACAAGGAACGAAGTGAGTTAGGAGGTTTCGATGCTGTTCCGTGAACTCAACCGCGGCAAATGCAAAACCTATCTGATTGGCAGCGAAGAGGAACATGTGGCAGTTCTGGTCGATCCGGTTCGCGAGAAGGTCGACCGTTACCTGGCGCTTCTCGCCTATCAAGGGCTTCGACTCGAAGCGGTCATTGACACCCACACCCACGCGGACCATCGTACCGCCAGCGTTGATCTCAAAGAGCTTACGGATGCCAATGTTATTATGCACTCCAAAGCCCCCGCGCCTCATGTCAACGTGCACGTGGACGATGGCGACGAAATTCCCGTCGGCGATCTGCGCTTGAAAGTTCTTTACACTCCGGGCCACACGCCCGACGGCATCAGCCTCTTCACAGAAGACCGGGTGCTGACCGGCGACACACTGCTCATTCGCGGTACCGGCCGGTGTGATTTTGCCGGGGGCGATGCCGGCGAACAATTCGACGCGATTACACAGAAGCTCTTCGCGCTTCCTGATGAAACGCTGATGTTCCCGGCGCACGACTATCGCGGCAATAGGCGCTCCACCATCGGCGACGAAAAACGTTTCAACCCTCGCGTTGTGGGGCGCACTCGGGAACAATATATAGATCTGATGGGCCACCTCGGATTGCCGCTGCCGGACAACATTCAAGAGGTGCTCCAGCCAAATCAGTCGGCAGTAGACGATGACCGGCTTCGCTTTCCGACGTTGGCTGAATTGAACCAAGTCCGCCAACTCAGCTCCAATCAAGTGCAACTGCTGAACGAAAGTCCTGCTGGCCCGATTATCCTCGATGTTCGCGAACCCGATGAATACACGGGTGAGCTCGGACACATCTCGGGCAGTCTTCTCATTCCCTTGAAAGACTTGACCGCTCGCGCGGAAGAGTTGGACAAATATAAGGACAGCCACATCATCGTGGTTTGTCGTGCCGGCGTCCGCAGCACGACGGCGGCCGCCATCCTGACCGGCCTCGGCTTTGAGCACGTCTCTAATCTCAAAGGCGGAATGCTCGACTGGAACAAAAGTAAGCTTGCCGTGGAACGGGGTGAGCCGGCGCGATGAGATTATCGTTCAAACCGTTCAACTTAACGTTCAAGTCATTCCAGTCGTTTCATGCCTTGAACTAGTGCTAGATCAGATGATGAGAATGAGCCAGGAACGTGAATCGAGAATGAGAAGGTGCGTGAAAGAAACCAGCCTTACATAGCCAGTGCCACCGCGAAGCGGTTTAGTTCAACGCAAAGGCTGACGCGCGTCGTCGGGTTAAGCCTATGTTAGGGCCTCACTGGTTCAAAGGAGTTCTTCGATGAACTCTACGTCCCTTCTAAGCAACTGATTGACCATCTCTCCCACATCCTTGCCTTTTTTCCGAGCAAGACGCTCCAGTTTGCGCTGCAGCTTGGCGTCGAGGTAGATGGGTAGTCGTAACTCAGCCCCTTTCCTGTAAAACTTTCCTCGTACTCCTTTGGAAAAATCGTATTCTCTTTTCATGATCTATTTCCTCTCATACTGTTTCGCTTCGTTCTTTGTGGCTTTGCGTGCCGAGATAATGCGTATTCTCGCGCTGCTTTCCGTTTCATCCCGATAAGTGTGACGGCGGGTTATCTCCCGAGGAAATTTCACATCAAGACGTTCAAGGCAGCCGCTGCTCTCCGGAGCGGCTTGTCGAAGGTCCAAAGCGCGCATCCTGTGAGCAGCGTGGAAGCGAGGAGATGAGCATCTACCCAACCGATACCACGCCCGTATAGACGCCGTGCCTCTAGAAAGCTCAGAACTTCCTCATGTTCGAGCAGGTGAGCCTCCGGCAAAGCTTTCAACATAATCAGAATCTCGCTGCGCTTCTGCAGCGTCCCGCATGCCAACTCACCTAAAACAAACGGATGGCAAAGGACTTGCTCGTCAAGCAGCAGAGTTTTTAGACGATCGCTTCCCGCTCGGAGATGCTCGATCCAAACCGAAGTGTCGACTAGAATCATGCGGCATTGCGAGGGCGCCGTCTCCGAATCGCGCGAAGGTGCTTCTCGGTTCCTCCGAGATTAGCCAAGCGCCGGGCGCTCTCCTTAGCGATCAAGGCCTCAAGCCCCAAACGCACCAATGAGGTTTTCTCTTTGACTCCGGTTAGCTTGGCAGCATTACGTAAGAGAGCATCATCAATGTTAAGCGTTGTTCTCATGTGCATCAGGATGCCCTAGTGATGCATACAGGTCAAGTGTGGGAGAACTAACGTTTAACGGAGGGCCGTTGACGGGGTGGCGTCTTGCATTGCGACAATGTGTGATTGCAAGACCTGGCCCCTTCCTTGGCCCCGCAGGATGCCCCTTTTTCTCCCCAATCTAAGATTGTAATGATTGTTTGTTATGCCAGAGCCCAGAGAGATCCCTCAGAGTGTGAGAGGCACTCCGGTGTACCACCTCGACGATCCCTCCATCGCGTGCTCCTTTGCCCGCGTCAGCCTTCGCCGCGGAGGCGCGCGCCGATCGGTTTCAGCACGCGGATGCCCGGCGTGCCGACGAGCCGATCCGCCGTCGCGGGCGGCATCACCGCGAGCCCGCGCCGTGGTACGCTGCAATCCAGCCCGACTGCCTCCATCCACCGCACCGACACGTGGTCCGGCAACGCCGGGCCGCTACCCTCCTCGACGACCACCAGACGTGCGTCCATGGGCACATCCGGGGTGTGGTCCGCGCCGAACAGGTTGCGGTGCCAGTGGCCCATCTTCGCCTGCCACTCGCCCGTGTTGCTCGGTCCCCCGTTCGCACGATAGCGAGGCCCGGCGAAGATGTCTGGTGAGTCGACCTCGTGCAGCGCCACGAAGGGCGACTCCGCCGTGTGGATCGCCTCGAAGCGCTGACTGGCGCGGAATCCCGGGATGGATAGCAGCCGACGCTGGTGGGCGACGTACCAGGCGTCCCACTCGGCGCGCCGCGCGGTCTCGATCAGCGCCATCTCCACCATGTAGATCATGCCGTATGTCCTCGCCCCGCCAACGTCAGGTTAAACCGCGCTGCCCTCTTTGCGGATGAAATTGGTATCAGAGCGAACTCCTGGGACGTCCGGAAGGGCGCGAACTCGGGGTAGCAGGCCTACCTCGCAGGCCTTTATCTGCAGGCCGAGATACTTGGAGTAGATGCGGCACTGGGCCAGACTGCC
>Ga0184612_10001185_pt1 | contig 12567 bp, 11 predicted proteins | sample PLM3_60_coex_FD_133163 | JGI IMG/M metagenome (GOLD analysis project Ga0184612, IMG submission 133163) | Groundwater sediment microbial communities from an aquifer in East River, Colorado, USA - PLM3_60_coex | ecosystem: Environmental > Terrestrial > Soil > Riparian zone | place: USA: East...
CGGAAGGTGGCCTCCCACAGCTCCAGCCCCGCCGACTCGACCACCGGCCGGACCAGCGCCTCCACGTCCATCGCGCCCCTCGAAAAAGAAAGTGGGCGCGCGCCCACTTCCGGGTGAAACCGCTCCTTTGCGTTTCGAGTATACCGAACCCGTTGTTCTGAAGAGAGGCGGTGGACGCCTCAGAGGGCCCTGCGCTGGCCCCCGGGACGGTTCCAGTGGTCCCGCCGGCCCATCCTCCTGGCCATCCGGGGATCGTCCCATCCACGGTGCATCCGGATGCCGAGGGCCCGGCAGGCCGCCTCGGCCCGCTCCTCGGAGGGAAACTCGTCGCGGACCCAGTTGCCGTCGAGGTCGATGAGGAGCAGGTCCCAGGTCCGAAGGCCCACGTGCTGCAGCACGGCCTCGACCTCCGGATGGAGCTTCACGAAGTCCCTCAGCGGCCCGGGCACGGCGACGGCCATGCCGGCGAGCGTACCGGGGCTACGGCGCCCCGGCCAACAGGTCGGCCGCGGCCTGTGCCGCCCGGTCCAGCGGCGCCGTGGACCGCTCGCCACTCGCCCGCAGCTTGAGGTCGGCCGTCCCCGCGTCCACGCCCCGACGCCCCACCACGAGCTGCACCGGGAACCCCATGAGGTCGGCGTCGGCGAACTTCACCCCGGCCGACTCATCTCGGTCGTCGAACAGAGCCTCCACGCCGAGCCCGGCGAGCTCGAGGTAGATCCGCTCCCCCTCCGCCGCCACCTGCTGGTCGTCTCGGTTGGCCACGATCACCACGACTTCGAACGGCGCCAGGGCCTTGGGCCACCTGATCCCGTGCTCGTCGTGGTTCTGCTCCACGGCCGCCGCGATGGTCCGGGTGATCCCCAGGCCGTAGCAGCCCATGACGTACGGCCGCTCCGTGCCGTCCTCGTCGACGAACGTCGCCTTGAGCGGCTCGCTGTAGGTCGTGCCGATCTGGTAGATGTGCCCGATGACGATCGACCGCTCGATGCGAAGCGGCTGGCCGCAGGCCGGGCAGGGATCGCCCGCCCGGATCTGGACCAGGTCGGCGTACTCGTCCACCCGGAAGTCGCGACCGGCGTTGGCCCCGGTCACGTGGTGCTCCGCCTTGTTCGCGCCGGTCACCCAGTCCTTCCCCCCGCGGACCGAGAGGTCGGCCAGGATCGTGACGTCGTCGGGCAGCCCCTGCGGTCCCACGTAGCCCTTGACCAGTCCGAGGGAGGCGAAGTCGGCGTCCTCGAACCGGCGGACCGGGACGGGGAAGAACCGGCGCGCCAGCTTGGTCTCGTTCACCTCCCGGTCGCCGGGGACGAGCACCGCCACGGCCCGTCCGCCCACGTCGAACAGGATGCACTTCAGCATGTGCGACGCCGGCCGGCCTAGCAGCTTCGAGACGGCCTCGATCGTCGCCGCCGACGGGGTGGAGACCTCGGTGAGCGGCTGGAGCTCGGTCGTGTCGGCGGGCTCGGGCGGGCGGAGCGTCGCCGCCTCCAGGTCCGCCAGGTAGTCGCCGTTCGGACACGCGACGTACAGGTCCTCCCCCACGTCGGCGTGGGCCATGAACTCGTGGTTCACCCCGCCCCCGATCGTGCCGGGGTCCGCCTCCACGATCACGTACGTGAGGCCGCATCGATCGAACACGCGCCGGTACGCCTGGAGCATCGTGTCATAGGTGGCCTGCAATCCTTCGTCGTCCCGGTCGAAGGAGTACGCGTCCTTCATCAGGAACTCCCGCACCCGCAGGAGCCCGAACCGGGGGCGGTACTCGTCCCGGTACTTCCACTCGATCTGGTACAGGTTGACCGGCAGGTCACGGTACGAGGGAAGCTCCCCGGCGACGAGCGGCGCCACGACCTCCTCGTGGGTGGGGCCCAGCCCCAGCTCTCGCCCGTGCCGGTCGACCAGCTTGAACATGGTCTCGCCGTAGGCGTGCCATCGGCCGGTGACCTTCCACGGCTCCGCGGGAAGGATGATCGGCATCCGGATCTCTTGCGCCCCGGAGCCGTCCATCTCCTCGCGGACGATGCGCTCGATCCTGCGCATCGTCCGCAGGCCGAGCGGGAGCATCGTGTACACCCCGGCCATCACCTGGCGGATGTACGCGGCGCGGAGAAGCAGCCGGTGCGAGGGCGCCTCGGCCTCGCTCGGATCCTCACGGAGCGTGCGAGCGAAGAGCCGGGACATCCTCATGGACGACCCAGGATACCGGCCTCCCCGTGCCCGCACGGGGAGGCCAGCCCCGCTCAGATGTTGCCGACCAGGTCCACCGTCTCCTGCCAGTCAGCCGTGGGGCCGGAGCCGTCGGACTTCGCGTACTGGTTCACCACGGCCATGACGGCCGGGTCGATTGGGTCGCGGCTGATCCCGTTGTAGTCGCCCCACCGCTCCGGACCGCGGACGGCCTCCATCCGGGCATCGCCCGGGGCGAGCAACGCGATCTCGGCACTGGTGGAGGCGGCGGGGATCTCCGCCACGTAGGCCGAGAGGTACTCGCCGGTGACCACGCTGGCTCGGCTGTAGGTGACGAACAGCGTGCCTAAACCGTCGGTGGCGACGACCGGCCATCCCGCGTCGGTCTCCGGCGTCCCCACGAGGCCGCTTCTCGTGACCGCCGAGGCCCGTAGCGGGGCGCCTGGAGCGACCTCGTACCAGCGGATGGCCGCCTCTTGGTACCCGCCGGTCACCGTATCCGGCTTCAGGTTCTTGAAGATGACGTGGGCGGCGTACACGCGTTGCAAGTCCGGGTCGTAGAACGCGTTCACCAGCCGGAGGTCTCCGGGATCCCACCACGTGTTCGAGTTGTTCAGCCCGCCGCCCGCCTGCGTGCCGTACGGGGAGACGGTCACCTTCCCCACAGGGATCGCCACCCGCGTCAGCCTGGGTCCGCCCGTGGTCTGGCGGAGCCGCCACAGCACCAGGGCCGATCCACCGCCCGGGGTTCGCTCATAGGACAGCAGGTATTGGTCGGCCGGCGCGGTCCCCGCGCTCGTGGCCGGCTGCACCGTGAAGGCCCGGGTACCATCCGGGTTGCTCGTGGCCGCGCCGCCGAAGGCCTGGAACTCCAGGGGCTGCGTGCAGTCGTACAGCTCCGTCTTGGCGAAGGACAGGACCTGTGCGTAGGCGAGGCCCTGGGGTCCGGCGAAGTCGAACTGGTTGCTCGTGACGGTCACCCGGTCGAGGTCGTAGCCCAGCCCCGGGTAGTCAGCCCACTGCTTCCCGTCCCCCTTCACTTGGTCCGCCTTCACCTGGTGGACGCACCAGGTGGCCGGGTCCGATGCGGTGGCACCGGGCATGGCCGACAGCACGATCCAGGATCGCTCCAGCGGGTCGTTTATGGCCAGGAAGACCAGCACGAACTCCTTCCCGTAGGGGTCGTAGACCACCTTCGGATCGAACACATCGGTCCCCGGCGGGAACGTGCCCAGGGTCGCGAACGAGGTTGGGGCGAGCAACGCTGCGCCGGTCCGGTCGTACACGGCGACCGAGGTGTTCACCGCGGTCACGATGGCCGTCTCCCCGATGGCCCCCGTCGGATCCGCCGGCCAGTTCGATCCGATCCTGGGGATGGCCTCGAAATGCAGGGACGACACCGGCGCCTTCGGCCCCGGCGTGGGCTTGGCCGCTGCCAGTCCCGGCAAGCCGATCAGCACGGCCCCCAGCGCCCCGACCGCCGCCCACAGGCCGGCGCGGCGAGCGGACCTCCTCATCATCTTGGGGTCGCGGGCATCGGGGCCGTGCACATGGTCCGTGAACGTATCGGAAACGGTGGCCGGATTCCACGAACCCGCCGCGGGCGGTCCCGTTGACGTCCCCCGGCCGAAACCCGCACAATCACGGCCACGATGGCGCGACGGGAGAACGGCTGGTCCTGGCCCTGGGGCTCGAGGAGCCCGGAGCCGCCGCGCGTCTAGCACACCGAAGCACACCGACTCGATGGAGGCCCCGGGCGCGGACCCGGGGCTTCGTGTTTGAAGGAGAGGCCGAAGGCGTGAAGGTGCGGCCCGATCGAAGGACCTTCGAAGAGCTCGCCTCGTCGTGGGCGCTCGTCCCGATGTGGACCGAGCTCCTTGCCGACGTGTCGACGCCGGTCGGCGTCTTCCCGGCCCTGGCCGGCGGGGGGCCGGGGATCCTGCTCGAAAGCGTCGAGCGATCCGAACGATGGGGGCGGTACTCCTTCGCCGCGGGCGATCCCGCCGCCGTGGTCACCGCGGACCGCCAGGGCGTGGCCCTTCGGGACCTTCGTCGCGATGGGCTCCCCATCGCCGAGCCGGCCCCGGGCCTGGGGGTGCGGGAGCAGCTCCGCCGCGTGGCCCGATCCCTGGCCGGCCCCCGGCTGCCCGAGCTGCCGTCGCTCACGGGTGGGCTCATGGGCTACCTGGCCTACGAGGCGGCCGAGCTCCTTGACGGGCAACCGGTCCCTCGCCCGGACACGGCGCCGTGTCCCGCCATCGGGTTGCTGGTAGTGGATCGGGCCGTGGTCTTCGACCACTGGCGCCAGCGCTTGCTGCTGGTGGCGCACGTGTCCGCCGGCGCCTACGACGAGGGGGCGTCCGCCCTGGAGGAGCTGGCCCGGACCGTGTCCACGGCCACGGCCCCGGCCCCCACGCCGATCGAGGACGATCCCGATGCCGGCACCGACGGGTCACCGGGCGGCCTGGCCAACATGGACGATGCCCGGTACCGGGAGATCGTCGCGGGGTTCAAGGAGCACATCCTGGCCGGTGACATCTATCAAGGCGTGCCGTCCCGTCGCGTCTCGTTCCCCGCGGCCGAAGGCGGCTACCCCATCTACCGTCGGCTGCGCGTCTCAAACCCGGCCCCGTACATGTTCTTCCTCCGCATGCTGTCGATGGAGCTCGCCGGGTCCTCGCCCGAGCCGCTCGTCCGGGTGGAGGGGCGGCGCGCGTCCACCCGGCCCATCGCCGGGACCAGGCCGCGCGGCGCGACCGACGTGCGCGACCGCCTGCTCGAGCACGAGCTGCTCGCCGACCCCAAGGAGCAGGCGGAGCACGCGATGCTCGTGGACCTGGCCCGAAACGACCTCGGTCGCGTGTGCCGGCCGGGAACGGTGCGTCCCACCGAGCTCATGGTGGTGGAGCGCTTCTCCAAGGTGATGCACATCGTGAGCACCGTGGAGGGCGAGCTGGCCGAGGGGCAGGACTCGCTGGACGCGCTGACGGTCACCTTCCCCGCCGGGACGGTGACCGGAGCGCCGAAGCGGCGGGCCATGGAGCTGATCGCGGAGGCCGAGCCGACGGCGCGTGGGCCCTACGCGGGTGCGGTCGGATACCGGACGTTCTCCGGCGACCTCGACTTCTGCATCACGATCCGCACGGTCGTGATCGTCGACGGACAGGCGCACGTCCAGGCCGGGGCGGGCGTGGTGGCCGATTCGGACCCGGAGTCGGAGCTTCGCGAGACGAAGGCCAAGGCCGCCGCGCTCCTGCCGGCGGTCGCCGAGAGCGAGGACGCGGCAAGGGCTGCGGAAAGCGTGGAGACCGTGGAGACCCCTCGATGATCCTCGTCGTCGACCATTACGACTCGTTCACCTACAACCTGGTCCAACTGGTCGAGAGCCTCGGATACGCCACCGAGGTGGTGAAGAGCGATGCCGAGCCGGCCGAGGCGCTGGCCGCACGGGCCCCGGACGCGGTGATCCTGTCCCCCGGGCCCGGGCGCCCCGAGGAGGCCGGGTGCTTCCCCGAGTTGCTGCGGATCCTTCCGCCGGCCACGCCGGTGCTCGGCGTGTGCCTCGGACATCAGGCGCTCGGCGTGGCGAGTGGCGGCCGGGTGGAGCGAGCCTCGCCGGTCCACGGCAAGGCCTCGCTCGTCTACCACGACGCCACGGGCATCCTGGACGGGGTGGGCAATCCCTTCGAGGCCGGCCGGTATCACTCGCTGGTCGTCGTCCGCGACGGCCTGCCGGCGGAGCTGCAGCTCACCGCGTGGACCGAGGACGGGCTGGTCATGGCGACGCAGCACCGCGAGCTTCCCCGATTCGGCGTGCAGTTCCACCCGGAGTCGATCCTCACGCCCGAAGGTCCCAGGATCGTGGAGAACTTCCTGGCCCTGACGAAGCCGAAGCGTTAGTCCGTGACGGGCTCGGCGGCGCGCTCCGCGGCGATGCGCTCGGCCTCCTCGACCAGGGCCTCGACGAAGCGGTCCTCGGGCACCTTCCCCTTCACTTCGCCGTTCACGATGAGGAAGCCCTGGCCCTTGCCCGCCGCGATCCCGAGGTCGGCCTCCCGGGCCTCGCCCGGCCCGTTCACGACGCACCCCATCACCGCCACGCGGATCGGCACCGTGATGCCCTTCGCCAAGAGCGCCTCGTTCACCTGCTTGGTCAGGCCGAGGACGTCGACCTCCGCCCGCCCGCATGACGGGCAGGCCACCAGATCGAGGCCTCGCTTCCGAAGACCGAGCGACTTCAGGATCTCGATCCCGACCTTGACCTCCTCCACCGGGTCGTCCGTCAGGGACACGCGGATGGTGTCGCCGATCCCCTCCGCCAGCAGGGTGCCGATGCCTACCGCGCTCTTCACGCCGCCGATCGGCATGGGCCCGGCCTCCGTGACGCCGAGGTGGAGCGGGTAGTCGCACTTCTCGGCGAGCATCCGGTAGGCCTCGATCATCACCCTGGCGCTCGAGTGCTTCACCGAGATCTTGATGTCGAAGAAGTCCTCGTCCTCCAGGATCCTCGCTTCGTCGAGGGCCGACTCCACCAACGCCTCGGCCGTCGGCGACCCGTACCTGGCCAGGAGGTCCTTCTCCAGCGAGCCAGCGTTCACCCCGATCCGGATGGGCACGCCTCGGTCCTTCGCCTCCCGGGCGATCAACCGGACCTTGTCCTGGTACTTGATGTTCCCCGGATTGATCCGCAGCCCGTGCACCCCGGCCTCAAGCGCGGCCATCGCGTACTTCCACTGGAAGTGGATGTCCGCGACCACCGGGATCGTGGACTTGGCCGCGATCGCCGTGAGCGCCTCGGCATCCTCCCAGTGCGGCACGGCCACTCGGACGATCTCGCAGCCAGACGCCACCAGCGACGCGATCTGTTGCAGCGTGGCGTTCACGTCGGCGGTCTTCGTGATGGTCATGGACTGCACGCGGATGGGAGCGTCGCCGCCCACCGTCACGTCGCCCAGGCGAACCTGCCGCGACTTCCTCCGCTCCGCCAGCATCGTCACCCTCAGGCTACCCGGGTCAGCCGCCGAACACGTGGAACACGACCTGGCGGCCCTTCGGCTCGTCCATCTCGAACAGGATCAGCCGCTGCCATCGGCCGAGGACCGCTTCCCCCGCCGAGACCGGGATGGCGTGCGAGCTGGCCGAGAGCAGCATCGACTTCACGTGCGAGTGGCCGTTCCGGCGTTCATGGGACTCAGCCAGGTTCTGGGTCCGCCGCTCCAGGTCGTCGTGGGCGTAGTAGACGTCCTCCGGCACCAGGTGCAGCACCCGGTTGCGGAAGTCCTCCAGCGCGCCCTCCTCCCACTCGTTGATGAGGAGGGCGCACGTAGTGTGGGGACAGAACGCGATGGCCGCCCCGTCGGTGACGCCCGAGTCCTTGATGGCCCGCTCCAGCTCTTCGGTCAGATCGAGGTAGGTGTACCGGGCGGGCGCCGATACCTCGATCGTGACGGTCGATGACTTCACGAGGCCCTCCTTGTCTCGGTCCCGGCCGCGGGGGCGACCGGCAGGTCGAAGGTGAACACGCTTCCCTTCCCCACCTCGCTCTCGGCTCGGATGCGCCCCCCATGGGCTTCCACCACCGAGCGGGCGATGGCCAGGCCGATGCCGGTGCCGCCGTCGTCGCGCGCCCGAGCCGTATCGACTCGGTAGAAGCGCTCGAACAGCCGGGGCAGGTGCTCGGCCGGGATCCCGGGGCCGGTGTCCGCCACGCTCACCTCGCAGCGGCTGTCGACCCGGTGGGCCGAGACCACCACCTCGCCTCCGGGCGGCGTGAGCCGGACCGCGTTGTCGAGCAGGTTGAACAGGACCTGGTGCAGGCGCTCGCGATCGGCGAAGACCGGAGGGATGTCGTCGGGCACGCGGTCCTCCACCCGAACCTCCCGGCCCGAGCGGACGACCTCCACCTCCGACAGGACCTCGGCGACGAGGCCGCGAAGCGGCACGCCCTCGCGCCGAAGCGGGAGCTCCCCCGACTCCAGGCGCGACAGGTCGAGCAGCTGGTCCACCAGCCGGGACAGCCGCTCGGACTGGGTCAGCATCACCTGCAGCGTCTCCCGATCGGGCTCCTCCACCCCGTCGAGCAGGTTCTCCAGATGCGCCCGGAGCGCCGAGATCGGCGTCTTCAGCTCGTGCGAGACGTTGGCCACGAGCTCACGCCGCAGCCGTTCAAGGCTCTCCAGCTCCGCGGCCATGCGGTTGAACGCCGTCGCCAGCTGGCCCACCTCGTCCCGGGAGGTGGTGTGGACGCGCTGGGCGTAGTCGCCGGTCTCCATGCGTCGCGCCGCCTGAGCCATGTCGCGGAGCGGCTGGGTCATGCCGCGCGCCAGCCATCGGGCCAGGACCAGGGCGATGGCCGCCGCGATGGCGCCGGCCAACAGGAACTGCCACCAGAAACGGAACAGGAACTCGAAGGTGGCGCCCACCCGGTCGAGCAATCCGGTGCCGGGAGCCGATCGGACCGCGTACACGAGGTGGTCGAGTCGCCCGTCCACGACGATCGGCACGACGGCGTACTGCAATCCGCCGCGCACTCCGACGTGGACCAGGCCGTCGGTGACCGGCGGCAGTGGGGCCGGCGGTGAGCCGGTCACGACGCGCCCGTCGGGCGTCACGGTGATCACCGAGATCCCAGCGGGAGGCTGCTGGAGGGTCCCGTCGGCAGCCCGCCGGGCTACGGACAGCAGCTCCAGGCGGTCCGAGTCGCGAGAGGTGTCGCGAAGGGCGTACCCCAGGAGCAGGAACACGAACGCGAGCGTCAAGGCCACGGCGACGACGATGGTGGAGCCGAGCTTGGCCCGGATCGTAGGGAGCTTGTCGAGTGGCCTCATGGCACCTCGGCCGGCTCCCGGAACGCATAGCCCACCCCGTGGACGGTCCGGATGAACCTCGGCTCCGCACCGTCCTCGCCCAGCTTGCGGCGGATCCTGGCCACGTGCGAGTCGACGACCCGTCCCCCGGCATAGTCCCGGTAGCCCCACACCTTGTCCATGAGCTGCTCCCGAGTGAACACCACGCCGGGGGTCCGGGCGAGGGTCAAGAGGATCTCGAACTCGAGCGGCGTCAGTTGGATGTCGGCCCCGTCCACGGACACGGTGCGGCGGGCCTGGTCGATGGCCAGGCCGGCGCGATCGATGGGCTCATCGGTGGTGAGCGCGCCGATCCGCTCCATCCTCCGGAGGATGGCCCGCACCCGCTCCACCAGCTCGCGCAGGCTGAACGGCTTCGTCAGGTAGTCGTCGGCCCCCACGGCGAAGCCGGCCACCTTGTCAGCCTCTTCCGTGCGGGCCGTGAGCATCAGCACCGGAACCCACCGGTCGCGCTGGATCTGCCTGCACACCTCCAGCCCGTCCATCCCCGGCAGCATGAGGTCCAGGACCACGAGGTCCGGATGGACCTGCTCGCAGAGACCTATCGCCTCCGGCCCGTCGCCGGCCACCACGGCCTCGAACCCCTCGCTCAGGAGCCGGGCTCGCACCGCCTCCGCGATGGCCTCCTCGTCGTCCACGACCAGGACGGTCTGCTGGGTCACGTCATCATCGTATCCGCAGCGTGTGGCGGCCCTTAGGGCGCCCTGTTGAGAAGTTGTGGCGAACCCCTACGGGCTCAGGTTCAGGGGCTTGGCGATGTCCAGGTAGGTGATCGCCACGAACATCAGGACGAAGAACGCGGCCACGGCCGCGGAGATGGGGACGAGCTTGCGCATGTCCACCTTCTTGCCCCGGACCTTCTCGATGGCCAGCACGGCCAGGTGGCCGCCGTCGAACGGCGGGAGGGGAAGCAGGTTCAGGAACCCGATGAACACGTTGATGCTGGCGAAGATGAGCAGGATGTCCCAGAACCGGCCGCCGGCCGCCGCCTGGCCCGCCACCCGTCCGGCCCCCACGATCGTCACCGGGTCGTTCGGCGTTCTGGGGGCGTCGGTGAACAGGAGCTGCGCGATCCTGGACACCCCCTCCGGCCCGAAGACCCTGCCGATGCTCTCCACGGCGCCGACGAAGGTCGACCCGACCAGCCTGCCTCCCCCGGTCACCGAGCCGACTAGCCCGGATGGCTCGCGAGCCTCCGACAGGACCACGCCGATCCGACCGACGCGTTGCCCCTGCACGGTCGCCAGGACCGGTGTGACCGTCACGGAGAACACGCGGCCGTCTCGCTCGACGCGCAAGGTGACTTGCTTGCCGACATGGGACCGGGTGATCCGGATCAGCTCGACGTCGGTGGGGTGCTCGACGCCCTCGATCCCCACGATCCGGTCCCCGGGCCGCAGGCCGGCCTGGGCCGCGGGAGAGACCGTCCCGTCCATCGTCCGCGCCACACCCGCGACGATCGGATCCGTGGCCACCGGCCGGCCGACCAGCCCCAGCCACAGGGCGAAGCACAGGAACGCCAGGACGAAGTGCGTCGCCGGGCCCGCCACGATCACCAGGGCGCGCTGCCAGATGGGCTTGGCCCCGAAGGTCCGCGGCAACTCTTCCTCCGGCGTCTCCTGGTACGGGTTCATCCCGGCGATCTTCACGTAGCCGCCCGCCGGGATGGCCTTGACCCCGTACTCGGTCTCGCCGCGTCGGAACGACCAGATGCGCGGGCCGAAGCCCACGAAGAACTCCTCGACCTTGATCCCGAACCACTTGGCCATGCCGAAGTGCGCGGCCTCGTGGATCACGATCACGGCGATGAGGGCGACGAAGAACGCGATCTGGGCGATTGTTCCGGCCATGCTGCCCTCGGTCAGCGGGCCTCGATGATGTCGGCGGCCCGCTGTCGGGCCCACGAGTCGGCCCGCTCCAGATTGACCACCGAGACCACCGATGCGGGCGCCTCGTGCTCGTCCACGACGCCCTGGACGATCTCGACGACGCGCGTGAGGGGGATCTTGCCCTCCAGGAACGCCATGACCGCAACCTCGTTGGCCGCGCTCATGACCGCCGGGAACGTCAGGCCGAGCTGGCCCACCCGGTAGGCCAGGTCGACGGCGGGGAACGCCTCGCGGTCCACGGGCTCGAACGTGAGCCGCTTGTCGGCGAGGGGCACCGGTGCGATCCCGGTCGGTAGGCGCTCAGGCCAGGCCAGCGCGAGCTGGATCGGCAGCCGCATATCGGGCGAGGCCAGGTGCGCGAGCATCGTGCCGTCCCGGAACTCAGCCAGCGCGTGCACGATGCCCTCGGGGTGGAGGATCACGTGGATCTGCGAGTAGTCGATGCCGAGCAGGTAATGGGCTTCGATGACTTCCATGCCCTTGTTCATCAGGGTCGCGGAGTCGATCGTGATCTTCGGACCCATCTGCCATACCGGGTGGGCCAGGGCCTCCTTCACGGACGCCCGGGCAAGGTCGGTGCGGGTCCATCCCCGGAACGGGCCGCCGGAGCCCGTCAGGATCACGCGCTTCACGTCCTCCTTGCGCTCGCCCCGCAGGAGCTGGGCCAGTGCGGCGTGCTCCGAGTCCACCGGCACCAACCGCTCGGGCTCTGCCTTGATCAGGTCCATCACCAGCTCGCCCCCGATGACCAGGCTCTCTTTGTTGGCCAGCGCGAGCGTCTTCCCGCTCTGCAGGGCGGCCAGCGTCGAGGGCAACCCGGCCGAGCCGACGAGCGCGTTCAGCACCATGTCGGCCTCGACGTCGCGCGACAGGCGCTCGGCCGCGTCGGGTCCGTCGATGATGTCAACGCCCCGGATGTTCTGGCCCAGCATCTCGCGAAGCTCTCCCGCCGCCCCCGGGTCCGCGATGGCCACATACGGCGGCAGGAACTCGCGAATCTGCCCCACGAGGAGCTCGTGGTTGGTGAGGGCGGCCAGCCCGACAACCCTGAACCGATCGGGATTTCGCCGGACCACGTCCAGGGCCTGGGTCCCGACCGATCCGGTCGATCCGAGGATGGTCAGCGAACGCATCGCTCTCTAAGGGTACCCCGGGATGCGGACAATCCGTGGCAACGGCAGGGTTAGGAGAAGATCAGGCGCAGGAACAGGAACGCGGCCGGGGCCACGAACAGCACCGAGTCGATCCGGTCCAGGACCCCCCCGTGGCCCGGGAGGATGCTGCCCATGTCCTTCACCCCGAGGTCCCGCTTGATCAGCGATTCCGCCAGGTCGCCCAGGGGCGCGAGGACGGCCACCACGACCGCCAGGCCCACCGACCGGCCCACGGTGTTCAGCGCCGTCACCGCCGGGGCCACGGCCCCCACGGAGACGGCGATGACCACCAGCGTGGCCCCGATGGCTCCCTCCAGGGACTTCTTGGGGCTGATTGTGGGAGCAAGCGGCCGGTTCCCCCACCAGGACCCCACGATGAACGCGGCGGTGTCGTACACGAAGGTCAGCCCGATCACCGACAGGACCAGCGCCCGCCCGTCGGAGAAGTCGAGCATGGCCAGTGCGAAG
>Ga0184612_10001186_pt1 | contig 12565 bp, 9 predicted proteins | sample PLM3_60_coex_FD_133163 | JGI IMG/M metagenome (GOLD analysis project Ga0184612, IMG submission 133163) | Groundwater sediment microbial communities from an aquifer in East River, Colorado, USA - PLM3_60_coex | ecosystem: Environmental > Terrestrial > Soil > Riparian zone | place: USA: East...
ATCGCGTGGGCGACACCGCTGACCGGCTGGCTCGAGCGGGTCACGCGGGGGCGCCTCCCGCACTGGATCGCCGAGAGCCTCGGCGTCTCGCTTGCCGCACAGGCCGCGACGCTGCCGATCATCCTCGTCTCGTTCGGCCGGCTGGCGGTCCTCTCGCCGGTCGTCAACCTAGTCGTCGTCCCGCTCGTGGCGCCGGTCATGGTCGCCGGTCTGGTCGCCCTCGGCGCCGGCGCGGCGCTGCTGGGCGGAGCTCCGGGGATCGTCGGCGTGGTCGCGGCGGCTCCCGGCTGGGTCCTCTTGCGGGCCCTGGTCACGGTCGTCGAGGCCGCCGCGAGTCTGCCCTTCGCGTCCGTCACCCTCGGACCGCCGCTCGACGTCGGCGCCGCGGCCGCCACGACCTGCGGACTCGTCGCGCTCACGACATGGCGACGGCGTCAGTGGGCCGTCCAGGCGAGCACCTTCGACCCGGCGGGTCCCGTCGGAGCGGGCGCGACCGCGCGACCCGACGAGGCGGGGGCGGCAGCGGCTGCGACTCGCGCCGACCCCGCCACCTCGGCCGCCCCGGCCGCGGCACGGCTCGCGCGTCGCGCTGGGTTCGTGGCGTTGATCGTCGCGATCATGGTCACCGGCGGCGTCGTGGCCGCGCGACCGGCCGGGTTCGCCCGGATCTCGATCCTCGACGTCGGCCAGGGCGACGCGATCCTGGTCGAAGGGTCCCGCGGAGGGCGTCTCCTCGTCGACGGCGGGCCCGACCCGGATCGCCTGCTCGTCGCCCTAGATCGCCGGATCCCGCCGTGGGATCGTCGTATCGACATCGTCATCCTCAGTCATCCGCACGAAGATCATGTCGCGGGCCTCGCGCTGCTCCTCGAGCGATACCGGGTGGTACGGGTCTTCGAGCCTGGGATGCGCGGCCCGGGGCCGGGCTATTCGGCCTGGTCGCGACAGCTGACGGAACCCGCATCGCCGGTCCGCCTCGGACTTGCAGCGGGGGACAGGCTGAAGGTCGATGAGATCGACTTCCGTGTCCTGTGGCCGCTGCCGGGCCGCGTCCCGCTCGACCCGCCCGACGGCGGCACCGCCATCAACAACGTATCCGTCGTCCTGCGCGGCGACGTCGGGGGCCGGCGCGTCCTGTTGATGGGCGACGTCGAGGAGGGCATCGACCCGACCCTCCTCGCCGCGGGGCTGCCGAGCGTCGACCTTCTCAAGGTGGCACACCACGGCAGCCGCACCGCGACAACGGAGGCGTTCGTCGAGGCCGTTCGACCACGCGTGGCCGTGGCATCGGCGGGGGCCGGCAACCCGTACGGTCATCCGGCCAGGGCCACGCTCGAACGCCTCGCGGCCTCGGGCGCCCGCGTCCTTCGGACCGATCGCGACGGCACGGTCGTCATCGGGTTCGAGTCGGGTGGGATGAGCGTGCGGACCGAGGGTGCCCGCGCGGGGGCTTCGTCGTCGATGTCGTCGGCCAGCCCTGTGGCGCGCACGGCAGCGGCGTCTCGGACCGACGACCGCTCGCCCATCTTTCGCTGCGCGATCCCGGTCACCGGTCTCGTCCCGGAGCGTGAACCGAGGGCGGCACCCGACAGCCCAGCGAGCCGACGCGAGGGTGACCCGGACCGGTTCATCAGCCGCGTCGCGGCGGTCGGGTACCATCGAGGCGATGACGGTGCCTGGGCGGGTCGAGGCCGCCAGCCTGCTGCTCTCCCTCGATCCCCCACCCTGGTTCGTGCGGCACGCTCGCGCCGTCGCCGAGGTGGCCGGCTGGCTGGCCCTCCGGATCGAGCTGCGCGGGGTGGCCGTCGACCGCCGACTGACCGAAGCCGCGGCGCTGCTCCACGACGTCGACAAGGCGCTCCCGGCCGACGATCCGGCGCGCGCCCTCCGCCATGGCGACGGCTCGGCCGCGTGGCTCACGCGCGCCGGGCACGCCGAGCTGGCGCGCGCCGTCGCGAGCCATCCGGTGTCACGGTTGCTGGACGGCGAGGCCTTCCGGCACTGGGCGGGGTTCGCCTCGCGCGAGGAGCGGATCGTAGCGTACGCGGACAAGCGTGCCCGCCAGAACCTCGTGTCGATGGATTCGCGTTTCGCGACGTGGCGCCGCCGGCACCCGACCGGCTGGAGCGACGCGGACGTGCGCACCATCCGGAGCCGCGCCGACCGCCTGGAGGGCGACGTGTGCCGCGCCGCGGGGGTCGAACCAACCGAGGTGGGCCGCCTGGCCTGGACGGCCCGGGCGCTGCGCGCGGCACGCGAGGCGCGTCGGTGACGACGACGCCGCTGGCGTTCTTCTGGGGCGACGACGAGCTGTCCGCCGCCCGCGCGCTCGATCGCTTCGAGGCCGCCCTGGCGGCCGATGCCGCGGCGCCCCTCGAGCGCTGGCTGGTCCGTGGCAACCGGAACAACGCGAGCGGCCTGCTCGCGGATCTCCACGAACGCGTCGCCACGCCGGTCATGTTCGGTGGCGGAACGCTGGCGATCGTGCTGAATGCGGGCGCGCTCGTCGTCAAGGGCGAGGACCGGGATGCGTTCCTGGCGATGCTCGAGGTCGTGGCACCGGGCAACGCCCTTGCCATCGTCGACTCGAGCCAATCGGGCGCGAAGGCACCGTCGCCGAAACGCCTGGCCGATGCGATCGCGGCCGCCGGTGGAACGGTCCGCCAGTTCAGGGCGCCGAAGGAGGGCGCGTTCGCCGGCTGGATCGAGACGGAGGCCCGCGAGCGAGGCGTGACGCTCGGAACGGGCGCTGCGAAGACCCTCGCGGAGCGGATCGGAGGGTTCGTCCGCGAAGGCGACACCGAGCGGACGTATCTGACACGGATCGCCTCGATGGAGCTCGACAAGTTGGCCCTCTTCCGCGGCAGCGAACCCATCGGACCCGACGACGTCCGGGCGCTCGTCGCGGAGGCGGTCCCGGGTTCGGTCTGGGCGTTCACCGACGCGGTCGGCGAGCGCCGGGTGGAGAGCGCCCTCGACTGGCTCGATCGGTTGTTCGACGTCACACCCGAGCCGGTCCTCCTCGCCGTGCTCCATCGGCGCATCCGCGAGCTCATCGAGACCGGCGATCGGCTCGACGCCGGCGAGCGCCTTCCCGCGATCGGCAAGGCGATGGGGATCGGCAGCGAGTTCCGGATGCAGAACCTCCGCGATCAGGCGAAGGGGTGGACGACGGCCGAGCTGGTCGACGCCCTCGACGGGCTGGTGGAGCTCGATGCGATGGTGAAGGGGATGCCGGGCGAGGAGCGGAACGATGCCCAGCGTCGCCTGGCCTTCAGCCTGTGGGTGATCGAGCATGCCGGTCGCAACCGGCTGCGGAGTGCGTGACCGTCAGTCGGCCGAGGACCAGGCCTGCTCCTGGACGACGAGGTCGCTCTCGATCGCGAAGACGCACCGCCCTTCGCCCAGGTCGAGCAGCTCGATGAGCTCCGGATCGATGTAGAGCTGCGAGCAGTCTTCGCACAGGCCGCCGGGGATGCCGAAGCACAGCCGCTCACTCCGGTCGGGCAACCGGAACGTCGTGTCGAACCGGGTCGTGATGAGCCGGCGGGCACAGGCGGGGCAGCGATCTCGGACGACGGACATGCCACGACTGTAGGAGGCGCCTCACCGACCACGGCATGACCCGACGGTACCCCTACCCAGGTACCCGACCGGGGCCGTCCTCATCCGCCTGGACGCGTGTGTCCACCGATGCGCTGGTCAGGCTCGGGTCGCCCGAGCCTCGGAACCGCTACGCGATGGCGCCCGACTTCGCGAGCGGCGGCGCGTTCCGGTAGGCATCCGGAAGCGGCGTGCCCGTCTGCGCGGTCTCGACTTCGACGATGTCGCCGCGCATCGAGCCCAAAGCGCCCAGGAGCTCCGACTTCTCGGCTTCGCCCACGCCGAACTGGTCCAGCGTGGCGACAAGGTCCTCCACGAGGGCATCGAACTCGCCCGCCGTGACCGCCATGCCGTCATGCGTCGTGCGCATGTCGCGCCCGGCGTAGGTGCAGGGCCCGCCGGTCGCCGCGCAGACCTGGTCGACGAGATTGGCCTTCAGCCGTCCGATGTCCGTCCTGGCAAATTTCCCGTTGATCCGGCCGTCCGCGGCACACCGCGCCACGAAGTCGTCGATCACCGCGACGATCGCGTCCTTCCCGCCCAGCCGCTCGAACAGTGACGAGCCCACCGCGTTCCTCCTTCGCCTGCTGGCCGCGCCCTCCGCGCCCTCCGCGCGTTTCGCGCCCTTCGCGCTCGAATCCTACCCTCGCTTGCAAGCCACCTCGACCGTCCCGTGCCGGGCTGGCTGCACTACTGGACGCTGAGGATCGTCTTCGCCTCGGACCAGTGCTTTTCGAGGCCGTAATAGTCGCGCTCGGGCGGGGTGAAGATGTGCACGATGACCGAGCCGAAGTCGATGAGCACCCAGTGCGAAGCCGCGGTCCCTTCGCGCCCGATCGGCTTCGTCCTCTCGTCGCGCAGGCTGCCGATGATCCCGCTCGCGATGGCCTCCAGCTGCCGCTCCGACCCGCCGGAGCAGATGATGAAGTAGTCGGCCATCGTGGTCAGACCGACCAGGTCGAGCAGGATGATGTCTGCGGCCTTCTTGTCCTCGGCCAGCTCGACGATGCGTCGAGCAAGTTCGAGGGGTGGACGGTCGGCGGCCGGTGCGGCCTTGGCACGCTTGGGCAGGCCGTCGGCTCGCGGCGCAGCCGCGAGGTCGGCCGGCATCCCGGGCATGCCAGGGGTGGCGGGTTCGGTCACGATCAGGGGTTCCTCCGTTGGTTCCGGTACAGCGCATGGTCGCCGATATACGCCGCGACCGCATCCGGGACGAGATAGCGCAACGACCGACCGGCCGCCGCCCGCGCGCGCAGCTCGCTCGCGGAGATCCGCAGGCGTGGCGCGTCGAGGAAGGTCGCGCGGTCGGCGAGGTCGGGCCTGTCGGGCATGTGCTCGGCGAAGAATCCCGGGCTGGCGTCGGGATAGCCATCGCGAGGGGCGACGACGAAGCGGGACAGCTCGGCGATGCGTCGCGGTTCGCGCCACGTCATCAGTCCGAGGAACGCCTCGGCAGAGAGGACGAGCGCAAGATCGGGTGCGGCGTCGCCGGCGCCGCGCGCCGCGTGCAGGGATTCGAGGGTGTCGACCGTGTAGGACGGCCCCGCACGATCGATCTCCATCCGGTCGACGGAGAACCGGGCGTTGCCCGCGATCGCGAGCTCGACCATCGCGAGGCGGTGCTCGGCCGAGGTGACGACCCGTCCGGGCTTGTGCGGCGGCTCGCCGGCCGGGACGAACAGGATGCGCTCGAGGCCGACCTGCTCCGCCGCCTCCTGCGCCACCGCGAGATGGGCGAGGTGGATCGGGTCGAACGTGCCGCCGAAGACGCCGATGGAGCCGGGCACGACCGGGCGCGGGTGACCGCTCACAGGGGCGGCCCGCCGCTCACGTCCGTTCCCAGGGCTGCGCCTCCCATTCGAGTTCGGTGGCGCCGATGCGCACGAGGTCTCCGGCCGCGATCCCGGCCCGGCGCAGCTCGGCGTCGATGCCGAGGCGGGCGAGGTCGCGCTGGAAACGCTCGGCCGATTCCTCCACGTCGAAATTGGTCTGCGACGCGATCCGCTCGATGCGCGCGCCGCGGACCCGGAACGCGCCATCCGTCTCGAGTTCCAGGCTGAAGCCGTCGCCCATCGCCTCGATGCGATGCACGACGACGCCCGACGGTTCGGGCGCCTCGGCCAGCTCGGCGACGTCGGGGAGGACGTCGGCGATCCTGTCCCGGAACGCCGGGAGCCCGTCGCCGAGGGCGGCCGAGACGGCCAACGCATCGATGCCCTCGGCCTTCCGAGCCCGCCGGAACGCCGGCCACGCCTCGGCGGCCGCGGGCAGGTCGACCTTGTTGAAGGCGACGAGCATCGGCTTCTCGAGCAAGGCCGGGTCGTGCGCGCGCAGTTCCTCGCGGATGACGTCGTAGTCCCAATCGGGATCGCGCGACGCGCCATCGACGACGTGGACGAGGATGCGGGTCCGCTCGACGTGGCGCAGGAAGGCGTGCCCAAGGCCGGCGCCGCTGCTCGCGCCCTCGATGAGTCCGGGGACATCGGCGATCGTCGGACGCCGTTCGTCGTCGTCACCGAGGTCCATCACGCCCAGGTTGGGTTCGAGTGTCGTGAACGGATAGTCGGCGATCTTGGGCGTGGCCGCGGTCACCGCGGCCAGGATCGTGGACTTGCCGGCGTTGGGGAGTCCAACGAGTCCGATGTCGGCGATCAGCCGGAGCTCGAGGCGGAGCCAGCCCTCGGCGCCGGGTTCGCCCTTCTGGGCATGTTTGGGGGCCTGGTGCGTGGAAGTCTTGAAGTGCGTGTTGCCGAGGCCGCCGCGCCCCCCGCGAGCGACCATCGCACTCTGGCCGACCGCGACGAGATCGGCCACCAACTCGCCGGTCTCATCGCTATAGACGGCGGTGCCCGGTGGAACGTCCAGGGTCAAGTCGTCGCCGGCGCGACCGTGTCGGCGCGCACGCGTCCCGCGGCCACCCGGTGTCGCGCGGAAGTGGTGGCGGTGGTTGAAGTCGCGCAACGTCGTCTGGCCGGCATCGACGCGGAGATAGACCGAGCCGCCTCGCCCACCGTCGCCGCCGTCGGGGCCGCCGCGCGGGACGTGGGCTTCCTGCCGGAAGGTCGCGGCCCCGTCGCCACCATCACCGGCGCGGACCCAGATCTTCACGCGGTCGAGGAACATCGAAGTCATTCTCGCACGGGCGCCGCGTGGGCCCGATAGGGCGCTCGTCAGGGCTGATGGGTCCGGCGCCTGCGACGAACCTTCGACTACAGGTAGGCCAGCGGATTCACCCGTCGGCCGCCGTCCCAGACCGGACCTCGCCACACCTCGAAGTGGAGGTGCGGGCCGGTGGCATACCCGGACTGGCCGACTCGGCCGACCTGCTGGCCGCGCGCCACGTGCTGGCCGCGCCCCACCGACACCCCTGACATGTGGTTGTAGGTCGTGTACAACCCGGAGCCGTGCGCGATCCAGACCTGGTAGCCGCCGCCGTTGCTCTTCCAGCCCGCGAAGATGACGGTCCCGGCGGCCGCGGCCCGGACACGCGATCCGTAGTCGGCGGCGATGTCGAGGCCGTAGTGGCCGTAGTGGAAGTACTGGCTGATGTAGTTGCCGCCACCGACGACGGGCCAGACGAACGAGCCGCCGCGGTAGGTCGAGGGAGGCCGGACGCTGCCCCCGCTCGATGGCCGCGACGTCGGCTTCGCGATCGGCTTCGGCTTCGGCGTCGGGATCGGCTTGCCCCTCGCACCGGGCACCACCAGCACCTGCCCGACCACGAGGTTGGGATCCTCGAGCCCGTTCGTCGCGAGGATGTCGGTCCCATTGACGCCGTAGCGTGCGGCGAGGCCCTCAAGCGTGTCGGTCGCGGTCACCTGGATGATCAGCCCGGTGACCGGCGGGATGCGCAGCTCCTGGCCGATGTGGAGGTCGTCCTTCGACTTGAGGTCGTTCGCCCACCACACGCTCATCATCGAGACGCGGAACTTGGAGGCGATCCCGACGAGCGTGTCCCCGGCTTTCACCTTGTACGACTTGACGAGGTCGCGACCGTCCGGGACGGTCGTGTCGACGGCGATCGGCTTGACCAGCGTGCCGTCCTCGATGAACGGGCCCTCGACGCTGACCGGGACCTCCGGCTCGATCTGCTCGTCGCCGAGGTCGATCGCCGCGAATTCGGACTCGATCGCAGGCACCACCTCGGGCTCACCGAACTCGACGTTGCCCGTCCCGTCGGTGTCCTCATCCTCCCTGGCGCCACCGCCGACAGCGATCCGTGGCGCGGGACCGTCACCGGTCGGGCCACCCGTCGCTGGTGCCGGGCGTCCGGCCGAGACACTCACGACCGATGCACCCAGGAGGATCCCGGCGACCGCGACCGCGACCGCACGGTCAGGTCCGAGCCGGCCCAGGAGCGAGCGCCGATGCGGACCGTCGGTGGCGCTGACGGCCATCCGAGGATGCCGTACCGGCGCCAGGCGTGAGGCGGCCACGAGCGAATGAAGCCCTCGCTTCACCTGGTGGGCGACGCCCAGACTCCGGATCTGAAGGACCCTGGCGCTCGTGGATCGGTGGCTGGGGGGCCGGCGGAGGCGTCCGATGACGCGCTGGAAGCCGACCGATGCGTTCAGCAATACGGTCTCCTGGCGTTGGGCGGTCCTTGGGGGCGCGGGGGATTGCGCGTGGGCTGGGGGCTGGGGAAGGACCGTCCCGGGGGTCGCGGATTCGAGCTGGGGTCTCTCTTCGCGGCCGACGCCCGTATCTACGGGCTTACGACATCGCCTAGAACCGTACCACGGACGTTGCAGCGCGGGCAACCGGCGACGCGATGCCCGATCGGCTCAGGCGTCGAGGCTCTTCGTCAGCGAGGACAGGAACTCGGCGTTCGACCCCGTCTTCGCGAGCCGATTGAGGAGGATCTCGATGCCCTCGTTGGCGCCGACCGCGGACAGCATCCGGCGCATCGTCCAGACCATCTTGAGCGTGCCCTCCTCGAGGAGGAGCTCCTCGCGGCGGGTGCCTGAGCGCTGGACGTCGATCGATGGGTAGATCCGCTTCTCGGCCAGCTTCCGGTCGAGGATGAGCTCCGAGTTGCCGGTCCCCTTGAACTCCTCGTAGATGACGTCGTCCATCCGCGAGCCGGTGTCGACGAGGCACGTCCCGATGATGGTCAGGGAGCCTCCCTCCTCGATGTTCCGCGCGGCACCGAAGAAGCGTTTCGGCGGGTAGAGGGCGATCGGGTCGAGGCCCCCCGACAACGTCCGGCCGGACGGCGGAAGCGCGAGGTTGTAGGCGCGCGCCAGGCGGGTGATCGAATCGAGCAGGATCACGACGTCGCGGCCGGTCTCGACCTGGCGCTTGGCGATCTCGAGCGCCATCTCGGCGACGTGGGTGTGGTTCTCCGTCGGCTCGTCGAAGGTCGAGCTGATGACCTCACCCTTGACGCTCCGGCGCATGTCCGTGACTTCCTCCGGTCGCTCGCCGATGAGGGCGACCATCAGGAGGATCTCCGGATAGTTGGCGCTGACGCCGTTGGCGATCTGCTTGAGGAGCATCGTCTTGCCGGCCTTCGGCGGGCTGACGATCAGCGCCCGCTGGCCCTTGCCGATCGGGTTGACCAGGTTGATGAGGCGCTGGCTGAGGTTCTTCGGGTCCGTCTCGAGGTTGATCAGGACGTCGGGATGGACGGGGGTCAGGTCGTTGAAGATCGGCCGGCGGCGGGCTGTCTCCGTATCGACGCCATTGACCGAATCGACGCGAAGCATGCCCCAGTACTTCTCCGCCTCGCGCGGGGCGCGCACGGCGCCAGACACGCGATCGCCGATGCGCAGGCCGAAGCGGCGCACCTGGCTCGAACTGACATAGACGTCGTCAGGGCTTGGCAGGAGCCCATGGCGGCGGAGGAAACCGAACCCTTCGTCGACGATGTCGAGGATGCCGGTCGCATAGTCGTGACCGGCACGCTCGGTCTGGCGCTGCAGGATGAGGTCGACGAGGACGTCCTTGCGCTCGCCGCCCTCCGCGTCGACTTCGAGGTCGCGGGAGACCTGGCGGAGTTCGGCGACGCTCATCTCACGGAGGTCGCTGACCTCGAGATCGTTGCGCTCGCGGGCGGCTTCGAGTTCGAGTTGTTCCTCGTACTCGGTGACGGGGGCACGGCCGCCACCGATGGGCGTGCGTCGTCGGGGTCTTCGGTTGCGGGAGCGCTGATCGCGCTGGTCGGGGCCGGGTCCGGGCATATGGAGAGGGTCACCTACGGGTGAAGGGACCGGGCGATGGTGCGCGCGAAAACGCTGCCGCAGCGCGGGTGCCGGTCGGGATGAGCGGAGCATAGTCGGGCCTCGACGCGTCGTCAATGCCTTCGACTTCGGCGCGAGTCCACCGCCGTTTCCAGCGACGGACCCCGGCGGGCGCGTACGATCGGACGATGCTCGTGGGTCTTCGTCAGCCGTTCGGCCCGCTCCGGCCCCTCAGCGCCCCTTGCGCTGGCCCTGACCCTCGATATCGTCTAGGCGAGCGCAGCCGTACAGTGGGTGAACGACCAGGATGAGGAGGATCGCCGACCTCGGCGCAGCCGTTATCGGCACGGGCTTCATCGGAACGGTGCACGTCGAGGCCTTGCGCCGGATCGGTGTCCAGGTACGCGGCGTGCTCGGCAGCAGCCCGGAACGTGGCGACGCTCGCGCGGCGACGCTCGGTGTCCCGCGTGCCTACCCGTCGCTGGACGTGCTGCTCGACGATCCGTCCGTCGACGCCGTCCACGTCACCTCGCCCAACGACCTCCACCTGCCGCAGACGCGGGCCGTCCTCGCGGCCGGGCGACACGTCATCTGCGAGAAGCCGCTGGCGATGACGGCGACCGAGTCCCGCGAGCTCGTCGAGCTGGCCGCCTCGAGCGGGCTCGTCAACGCGACCAACTTCAATATCCGCTACTACCCGCTCAACCAGCATGCCCACGAGCTCGTGGCCGGGGGCGGGGTCGGCGATGTCCGGCTCATCACCGGCCGCTACTTCCAGGATTGGCTGCTCCTCGAGACCGACTGGAACTGGCGTCTCCAGCCCGAACGCGGCGGTGCGCTGCGCGCGGTCGGCGACATCGGGTCGCATTGGCTGGATCTCACGACGTTCATCACGGGCCAGCGGATCGTCGCCGTGATGGCGGAGCTGACGACGTTCATCGAGGCGCGCCGCGAGCCGACAGGCCCGGTCGAGACGTTCTCGACCGATGTCGCGGTGAAGACCGTCTCCCGGACGATCGGCACGGAGGATACCGCCACGATCCTGCTCCGCTTCGGGAACGGGGCGCGGGGCGCCGTCAGCATCAGCCAGATCAGCGCCGGCCGGAAGAACTCACTCCAGTACGAGATCGATGGGTCTGAGGCGTCGGTCGCCTGGGATTCCGAGCAACCGGACCAGATCTGGATCGGCCACCGCGAGCGACCCAACGAGATCCTCATCAAGAACCCGGCGCTCATGGGTCCGGCCGGGCGCGCCGCGGCGGCCCTTCCGGGTGGACACGTCGAGGGGTTCGGGGACACGTTCGCGGCCCACTTCCGAGCCGTCTACAGCGACATCGCCGCGGGCGGACCCTCGGCGAGGCCTGGGTACCCGACCTTCGCCGACGGCCACGACGAGATGCTCGTGAACGATGCGATCGCCGAGAGCGCTCGTCTCGGGCGCTGGGTCGATGTCGTTCGAGAGGGCGTTGCCATATCCGGAAGCGACGTGGAGGCGCGATCCCGATGAGGCTCGGCCTGCTCACGGCTCCGTTCCCCGATACTCCGCTCTCCGAGGTCGTCGACTGGACGGCGTCCAACGGATTCGAGAGCATCGAGATCGCCTGCTGGCCGCGCTCGATCGGTCCCGCGCGTCGCTATGCCGGCACGTCGCATATCGATGTCGCGAACCTGTCGGCGAGCCAGGCCACGGAGATCGTCGACGAGATCGCGTCGGTGGGCCTGACGATCTCCGGTCTTGGCTACTACCCGAACCCGCTCCACCCAGATCCGGAGCATCGGGCCCAGGTCATCGGCCATCTCAAGCGCGTCATCACCGCGGCAGAGGCGATGGAGGTCCCGCTGGTCAACACGTTCATGGGCGGCGACGGCTCGAAGCACCAGGACGCGAACTGGGAGGAGGCACTGCGGGTCTGGCCCGACATCGTCCGCTTCGCCCAGGACCACGGCCGCAAGATCACGATCGAGAACTGCCCGATGTTGTTCAGCTATGACGAGTGGCCGGGCGGGCACAACCTCGCCACGACGCCGCGCATCTGGCGCCGGATCCTTGAGCAGTGGGGCGGCGCGATCGGGCTGAACTTCGACCCGTCCCACCTCATCCTCCAGATGATCGATATCGGGCGCTTCATCCGCGAGTTCGGGCCGCACATCCTCCATGTCCAGGCCAAGGACTTGATGATCGACCGCGAGGGCCTCTACGAGCGAGGCGTCTTCTCGAACGGGATCGGCTGGCAGGTGCCGCGGTTGCCCGGTCTCGGCGACGTCGACTGGGGCGTGCTGTTCGCCGCGCTCTATCGCGCGGACTACGACGGCGACGTGATCATCGAGCACGAGGATCGCGACTTCGAGGGCACCGACGAGCGCGTCAAGCGAGGCTTCATGCTGGCTCGAGACGTCCTCCGGCCGTACATCGTCTGAGGGATCATGCCGCTGTCCATCGATGAGCGTGGCGGTTCGGTGGTGAGCGGCCGGCTGATCCTCGACGACCGCGTCGAGGACGGCCGGATCACCATCGAGGACGGCCTGATCGTCGCTGTCGAGTCCTCGGGGGGTGCGGTTTCGTCCGCCCCGGGTCCGTTCGTCGCACCTGGCTTCGTCGATGTGCATGTCCACGGTGGCGGCGGCCATGACGCGATGGGCGACGTCGCGGCCCTCTGGCGGGCGGGCTACGACGGCGATGTGATCATCGAGCACGAAGACCGCGACTTCGAGAAGACCGACGAGCGCATCAAACGCGGATTCCTCATCGCCCGCGACGTATTGCGTCCCTACATCAAGTG
>Ga0184612_10001187_pt1 | contig 12554 bp, 10 predicted proteins | sample PLM3_60_coex_FD_133163 | JGI IMG/M metagenome (GOLD analysis project Ga0184612, IMG submission 133163) | Groundwater sediment microbial communities from an aquifer in East River, Colorado, USA - PLM3_60_coex | ecosystem: Environmental > Terrestrial > Soil > Riparian zone | place: USA: East...
ACCGCCGATGCCCTGTACCGCCCGTGCAGCAATCAGCGCGCCCGCGGTCGGCGCGAGCGCGCAGGCGACAGACGCGACGGTGAACAGCGACAGGCCGAAGACGAAGACCCGCCGGCGGCCGAGGCGGTCGCCGACCGCGGCCGCCGTCAGGATGCCGGCCGCGCCGAGCGTGTACGCGTTGACCGTCCACGCCATCGTCCCGATGCCGGCGCCGATGTCCAGTCGCATGGCGGGCAGTGCGGTGATGACGACCAGCGAGTCAAGGGTGACCATGAAGAACGCGACCGAGGTGAGGATCAGCGTCCACGCGCGCGCGGGTGACATTGTGCGCCTCCGTACCGGGCCGGCCGCTCCGGCCCATCACCTCCCCTACGCCGGAGGCGGCCGGAAATCGACACTGCCCCAACGGCGGCCGAGCTCCTCCCGCAACAGCGGGTTGCCCATGGTGTCGATCGCGCGCTGCCGTGCCACGGCCGCGGCCGCCGCGTCGCCCGAGCGCGCGAGCAGCTCGGCGTGCGCTGTGTGCAGGGGCCCATAGGCATCGAGTACGCCGGAGGCGAGCACCGGCGCCAGCACGGCCAGCCCGGCCTGTGGTCCGTCGGCCACGCCCACGGCGACCGCGCGATTCACCTCGATGACCGGCGAGGGCGCACGGCGGCTGAGCTCGCCGTAGAGCGCGGCGATTTGCGGCCAGTCGGTCTCCTCGAACTTCGCAGCCTGGGCGTGCAGCGCGGCGATCGCGGCCTGGATCTGGTACGGACCGGGCGTACGCCGCTCGACGGCCGCGTCCAAAAGCCGTACGCCCTCGTCGATCATGTCCCCATGCCACGCCGTCCGGTCCTGCTCGGCCAACGGGACCGGCCGCCCGTCGGCGTCCTCGCGGGCGTCCGAACGGGCGCTGTGCAACAGCATCAACGCGAGCAGGCCGGCCGTTTCCGCGTCCTCGGGCAGCAGCCGGTGCACCAGCCGGCCCAGCCAGATCGCCTCCTCGCAGAGGTCGGTCCGCACGACGGCAGCCGTCCGGCTCGCGGCGTACCCCTCGTTGAACACCAGGTAGATCACGCGCAGGACGTCGGCCAACCGCTCGGGCAGCGCTTCGCTCGGCGGCACCGCGAAACTGATGCCCGAGTCGCGGATCTTGCGCTTCGCCCGCACGAGGCGCTGCGCGACCGTCGCCTCCGGGACGAGGAGCGCGCTCGCGATCTCCGTCGTGGTGAGGCCGACGACCGAGCGCAGCGTCAGCGCGATGCGCACCTCCAGCGCGAGAGCCGGGTGGGCGCAGGCGAAGATGAGCGGCAGGCGATCGTCCTGCATGACGCTGCCTCCGATCGCGTCTCCCCTTGCCGGGATCTCGTCCGGCTGCATCGCGGTGCGTGGATGTCGGCGCTCGCTGCGCAGGTGGTCCAGGGCCTTCCGCCACGCGGTGACTGTGAGCCAGCCGCCGGGGTTCGGTGGGATGCCGTCGCGCGGCCAGCGCAGGGCGGCTGCCGCGAACGCCTCTGCGGCGGCGTCCTCGGCCACCTGCAGGTCGCCAAGCCGGCGAGCCACCGCGGCGACGACCGCGCCCCACTCCTCGCGGAAGACGCGGTCGAGGTCGGTACGGTCACTCATTCAGGACGGCCTGCCACGCTGCGCCCGTGTGCGCCCCGCGCACCTCCACGGTGCCGAAGCCGATCAGCGGGGCCTTCGCCGCCCAGTCGAGCGCCGCGTCCAGGTCGGGAACCTCGATGAGAAAGAACCCGAGCAGGTGTTCCTTGGTCTCGGCAAACGGTCCGTCGGTCAGCAGCCGGTCACCGCGTACGCGTACCGACGTCGCCGTGTCGGCCTCGTGGAGATGCTCGCCGCCTACGAGCGCGCCATTCTTCTTGAGCGCACGCGTGTACTCGACCCAGTCCGGGTACGCGCCCTCCGCGATGGTGCCACCGCGGTCGGCGGGGTCCAGGTAGAACAACAGGGCATACCTCATCGCGTCCTCCATGGTCGACGAGCCTCTACGCCACCAACGCCGGGGGGTCGCCGATCTCGACAGCCTCCGCCAGGATATTTCCACCGTCCCCGCCCCCCAGTCCGCGGGCCGTCGGACTGGCGGGCAGACCGAGCGCAGCTTCGTCCCGATCGACCACCGCGGGTGGGGCTCCTCGTAGGTTTCCGGGGTTGGTTGATCTTCCTCTTCTTGACCTCCCCAGCTACGGTTGCCGGTGCAGATGTATGCCTGCCGGGGGAGGGGCGAAGAGATTCCACATGGCTCTGCTGACGACGGCAAGATTGCGGCCCAGGCTGGCGGTGGATGCCGGTGCGGTCCGCGACAAGCTCGCGGCGCGGGCAAACAGCACGCCTGGCCGACTGACCGTGCTTGTGGTGGTGCTCGGCCTGTTGGCTGTCCTGGCGGGGATTTCCGCCGTGGTCGGCGCCGCCCAGCGCTCCCATCTCGTTGACTCCGTCGCCACGCATAGCGGGCCGCTGGCCGTGCAGGCGCAGCAGCTGTACCGGTCGCTGTCGGATGCCGACGCCACTGCGGCCGCCGCGTTCCTCTCGAGCGGTGCCGAGCCTCCCGAGCTGCGCCAGCGCTACCAGTCCGACATCGCGGCGGCCGGTGCCGCCCTCGCGGCCGCCGGCGCGACCGGCGATCGGGACAAGGGCCCGCTGGCCGAGATCGCCAACTCGCTGCCCGTCTATACCGGTCTCGTGGAGTCGGCGAGGTCGTACAACCGGCTCAACCTTCCCGTCGGCGCCGCCTACCTGCGCGAGGCCTCCGGCGTGATGAGGGAGAGGCTGCTGCCAGCCGCCCGGCAGCTCTACCAGGTGGAAACGGACAATCTCGCCGACGACCGCAGCAGCGCGGCGCAATTTCCCTGGCTCACCGTCCCGCTCATCCTGCTCACGCTGCCCGGCCTCGTCGTCGCTCAGCTCTATCTGACGCGCCGCACCCGTCGGCTGCTGAACCTCGGCCTGGCCACCGCCACCGCCGCGGGCCTGGTGCTCCTGCTGTGGGTCGGACTGTCGTGGCTAGCTGTCGCCAGCCACCTCGGCGCCAGCGACCGGAACGGGTCGGCCCAGGTGCAACTCGTCGCGCAGGCCCGTATAGCGGCCCTGCAGGCGCGGGCGGACGAGGCGCTCACCCTGGTCGCGCGCGGCAGCGGCGGCGCCTTCGCCGACGACTTCGTCGCCCAAATGGCCGCGCTCGCGGGCTCGGACGGCAACGGCGGATTCCTCGCCGACGCCCGGGGTCGGGCGACCGACCCGGCCGTGCGGGACGCGCTCGCCGACGCGACCGCTGCCGTCGCGAGCTGGCGTCAGGTGCACGACCGCCTGAAGGGCCTGGACGACGGGGGCCAGTATCCCGAGGCGGTGAAGCTGGCCGTCGGCACCGACGACGGCAGCACCGCGACCGTGTTCAACCGCGTCGATGAGCGGCTGGCGGCCGCCATCGCCACGGCCAACAAGACCTTCGGCGAGCGGGCCGACCGCGCGGGGGGTGCCCTCACCGGCGCAGGCTTCGGCTGGACCGTGCTCACCCTGGTCCTGGTTGCGGGTGTCATTGTTGGCCTGCAACAGCGAATCGCGGAGTACCGATGACAGCCCGTCGCGCGGCGTGCGCCATCCTTCTCCTCCTGACCACCGTGCTGACAGGGTGCGGTTCGTCACCCGAGCCGACCGGAAACCCGTCCTCGTTCGCGCCGCCACGGCCGATCGGCATGCAGGACCCGGCCGTGATCCCCAGCGGCGGTCCGGCCCAGTCGACCAACTGCAACCCGCTGGCCAGCCTGCGGCCGGCCGGAGACCTGCCGCAACCTGGGGCCATGCCCGCCGGCAGCACCATGGCGGCCATACTCGGGCGCGGGCGCCTCATCGTCGGGGTAAACCAGAACACCTTCCTATTCGGATACCGCGACGCGACCTCCGGTGAGATCGTCGGTTTCGACGTCGACATCGCCAAGGAGATCGCCAGCGCGATCTTCGGCGACTGGCGGGGCCGGATCCAGCTGGTGTCGACCACCTCGGCGCAGCGGATCCCGTACGTGCAGCAGGGCAAGGTAGACCTCGTCGCGAACACCATGACGATCAACTGTGCTCGTTGGCAGCAGGTCAACTTCTCGACCCAGTACTACGAGGCCGGTCAGAAGGTGCTGGTCCCGCGTACGTCGTCGGCCAGGGGAATCGACGACCTCGGGGGCAAGCGGGTCTGCGCCGCATCCGGCAGCACCTCGATCCAGAACATCGCGAATGCCAAATCGAAGCCGGTTCCCGTCGCGGTGTCCGACTGGACCGACTGCCTGGTGCTGCTGCAGCAGGGCCAGGTCGACGCCGTCTCCACCGATGACACGATCCTCGCCGGGCTCGCCGCCCAGGACCCCACCACACATGTGGTCGGCCAGGCGTTCACGAGCGAGCCGTACGGGCTCGCCATGTCCCAGTCGGCGCCCGACCTGGTCCGCTTCGTCAACGGCGTACTGGAACGTGTTCGCGCCGACGGCACGTGGGCGACCATCTACCGGCGCTGGCTGGGTAACACGGCGGTGCCGGCGCCCCCGCCCGCACGGTACAGGGATTGATCGCGTGATCAGCCGTGATGACGCCGACAAGGTCCTCACGAACCTGGGCGCGGCGCACGATCGGATCGCCGCGGCGATGTACGCGCTCGACACCCATCCGGGGCTGAATCTGCTCCGCCGCGGCAACGTGTCGGGTCGGACCGACACCGTGTCGCGCGCCCTGCGCCCTGAGATTGATCGGCTCTGGGCCCGCTTCGGCGCGCTCAATGATGTTCTGGAGGAGGCCCGCGCCATGCGCGCCCGGCCCCGGCACGGCGACGCCGACTGGGCCGAGATGGCCCGCCTACTGCGCGAGCCCGTGGTGCCGCTCGACGCGGACGGGATGCCGGCAGAGGCCACCGCGGTGCCGGCCAGCCGGATGTCGGTGGACGAGCTCACGCAACAGTTGGAGCGGGGGTGTTCGCAGGTGCTCACCCAACTGTCCGAAATGGATGCCGCCTGGACGGCTGTGGCGAGCGCGTTCGTCCCCCTCTCCGGATCCGTCGACGCGGTGGTGACCCTGGCCGGACAGGTCGGCGAGCCCCGGACCGGGGAGCGGTTGCGGACGGCGCTGGCCGAGGCCGAACGGGCCGGCCTGGAGGACCCGTTGGCCACGGCGCCCGCCGGTCGGCTAACCGATGCGGCGCAGCGGCGTCTCGCCGATCTCGACCGAGCGGCCGCTCAGGCGCGGCGAGAACTCGATGAGCTGGTCCGGCTGCGCGACGGCTACCCCCAACGCCGGGCGGCGCTCGTGACCCTCGTGGACGAGATCGCAACTGCCGAACAGGCCGTGGCACAGACGCACGCGCGGGTCGCCGAGAAGATCGCCGACCCGGGGCTCGGCTCCGTTCCGGGTGCCGCGACCGCACTGCGCGGTCGTCTCGGCGCGCTCGATGGCAAAGCCGACCGCGCGGAGTGGCGCAGTCTGCTCAGCCTCATGTCCACTGTGGAGGCGTCCGCCGGGACTGCGCGGGAACGGGCCCATGAGATGATCAGTGTCGCCGAGGGCTTGCTGGCCCGCCGCACGGAGCTGCGCGGCCGGCTAGAGGCCTATCGGGCGAAGGCGGCCTCTCGGGGTCTCGCCGAGCACGACGACCTGAGCACCGTCTACACGCGGGCTCACGACCTACTGTTCACGGCGCCGTGCGACCTGCGCGCCAGCACACGCGCCGTGCACGCGTACCAGCATGCGTTGGCCAGCGTTCTGGCCGGCCGCGAAAGCAAACCGTTGATCGCCTCCGGCGAAGGAAGTGCCGCCGATGACTAGCACCTGCGACCGCCCCGGCTGCACCGGCACCATCGCCCCCGACGGGTACTGCGACGAGTGTGGGCTCAAGGCGTCCGCGACCCAGCCCGCCTCCGTGGCCCAGCCGCCCGCCTCCGTGGCCCAGCCGCCCGTCTCCGTCGCCACCAGCGCCTACGGCGGGCTTACCGGCGCGGGGCTGGGCCGCACGACCGGGTCGGGCCGCGTCGCCGGTACCCGCACCGGTACTGGCGGTCGTGGCCGGTTGGGCGCGAGCCTGGTCGTCGTTCCGCCTGTGCCGCTGCGGGACCCGACGACAGCGGTCATGGTGGACCCGCAGGTGCCCGAGTCCCAGCGGTACTGCGGCAAATGTGGCGAGCCGGTCGGTCGCGGCCGCGCCGGCAAGCCCGGCCGGGTCGACGGCTTCTGCCCGAAGGACCGTACGCCGTTCTCCTTCCGGCCACGGCTGTCGCCCGGAGAGCTCGTCGATGACCGCTACGAGATCCTCGGCGCCCTGGCGCACGGCGGCCTCGGCTGGATCTACCTGGCCCGCGACCGCAACATCAGCGAATCCGGCGCCGACCGCTGGGTCGTCCTCAAGGGACTGATAAGCACCGGTGATGCCGATGCGATGGCCTCGGCCATGGCCGAGCGGCGCTTCCTCGTCGAGGTCGACCACCCCAACATTGTCAAGATTCACGACATCGCTCAGCACACCGACGCGAAGACTGGTGAGGTGGTGGCCTATATCGTCATGGAGTACGTTGGCGGCCGCTCCCTGAAAGATCTCGCCCTGTCGAGCAAGGGCCCGGACGGCAGGCGCGCGCCGCTGCCTTTGGACCACGTGCTGGCCTACGGGATCGAAGTACTGCCGGCGCTCGGCTATCTGCACGACCGCGGGCTACTGTTCTGCGACTTCAAGCCGGACAACGTCATCCACGCCGAGGAGCAGTTGAAGCTGATTGACCTCGGGGCCGTCCGCCGGGCCGACGACCACGACTCGGCGCTGTGGGGCACGCCCGGCTACCAGGCCCCCGAGCTGGCGAAGCAGGGCGCGTCGATCGCCTCCGACATCTACACCGTTGGCCGGACTCTGGCCGTGCTCAGCTTTGACTTCGGCGGCTTCTCCACCAGGTACGCCACCCGCCTGCCCGACCAGGGGGACGTGGAGCTGCTCGCCCGGGAGGAGTCCTACCACCGGTTGCTGCTGCGGGCGACGCACATCGAGCCCGAGCGCCGGTTCGGCTCCGCCGGTGAGCTGGCCGAGCAGGCGGTCGGGGTGCTCCGGGAGGTGCTCTCGCTGGCCGATGGCGTGCCACGTCCGGCGCCCTCGATGCACTTCACGCCCGAGCGGGCCACGTTCGGGGCCGACGCCCGGGCGGATCTGGACGGACCGATGGTGGCAGCCGGGCTCCCGCTGCCCCTAATGGACCCGACCGATCCGGCCGCCGCCCTGCTCGCCACGCTCGCCGGAACCGACCGGGCGGCCACGGTGGCGTCGCTCGAGACCATGCCCGACCCCACGATCGAGGTGAGGCTACGACTCGCTCGCGCGCTCATCGAGAGCGGGGACACCGACGCCGCGACCCTCGCACTCCAGGACATCCCGGCCGACGATGCCGATTGGCGCATCGACTGGTACGCGGGCCTCATCGCGCTGGTCGCCGGACGGCCGGGCGAGGCGGTGAGCGCCTTCGACGCGGTATACGGCACACTGCCCGGCGAACCCGCCGCCCGCCTCGCCCTGGCCGCTGCGCTGGAGCTGAACGGGGACACCGATGACGCCACACGGCGATACCTGCGGGTTTGGCGGGTCGACCATGCTTACGTCAGTGCCGGGTTCGGTCTGGCGCGCACACTTCTGGCGGCCGGCGACCGGGCTGGCGCGATCGCCGTCCTCGACGAGGTACCCGACATCTCCAGCCAGTATGTGGCGGCCCAGATCGCCGCGGTTCACGCGACTCTCGACAGTGGACCAGGCGCGCCGACCGAGGAGGATCTGGTCGCCGCGTCCGACCGTCTCGAACGGCTGCGGCTGGACAAGGCGAGGCGGGCTGGGCTCGTCGTCGACATGCTAAGCCGTGCCCTGCAATGGCTGGCCTCGGGTTCTGTGCCGCCCGGCGCGGCGCCCGTACCCGTGAATGTGCCTTGGGCTCAGGTGGTGCGGGAGCAGCTGGCGCAGGATCGGACTGCCGGAGTCACGACATCTGCGCGGACGTTCCTCGGCGCGGTCCTGCGAGAGCGTGATGTCCGCCTCGGGCTGGAGCGCGCCTACCGCGTGTTGGCCAGTCTCGAAACGGACGCACAGGCCCGGTACGCGTTGGTGGATGCGGCCAACGCGGTGCGCCCGCAGACGGTGGTGTGATGCCTGCCGACCAGTGTCCGGCCTGTGCGGCTCAGGTGAATCCAGCCGATCTGTTCTGCGAGGCCTGCGGGCATCGGCTGGCCGATCCCGTCGCCGACCCGTCCGGGCCGCCAGCGACGACCGGCCGGTGGGTCTCGTCGGCCGGTGCGCCGCTGACGTGCGCTGGATGCGGTGGCGCCACGTTCGGTCCGGAAGGGTACTGCGACGGGTGCGGGCGGCGACGCGCCAGTGCGAAGGACCGCTCCGAACTGGAGCTGGGCAATCTGGCGGCGGTCACCGACAAGGGGCACCGGCATCACCGCAATGAAGACGCCGTCGGGCTGGGACTGCTCCGCTCGGTGGCAGCCGCCGTTGTATGCGATGGTGTTTCTTCATCGACCCGACCCGACGACGCCTCCAACGGCGCGGTCGCGGCGGCGCTGGCCGCGCTCATGCCGGCACTGGACGGCCGAACGCCGGCGGACGAGGCGATCGGCGCGGCGGCTCGGGCCGCCCAGGCCGCCGCGATTCTGGCCGCCGGACCCGAGCCGGGCACGAACCCGCCCGCGTCCACCTTCGTCTGCGCGGTGGTCGAGCCGCAGGCCGTCACCGTCGGCTGGGTCGGTGACAGTCGCGCGTACTGGCTGCCCCACGCCGGGGCGGAGCCGGCCTGCCTGACCGTGGACGACTCTGTGGCTGGCCAGTTCGCCGCACGGGGCTTGCCGGTGCCCCCGGACATCTCGCAGGACCGGGCCGCCGCGCTGGTACGTTGGCTGGGCGCCGACGCGACCGACACGACACCGCACATGCGCCGGTTCGCGCCGGCGGGTCCCGGCCGAGTGCTCGTGTGCAGCGACGGGCTGTTCCGCTATCGCTCCGGCGCCGCCGAGCTGGCCGCCTCCACACCCAGCGACACTCCACTCGCGACGGCACGGGCGCTGACCCAGCTGGCACTCGACGCGGGCGGCCAGGACAACATCGCGGTCGCTGTACTGACCTACCCACCGGACACCAGGGAGCCACCGAGGAGTCAAAATGAGTGAGCGTAGCGCCGCGGCCATGAGTGAGCAGGCCGCGTTCCAGGCGGAGGTGTTCCAGAACGAATATCTGCCGGCCGACTCCACGGTGGTCGACGCGGTTGTGACGGTGACCTCGTCGGGGGCAGGCGCCGCAGCCACGACGGCCCCGGCTACCGCCCAGGTAATCATGATCGACTGCTCGGGATCGATGGCGGACCCGGCCACGAAGCTGCCCGAGGCGAAGCGGGCCACGGCCGCCGCCGTTGACGCACTCCGCGACGGCGTGGCGTTCGCCGTGGTGGCCGGCCGAGGACATGCCGTCATGGTCTACCCGGCGACCACGGCGCTCGTGGCGGCCTCCGCCAGCACGAAGGCGAACGCCAAGAATGCGGTGGCACGCCTTACGGCCTCCGGAGGCACCGCGATGGGTCAATGGCTGCTGCTCGCGAACTCCCTGTTCTCCGGCAGCACGGCCTCCGTCAAGCACGGCATCCTGCTCACCGATGGCCGTAACCAGCACGAGACACCCGAGCAGCTCGCCGCCGTGCTGCGGGAGTGCGACGGACGGTTCGTCTGCGACAGCCGCGGCGTCGGGGAGGACTGGAGCGGCACGGAACTGCGCACCATCGCATCGGCCCTGCTGGGCACCGCGGACGGTCTCGCCGACCCGGCCGAGCTGGCCGACGACTTCCGGACCATGACCGAGGCCGCGATGGGCAAGTCGTACGCCGAGATCTCGCTGCGGCTATGGACCCCGGCCGGGTCTAACATCCGCTTTGTCAAACAGGCCTTCCCGCACGTGGAGGCCCTGACCGGCCGCCGCCGCGAGATCAGTGCCCGCATCGGGGACTATCCGCTGGGGCCGTGGGGTGCGGAGAGCCGCGACTACCACGTGTCCGTGCAGGTGCCGGCCGGTGCGGTCGGCGACGAGATCCTCGCGGCCCGGGTCAGCCTCGTCAGCGGAGACCAGGTACTCAGCCAGGGATTGGTGCGGGCCATCTGGACCGATGACACCGCACTGTCCACGAGAATCAATCCTCGAGTGGCCCACTACACCGGCCAGGCGGAGCTTGCCGACGTCATCCAGGAGGGGCTGGCCGCGCGCGAAGCCGGAGACGTCGAGACCGCGACATCGAAGCTCGGCCGCGCTGTGCAGCTGGCCGAGGAGACCGGCCACACCGACACCGCCAAACTGCTCGCGCGCGTGGTCGACGTCGTCGACGCCCGGACAGGTACGGTCCGGCTGAAGCAGAAGGTGGCTGGCGTCGACGCCGAGCTGGCGAACGTGCGATCCGTCAAGACGATCCGCGTGAAAAGCACCTGAGGAGGTCACGGCCATGCCCACCTGCCCCAAGGGGCACGAATCGGTGGCCATCGACTACTGCGACGAGTGCGGAACGCCGATCGGCGCGCCGTCGCCGCCACCACCTGCTACTCCGGCCGGCACCCCGCCCGCCCCGCCATCGTCATCTCCGGCGTCGTCCGCCCCGGCGCCGCCGGGGGCATCCGGCGAGCCCTGTCCGGAGTGCCAGACACCCCGCGACGGGCGGTTCTGTGAGACGTGCGGCCACGACTTCCTGGCCGAGGCCACACCGACGCCGGCCCAGGCTGCGCCGGCGGGCACCGCGGCTGGGCCGGGCGGCATCGCCTCCTCGCCGGCCTCACCGGCACCGTCGTCCTCACCACCGGCTGGCGCCGAGCGCGCGGCCGGCACCGAGTGGCGCGTTGTCGTCACCGCCGACCGCGACTACCACGCGCGCATGATGGCCGTCGCGGACGCCGACGCCGAGCCGGTCGACATCCCGGTGTACTACCCCGAGCGCCGCTACACGCTGACCGGTGCGGAGGTGCTCATCGGCCGGCACAGCCGGTCGCGGGGCATCGAGCCGGGAGTGGACCTCGCCGGGCCACCCGAGGATGCCGCCGTCTCACACATGCACGCCCTGCTGGTGCGCACCCCCGAGGGCACCTGGAACCTGGTCGACCTCGACTCTGCCAACGGCACGTACGTCAACGAGTCCACCACGCCCATCGCCCCCAACCAGCCCGTGCCCCTCGCCGACGGCGACCGGATCCATGTCGGCGCATGGACGACGCTGACACTGACCACGCTGACAATCCAGACCGGCACCGAGCCCGCCCGCCAGTCGGCCTAGCCGACGCACGCCGATGCAGCACCACATCGACGGCGCGCTCTACGCGACGATCTACCACCGTGCGGTGGCCGGGCCGGAGGAGCTGAGGGCGCTGCCGGTGGTCCTCCTCGACGCGTCGTCGACCGACCCCCTGCAGCCTGACGCGCGGCGTACCCCGGCCGGCGCCCTCTTCATCGACGTTCGCACCTCGAGCGTAAGGAATCATCCGTGCTTCGACTGCCCGACGCCTGGTCATGGGACTTCTGGATTGTCCGCAGTGGACAGCACTACCACGTCTTCTTGCTGCGGGCGTCCCGGGCACTCGGCCACCCCGATCGGCGCCACTTCCGGGCCAGCGTCGGACACGCCGTGTCCACTGAGGGTGTGGGCGGTCACCGCCGTTGGGAAGACCGGCCCGTTTGAGCCGTCGCGCGCTGTGCGGCTGACAGACGATCAGCTGTACGCGGGACGTCTCGTGCGCGACCCCAACGACCAGTGGGTTCTGCTCGCCTTCCCCAACAACGACGGGAACGGAAACTTCGCCGGCGGCCTGAGCGACCCGATGCCGGTAGACCTCCGTGACGGCGTGCTCCGGTACGCGACACCCCGACGATCCGATCGACCCCGAGCAGCGGCATTGCCTGATCAGCAGCCACGCCGCACGGTCGCCTCGCCATGAGGCAATCCCCAGCAGGGTTCGAACCTGCGACATCACGGGCCCGGATGACCGATGCCCGCAGCGGGCGGATGGCCGTCGTCGGGCGCGACACCTGCCGGAGGGGCTGTCGGGCCGGTTGGGCCTCGGGCCCGAAAGATTCCGGTGGTGAGTTAGTCGGCGATCTTGACGATGATCTTGCCGCGGGCCCTGCCGGACGCCCCATCGCGAGCGAACCCACCCGACAGACGGACTCTTGCCCAGGGAGTCGTCTCGCACAGCAGCGCGGCAGTGGTCTACGGGGTCGGTCTGCTCGACCCGTTCCGGCATGAGTTCAGTGTTCCGCCATCGCGCCGGGTACGCAGCCGTCGGAGCGATGTGGTGATCCACAGTGCGCACCTACGGTCTGATGAGGTCGAGTGGGTCGATGATCTGCTCGTGACGGTGGCCACCAGGATGGTTGCCGACCTATGCGCGGCGACGCTCGACGGCGAGCATCTCGCGGGTGTTATCGCTGACCTACTGGGCAAACGCTTGACCACGCAGGACGAGCTGGCCGTCGCACTGGCCCCGTTTGCCACGCGGTATGGCGCCCAGACAAGGGACGGTCGCGAGTTCCTCGACTA
>Ga0184612_10001188_pt1 | contig 12551 bp, 13 predicted proteins | sample PLM3_60_coex_FD_133163 | JGI IMG/M metagenome (GOLD analysis project Ga0184612, IMG submission 133163) | Groundwater sediment microbial communities from an aquifer in East River, Colorado, USA - PLM3_60_coex | ecosystem: Environmental > Terrestrial > Soil > Riparian zone | place: USA: East...
CGAGGATCACGTCGCCGATCCCGCTCACGTCCACCAACTGATCAACCGAGGTGAACGGGCCGTTGGCCGTGCGATGGTCCACGATGCGTTGCGCGATGACCTCCCCGATGCCGGGGAGTGCCTCCAGGTCGGCGGCGCTCGCCGTGTTCACGTTCACGAGACCGCCGGTGGTGCTTCCCGTGCTCCCGACCACCGGCGCGCCGGGCGCGCCCTCTTTCGGCACGAGGATCTGCGTGCCGTCGACCAGCAGCGCCGCGAGGTTCAGCGCCTGCAGGAGCGCACCCGGACGAGCGCCACCCGCGGCCTCGATCGCGTCGATGACCCGCGACCCCTCCGCGAACGCGTAGACGCCCGGGTGACGAACCCAACCGGCCACGTCGACCAGGAGCGAGACCTGGTCGGAGGGACTCGCCGCCGGGTCGGTTGCTCCCGCCGGTCCGCTCGGCTCTGCTCGAACCTCGACCGGACGGGGCAGGGACCGTACGTACCAGAACCCTGCGCCTCCCAACGTGACGACGAGCACGGCAACGAGGCCGAGGAGCTCGGCGCGTGACAGCGCCGACAGACGTTCGCGGATCGACTCCCCGGACACGCGTTCCTCCGAGAGGGAGCCGGATGTGGAAGACGAGCTGGACGCTACCCGGGAGCGCCGGCCGGCGCCGTGACCTGGCTCACATCGAGCGGGATCTGTCGTGCGCCATCGGTCGCGATGGGCCCGTTCGGCGACCCGCCGTCGCCGGAGCGCCGGACGGCGACCTTGTGATGGCCCGGACGCCGCCGCGGAAGCCAGAACGAGAACTCCGCCCCGCCACCGGGAGCCTCACCCACAGACAGCTCTCCGTCGTGCGCATCGACGAGACCGCGGGCGATGTACAGGCCGAGACCCGTGCCGGGCCGACCCGCGTTGTCCAAGCGACGGAAACGGTCGAAGACCGAATCCCGTTCGTCCGGCGGGATCCCGGGGCCATGATCTCGAACCGCGAACCGAACCCGCTTGCCCACCTGCGACACCACCACCGTGATCGGTTCCGCGGAGGGCGCGTACTTGTTGGCGTTGTCCAGCAGGTTCGTGAGCACGCGGACCACGGCGTCCTCGTCGCAGACGACGGGCTCGACCGCACCGATCTCGATCAGGACCTGTTCCTGCACGCCGGCCGCGCTCGCCGCGTCGGAAACCAGATCGCGCGCGTCGGACTCGACCATCGACAGGCGCAACACGCCGTCCTCGATGCGCGACATCGTGAGCAGATCCTCCACGAGCCGCGACAAACGTTCGGCCTGCCCCTCGGCGCCGTCGATCAACTCGGTGCGGACCTGGTCATCGAGCGCGGCACCATGGTCGCGAAGCGTGCCGAGCACACCGAGGATCGCCGCGAGCGGGGTCCGAAGCTCGTGCGCAGCCACGGCCATGAGCTCGGTCCGCGCGAGGTCCACGCGACGGAGCCGGGCGACCTCCTCGCGCTCTAGGCCCAGCTCCAGCGTTCGAGATTCGGCGATCTCGTCGGACGCGCGACGCGCCCGGCGTTGCGCCGCCAGGTGATACGACAGCACCCCCACCGCGAACCCGGCCAGCACGATGATCATCGGGCGGTAGACCAGTGGCGGCCACTCGACACGCCTCGCACCGAGGAGGAAGGCCTCGTGCAAGATCGCGAGCCCGAACGCGACGCCGATCGTCTCGGCGAATCCGAACCGCAAGCCGACGGAGGCGACGGCGATCAGGTACAGGCTCCAGAACTCGCTCTCGGGTCCGCCGGTGGCCGTGATCCACAACGTGATGAGCCCCACATCGATCAACAGCGTCGCCAGCCGCAGCCGGAGTGAGGTCCCTTCCTCACTCGCGGAGATCAGGAGGCAGACGAACGCGTAGACGCACGCGAGCTCGAGGACGACGACCGCCGTTGGGCCGAGGGCGCGCCCGATGCCGAGCGAGCTCAGGTAGACCGCGATCACGATCGCGAGCACGGTGATGCGGATCAGCGCGATGGTTCGCTCGGTCCGCAGTGCGGACGCCGCGAAGCCGGGCTCGATGGTTCGGGCAGCCAGCCTGGAGCTCATGTCCCGTCCTTCGTCACGCGCACGCCGGCCACCTCGTGGCCTCGCCGTAGGTATCGGCCGTGCTCGATCCGATGTTGAGACGGCGCTGGGATCGGTCAGTCGCGCGTGACGATGTTGACCAGGCGGGGTGGCCGGACGACCACCTTGGCGATCTCGCGCCCGTCGATCGCTCGTTGCGCGTTCGGCGAGGCGAGCGCGAGCTCGCGGCAGGCGTCCTCTCCGAGGTCGGCCTCGACGTCGATCCGGTCGCGGACCTTCCCGTCGACCTGGACCACCATCGTCACCCGCTCCAGGCGCGCGAGCTCGGCGTCGAACCCCGGCCAGGACGAGGTGTGGACGCTGGAGCCGTTCCCGAGGACCTCCCGCCACAGCTCCTCCGCGGCGAACGGCGCCAGCGGCGCGAGCATCTGCGCGAGGGCCGACGCGGCCTGTTTCGCCCCCCCGCCGGCGTCGAGCGCCGAACGCATCTCGTTGGTGAGCACCTGGAGCTTGCTGATCGCGACGTTGAATCGGAAGCGTTCGAGGTCGTCGGTCACGGCCTTGATCGTCCGATGCGTGAGCCTGCGGAGCGCCTCGGTCTCGGTGGCGTCTCGGTCCATCGCGTCCCCGACCACGCCGAACACCCGCCCGAGCCAGCTCGTAACACCCGGTCGCTTGTCGGGATCGCCGGCGATGAGCTTCCAGTCGATGTCGTCCTCGAACGGGCCCGCGAACAGCATGGTGAGACGTATCGTGTCGGCGCCCCATCGGACGACCAGCGGCATCGGCTCGACGATGTTGCCCTTCGATTTGCTCATGGATGCCCCGCCGAAGATCACCTGCCCCTGGTTCATCAGGCGCAGGAACGGTTCGGTGAACGAGACGAGCCCGAGGTCGAAGAGCACCTTCGTGAAGAACCGCGAGTAGAGCAGGTGGAGGATGGCGTGCTCGACGCCGCCGACGTATTGGGAAACCGGCATCCATCGCGCCACGGTCGCCGGGTCGAACGCCTGCGTCGCGTCACGCGGCGAGCAGTAGCGGAAGTAGTACCAAGAGGAGTCCACGAACGTGTCCATCGTGTCGGTGTCTCGCCGAGCCGGCTCGCCACAGGTCGGACACGTCGTGTTCACGAACGCCTGGTGGCGCGCGAGCGGCGACTCGCCGCCCAGCCGGAAGTCCACATCGTCGGGCAGGATCACCGGCAGCTGATCGTCGGGGACGGCGACCTCGCCGTGCTCGGGACAATGCACGATCGGGATGGGTGCCCCCCAGTAGCGTTGCCGGCTGATCAGCCAGTCGCGCAGGCGGTAGGTGACGGCGGCCGAGCCCCTGCCCTGCTCCTCGAGCCACGCCGTCACCTGCTCGATCGACTCCGGCGAGCGGACACCGTCGAAGGGCCCCGAGTTCACCATCACACCGTCGTGGTCGTACGCCTCGGTCATGGTGTCCGCGTCGCGAACCTGGCCCTCGGGCTGCACCACCATGCGGATCGGAAGATTCTGGCGACGGGCGAACTCGAAGTCGCGCTGGTCGTGCGCGGGAACGCCCATGACCGCTCCGGTGCCGTACTCCATCAGCACGTACGGGGCGACGAAGACCGGCACCTTCTCGCCGTTGACGGGGTTCACGGCGTGGACGCCGAGGCGAACACCCTCGCGGCTCTCGGCCTGCTCACGGTTCGTGAGCGGCGTGGCCTGCAGCCGGTCGAGCATCTCGCCGGCCTCGTCCGCGGTCCCGCCTGCCTCAGCAAGCGTGCCCACGAGCGGGTGCTCGAGCGCGAACACGAAGAACGTGACGCCCCACAACGTGTCCGGCCGTGTGGTGAACACGTCCACCTTGTGGCCGGTCTCGGCGATCTCGAACTTGACCTGAGCCCCCTCGGACCGGCCGATCCAGTTCCGCTGCATCGTGATGACGCGCTCGGGCCAGTCGACGAGCGTGTCCACATCGTCGAGCAACCGCTGGGCGTAGTCCGTGATCTTGAAGAACCACTGCGTGAGATCCTTGCGCACGACCGGAGTTCCGCAACGCTCACAGGCGCCGTTGATCACCTGCTCGTTGGCCAGGACCGTCGCGTCCTTCGGGCACCAGTTGACCGGCGCGGTCTTGCGGTACGCGAGCCCACGCTCGAACAGCTTCAGGAACAGCCACTGCGTCCAGCGGTAGTACTCGGGGTCGCAGGTGTGCAGGCGCCGCGACCAGTCGAACGACATCCCCATCTGCTTGAACGACCGCGCCCACTGCTCGATGTTGGCGTACGTCCACTCCTTGGGATGGATGCTGCGTTTGATCGCGGCGTTCTCCGCGGGCAAGCCGAACGCGTCCCACCCGATCGGGTGCAGGACGTTGTGCCCCCGCATCCAGGAGAACCGAGCGACTGCGTCCCCACCGCTGAACGCCTCCGCATGCCCCATGTGCAGGTCGCCCGAGGGGTACGGGAACATGTCGAGCACGTAGAAGCGCGGGCGAGGGTCGTTGGGATCCTCCGAAGCCCGGTACAGGCCCTCGGTCTCCCATCGCTCGACCCACTTCGGCTCGATCGTCGTCGGGTCATACCTACCCATGGTCCGCAGATGGTAGCGAACGCCAAGGATCGGACCGGCGACCGTTCGCCGAGACGGTCAGAGTCCGAGGCGCTCTGCCGCGAGCTGCGTCCCTACGACCCGTGAACGGATCTTCTCGAACGCGACGTCGCGGGACGTCGAGGTGTCGTCCGCGAACGGCGAGAAGCCACAGTCGTCCGTGGTACCGAGCTGTGAGGTCGGGAGGTGCTCGGCAGCCTCCAGGACCCGGTCCCGGACCTCCTCGGGGGTCTCAACGCGCGGATCGATCGGGTCGATCACCCCGACGAACACACGCTGCTCCGGGCGGCGGTGCTCCGCGATGATCTCGAGCACGCGTGGACGATCGGATTCTCCCGCGAGCTCCACGTAGACGTTCCCAGCCTCAACGCGGAAGAGGTCGGGCAGCAGCTCGGCGTAGTCGACGTCCGCGCTGTGTGTCGAATCCTGGTCGCCTCCCGGACACGAGTGGATGCCGATCCGTCGGCGGTCGTCCGGCGAGAACCGCTCGAGGACCCGGTTGTTCAGCGTCACGAAGTCGCGCAGCAGACCCCCTGAAGGATCCAGCTTGATCGAGAGGCGCCCTTCCGTGAAATCGATCTGGACGTTCCGAGCACCCTTCTCGAGCGAACCTCGGATGTCGGCCTCACACTCGGAGACGAGGTCCTCGAGGAACGCCTCCCGCGAGTAGCCGTCGATGCCGTCCTGAGGATACAGCAGGCTCAGCGCCGAGGCTGCGATCACGGCCTGCTTCACGGGCAGATCGGTGTGCCGCTTGGCAGCCTCGATGTACGAATCGGCGTGCGTACGGAAGCGGAACGGACCAGCGGTGAGGCGCGGCAACTGCCGCATGTGGCCATCGGCGAATGGGATGACGGCGCCATCCGGGGCGAGGTTCTCGAGCCCGTCGACCGGATAGCTGACGAAGCTGGGCTTGGTCTGCTCGCCGTCCGAGATCACCGGCGAGCCCGTCTCCTCGAAGCGCTGGATCGTGTCCCGCAGCGCCGCGTCCTGGAGCGTCTGGAGCCGGTCGAGCGGAAGCTCCCCGGCGGCGAATGCCCCAAGGCCATCGATCAGCGCTTGCGGGCGGGGGATGCTTCCGATGGGTTCGGTCGGGATCGACATCGATCGGCCCTCCTGTGTGTCGATGGATCGCGGGTGAAACGGCGGCAAAGTATATGAGGGGCCGAGTGTGATGCCTCGTGATCCCGGTGTGCGCGCGCAGGGCTACCGTCGGAGCCTCGCGAGGCGAGCTGCTAGCCGTCGCGCCTCGAGCGATGCCCCGCGGAGCTCCGCCTCGGCCACGTGGAGGCGCTCGCGAGCTTCCGCACGCCGACGCTCGAGATCCTCCATGCGCGCACGCTCTCGCGCGACCGCGTCGGTCGCTCGGCGCTGCCGACCCTCGGCGTTCCGCAGCTCTCGCTCGAGCGTCGCCGTCTCGGTCGCGTGGCCCGTTCCGCGAGCCAAGGTCTTCGTGTCGCCCCGGCCGCCTTCAACCACCCTGAGGCTCGCCCCGGGCATCGCTGCGGGTGGCTTCAGCGGCTTGATCAGCCTCCCCGAGCGAAGCAGCTCCGCTGCCTCCGCGTCCACCGACGCGGCCTCGAGCGTCGAGGCGATCTGGTCCGCGTTCGTCGCGGAACCGCCCTCGCGCTCGAGGATCGCGCGCGCCTTCCCAGACAGCTCGGAGACCAGCGCGCGGCGGTGCTCAGTCGCGAGCCGGAGGGGCTCGGCGTCGCCTCCCGAGATGGCGCGGCGGTGCGCCTCGCGCAGTCGCCCGCCCAGCTCGAGCAGCTCGCGCACGCCGGCCTGATCCTGCCGGGCGAGGATGTTCAACGCCCAGGCGGAAACGACGGGCTTGCGGAGTGCCTTGGTCTTCGTGGCGCCCTCGGCTTCCCCGGCCGCACGGAGCTCCTTGACGAGCGCGTCGCGCTCGGCAGTGAACCGCTCGAGCGGCAACCCGTACAGCGCGTCGATCCGTTCTTCGAGGGTCATCGGCTCGGAAGTGGACCCACGGGGACTCGAACCCCCGACCTCATGGCTGCCAGCCAAACCGGGCTAGCCGGTGTGCTGACCAGGGAAAACGCAGGTCGGCGATGAGCGAAACCGCCGATGTTATCCGCTCTCTCCGACCCGACGCCAGGCGGGTTTGCCTCGGAGCAGGAGCTGCGTTCCCCGAGGCAACTCCCTCTCGAAGCCGACGCGCCCACCGATCAGAGTCACGGGTTGCACTCGGGTCCCGTCGGGCAACTCAGCTTGGATCTCATCGGGCGAGGCGTGCGACGGGTCCCAGGAAACTGTGTAGTCGTCGTCGCCTGTCGCTTCCAGCACGGGGTCCGCCGGCTCCTGCATTCGCCCGAGCATCCTACTCTCAGACGCACAAGGAGGAACCGATGACAGCACCGACCGGAGCAGGACCGTTACATCGTGGACGCGGAGCGAGAGCATCCCGAGATCGAGTGGATCTCAGCGGAGTTCGCCAGGAGGCGCGACGCCGAGGAGCACGCAAGCAACGTAGGAGGCAACCTCTGAGGGCCCGAGTCCCGGATCGAAGATCTCATTGCGATGTGGCGAGCTGGCGACCGCAGCCGCAGGCGCACTACGAGGCCGAGGCGACACTCGCTCAGCTTCGTCACGACCTCGGCGACGTCACCGGCATCGACACCGACCGGTATCTCGTCGAGCCCTACCGGGAGTCCGATCCCTCCTGTGCCATCGCCCTCCGAGTGAGCGAGCTCCTGCGGCACATGATCGAGACGATCGAGCAGATTATCCCGCCGGGCACCAAGAAGTTCCAGGGCGTGGGGATCGAAGGACCGTGGGAGCCGTCGGCTGATGTGCTCGAGATGATGGCCGAACGGGAAGCGGCGAGGAACGCGGAGACCCTCGAAAGGGTTGAGGCCGCGTTCGCCTAGCAACAGTTCGTGGGAGGGCCTCGTGAGTCGTCCGGGGCCTCCCTCATTCCCCCTTGACTTGTCGGCCATCTTCCATCGGTTAAGGCGGCGGATGGGTGCAGGGCTCAGCGCCGGAAGAGTGCTAGCGCGGCTCGGGCAGCCTTCTCCGAGGCGTAGATGTGCACATGAGGCCAACCGGCTGCCCGAAGTTCGGCGGCAGTCGACAACGAGGTCTCCACAAGCACGACGTGATCAAGACGCTCGATCACGGCTACGCCGGCGTGCGTGACGACCTCGTCTGAGGCATCACCAACGGCGAGCACGTATCGCTGCTCGTCTCGGGAGATCGCCATCGCTGTAGCCCAAGTATCGGACTGCGAACGGCACCAGACATCGGACCTTATCCGTCGCCCAATCAAGAGCCTGGCCTCGGGGCGGGGGAGGCCGTTCGCCTTGCCGATCCTTCCGCCTCGATCCAGTATATCCACGCCCATAGCTGAGGTCGCTCGACCTCTTGCGGTTGACGACGAACCCCAAACAGGGTCCCGAGGCCCCCCGTTGGGAGAAGTACCCGTTGGGGAGCAAGTGTGCGAGGGGCCTCGGGACAGCCTGAGTCGACCAGGCGTGCGGCGTGCGGCTACTCGACGAGCCGGATCGCCTGGGTTTGGTCGTAGTAGGCCCCCGACCCGGGGATCCCGGGAACGATCACGACCTCATCGTGCCGAAGTTGGATGCAGAACACGCTTGCGTTGTTCGCCTCGAACTCGCAGCGGTCGCGCGCCTCCCGTCCCCTCCACGCGCCCATGACCGACAGGCTGACGAACCCGATGATCGGGTACGACTCATGGCCACTCGTGAGCACCGGGGGCCACTGCGCCGGGTCCGCCATGACCGGGAAGATGCTCTCTAGCCCTTCCGATGAATAGGCCGCGGGCGGGCGTCGATTGAGGCCGCGAGCGCGCTTTGGGGTGTAGAACGGTCGCGTGGAGGAGGTCATCGGAAGGGAGATCGCCGGGTTCCGGATCGAGCGTGAGATCGGCCGCGGCGGGATGGGCGTCGTCTACCTCGCTACACAGACCTACCCCGAGCGCAGGATCGCCCTGAAGCTGCTGTCCCCGACCTCGCGGCCGATCCGGCGTTCCGCGAGCGGTTCGTTCGGGAGTCCAACGCCGCGGCCTCGACGGAGCATCCGAACATCGTGCCCGTCTACGGCGCCGGCGAGGCCGACGGGCAGCTCTACCTCGCGATGCGCTACGTCGAGGGCACGGACTTGCGCACGCTGCTCGAACAGGAAGGGACCCTCTCGCCCGAGCGCGCTGCGCGGAACGCGCCCAGATAGCCGAGGCGCTCGAAGCCGCACATGAGCGCGGGCTGGTGCACCGCGACGTGAAGCCGGGCAACGTGCTTCTGGATGCCCGAGACCGGGCGTACCTGAGCGACTTCGGGCTGATCCGGGCGACGCGCATCGATACCGAGATCACCAAGACGGGTCAGTTCATGTGAACGGTCGACTACGTGGCCCCCGAGCAGATCCGCGGTGACGAGCTCGACGGGCGGGCGGACGTCTACTCGCTCGGATGCGTCCTGTACGAGTGCCTGACCGGCTCTCCACCGTTCCGCAAGGACTCCGAGGTGGCCACTATGTACGCACACCTCGAGCAGGACGCCCCGGCACCGAGCTCGAAACGAGCCGACCTCTCCCGATCCCTGGACGAGGTAGTAGCGAGGGCAACTGCCAAGCGCCCCGACGACCGTTTCGCCACGGCCGGTGAGATGGCCGGGGCGCTGCGCGGCTCGCCCCTCCCCGACGGAGCCTGGAAGCGACGTGTGCGGGGACGGATCGCCATCGCGACGCTGGTCGTCATCGCTTCGGTCGTCGGCTTCCTGGCGCTCCGCGACGAGGATACGCCGTCCACGCCTCCGACCCAGACGAGCGATGTCGCACCGATCCCATTGAACTCGCTCGTCCAGATCGACGCGGAGAGCGGCGACACCTTGGCCACGGTCCCAGGACTCCCATCGATTGGGGTGGGGGATGCCTTCTTCAGCGGCCTCCCCAAGGTCGAGGTGGGCGAGGGCGGCGTGTGGATGATCGCCGGAGACACCGTAACCCACGTCGATGCGGATGATGCCTCGCTCGTCGAGAAGATCAGCCTCGGCTCCGGTTCGTTCTCCTCGGAGACCATCGCGGTCGGGTTCCGGACGGTGTGGGTCGGCGCTGTGCCCGGCATCGTGCGGATCGACCCGATCGACGGTGAACATCTGCGCCCGGTCCGCATCTAACCCTCCCGGGGTCTTCAACGGGTCCCAGGTGGCACTCGGTGCGGCCAGCGCGTGGGCGGTGACCGGCGACGGCGAGCTCACCCGGGTCGATTCTGCGACCGCGTTGCGCACGGGGACCGTCGATGTCGGGCAGACCGCTACGGGCCTCGCCGTTGGGTTCGACGGCGTCTGGGTCATCGACACGTTCCAGGGAAGCCTCATCCGCGTCGATCCCGTGACGCTCGACCCGGACGAGCCGGTCGCGGTCCCGGGTGAGCTGGACGCGATCGCGGTCGGGGCCGGAGGCGTCTGGCTCCTGGATCAGAGCGCGGGCATCGTGACGCCGTACGATCCGGTGTCGAGGCGCATCGGCTCGCCGATCCGGGTCGGGCTCGAGCCCAGCGACCTCGCCGTGGGGCTCGACGCGGTGTGGGTGGCCAACCACGGGGAGGGCACGATCTCCAGAATCAATCCGGTTACGGGCGTCGTCGAGACGATCCCGATCGGTGCACCCGTCGCGGCAATCGCGGTCGACGAGTCCACACGGAGCCTGTGGATCCTGATCGCGCAGTGAGACCTAGGAGCCGACCAGTCGCTCGCCGAGCTCGGCCCATCTGAACGAAGTAGCCGTCCTCGGTTCCAGAAACTCCTTGAGTCGGAAGAGCATCTCGCGCTCATCGGTCACCGCAATGCAACAGATTGATGATGCCGAACCGAGATCCAGGATCGAGAGAGGCCGGGGACCCGCCGACACAACGCCCGACCTCCGTTCACAGTTGCTCGATCAGCGGTCGAAACTCCTCTGGCACCGCAGTGACGCGAGCATCGTCTTTGCGAACGATCGTGCCTTCCCAGACCGCGCCGGCGACACTCGTGAGGACGCCCCGCGTACAGATCATCAGATCGGTCAGCGGCGTCTTTGGATCGATCCGCGGCGGCGGAGCGGGCGGAGCGGGCTCGCCTTCGGATAGCGCGACCATCCGGTCAAGTGTCGCGGCTCGGGCGGCAGCGAGCTCCTCGTCCCCGGCGCCGTCACATTGCTTCTGACCTGCGGAAGTGGACCCAGGGGGACTCGAACCCCCGACCTCATGGCTGCCAGCCATGCGCTCTACCAGCTGAGCTATGGGCCCGTGGGTGCGTCAGTCTAGCGAACCGGCTACGGCCTGCTCGGCATCGTTCACCTCGACGCGCGGCGCGTCGCGCCACAGGCGCTCGAGGTCGTAGTACTCGCGCTCCTCCTCAGCGAAAACGTGGACGACGACGTCGATGTAGTCGAGCAGGACCCAGCGGTTATCGGCCTCGCCCTCGCGGCGGATCGGGCGCTCGCCGAGATCGCGGACGGCCTTCTCGACCTCCTCCACGATCGTCTTGACCTGTGGCTCCGAGCGTCCCGAGCAGATCACGAAGTAGTCGGTGATCACGATCAGGTCGTGCACATCGAGGATCGCGACGTCTTCGGCTTGCTTGGCGGCCGCGGCGCGCGCCGCGACGAGGGCGATCGCACGGCTCCTGGCAAGGTCGGCCCCTCTACCCGGCACGCCGTCGTTCGCTCAGATTCACCCGGTGAAGTCCTTCCCCACCACGACCGTCACGGGAGCGATCCCGGAACCGACGGACACGGACACGCTCCCCACACCGAGCAAGTCTCGCACACGTTCGGCCAGGGCGACGTCGTCGGCCGAGCCTACGACGACGAGCGTCTCGAGATGGTCGAAGGTGGACGCGTTCTCCGAGACGACCACCTTGAACCCTCCCGGCAGGATGTGCTCCGCCACCAGCTGTCCGATCCCCGGCACGCCGTTCCCGTTCAGCACGATGACGGGGATGGCCGCTTCCGCCGGCCCGCCGAACGCATCGACGAGCGCGCGGGTGATCTGGTCGATGCTCGCGACGAAGACACCGCTCGCGACCTCGTCGACCTCCAGGACGACGGCACGGGAGCCGGCCGCCGAGTTCAGCGTTCGGGTGACCGCGCGCTCGTCGTCGGTCTCGATGATGTCCACCTCATCCCATCCCACGTCGGCGGCGAACAACGCCTCGAGCACGAGCTGAAGCCCCGCGACGCCGCCCGGCGCGGGCTCGGCCAGCAGCGTGAGGACCTCGTCGCCTCCCAAGATCTGGTCGCCGATCGCGATCCCGCCGGCCGCGTCGGCCAACGACGACGCGAGGGTCCGGTCCTCGATCACCGCGTGGTGCTCGACCCACACGCCGAGGAGGTTCCCCGCGGCGGTGGACGCCTGCTCCGGAGGGAGTTCGAGCGCCTCGCCCACCGTCGCCTCACCCTGGCCTGGGATCATCACGACCGTCTCGGGGGCCAGCACGAGCGCTCCAGTCCTGCCGAAACCGGTTCCCCCGACGAGGGCGGCGAGCGGTTCGGTCTGGGTGGTCACGATCAGGAGCGCGAGCCCGATGGCCGGTGGCGGCTCGGCCTGCACCCGATGGGGCTCGTCGCTGCGAGAGACCACGAGCGCTCCCGTCGCCGCTGTGACGAGCGCCGCCAGGACCAGCACGAGGACGAGCCGGCGGGTCATCGGTACAGCTCCGCTTTCTCGACGTAGCTCTTCACGCCCTCGGGAACGAGGTAGCGGATCGGTCGTCCGTCGAGCACCCGCTCTCGGATATCGGTGGAGCTGATCGCGAGCGCGGGGATGCTCATCCGGCTCACGTTCGTCTGACGGGCCGGCTCCATCGACTCGAACCGCGCGAGGTCGTAGCCCGGGCGCGTCGCGGCGATGAAGTGGGCGATCGAGAGCACCTCCTCGGGATCCTTCCACTCCAAGATCTCGAGCATGGCGTCGGC
>Ga0184612_10001190_pt1 | contig 12539 bp, 14 predicted proteins | sample PLM3_60_coex_FD_133163 | JGI IMG/M metagenome (GOLD analysis project Ga0184612, IMG submission 133163) | Groundwater sediment microbial communities from an aquifer in East River, Colorado, USA - PLM3_60_coex | ecosystem: Environmental > Terrestrial > Soil > Riparian zone | place: USA: East...
ACTGTTCGTGGGAGGTGTGAAGCTCCCACTGGCGTTGACGGAGCTGGGATTGATCGATGAGTACGAGTTCGTGGTGCATCCCAGGCTCGCGGGCCACGGGCCGACGTTGTTCGCGGGGCTATCCAAGCATGTCGACTTGAAGCTCGTGAGCCGGCTGGAGTTCGGCTCGGGGGCAGTGGCGATGCGGTACGAGCCGAGAAGGTAGCAATCGGGAGCGACTCAGGCCAAGGCTCCCAATAGCGCGGATCCGCGCGGGTGTGGCATTTGGCAGCGCGGAGCAGCCCGCCTCGCCTCAGCGGAGCTGCGCCTTCAGCTCCGACGCAGCCGAGGCAAGGATCTCCCGCGAGAGTGCCTTGTCATTGACCGCTCGCGCCATCGACACGGCACCAACGAGCGTCGACAGGGCGGTGATCGCCTTTGCCCGACTCCGGTCGCTGGTCCCGGGCGGGAGCAGTCGCACCAGCATGTCGATGTAGACGCCGACCTGGTTGGTGTACGCGGCTCGCGCGCGCGGATTGCTGCGGGCAACGTCGCCCGCGAGCGTCGTGACGGCGCAGCTCGTCCCGAGGTTGTCACGGTGGATGATGCTCAAGTAAGCATCGATGACCGCCGCCAGTGGCTCGCGGGGCGACTCGGCGACGGCCGCCATCGCCTGCCCGCCATCGTGTAGCGCGCGTTCGACCGCTTCTGCCACGAGTTCGTCGCGTGACTGGAAGTGGCGGTAGAAGCCGCCATGGGTCAGCCCGGCGCCGCGCATCAGGTCGGCCACGCCCACCCCGTCAACTCCGTCCTCGCGGAAGCGCGACGCAGCCACGCCGACGATCTTGTCGTGGTGCTCGCGTTTGTTGGCGCGCGAATGGCCCATGCGCCCTGCCCTCTACCTGGTTGTTGACAGCCTAGATGATGGTCGTCATCCTGCAATCTGGATGACGGGCGTCATCTGAGGGTGTGCGCCCACCCACAGCGATCGGCGAACGCGAGGCACTTCGCCGGGCACTAGAGGACGGAGCCTGACACATGCCGATGATCGACGTCTACGCTGCAGCCGGCACCTTCGGCGACACGCACATGCTCGCGCGCGACCTCGCCACGGCCGTGATGACCGTCGAGCAAGTGCCCGACATCCCGATGTTCCGCGACAACACCGCCGCGTTCGTCCACGAACTTCCGGCCGCTGCGATCTCGAACGTCAACGGCGACAGGACCTACGTCCGGGTCCAGGTACTCACCAACGCTGGCGCGCTCGATCGTGAGAAGCAGGTCGCGGTCGTCGCCCAGCTCACATCGATCGTGGCCGACGCGGCCGGCGATCCATCCCTCGCCGACCGTACCTGGGTCCTTCTCACCGAAGCGCCCGAGGGTGGCTGGGGTCTGCACGGACACGCCAGCACGAACGCCGAACTCGTCGCGGCGGCCCGGGCGCAGATCGCCGAACTCGGGGCGGCGGCGGCGAAGGCCTGACTTACTATCCGCCCGGTACCGGCTCGCGAATCTCGGCCAAGCCGACAGGACGTGACGCCCGACCGCGCGCCAGCCAACTCTTGAGGCCATCGACGAGGGAGTAGACGACCGGCACGACGAGCAGGGTCAGGAACGTCGAGCTGAGCAGGCCACCGATGACGACGGTGCCGAGCTCGGCCGCGATGATCGAGCCCTCGTTGAACCCGGCCGCCAGCGGGACGAGGGCCAGCATCGTCGCGATCGCGGTCATGAGGATCGGCCGGATTCGCGTCCGCCCACCCTCGATCAGGGCGTCGCGGGCCGGGTGACCGTCGGCTCGCAATCGCTCGACCAGATCGAGCAGGACGATCGCATTCGTCACGACGATCCCGATCAGCATCAGGAAACCGATCAGGGCGCTGAGGCCGATCGGCCTGCCCGTCAGCAGCAGGGCCGGGAAGGCACCGATCGTCGCAAGGGGCAGGCTGAACAGGATGATGAACGGCGTTACCAGCGAGTTGAAGGCGACGACCATCGCGAGGTAGACCAGCAGGATCGCGATGCCCATCGCGGCGAAGAGACCGCCGAATGCCTCGCTCTGCTGGGCCGTGACTCCGCCCAGCCGGACCTCGGCGCTGAGCGGGATCGTCCCGTCGGCGCGAAGGCGGTCGATGACGGCCTGGACAGCCAGGGACGTGGCGCCGGTGTCGCCGCTCGTGATCTCCGCGGTGATCGTTGCCGATGGGGCCTCGTCGATGCGGGTGATCCGTCCCTGGACATCGGCCCGATCGACAGTCGCGATCGTCCCGAGAGGCACCTTTGCCGTCGTTCCGACGGGCAGATCGCGGAGCGACTCGACCGAGTTCAGGTGGGCCGGATCGAGTCGGACGACGAGGGCGAGGGGGTCGCCTTCGGCCAATTGGACCCGCCCGATGGTTTGCGACGTCAGGGCGCTTCGGATCTCCGCTCCGACCTGGGCGGCCGTCAGCCCAACGCCGATGGCACGACTCGGGTCGACTCGGACCTGGACCTCGGGCGCCGCCTTGACGAGGTCGCTCGTCAGGTTTGCCAGGCCGGGCTCGCCTTCGAGTCCCGCGCGCACGGCGTCCGCCGTCTGGGCGACGATCGCCTGGTCCGCGGCGCTGACGACGACGCTGAGGCTGTTCGAGCCGGCACCACCCTGCTGTCCGACGGTTACCTCGTAGCCGTCCTCACCGACCGGCCCAAGCTTCTCGCTCAGGGCCTGGATCTTGGCGTTGACGTCGACGGTCGAATCGAGGCGGACGACGATCTGGGCGCTGTTCGTTGCCCGGCCCTGTTGAGCGGCGAGAACGGTCTGGAAGCCAACGTCGCTTTCGCCGGGCACGCTCGTCGCGACGAGTTCGACATCGGGGTCGGCGAGGAGGATTGTCTCCGCCTTGGCGGCTCGTTCCTGGACCTGCTGAGAGCCGGCCCCTGAAGGCGGCGACACGGAGACCTGGACGATCTTTTCCGAGCCCGAGTCGATGAAGGTGGTCGGCAGGAGAGGCACGATGGCGATCGAGGCGAAGAAGAGCACTGCGGCGAGAGCAACCGTACCGACCTTCGTCCAAAGGTTCCGGAGGACGAAGCGGATCGCCGGGTCGTAGATGCGGACCCAGAAGGAATTCCTCGGCTCACCGCTCTCGTCGACCGAACCACCGACTCGTCCGACGAGGAGATACGCCAGGACGGGCACGACCGTGAGCGCCACGATCAGCGACGCGAGCAGCGCGAACGTGATCGTCAGCGAAAACGCCAGGAATAACTGGCTGACGAAGCCGCCGGCGAACCCGAGCGGCAGGAAGACGGCGACGGTCGTCAGTGTGCTCGCCGTGATCGCGCCCGCCACCTCGCGAGGGCCCTTGGTCACGGCCGTGAGCCGATCGTCCCCGAGTGCTCGATGCCGGTAGATGTTCTCGAGGACGACGATCGAGTCGTCGACCACCCGGCCCACCGCGACGGCCAGCCCGCCGAGGGTCAGGATGTTCAGGGTGATGCCGGCCACCTGCATGACCACGAGGGCCGTCAGGATCGATAACGGGATGCTCACGGCGGCCACGAACGTCGAGCGCAGGTTGAACAGGAACAGGAAGATCGTCAGCACGGCAAAGACAGCGCCGAGGCCGCCCTCTCGGAGGAGTCCCTCGCTCGACTCGAGGATGAAGACGGACTGATCCGACACGGTCGCGATCTCGATCTCGCCGGGATGGCGGGCGGCGATCTCGTCGAGCTTCGCCTGCGCGGCTTGCGCCACGGAGACCGTGTTCGCGGTGCTCGCCTTGCTGATCGAGATGGTGACCGCCGCCTGACCGTTGGTCCGCCCGTATCCGGTCGTCGCAAGGCTCACGACCTCGACGCTGCCGAGCTCGCCGAGGGTGATCGGGCGTGGGGCGACCGCTCGCGGAACGGGTGACGCGAGAACGACAGGCGATGAGGCGGCCGGCAGCGGCGTCGATGCCCGAACCCCGACGACGAGGCTCCTGATCTGTTCGACGGACTCGAATCGTCCGATCGTCGAGACGGGAATGCGCCCGCCGTCGACCGAAAGCTCGCCGCCCGGCAGGGTCAGGTTGTTGGCCTGGAGGATGCCGACGACCTGCTGCGACGAGACGCCGGCCTCGGCGAGTCGATCCGGGTCGAGCGTGACGACCAGCCGGTCCTCGAGCCCGCCTGCGAGGTCCGCGGTGGCGACGCCCGGGAGCGACAAGAGCTCAGGGATGAGCTCGGTCCTGGCGATCTTGGCGGCACCTTCGAGATCGGTTCCGCCCTGGGCGGAGACCGAGGCGATGAGGATCGGCGCGGCGTTGAAGTTGAAGGCGGCGACCGTCGGCTCGACGCCGCCTGGCAGGTTGGAGGTGCGGATGTTGTCCTCGATCATGGCGACCGCCTCGTCGAGGTTTGCGCCGTAGCTGAACTGGGCGACGACGAACGTGAATGAGTTCGCTGAGGTGGACTGGAGCTGGTCGAGGCCAGGGACCCCCGACACGGCGCGCTCGATCGGCTTCGTCACCTGTTCGGTGACATCGGCGGCCCCGGCACCGGGGTATGGCGCGATGACCGTGACGATCGGGAACGAAACGTCGGGGAGGAGCTCCTGCTTCAGGCTCCCCCAGGCGAGGACGCCGGCGACGAAGAGGGCTGCGGCGAGCAGCAGCGTGACGCTCCGCTTGCCGATCGCGAGCTGGCTGAGGCGGCTCATTCGTTGCTCCCGGAGACGCTGGCGGACGGGGTCGATGCGACGCTCGCGGACGCGGCGCCGGCCATGATGTGGATCGCGTGCGTGATGACCTCGAGGTCCTCGTCACTCACCTGCTCGAACAGCATCCGGAGCTGGCGCGCGCTGAGCTCGCGGACCTGCTCCAGTGTCGCCATCCCCAGGGCCGTGACCGACACCCGGACCTGTCGACGATTGCTCGGATCGTCCGATCGGGCGAGGAGACCGAGCTCAACGAGGCGATCGACCGCACCACTTGCGGTCGAAACGGTGATCCCGAGCCGCTGGGCGATCTCGGACATGCTCAGTTCCCCCACCGCCACGAGGACGTACAGGAGCTTCGCCTGGGCCATCGTGATGTCGAGCGTTGTGAACTCGGCCGCATGAACGGCCATCAACCGCTGCTGGAGGACCTCGAAGGCTTCCAGGGCACGATCGAGCGCAGGCCGCCCAGCGCGTTTGTTTGGTGACGCCATACTGTTCGTCAAGCCCGTACTGTTTGGGAAGGACGAAACATACGGGCCGTTGCTGTGGCACGTCAAGCCGGCCGATGGTCCTGCCTCAGACGTGCATGGCACCCGTGTGGTCGAATCCGGTCGGGCATACGACCTGTCATCAAATCAGGAGATCGAAAGTTCGAATCCTTCCTCGCCAGCCAACTCCACCTCGAACCACGAGCCTGTTGTGATCGGGCGACCCGCGGAACCGACCTTGCGCGTGCTGGCGCCCGCGATCGTTGGCGCGATCTCGCTCGTCGTCTATGTGCGGACGCTGCTCCCGGGCATCGCTTTCGGGGACTGGGGCGAGATGCAGACCGTCCCGCACGTCCTCGGCGTCGCGCACCCGACGGGGTACCCCACGTACATCCTCCTGGCCTGGTTCGCCCAGCTCGTGCCAATCGGAGAAATCGCGTTCCGGGCGAACCTCTTGTCGGCGGTGCTCGTGTCGGGCGCCCTCGCGGCCACGGTTGCGATCCTCCTCCGGCTGGGTACCCGCCCGATCATCGCAGTCGCTGCCGCGCTGGGGCTGGGAGCCGTCTCGACCGTCTGGGCCGCGGCGACCGTGGCCGAGGTCAACCCGCTGCACCTGCTGTTCGTCGCCCTGCTCCTGCACCGCGCCCTCGTCTGGGAGGACCGCAGGCGAACCCGTGATCTGCTGATCGGTGCGCTGCTGCTCGGGCTGGCGCTCGGCAACCACCTGCTGATGGTGTTCGTGGCCCCGTTCGTGACGCTGTTCGTACTGTGGGTCGGGCGGCACGAGATCGCGGCGAGGCCGTGGATCCTCGCCGCTGCCGCTTGCGTGGGACTCATCGGTGTTGCGACGTACCTGTACATCCCGATCGCGGCGGCCCAGTCGCCACCGCTCCCGTACAACCACCCGGTGACGCTCGACGGCGTCTTGTGGCTCGTGGGTGGGACCCAGTTCCGTAGCCAGTTCGGGTTCCTCTCGTCGAGCGGGTTGACGGAATTCACTGGATCCCTGGGCGCACTCTGGCAGCTGCTAACGGACCGGGCCACGCCGGTCGTGCCGATCCTCGGCCTGCTCGGCCTGGCCGTGCTCGTCCGCCGACGGCCAGCGTTCGGCCTGATGTGCCCAGGGATCCTGCTCGCGTACATCTATATGTGGGCGAACTACCTGCGGCTCGAGCACTACCTGCTCGTGCCCTGGCTGCTCCTGGCGATCGGCGCGGGTGTCGCCCTCGAGGGCGCAGCGCGGGGACTCGCGGCGCGGCAGCGATGGCTGCGGGGGTTCGACGCGAGCCGGCTCGTAGGCGCGGCGGGACTGGCGTTCGCCGTAGGACTCACCGTGACGAACTGGCAGGCGTCCGACCGAAGCGCCGACCGAACTGGTGAGGTATACGTCGACGCGGTACTCGGCGCGCTTCCCGAGGACGCGGCGATCCTGTCGGAATGGGATGCCTCGACGCCGCTTTGGCACGCCCGCTACGTGCTCGGTCGCCGTCGTGACGTACTGATCGTCGACGACACCAACATCGTCTACGAGGGCTGGGGCACCCGCGAGCGACGGATCGCCGCGCTGATCTGCGAACGGCCGGTGTTCATCCTGCGGCTCCGCGACGCCGATCTGCGGCCCACGCGGGCGGCCTACCGGGTCGAGCCGTTCCTTGCCGTCCGAGTCGCCCAGGGTGGCCCATCCGCCGCCGTCGACCGACAGGTGTTCAAGGTCGCGCCTCAGAATCCGAGCCTATGCGGCCCGTAGTCGTTGCCACGCACCTGTAGGCTCAACTCGTGAACAAAGCTGAGTCGATGGACGCGATGCCAGGTCGGCCCGCGTTGCTGGTGGTGGCGGCCAGCAACGGACCGGGTGGGTGACGCGGCTCCAACGACTCGACCCTCACGGATCAACCCCACCACGAGATCGCGCTGACAGACACCATCTCCTACGGCGAGCGATCCTCCTCTCAGCGATAAGCGTCGGATGGAACGGTGTCGCCGGCGGATTCGCCGTGGTACTTGCAATGACGACGGGGAGCCTTTCACTTCTCGGCTTTGGCGTCGATGCGGCGATCGATTCTCTCGCATCGATCGCGCTCATCTGGCGATTCCAGGACGAGAGGGCGAATCCGGCTCGTGCAACGCGGATGGAGCGGCTCGCGGAGCGAATCGTCGGCGGTGTGCTCCTCACCGCCGCGATCGCGCTGGCCCTCGGTGCCGTTCGGTCGATCGTCGTCCACGGGCAGGTCGAACAGTCGATCGGCGCCCTGGTCCTGCTGGGCACCTCGATCGTGGTGCTGCCGCCGCTCGCGCTCGCCAAACGACGCGTGGCTGGTGAGCTACGCAGCGGCGCGCTCCGCGCTGACGCGTTCCTGACGGGCGCTGCGGCCATGCTCGCGTGCGTCAGCCTCGTCGGCGTCATCGCATCGACACTCCTCGGACTGTGGTGGGCCGATGCCGTCGGGGCGTTGATCATCGCCGCCGTGCTCGCGCGGGAAGGCTGGACGAGCGTCAGGCTGTCGGAGGGCTTGGAAGGACCTGTCTAGGTCGGCGGCTCGCGTCGTGCAAGCAGCTCGTCGACCCACTCCCGCAGGCGGTCCAGGTGCTCGGCGTAATGATCGGAGCCCGACTTGCGGATCCACCAGGCCGCCTCGTCGGTCGGCTCGTGCAATGTGTACCACTCCGCCACCATGCGGCTGCGGCCCGCATTTGCCTGGATCCAGGCGACCTCCCAGGGCTGGTCGCGCATGGCGTCAAGGAACGCCGCGTTGAGCGCATCCACGTCGACTTCGTGGCCCTCGTAGGTCCCGGCGTTCATCTGTTCGAACTGCACCTCGGCCTCGGCGAGCCACGTGCCGACGTGGGCGACGACGTCGCGGACGGCCCATTCGGGATCCACGTAGTAGCCGGGCTCGAGGCACTCGTCCGGCGTCAGTCGACGGACGAGGTCGGCCATTTCATACCAGCCCCGGCGTTCGGCCTCGATCTCGGCCTCGTACGGATGGCCGGGGCGCGGGGTCGCGACAGCGGACTCGGGGTTACCCATCGTGGGCCTCAAACTCGCCCTCGAGGGGAAGCCCTGCGTCCTCCCAGTCGAGCAACCCGCCCGAGTAGCGCCGGACGTTCCGATACCCGCGGCGAACGAGATCGCGGTAGAGGGCGACGCTCGATAGGCAGTCCACGTGCGAGCAGTAGACCACGACCTCGTCGTCGGGCTGGACCGCCGCATACAGCTCGGCTGGAGAATCGAAATGGAGCGAGCCTGGGATGTGCTTCGCGTCGTAGGCCCAACGGTTCAGGGCCATGATCAGCTTGAAATGCTCGCCGAGGTCGAGCTTCGCCTTGAGCTCGTCCCGACTGATCGTTCGAATCGGCTCGGTCCCAAGTGCGGCATTGCGATGTGGTTCGGTCATGGCGTCAATGCAGCTGTTGATCCCAGTCTTCCGGCACCCTTCCCGCCGGTCCCGGCACCGGCTGGTCCAGCGGATGGTGCTGGGGAGGGACCAGGGTGGGCCCGTCGACGTAGTCCTCGATGGAGTAGTCCCAGAACCAGTCCTCGCCGGGTTCGAAGCTATGGATGACGGGGTGGCGGACGCTCGCAGCGTGGTGCCACGCGTGCTGGGACGGCGACGAGTCGCAGCAGCCGACCTGGCCGCAACGGGCGCAGCGTCGGAGATGGAACCACCAACCGTCCGTCGCCAGGCAGTCGACGCAGCCAGTGCCGCTCGGCGGGACAGATGGATCGATCTCGGCTTGGTCTGACATCGCGGATCCCATCGGCGTCGATTATCGACGGTCGGCGGATCAGCGTGGTCTGCTGGCCCGCACAGATCGGTCCAAGCCAGCCCGGAAGGTCCCGGACATAAGAAGCGGGCCACTCGTGGTTTTACCCATGAGCGACCCAATGGACAGGTAACCACCGATGCAGCTGCAGGGGCATCGTCGTCCTCGCCGCGATGTTGCAGCGGCGTGACATCGCGATCAGCAACGAGCGACCGCGGAATTGTCGGCTTCCGCGGTCGCAGTTCGATCCGGCCAGGAGCGACTTGCGTCAGCTCCTCACTCGATCAGTCGTCGTCCTCGCCTGAGTCGTCTGAGTCGTCCGAGTCGTCCTCGGCGCCGTCGTCGTCGTCGGCCTCGTCGGCGTCGTCCGAGTCATCGTCGGCCTCGTCGTCGGCCTCGTCAGCGTCGTCGTCCTCTGCTTCGTCGGCGTCTTCGTTGTCGTCCTGGTCCTCGTTCGTGTCGTTCGCATTCTCCGTCGGACTCTGGTCGGCTCCTTCCTGCGCTTCCGAGTCCCGTTCGACTTCCTCGGCGGTCGGCATGCCTGCGGCATCGTCGACCTCGGTTTCGTCCGCGTCGTCCGCACCAGGCGTTTCGACCCGTGGCGCGTCCAGGTCGCGCTCGTCGTCGTCATCTCGATCGTCTTCGGCGGCGACCTGCGAGATGACCGTCGCCGGCGACGCGGGAGCGAGCGCGTTCCCGGCGAAAGCGGCGCTCGCGATGATCAGGAGTGAGGCCCCCGCCACGAGCAGGCTTCGCAGGAACCGATGCAGCTTCTTGGCGTCGAACAAGATGGTCACCTCGGCTGTTGAGTGCCCCGTCTGGGCGGCGTTCATCAGTTAAGAGGCGCACATCGCGGCGACGGTTTCAGCCGACGGCGCATCGAAGGTCCCGCTCCCGCCGGCCATCGGTCCCGTTCGTGAAACGCGGAGCGCCCGCGAGGACTCTTCACGAGTAGTGCTAGGCCGAAGGTCGGGTTGCTCGATCCGACGGAGCCTGCCACGGTTTTACAGGTGGATGACCACACCCTCGTGGATACGATCATCGCGGGCGATCGCGACGCCTATCGGATGCTGGTCGAGCGGGAGTCGACGACCGTGTTCCGATGCTGCTACCGCGTTCTCGGTCACGTCGAAGACGCCGAGGATGTCGCGCAGGAAAGCTTCATCGCCGCCTTTCGATCGTTGGCGTCGTGGCGCGGCGACGGCTCATTGCGAGCATGGCTGGCTCAGATCGCGACGCGACGGGCGCTCCGAGCGGCGAGCAGGCGTGCTCGCCCCGCCTCCCTCGACGATCGTCCCGACGGAGGCGACCTCCCGGGCGAGGTGGACATCTTCCGGGACTCGGACCCAGCGGCCGCCGTGAGTGCCGCGGAACGCGCGGCGCAGGTCCGGGAGGCGGTCACGAACCTCCCTGAGCCGTACCGGGAGACCATCGCGCTGCGGTACTTCGCGGAGCTGTCCATCGACGAGATCGCGTGGACAGTCGATCGACCCGTCGGGACCGTCAAGGTGCATGTCCACCGTGGTCTCGAGCGGCTTCGCGCGGCATTGAGCGAGGAGTCGGTGGCATGAACGATCGGCGGCCGATACCGATTGCTCAGCCCGGGATGACCGCCTGGGGCCGCGCCGCAGAACGCGACCTCGAGACCTACGCGCGGGAGACGGCGCTCGCATCGCCGATCGACCTCACGGATCGAGTAATGGCCGCCATCGAAGCGCAGTCGCCGTCAGACGGGCGACGGTCGATCCCGATGATGGCGGCGTTCGGAGCCGGTCGACTTCGGATGGCTTGGGGCTTGGTCGTGGTCCTCGTCGCCATGCTGGGCGGTGCCGCCCTGGTTGGCGGAGCGTCCGCGATCATCGGCCGCGATATCGGCGCCCCTACCGAAGGGTCTCCTGACGGTCGGCCGATCCTGGTCGCGGATCCGACCGCGACAACCACGCAGGGAGCCGACGATCCAACGCCTGAGCCCATCGACGCAGCGGTACCGCCGAAGCCGCTCGAGCACGATGCCGTCGAGGCGACCGAAGCACCCAACGTCCGCGACGCGACCGACGATCCCGAGGCATCGGATGAGGCCGATGGGACCGACGAGCCCGAGGCAACCGCCGACGCCGACGATGGCGATGAGGAAACGGATTCGGATGAGCCGGACGCGACGGACGAGCCGGGCGAAACGGACGAGCCCGAGGATGACAGCGACGGCGGCGAGCCCCAGGAGCCGGACGGCGCGAGCGCGTCCTGACCCGGTGGTCGAACGCGGACAGGGGCAATGGGTAGGATGGCGCCGATGTCGCTGCGTTCCTCCTTCGAACGGTCCCGACTCCTCGTACCGTTGGTCGCCGCGGCGCTAGCGATCTCCGGCTGCGAGATCACGAGAACGGTCGTCGGCGGCCCGGGTCCGATCCCGGCTGGCCCGGTCGGGCCGGTTGTCCAGAATCCGAACGGGGGTCCGCCGGTCGAGTGCCGTGGCATCCCGATCAACGAGTGTCAGCAATCAGCTGGCAACCCCGACCGCCGGGACGTCGTCCGCGTCATCGTCACCTGCACGAAGGTCTGCACGCCGTTCGAGGGCGAGTTCCGGGTGGATTACGTCACCGCAAATGGCGCCGTCGAGCAGGCTGGCGGCGGCGGTTACGCTTCGGCGCCGGCCGCTGGACCGGACCACCCCGAGCCGGTTCCGACGCCGTCCTGAACCATCAGGGATCGGTTGCAGTGCGCGTCAGGCCACCGTCCAGCTGATCACGGGCGGCCGAACCGTCGCGCAACGTGGCCACCCCTGGTCGTCGGTCAGGCCGAGCTGGCCAACCAGCCGCCGCCCCTCCCCGAGCGCCTCCTCGAACAGGGCGGCGTCCATCTCGAACAAGCGGAACTTCGCGCCACGGAACACGACGTCAATGCCGTCGGCGTCCTTGCGAAGCCAGCGGAGCCCCAGGTGACGCTCGCCGCGCGGGCCGTGCACGAACGGGCCTCGCTGGTCCAGCTTGCCGTCCTCGTCGATGGCGAGGTCCATCGCGAAGGTCCAACGCGCCGTGTCGGCATCGCCCGGAACGTGCTCGATCGTGTCCGTTCCGCGGGCCAGACCGACTCGAACGTCCTCGTACCACTCCCCGTCCATGTCGGGCCCGCAGGTTCGCCCCGGAAGGTCCGTGCCGATGATCTCGACGGTTATCGGACCGAGGCGCGATGCCGGCGCGCGGCGGCGCGCGGTCGGACTCGCTGTCACCCGCGTCGCGCTTCGTACGCCTGTCGGTACTCGTCGCGAAGCCGGTCTGAGGTCGCGCGGGCCGCTTCGGCCTCGGCGGAGGCTGGCGGGGCCGTGGCCGCATCCCGCTCGGCAGCACGCCACTCCGCCAGGATCAGCCCGATGGGCCGGTGCGTTTCCTCGATGGTCGTGGATGGCGCATTTGCACCACCATCGGTCGCCATATCGTGAACGTCTTCCGCGATGTCCTGTTGGCGCCCCGTGAGGCCGAGCACCCGCCGGGCGAGCTGATCGACTTCGGCGGCCAGTGTCACGAGACGAGGATCGTCGGGGGCGACGTTTCGTTTCTCCTGCTCTGCGTTGACAAGCGCCTCGAGATCGTGCATGAGCGCGTCTGACACGCTTCGAAGGGCATCACTTG
>Ga0184612_10001191_pt1 | contig 12539 bp, 9 predicted proteins | sample PLM3_60_coex_FD_133163 | JGI IMG/M metagenome (GOLD analysis project Ga0184612, IMG submission 133163) | Groundwater sediment microbial communities from an aquifer in East River, Colorado, USA - PLM3_60_coex | ecosystem: Environmental > Terrestrial > Soil > Riparian zone | place: USA: East...
CGGCGAGCCGAGTACAGTCCTTCAAGCTCCCCCCTGAGCGGCTTGCCGGCTCGCTGGGGATTCTCGGCGATCGAGCCGAAGATGGCCTCCAGGACCGCGGGTCGGACCTTGTCGGGCGGTCGGTTGAGGTGCCGGAGACCCTCCGGCGTGATCTCAACCTCGTAGGTCACCTACACGTGATCCTCGAGGCGGAGCCTCTTTCCCTCTGTCGCCTCTCGACGCGATTTTCGGATCGAGTCGAGAAGGTCCCGGTCTTGGAGGATGTCGACGGTCTCCTCGAGCGACTCCAGGTCGTCGGGGGATAGAAGGACTGCAGCAGGCCGACCATTACGGGTCAGGATGAATCGTTCGTGCTCCCGTGAGGTTCGGTCGACCAGATCGGACAAGTGAGCCTTCGCTTCGGTAAACGGGACCGTCTCGCTCATCGCTGGTCAGAATTCTAACCAGTCCGCGAAAACCGCGTCAAGCTCAGTGCGGGCCACGGTCTCGTCCGACACCAGCCGGAGGACTATCCGGTCGCGCCCCCTTAAGCGCTCCCGGCACCCAGCCCCGGCCTTCGGTTCGCCGTAGCGGAGGGCGATCCGTCTGGTGACGGGATGGCGGTCGCCACACTTGCGTCGACGGCGAAGCGCATGTTAAACGATGCGGTAACTCCCTACGAGGGGGCCAGTGGACGTCGTGGACGGCCGTTCGTTCCTCCTCAGTTTGCGCGTCAGAGGTCCACCTTTCCCATGCCCGCTTTCATGGTTCGCCCGCGACAGGTGGAGGAATGCCCGGGCTTGCGGATCCCTCGGGGTCCGCTGAGAGGGGTGGCTCGGATGTACCACACGAGAAGGGTTTCTATCGTCGTCGCTTCCACGGTGGCGCTCGTCGCGGTCTTTCTGGTCCTTCCGCAGGCGGCGAACGCCGCGAGACCAAAATGCTTCGGGAAACGCGCCACCATCGTCGGCACGGCCAGGGCCGATGTCCTGAAGGGAACGTCCAGGCCCGATGTCATTGTCGGCCTGGCGGGTAACGACCTCATCAAGGGTCTCGGGGGCAACGACCGCATCTGCGGGGGTAAGGGCAACGACACTCTCCTCGGCGGCGGAGGCGGCGACGCCTTGGAGGGCGACGAGGGCAACGACAAGGTTGGTGGTGGGGCAGGTTTCGACTTTCTTGGTGGGGGTCCGGGCGGCGATACGGTGAACGGAGGGACGGGCATCGGTGACCTGGCCTACTATTTTGCGGCACCCGGCCCGGTGACGGTGGATCTGTCCGCCGGCACTGCCACGGGGGATGGCTCGGATACCCTGACCGGCGTCGAGGACATCGCTGGGTCGAAATTCGATGACGTCATCACGGGCAACGCGGCCTCCAACTTCCTCTATGGCGAGGACGGGAACGACACGCTATCCGGCGGTGACGGGGACGACGGGCTTTGGGGCCGCGGCGGCGACGATGCCCTCGATGGCGGCTCGGGGGAGGACTTCGTATCGTTTGTCTTCTCTCAGTTCGGCGTCACGGCGAACCTGACCACCGGGACGGCCACCGGTGAGGGCTCTGACACGCTCGCGAACATCGAGGACATCGTGGGCACAAAGCACGACGACACGCTCACCGGAGACGCGGGGCCGAATGTGTTCTTGCCCCTCGTCGGGAACGACACCATCGACGGGAGCACCGGAACGGACATGGTCTCGTACGAAGTTTCCCCTAGCGCTGTCACGGCGAACCTGACCACCGGGACAGCGACGGGCGAGGGTACGGACACCCTTACCGGAATAGAGAACTTGAACGGCAGCCGGCTGAACGACGCCCTGACCGGCGATGCGGGGCCGAACGTCCTGCACGGCTTGGCCGGTGACGACACCATCTCCGGGAGCGACGGCGACGACACCCTCATCGGCGACGAGGGTACGGACACCCTCGACGGGGGAAACGGCACCGACACGTGCGACGGCGAGAGCGAGGTGAACTGCGAGGCGTGATGGCCTGCTCGAGGTCGACGACATCAGCGCCCGACTGGAGCGTGTCGAACAACTCCTGATGGCGGCGGATGCTTCCGAGTCTCCTGGTCAACCCGCCGCTGTCGAACGAGAACGCTGATGAATCCGGCGGATCGGACTTACAGGGCGTCAACACGAGCTGATTGAAGAACTTAGCGAGATAGGCCCCCGGACAGCAACGACCCGGGCGCGATGGACGCCACCCCTGGACCCTCCCCGTCAAACGATGTTCCAGCCCGGCCGCACCTGCAAGCACCTCCGCGAGAGAGGGGGATTGGCCCGGTCGCGCTCGCTCAGGAATCAGATCAGCGGAGGGCCAGGCGATCCCCACACCCGGGCGTCCCGCACCGGGCCGAACTCATCCTCGCCCGAGTAGGGAACATCGACCGAGGTAAAGGAGGAGGGGAGCCTGGTCAGGAGGAGGCCCTCGAGGCCCAGGTCCATCGACCTATTCAAGGGATACCCGCGCCGGAGCCGACCATATCGAGAGAGCGAGGCTGTGTGTTAGGGTTCGGGCGTCAAGGGAGTTGGTGGTTTCTTCTTCAGGTACTCGGAACCCGCCGCCCCATTCAGTCGTTCAGTTATCGGGATGAGTATGGCCACTCGAGTATCTGAGCTGGGCAACGGGGCCGCCAGGGGCGGGCTTGGCACCTACGGGGACCTCGATGACCGGATGCTTGTGCTGGACTTCCAGGCGGGCCACGAGGAGGCCTTCTCCGAGATCCACCGCAGGTATTTCGGGCTGGCCAAGCACGTCTGCCAGCGGATCCTGCGTAACGCCGAGGACGCCGACGAGGCCACCCAAGAATCCATGCTCCGGGTGTACCAGGGGCTCAACCGGTTCAACGGCCGGTACGCCCTCCAGCCGTGGGTGGCCCGGATCGCCACGAACGTGTCCCTGGATGTCACTCGGGCCAGGGCCCGACGCCCGAGGGAGAGCGATCGGACGATCTCGGAGTTGCACGAAGAGCTCCACGAGCCCTCTGAGGACCCCCTCGAGCTGGTGGAGCGGCTCCTTGATCGGGAGCGGATCAACGAGGTCCTGGACCTGATCCCCGAGCACCACCGTGACGCGTTGGTGCTACGGGAGCTCGAGGGCCGCTCGCACAAGGAGATCGGCGAGGCCCTGGGGGTCACGCCTTCACAGGCCAAGGCCCTGATCCACCGGGCCAAGGGGAGCTTCCGGCGAGCCTGGGACGGCGGCAAGGAGCGGCGTGGCCTGGCTGCGCTGGTGCCCTTCTTCACCGCCCCATTCAGGGGACGCGGGCTCCTCGGGCGGCTGCTGCAGCCGGCGCAGGACCTGGCGGCGAGCTCGACCGCAGCACCAGCGGTAACGGCTTCGGCCGTGTCGACGGGGGAGCGAGTCACAGCTGCGGCCGTGGCCGTGCTGGTGGCCGGGACGGCCGCCGTCGGGGCCGTGACGTTGAAGCACAGCGCACACGAGGCCACCCGCGCGCCCTCACCCTCGCCATCCGCCGCGGTGGTGGCTCCGATCGTTCCAGTCGAGCCGCCGCTACGCCCGCAGACCACGAAGTCGACGAAGGTCGGGAATGCGAAGGCCAAGCTCGGGATCCCCGGGGTGGTGGTCAGTCCTGGTCCGGCGGAGACCCCAGCGCAGCTCGAGACGCCATCCCCGTCCGAATCCCCGCCTGTCACCCCGCCGCCTCCACCGCCCTGGAGCCTGGCCTTCAAGTCGTCCGTGCCCATCGGTAGCTGGCAGCCCGAGCTGCTTTCCGCGCCGGCGGTCATCGGGACGGCCGGCCACAAGTTGGCCTTCTCGGAGACGGTCTCGGGGCCGACGGTCACGGGCAAGGGGGACCCCGAAGGCCGGCTCTACGTCGAGTACTTCGGCTCCGCCGAGGAGGCCAGCGGAAACGTCACCCTGTGGATCATCTTGGACACCAGCGAGGGGCGGTTCCGCTACGAGGCAACCGGGAGCCTCGCGAACGTCACGGAGACCGAGGCCGGGCTCGTGGCCTACACGTTCACCGGCAGTTACTCCCCGGTCGAATGGCCGGTGGCCGACGATGGGTCCACGCTCGTGACCGAGGACGCGCCGCACGTCGGTACCTTCCAGCTGGATCTCCGGTTCTGGGGGGACAGGACCTCGCTCTATAAGGTCGGGCTCACCCTTCAGGAGGCCGCGCCCGAACCCTCGACTGGTCCCGCTTCGTCGTAGCTGGCCGTAGCCCACCTGGCCTACGCGCTCCGCAACCTTTTCCACAGGCGGTCGTTATCAAAGGGTAGGGGGCCAACTGGTCTCCGAGCGGGTACGGCGGCTTTCGGGCTGCTGAGGAGGGGGGCTCCGGGCGTGGTGGGCCCGGGAGGAGTTGATTCGCAAGGGGTCGGAGTATCCAGTCCGCCCCCACTTCCCCGAATGGGTTCTGTGCTGCATGCCCGGGGGAGAGCTCGAGTGGGAGAGGCAGAGATAAGGAGAGGAAGGGAATATGAGTCTCCTCGGGAGAGGAAGAAGCGGCCGGCGAGGACGCCGGACCGCCTTTGTGGTAGCTGGGACGCTGATGGCGTTCCAGGCTCTGGCGGTGATCGGCGCCCAGACTGCGGCCGCCGCGGTCACGTGTGCGTTCGCCGGCGGCGTGGTCACCGTGACCATGGGTGTTGGCGACTCGGCGGAGATACAGCAGGACACAACGTCGGGGACGATCGAGGTCAACGGGCTCGCCTGTGCTCCCGTGGCGCCGATCGCCACGACGACGGCCATCGCCATCAACGGGAACACGGGCGATGAGTTCGTCCTCATCGACCTGTATAGCGACAATACTCCTACGACTATCAGCTGGGGGACGGTCGACTGGACGATCAACCTCGGGAGCGGCACTGCCGACGAGGTCTTCGTCGACGACTCCGGGGGCGATACGGCGGTCAAGGTCACTGCCGGGGTCTCGGGCATCGACCTGAACACGGATGGGAACCTCGACGTCACGCACGCGGGTGTCGAGTTCCTCGACCTGGAGGGCGGCCCCGGCAAGGACACGCTGTCGGCAGCAGGCGATACGACCACGGGGGCCGCGTTCGCGACCGGCGTGTTCATCGACGGTCTAGCTGGCAACGACACGCTGTCGGGCGGCGCGGGGAACGACTCCGGGGTGACCATCGGCGTCGTCGGCATCAATGGCATCTTCGGCGACGCGGGCGACGACACACTGGCCGGCGGGCTGGGCGACGACTTGCTGAACGGAGGCGCGCAGGGACCGGACGGCGACACGGCCGACTTCTCAGCGTCGACGACGGCGGTCACCGCCAACCTGACGACCTTCAACGCCACGGGACAGGGCCTCGACACGCTCACGAGCATCGAGAACCTGACCGGCTCCCCGCAGGGCGACACACTCACCGGCCTCACGGCCCAAGACAACTACATCACGCCGGGTGCCGGTGACGACAAGGTCGACGGCGTCGGTACAACCGATGAAGACACGGTCGACTACTCCGACGCCACGGCTGCAGTGACGGTGGACCTCACGGCGGGGACCGCGACCGGAGGGTCGGGGAACGACTCCCTCAAGAACGTCGAGGACGTCCAGGGGTCGGACTTCGCCGACACGCTCACGGGGAACGACCTCTTCAACGGGCTGTTCGGTGGAGCCGGCAACGACACCCTGGCCAGCATGGCCGGTGACGACGACCTCGAGGGCGAGGGCGGCGTGGACGTAGTCGACTACAGCTGGTCGGCGTCTCCCGTCACGGTGCTGCTCTCCTGCGACACGGCCGTCGCAGGCGATGGAGACATCGGCGGGTCGACCAACCCGACGAAGGACGACCTGTTCACGATCGAGAACGCGCTCCTGACGGCGGACGACGACTCCTTCACCGGGAACCAGTTCGCCAATAGGGTCTGGCCCAACGGCGGCCAGAACAGCCTCGACGGCGACAGCGGGAAGAGCTGCACCACCACGCCCGGGGGTGACACCCTCGACTACTCGGTCGGGTACGACACCGGAGTGGAGGTCAACATGGCCGGTGGGGCGACCGCAGGCGACTCCGCCGTCAACTTCGAGAACGCCGTCGGCACGAAGTTCGCAGACAACATCACAGGCAATGCCTCCTCCAACTCCGTCGCTGGTCGGGGCGGCAACGACAACCTGAAGGGTGGGGGTGGCGACGACGAACTGAGGGGCGCGAAGGGCAACGACGTCGTGCGAGGTGGCTCGGGCGACGACGACATGTTCGGCGGGCCCGGGAAGAAGGACCGCGGCTACGGTGGCAGCGGCACGGACCTTTGCCGAGGGTTCGAATTGAGGAGAGGCTGCGAGATCCGATAAGGACTCAAGGCTCACGCAGGAAGGAACCGGCCCCCTCCGGGGGCCGGTTCCGCTTGCTGACTCCTCGTTCCGTCGATGCCATCACTGGGAGAACCCGGGTCCGGAATTGTCCGGATTTTGGGGGAACCCATTTGCCCTACGGCATCTTTCTAGTCTTGGACGCTCACTCAGTTGGGAGATTCGAGAGATGAACTTGCCCCTCTGAGCGGCCAGTTCGCGTTGTGCCCAGGATGGACCACCTGGTTGCCGGCTCTGGGACTCACAAGAACCTCGCTCTTCATGGTCGGGCTCTCCCTTCATGAGGCTGAGCCCGCGTCGCCTGATCCCGCGTCGTGGTGGCGGGCCCTTCTCCCAACCCCAAGGCTCGCAACCTTTGCCCCGGGCCGTCGTTATCAACACAGGAGGATTCCCCGCAGGAGCAGGGAGGTCAGCGGCCTCTCCGTGTGTTGTGGACGAGGAGGAGGGTCCCGGGCATGGTGGGCCCCGGGAAGTTTGACTCGCAAGGGGGCGGAGTATATAGTCGCCCGCACTTCCCCCCTTCTCGGGCTTGGTGCTGTGCGCCCAGGGGGAAGAGGGTTGAGTCAGGGAGGGGGAGAAAGATAGAGAGTATGAGTTTCCTCGGGAAAGGCAGCGGAGGCAGAACAGGGAGGATGTCGATGCGGAAAGTGAGGACGAAGCTATGACCTTGTTCAAGCGGCACATCGGCCGACGCGTAGCGGGAGTCGGCGTCGGGGTGGCCTTGCTCATGCTCGGGCTGGAGGCCCCGGCGTTCGCGGCCGCCCCGACCATCGCGTCGGTCTCGCCGACCAGTGGCCCGGCCGCCACTGCGACCGGTGGCTGTGTGGTCGTCGTTACAGGAACGAACTTCAACAACCCGAACGTGCCGGCGAGTGGGGTTACGTTCGTGCAGGGCGCGAACAGCGCGCCTGCCACTCGCACGATCATTTCGGGGACCGAGATGTGGGTCACAGTTCCCACCCTCGCCGCCGGCGCCCCCGCTGACTTGGTCGCGGGACCCGCGGCGATCCAAGTCGACAACGGCAGCCCCCCGGTAGCGACAGCCGCCTTCACCATCACCGCCGCAGGGACGCCAGGTGGTTGCGCGCCAACCATCACCTCGTTCTTGCCGCCATGTGGGCCGGCGGGAACGGTTGTGACGATCACCGGGACGAACCTGCTTAAGGGGGACTCCCCCACGGGCGGGGACGTGCGTTTCTCCCCGTACGGTGACACCGAAGCTCTGGGGTTCGCGACGCACACCAATACCGGAGCTGAGTCTCCAACTTCACTCCAAGTGCTGGTGCCATCGGGCGCCGCGGACGGACCGATTCGGGTAAGCACGTACAACAACACCATTGCAGAGGGGGCTACTCTCAGCACTACCATCTTCGCCGTGCCGCCACCGGACTGCCCCGTGGTGGGGGGCGAAACGCACGCGAGGAGCGTCTCGCTGAGCCTTAGGAAGCACCTGGTCGCTCGAGGGAAGGTCAGCGTGGGCGACGGGTTCACCGACTGCGCGGCGGCCGTTCCCGTCAAGATCCAGCGCCGCGTCAGTGGGCACTGGAAGACCGTGGGAAGCACCACTACCAGTGACACTGGGGCCTACAAGAAGCGGATTCGTGACCGCGCGGGCAAGTACAGGGCAAAGGCCCCGAAGGTTAGCCTGGGCACCCCTGTTACCGACATCTGTTCAGGCGCCACCTCACCCGTTCGGAGGCACACCCACTAGGCTCCGTTCTGAATGAGGCTCGACAGAAGAACCGGTCCTCTGTTGGGGGCCGGTTCTTCTTGTGCCCAGGGAGGGGAGCCTACGCTCAGCCCCCACCCAGTTCGCAGACTGCTCCTGCCCCCGTCCCTCGTGCCGCCCGGGCGCAACCTTCTTGCCCGACCATCGTTATCACCAGTGCAGGCCGGCTGCGCGGCCGGGGATGGCCGGCTGGCACCGCCGGCATATGGATTGAGGAGGCATTTCCTCGGGGCGAGGAGGGGTCCCCGGAGCCTTTTGACTCGCAGGGAAGAGGAGGTATAGAGTCCGCCCGACTTCCCCACTTTTGGACCTTTGTTGCTGCGCGCCAGGGGAGGTCAGGTTGAGTGGGAAGGTAGGACGCGGTGGAATCCAGCGGCACCTGCCTCCACAAGGGACCGCTCCCGTTGGACCCATTTCAGCAGGACAACATGCTTGCTTAGCGTGGCCCAGCCGCTTAGATTTGCGCGGAACTCCGAGGGCTACGGGCTCTCGGTCATCAGAGAGGGAGGTGGAAATGAGTAGGGCATCGGCACCAATGCATGCGGGTAGGACCCGACGAAGGAGGCTTCTCGCGTCGGCCCTGCTGACGTCGTCGATGTTGGTCGTCTTTCTAGTGGCAGTCGCACCACCGGCGTTCGCCAATGTGAGTTGCGCATACGACGGCGGCACCGATACGGTGACCGTCACGTTCGGCGCGGCCGGCGACTCGGCCACCCTGGTAGTGGGGCCCGGGAACGCCATCCAATTCAGCGGAACCGGAGCCGCGTCTCCCGCTGATTGCGGTACGGCCACTACCGGCAACACCGACACAATCACCTTTGCCGGTACCAAGACGGGGAACGAGAGTGTGACGATCGACCTCTCCGGTGGGGACTTCCAGCCGGGGACGACCGACGAAGCGGGGACGTCCGACGAGATCGAGTTCACCGTCGATCTCGGGGCTGGGACGGACTCCCTGACGATCACCGGGGACGCAACGGCGGACTTCATCACGTTCGGCACGACTGGCGTCAACCTCAATGCCGACGAGGCCACGGGGATCGACGCGGACGTCACCCTGACCGCCGTCGAGACATTCACGGTGAACGGCGGTGGAGGCAACGACGTCCTCAAGGGCGATGGAACAGCGGGCACGACCGCAGCCTTCACCTCACCCCTCACGCTCAACGGGGGTGCCGCTGACGACACCCTCACCGGCGGCGCCAGCACCTCCGACACAGCGAGCTACGCGGGGACCAGCGCGGCCGTGACCGTCAACCTGGCCACCACCACGGCCCAGAACACGGGCGCCGGGTCCGACACCATCACCAACATCGAGAACGTGACGGGCGGAAGTGGCGGCGACACGCTCACCGGCACGTCAGCCAACAACGCCATCGACTGTGGGGCTGGGACCGACACGGTCAGCTACTCAACGTCTACAGCCGGCGTCACCGTGGACCTGTCCCTCACAACTGCCCAGAACACCGGGGGGGCCGGCACCGACACTATCTCCAACTGTGAGAACGCCACCGGTGGGTCGGGCAACGACACCCTGACCGGCACCACGGGCAACAACACCCTCACGGGAGGGGCCGGCAACGACAAGCTGACCGGTGGCAACGGGGACGACAGCCTCGCCGGCGGCACCGGGACGGACAGCGCGAACTACTCGACGGCCACGGCCGGGGTGACCGTAAACCTATCGCTCACCACGGCCCAGCCCACCGTGGGGGCTGGCACCGATACGATCACCGAGGTGGAGAACGCGGCCGGATCGGCGTCCGCCGATACCCTCACCGGGAACACCGGTCCCAACACCCTCGGTGGCGCGGGTGGCGACGACACGCTCGCCGGTGGAGACGGTGACGACACCCTCAGGGGTGGCGCCGGCAACGACAAGACGAACGGCGGCGCGGGGAACGACACTCAGAGGGCCGGACCCGGCAACGACACGCTGCGGGGTGGAGCCGGTAACGACGTCCTGAAGGGCGGTGGCGGGCGGGACCACCTGTTGGGCGGCGGCGGCAACGACCACCTGTTCGGCGGCGCCGGCACGGACACGTGCAAGGGTGGCCCGGGCAAAGACACGATCAAGAGCTGCGAGAGGTAGTAGGCGTCTGCTCGAATGAGGACCGGCCCCCGGATCGCCGGGGGCCGGTTCCGTTCATGGCAGTTCGATCGGAGGCTGGGTCCGCAACTGCCGAGGCCAGCCAGTACCCGCTCACCGTCCTAGCGAGCCCCGAGGCCGGCCCACCGCGACCGCAGCGAAGCCGACCCAGGCAAAGAGGAAGAGCGCTGCCGCAAGGTACAGCCCCGGAGAGATCAGCCCGCGCTGCTTCTCGAGCTCCCAGAGCCCCCCGGGGGCCGGGCTCGGGGCTGCGGCTTGGGCGGCCTCGGTCCACATCTGGGCGGCCGCCTCCTCCGGGGAGATGGAGGGCGATGGGATGGGTCCCCCACCGGGGGCCCCGGAGCTGGGCACCGAGCATGCCCTGGCCGATGTATTGCCGGCCGGTCTCGATGTCCACGAGCACCAGGATCCCGCTTCCGTTGTCCACGGCCATCAGCCCCAGATCCTTGAGGTAGGCGTTTCGAAGCTCCGGCACGACGGACATGATCGCGGTCTGGAGCGAGTCCGCGCCGGACGCCGTGTAATGCCGATCCGCGAGCAGCACGTACCCCTTCTGGATGTACGAGGGGTGCTGGATCATGGCCTCCAGGAGCCCGTATCCCTGGTCCGGCGATCCCACGGCCGCGGCGAATCGCTGATCGTTCAACATGCCGAGCGCCTGGCCGCCGGTGAGGCCGCCGGCCACCGCGGCCCGACCGAACTTCACGGCCAACTGGGTGGGGATCTGCAGGTTGCGACCAATGCGGGCCGAAGCCACCCGTCCTGGAGCTCGCCTGGTCGCCGGCCGCGAATGCCGAAAGGGGGGCAGCAACGGCGATACCAACCGCGAGGCTCACGGTCGCGAGGCCGAGCATCCTCCTCTTGAATGTCCCTGGCTATCCGGAGACTGTCCCGGATGATAACGGCGACCTTGCGCGGCAATGCCTGCCGGGTACCCTTTGGCCGTTCGCCAGCCGGATGTGTTTTCTGATTGGCTTCGTAGGTCGAAGAACAGACGGGCATCGTGGCCCGAAACCGTTGCACGGCACTGGGACCGCGACTCGAAAGCATCCCGGGGGTCGATCGCCATTGGGAAGCCGATGCGCCTTCTGAGCGGCTTCGCGGGTCGACGGTCCGCGGTCCTCATCCAAGGGCCTCAACCGGCTGCTCGTCCAACGAGAGTCGACACCCATCCAATGGTGTCGGACTCGTGTGAGACGGTCGTTCAGTCATGGATGCCGCGGTCCGGACCGTGATGGGGTTGACGGCCAGGCAAACGGGCGGCCCCTATCCGCCTCCCGTCACAGGCAGTCCCCTACCGTACACTCGACCGGCCATGGCGAATCGCGCTTTCGACTGGTTGGCCCAAGCAGAGCGAGACCTCCAGCACGCCGAGAACTCGCGGCGCGCTGGCGAGCACGAGTGGGCCTGCTTCGCTTCCCATCAAGCCGCTGAAAAGGCCGTCAAGGCTCTCCACCTTCATCTCGGACAGGAGGCGTGGGGACACCTGATCGCGCGGCTCATACGCGAGCTTCCTATAGCCGTCCCCGAAGAGCTGGTACAGAAGGGCATGGTTCTCGATACGTTCTACGTCCCCGCCCGCTACCCGAACAGCCACCCGGAGGGTGCACCCTTCGAGCACTACGGTCCGCTTCAGAGCGAGGAAGGCATCGGCCATGCCCGCGAGATTGTTGCGTTCGTCCGTTCTCAGATGGCCTGACCGGCAAAGGGTCGAGCGGGCAGTCAGGTCCTGGAGCCTCGACGTGGCCGCTCGCGACCCACGGGTGCGCCGGGTCGGGTACTTCGGTTCGTACGCGCGGGGGGATTGGGGCGTAGGCAGCGACGTCGACCTCGTCATCCTGGTCGAAGCCGCATCCGACCCCTTCGAACGGCGGGCCCTCGCCTACGAGGCGACCCGGCTTCCCGTTCCGGCCGACGTCCTCGTGTACACGATGGCCGAATGGGACCGGATGTCGGCGGAAGGCGGCCTACCCCGGACGGTCGGCGGCGATGTCATCTGGGTTCTCGAGCGCTGACCCCCCTCAGAGACCTGCTGCTCTGAGAAGATAGCTCGGGAGGCACCTTCGCGACGACTTGGAAGCAGGGGTCAGCAAGCTCGTCGACTACACCACCTTGGGTGTCGGTGCGATGGCAAGGGCGGCGACTCCGGCTCTGGCAGCCCACTGTCTGGCAGCCACTGACTGAACGACAGGGTTCGCCCAGAGCTCCAGCTGAGCCCGATGTCGCGGACCCATTTCCGTGTCAGTGGCCGGTGCTAGAGTCGGTCTGCGATGGAGGCGATGGCGTGGACGGCGATCGGGCTGCTCGGGGCTGCCGTCCTTGGATCGTTCGGCGGCTTCTTCTACCTTGGCACGAGGATCGATGCTCTTGCGGCGCGTCTTGACTCCCGGATGGACGCGCAGGGCGCCCGGATC
>Ga0184612_10001192_pt1 | contig 12536 bp, 9 predicted proteins | sample PLM3_60_coex_FD_133163 | JGI IMG/M metagenome (GOLD analysis project Ga0184612, IMG submission 133163) | Groundwater sediment microbial communities from an aquifer in East River, Colorado, USA - PLM3_60_coex | ecosystem: Environmental > Terrestrial > Soil > Riparian zone | place: USA: East...
CACGACTGAATCGCGCGGCACGCTATGACCAACGACGCGCCCGGCCCCCTCCGGCGAGGTCACCCGCTGTCCGATGGCCGGCGCGCTTGCCTGAAACTGCTGGTACAGCGGGTGCTCGTACTTCAGACAACACATCAACCGTCCACACGCACCCGAAATCCGCATGGGGTTCAGCGGTAGGTCCTGGTCCTTGGCCATCCGGATCGTCACCGGTTCGAAGTCGGTCAGGAACGTCGCGCAGCACAGATCCCGCCCGCACGACCCGATGCCGCCCTGCACCCGAGCGGAGTCGCGAGCTGAGAGCTGGCGCAGCTCAACCCGGCAGCGCAGCGTGGCGCCGAGATCCCGTACCAGCGATCGGAAATCGACGCGGTGCGGCGCCGTGAAATAGATGGTGGTACGGGCACCGGCGCTCTCAGTTTGGGCAGTGGCCGGCAAATGGTCGACGGCGACGACCTTCATCGGCAACTCGTGCTCGCGGATCAGCCGCTTCGCCGCGACCTTCGCCTCGGCCTTGGCGCGACGGATCCGGTCATCCCGTGCGACGTCGTCGGGGCCGGCGAGCCCGAGCAACCGTGGAAAGCCCGACGAGTCCTCGTCCATCCACTGCGGCGCCCAGACGCACTCCCCCACCTCCGGCCCGTCGTCGGTCGGCACGAGCACTAGGTCGCCAACGGACGGCCGAAGGTCGCCTGGGTCGAAGTAGAAGAGGCGGCCGTACCGGTTGAAGCTCACCGCGCAGAGCTGACCCATGCCGCCACCCTACGCGGTGCGGTCACAGGCATGGGCCTCGTCCGCGCCCGCGTTTGTACGATCGCGTGATGTTCTCCGTGCCGCGCCGTACGGGAAAGGTCACGTGATCAAAGCATTCACGGTCCGGCCGGTCGACTCAGTGGTGGAGGTGGATCGGCGCGTCGGACCGGGCCGGCTCGGCGAGCTGGGGAGCGCGGAAGGGCAGTTCCGTGAGCAGCGGTCGCCAGCGGCCGAGCAGATCGTGGCCCGCCTGAAGTGACTCCGCGGCGGTCGCGAGCACGTGGTCTCCTACGTCTGCCGCCGCCCGGATCGCGTCGCCTCGCACTCGGCCCGGCAGCAGCGTAAGGGTGGCCAGGCCGTCGGCGAGAGCCGGGCACGACCGGATAATCACCGCCTGGGCCGACGTCAGGACGTCGGCGAGGGCTCGGGCGATGTCCGCGCGCGACCCCTCGAGCCAGTTCGCAACATCCTCCACATAGGATGCTGTCGCGGCCAGCCGGCCGCTGAGCGACTCGGGGTACGGCGCCAGGTCGGACCCACTACCGAGGTGCGCTCGCAGCGCCGCCGCCTGGTTTGCGTACGCCTCGCCGGCGCGGCCGTGCCACGGAATGCTCACCGGGATCGTGGTCGACCCGTACTCGCGCACCTCCCCTCGCAGTTCGGCACCGGCGGCGCGTAGCGGAACCGGATCGGACGAAGCGAAGTACGCGACGGCGTCGCCGGGGGTCGTGCCGAGCAGCCGCAATCGCGCCCCGATCGGGTGGTCGGCCGGGGCACCCAGCGCGATCAACGCGGCGTCAACCCGCGCCAGCAGATCCCGGGCGACGGGCTCGATCCGCGAGAACGCATCCATCACAACACCTCCGGCTGGCTGCGTCGAGCTTGGTCGTCGGTACCGGTGTAACCGTCAGCGGTCCGGGCCAGGGTGTCGCTCGCGTCGTCCAGTCGCGCGCTATGTGCGGCGGCCTCCCGCGCTCGCGCGTCAAGAGCACGCTGCCAATGGTGGTGCAGGGCACGGCCCAACTCGCCGAGCCGCCCCGAACCGTCGGCGCCGAAGGCTCGGGCGCCCGGATCGTGCGTTCCCAGCCTCGCACCGGCGCCGCCCAGCACCTCGCTCGCAAGGCGCAGCATGCCCGCCGCGCCGGACAGTGTTTCGCTCATCGCTCACCCCCGCTGCCGCGCTCGCTTCCGAAACCGCCGGCTCCGCTCGCAAGCTCGCGGCCATGCCCACCGGTTCCGCTCGCAAGCTCACGGCCATGCCCACCGGTCCCGCTCGCAAGCTCACGGCCATGCCCACCGGTCCCCTTCGCAAGCTCGCGGCCATGCCCACCGGGTCCGCTCGCAAGCTCGCGGCCATACCCACCGGTTCCGCTCGCAAGCTCACGGCCATGCCCACCGGGTCCGCTCGCAAGCTCACGGCCATGCCCACCGGTTCCGCTCGCAAGCTCACGGCCATGCCCACCGGTTCCGCTCGCAAGCTCACGGAACTCCCCAAACATTTCCTGCTGCAACTTCGCGCGCGCCCAGGTCGCAGCGTCAGCGGCGGCGACGACGGCAGCCTGCACGGACCGGGACAACTCGCGAGTCGATCTGCCCTGGGCCGCGTCGCTGATCACGACGTTTCGGATCGTTCCTTCCGCCGTAACCACGACCTCGACCAGGCCATCCGGCGACCGGACGGTCACCTCCACGCCGGCCAGGGCCTTGTCGAACTCGGCCTGCAGGTGTTCGATGCGCTGGTAGCGCTCGATCGCCTCCTCGATCCACGACTCGTCGATCTCGCGACCCATCCGGCACACCTCACCCGCAAAGCAGTCATCCTCCGCCCGGCACGCTACGCGAAGCGCGACCTCGCCGGCACCCCCTGTGGATAACCCCTCACCCTCATCCTCGTCGATCTAGGAGTTATTCTCGTGATTGAAGGTCAACTCACGCGGATAACTCCTAGATCGCGGAAGTCAAGGGGCAGTCAACGGGCAGTCAAGGGGCGGCGAAGAGGCGGGAGTCAGCCGCGCCAGAGGGCGAGCATCATCGCCTCGACCGCGATCTGGGGCTTCACATTCGCCTCGATCGCCTCGCGACACGCGAGCACGGCCTCGAGGCGGCGGAGGGCACTCTCGGGCGTCCACTTCTGCGCCGCCGCGGCGGCGTCGCGCGCGGCGTCCGCATGGACGGCCGGCACCGGAGCACCAATCCGCTGCACCAGGACGTCCCGGTAGAACCCGGCGAGATCCACCAGCGCCCGGTCGAGTGCGTCGCGTTGCGCACGCGTGGCGCGCGACTTCTGACGCCGCTCCAATTCCTTGAGCGCGCCGGCCGCACCGCGGAAGGCAGTGGCCGCCCCGCGCCCCGTACCGCCGGCGCCGAGTGCAATCTCCAGTTCCTGCCGCTCGCGGGTGTCCACGTCGGACACGGCCGCGTTCGCCTCGGATCTGGATGCCTCGATGAGCGCCGACGCGGCGTCGAAGCAGGCACCGATGCCACCGAGCCGACGCGGGACGGCGAGCACGGCCTCCCGTCGAGCCCGCGCCTGTGGATCGCGGGCTAGCCGTCGGGCGCGGCCGACGTGCCCCTGCGACGCCTGGGCAACCCAGGCCGCAGCGGCGTCTGCCACTCCGTCGCGGCGAAGCAGCATGTCCGTGATGGCCTCCGCGCTCGGAGTGCGTAGCGTCACCATCCGGCACCGTGACCGGATGGTCAGCGACACGTCGTCCGGGTGTGTCGACGGTGTGCAGAGCAGGAACACCGTGCGGGGCGACGGCTCCTCCACGGCCTTGAGCAGCGCGTTGCTGGCCTTCTCCGTGAGACGGTCCGCGTCCTCGATGAGCACGACCTGCCACCGCCCTCCCGTCGGGGCGCTGGCCGCGCGCACGACCAGCGCGCGCATCTCGTCGACCTGAATGGACAGACCTTCGGGTACGACCGATCGAACGTCGGCGTGGGTTCCGGCGAGGGTAGTGTGACACTCGGAGCACTCGCCGCATCCGCCGCGGGGACACTGGAGGGCGGCGGCGAACGCACGTGCCGCCACCGACCGACCCGAGCCGGGCGGTCCAGTGAAAAGCCAGGCGTGCGTCATCGCGCCAGCGGGGACGGACTCACCCCGTACGATCGCGGCCGCGGCCTCGACGGCGGCGGAGAGTGTGGCGATGGCCTCGTCCTGGCCGACCAGGTCGGCGAAGACCGGCGCGGCCATCAAAGCCGGCTATCCACGTTGGACAGTGTGGGTCCGGCCATCCGCTGCTGCTCGCTGCGCCCGGCCTGACCGTTGCCATTGCCGTCGACGGGCCCGGGCTCCAACATGTCGGCGAACAGCGCCTCGGGCGGTGCGGGCGGTGCAGGCACGTCCTCCGGACGCGCGTCGCCGGGCGTTCCCCCGTCGCCCGCGTCTCCGGTTGACGGCAGCAGCGCGCGAACCCGATCCATTACTGCGGCCGCGATCTCCTCCGGCGGCGCCGTGGCGTCGACCGTGAGATAGCGCTGCGGGGCCTCGCCGGCCAGATCAAGGAAGGCGTAGCGAACCCGTTCGTGGAAGGAGACGTTCTCGGCCTCCAGCCGGTCGGCGGCGCCACGCCCCGCGACGCGAGCCAGACCCACGCTCGGGTCGATGTCGAGCAGGACGACGAGGTCCGGCTTGAGCCCGCCGGTCGCCCACGCGGAGAGCCAGGAGATCTCCTCGACCGGTAGCGTGCGCCCGGCGCCCTGGTAGGCCAGCGACGAGTCGATGTACCGGTCGCTGATGACGACGGAACCTTTGGCGAGCGCGGGACGCACCACGCTCGCGACGTGGTGCGCGCGATCGGCCGCGTAGAGGAGCGCCTCCGCCCGCGGGGCGAGCACCAAGCCGGCGGGGCCGGTCGTCGCCTGCCGGTCGAGCAACAGGCTTCGGATACGCCGACCTACGTCGGTCGCGCCGGGTTCGCGGGTCACCACGACGTCACGGCGAGCCGCGCTGAGCGCCGCCGCGAGCAGGTCGACCTGAGTCGACTTGCCGGCCCCCTCGCCGCCCTCGAACACAACAAACAGGCCACGACGAACGTGCGCCTCCGGGATGCCGATGGGGCGACCCCGCAGCGAACCCAGCAGGTCCGCCCAGACAGGTACGCCGGGCTTGTCGTCCATCTGCCGAAACGCCGCCACACCAGCCAGGATCCCGACGACGCCCGCGCCCAGCAACAGTATTCGGGTGGTAGAGACGGAGACCGAGAGGTTGCCGACGGAGATCACCCGGTCGCGGCCGAGGCCGACGAGAACGCTGGACAACGAGATGGCCAGCATCAAAACGACCCGCGTGGACATGTTCACGAACCCAAAGACGCGCCCGCGCAGCTCATCCTCGACCTCGCCGCCGAGCAGCGTCGTGCCGGCCAGGAACGCCATGCCGGCGGCGACGCCGACGAGCAGAACGAACAACACCGCGATCGAGAGATGCCAGGCGAACGAGAGCAGGCCGACCGACGCACCGGCGAGCACGATCGACATGCGGAACCAACGCCGCCGCGACAGCGCCCCGATCAGGCGCGGCCCCGTGGCGATGCCCATGGCCAATCCGACAAAGAGCATCGCGAACAGGATGTAGAACGTGGACTCGCCCCCGCCGAGAGAGCGGGCGTAGAACTGCGCGCTTCCGACGACCAGGCCGCCGCCGGCAAACGCCGCGAGGATGCCAAGCACTAGGCCGCGCACGAGCGGGGTCTTACCGACGTACGCCCAGCCGTCGACAAACTCGCGCAGGACGCCCGGCTGGCGCTGGTGGCGGCCGTTGTGCCCGCTGATCTCCTTGATCCCGAAGAAAACGACGAACGCGGTCACCAGGCGCGTGAGCGCGAGGAAGTACAGCGAGAAGGTCGTCGGGTCGAGGAAGCTCTGCCCGGTCGACTCGGCTAATCCGGACAGCCCCTTCGTCAGGCCGGCCAGAATCAGGGCGGCGGCGACCGGGGTGATGCCGTACGTCGTGGCGAGCGTGAGCTGGTTCGCGCTCTCCAGCCGGCCCCGCGGCAGCAGGTTGGGCACCGCCGCGTCCTTTGCCGGCAGCCACGCCATGGTGATGGCCTCGATGAGGAAGGTGGCAGTCGCCGTCCACGCGATGACCACCGCGCTGTTGCTTGTCAGCAGGGCCGCCAGCGGGATGGAGGCGAACAGCACGAACCTCAGCAGGTCACAGACGACCATCGTGTAGCGACGGTCGAAGCGGTCGGCCAGGACGCCCGCGATCGGCCCCAGGACGAGGGCCGGCACCAGCCGGATCGCGATGACCCCGCCGAAGGCGACGCCCTTCGCGGTCGGGTTCTCGACCTGCTGCGCAGCGAAGATCGACGTCGCCAACAGGCCGAGCCAGTCACCGAGGGACGCGATGCCGAGCACCAGCCACAGCCGGCGGAACGGGCGGATGCGCAGGATGGCCTTCAGTGCGCGGAAGCCCGAGAGATCGACCTTTGTCGAGGCGGCCGTCTCCGTGTCCGAAGCCGTCTTCCGGCTGGAGGACACTCCGATGGTCATCGGTGTGGCCATGGTCGTCGGTGTCTCGCTCCGGCCGGCCGGCCCCTCGGCGTCCTCCGTTGAGTTTGTGGCGATGGCGGCACCTCCACGTTGGCCCCGAAGGGCACATGAGCGCGGCCCACGCCCCGGGCCGATCGCTCACCGTTCACTCTAGTCCGCCGATCGATCATGTGCGCCCCCCGATCCGCACGGCGCGCCTGAACCGTCCCGGAATCCAACCCTGAGTCTGCCCTGAGTCTGCCCTGAGTCGGGGCTGAGTCTGCACCGCCGGCCTGAGCGCCGGCTGAGGAGCGGCACGGATAAGACGAGATGATTTCACATTTCGAGCCGCACCGGTTACGGTGCAGACGTGTCAGGCGAACACAACCACGACAGAAGCGCGCAAAGCGGCCTGCACCTCCGGGCCGACCACGTGGCGCGTACCGGAGTTGGCGGGCGGCCGAGCCGGGCCGATGCGGACAGCCTCCGGTCGCGGTTCGACCGGGCGACTGGCCACCTCGATCCGCCCTTCGCGATCATCGACAGCGAGGCGCTCGAGGCCAACGCCGCCGCACTCGCAGTGCTCGCCGCGGGCAAGCCCATTCGAGTGGCGAGCAAATCCGTCCGCTGCCGCGAGCTGCTCCGCGACGTGCTCGCTCGGCCGGGCTGGCGGGGGGTCATGGCCTACACGCTCGCCGAGGCCGTATGGCTGTACCACGGCGGAGTCAGTGGCGACATCCTCGTTGGCTACCCGACCGCGGACCGGGCGGCGCTGGCGGACGTCACGTCGTCCGAGCCCCTCGCCGCCGGCATCACACTGATGATCGACAGCGTGCAGCAGCTCGACTTCATCGACGCGCTCACGCCACCCGACCGGCGCCCGGTGCTTCGCGTCTGCCTCGACCTGGACGCCTCGTGGCGGCCTGCTGGCAAGCGGGTCCACATCGGAGTCAGGCGCTCTCCACTCCACTCCCCCACCCATGTGGGCGCCCTGGCCGAGCACATCGCGGCCCGCCCCGGCTTCCGCCTGGTCGGCCTCATGTCGTACGAGGCACAGATCGCCGGCATCGGCGATGCGCCCGTTGGACGACCGCTCTACGGCGCCCTGGTCCGGTCGATACAACGCTGGTCGTACCCCGATCTGCTGGCCCGCCGCGGTACCGCCATGGCCGCGGCGCGCCAGCACGCCGATCTCGAGTTCGTCAACGGCGGCGGCACAGGAAGCATCGTGGCGACCTCGGCCGACCCTTCGGTCACCGAACTGGCGGCAGGGTCGGGCCTCTTTGGACCCGCCCTGCTCGACGCATATCGGAGCTGGCGCCCCAGCCCGGCCGCATTCTTCGCGACCTCAGTGGTACGCAAACCCGGCCCCGGCTTCGTCACCGTGCACGGCGGCGGGTGGGTAGCGTCGGGTCCGGCCGAGAGGTCACGCCTTCCCGTGCCCACGCTGCCCGCCGGGCTATCCCTGCTGGCGACCGAGGGCGCGGGCGAGGTCCAGACGCCGCTGTCGGGCGCCGCCGCCGACGCCCTGCGGGTGGGTGACCGGGTGTGGTTCCGCCATGCGAAGTCCGGTGAGTTGTGCGAGCACGTCGACGTGCTGCACGTGGTGCGCGGTGACGTGGTGGAGCGCGTGGTGCCGACCTACCGCGGCGAGCACCCCCGCGCCTTCCTCTAGGACTCCTACCCAGTCCCGTTGATCTAGGGGTTGTTCGCGTGGTTTGATCTCCAACCACGCGAACAACCCCTAGATCAACGGGGCACTAAGCTAGGCGATCCGGCGGTAGAGGTAGTCGCGGACGATATCTTTCGCCTCCGTCAGTACCTGGTCGTCTCCGTCCGGGTGGCGCCGGAACGCATACTTGATCAGCGCATCGGACATCTCGACCGCGATCGCGAGAGCGAAACGGAGCCGCTGCCCGTCGGCCGCCGCGAAGCTCGCGACCAGGAGATCGCCGAGCTGCTCGGCGATGATGGCGTTGTTGTCCCGCTCCTCGTCGAGCAGGTGGCTGTCGACGACGTCGCCGAAGTGCAGCGTGCGGAAGCCGGGCACGTGGCGGTGCATGTCGATGTATTCATCAATGGCCGTGTCGACCGCGTCCCACCACTTGGCCAGCCCACCGTCGGCGATGCGGGCCGACAGCCGCTCGACGTAGGCATCAAGGTTTCGCTGCGTCAGGGCCTGAACAACGGCACGCTTGTCGGGGAAAAACTGGTAGACCGACCCGATCGCGACGCCGGCACGCTCGGCGAGCAGCGTCGTCGTGAGGCCGTCGTAGCCGACCTCGTCGACGAGCGTGGCACAGGCGTCGAGCATGCGGTGCACCCGGGCGAGACTGCGACCCTGCACGGGCACGCGCCGCAGCGGTCCCACGGGCGCCGGGATGGCCTGCATCACCACAACCTTGACCTCCCCGTTCCGGGTCTCCGGCAGAACCGTATGCAATTCTGCCCTACGCTTCGCATGCCCTTGTTGACGCCGTGCTTTCGTGAAGGGTATTCACATCCTATGCCGAAAACGATGGCTCCCGCAGGCGCTTGGCGCAACTGGGCGGGAAACCAACGGGCGGTAGCGGGGGCGGTAGTCCGGCCGTCATCGACGGACGAGGTCGCCGAGGCCGTACGGGCGGCCGCGGCAGCCGGCACCACGATCAAGCCGGTTGGCAGCAGTCACTCGTTCACCGCCGCCGCGGCCACTTCGGGCGTACGGATGGAGCTGCCTCGCCTCACGGGTCTCGTCCGCGTCGACCGGGCCAGCGCCCAGGTGAGTGTGCTGGCCGGCACCCCCCTCGCCGTTCTGAACAGAGAGCTCGCCGCCCACGGGCTCGCCCTACCGAACCTCGGCGACGTCGACGTGCAGACGATCTCCGGCGCCCTGGCCACGGGCACGCACGGTACGGGCGCTGGCTACGGGTGCCTGTCCACGTTCGTCGAGGAGCTCGAACTTGTCACTGGTACGGGCGACGTGGTGCGGTGCTCGGAGAAGGAACGCCCGGACGTCTTCGCCGCGGCCCGGGTGGGCATCGGCGCGGTCGGGATCGTCACCGAGGTCACGCTGCGCTGCGTCGAGGCCTTCATCCTCCACGCGGACGAGCGGCCGGCGCCGTTGGCCGACGTGCTCGCGCGCGTAGACGAGCACGTCGCGGCCAACGACCACTTCGAGTTCTACTGGATGCCCTATACGGAGCGGACCCTCACCAAGGCCAACAACCGCGCCGTGGCCGACTCGGCGCCACGCAGCCGATTCGCCACCTGGTTCAACGACGACCTGCTGGAGAACACCGTCATCGGAGCCGTCTGCCGGCTCTGCCGGGCGGTGCCGCCGCTCACCCCGACCCTGTTGCGAACGACCGCGCGGTTCTTCCCCAGGCGCGGGTACACCGAGCGCTCCGACGTCGTCTTCACCTCACCGCGACGGGTGCGCTTCCTCGAGATGGAGTACGGCGTGCCGCGCGCCGCCCTGCCCGATGCGTTCGCCGGCCTTCGCCGGGTCATCGAATCGCTGCCGGTCAAGGTGGCGCTGCCGGTGGAGGTGCGGTTCACCGCCGCCGACGACATCTGGCTCTCGCACGGCTACGGCCGCGACAACGCCTACGTCGCCATCCACCAGTTCGTCGGCATGCCCTTCGCGGAGTACTTTCGCGGCTTTGAGGCCGTCTGCGGTCCCCTTGGCGGGCGGCCCCACTGGGGAAAGCTGCACTACCGTGACGCGGCGTCGCTCGCGTCGGCGTACCCCCGCTTCGGCGATTTCCTCGCGGTCCGCGACCGGCTTGACCCGGCCCGCGTGCTCGCCAACGGCTACACCCGACAGGTCCTCGGCACGTGATCGCGTCTCCGCCCAAGATCGCGTCGATCATGAACCTACGGTGGCACATTGGCCCCGATCATGAACCTGGGGTCATGATCGGCGCAAAAGACGGCAGCCGACGGGGCAAGGCGGCTGGGCGGTTAGGCGGTTAGGCGGGGTTGGCCAGCACGGTGCGGGCGATGTCGGCACAGAGGCCGGCGCCATAGCTGAGGCCTCCGGCCCGGAACGGATAGCGCGTCTCGACGGCCAGGATCCACCCGTCGGCGATGGCGAGGCAGTTGACGTTCCACTTCCCGGTGTCGCCGTGGGCCGTCCAACCGTTCTTGATGGCCAGCCGCGCGGCGTCGGCGGCGGCTAGGGCCGAGATAATGCCGAAGCGGCCGGAGCCGCGGACGTTCCGCATCTCGGTCAGCAGCCACTGCGTCCACTGCGGACCCGCGGCGCGGCCGTTGGCGATGCATTGGCCCATGCGGACCGCGTCGCGGGGCGACATCTGCGTCAGCGACCACCAGTACGCGTGGATCCTCGTGTCCGTCAGCCCGCACATCGAGATCAGCCGTTGCACCACCGCGTTGCGGCCGTTGCGTCGGTAGACGGTCTCCGCGGCGCTGTTGCTGCTGTCTCTGATCATGGTCGAGAGCAGGGTAAGAGTCTCCGCGGTGGGTGTTTCGCCACGCTCCGTGTGCCGGCGCAGGTCATCCGCGGCGATCCACGCCTTGATCATCGACTCGGTGTTGTTGGTCTGGCTGAGGTTTGCCGAGCCGGTCATCTTCCCCGTGCTCCGATCGAGCATGGCCCACGCCACCCAGGTGGACGGCGACACCGTCGGCGGGACGGTGGCGCGCACAGGTCTGGGGCCGCCGCTGGCCTTCAGGCTTCCGGACGCCCGCTCGCCCAGCGTCATCGTGTGTCCAGTCGCAGCCGACGTGTCCGATGTGGAGGTGGAGGGTTGCCACCGGGGCAAAGCCACCCATTCCGGCTCATGCGATGAGCGGATCTGGCCCGCCGTCACCGCCGACAGCACCGCGAGCACGAGCACGGCCGCGCCCACAGTCGCGGCCCGCCGCGTGGCAACGGCCGATCGCCCGACAGACCGGCCGGCACGGGGCCGGCCGGGAAAGTGACGCCAGTCCATCGCACTCCTCCCCGCCGGAGACTAACGGGAAGGAAGCAAATCACATAGTCACCCGTTCGCGCCGCGCGCGAGCGGGCAAAGTTAGCGCCGGGGGAAGCCCGGCACAAAGCCCTCGGGGGGAGTGCGGGGGGCGGAGCCCCCGCAGGTATCCCTCAACTTGTTGACTTGCGAGCCTTGGTGGCCTTCTTGGGAGCGGCCTTTTTGGCCGCCTTTGCGGCCTTCGCGGGCGTCGCCTTTGCGGCCTTCGCGGCCTTCTTGCGCGGAGCAGCCGGGCCCTTGGCTCGTTTCTCGGCGAGCATCTCGCTCGCCTGCTCCACGGTCATGCCCTCGATCGTCTGTCCACGGCGCAGCGACGCGTTCGTCTCCCCGTCGGTGACGTACGGGCCGAAGCGGCCGTCCTTGATGACCATGGGCTTGTCCGTGATGGGGTCGGGGCCCAGCTCGCGCAGTGGTGGCGCCGCCGCCCGGCGCTGACGCGTCTTGGGGGCCGACAGCAGCGCCAGGGCCTCGTCAAGCGCGACCGTGAACATCTGGTCGTCGTTCTCCAGCGAACGGAAATCGTCCCCACGCTTGACGTAGGGGCCGTATCGCCCCGCGCCGGCGAAGATCTCGTTGCCGTCTGGGTCGACACCCACCAGCCGGGGGAGTGACAGGAGCCTGAGCGCCTCCGCCAGGGTGACCGAATCGGGTGACTGCGTCCCCAGCAGGGACGCGTTTCGCTCCCCTGTGGACACGTACGGACCGAAGCGGCCCGACTTCACGACGATCGGCTCGCCGGTGTCCGGGTGCTCGCCCAGCTTGCGCTCGCCGCCGCCACCGAGCAACAACTCCTCGACCTTCTCAGGGGTGAGCTCGTCCGGCGCAATCCCCTCCGGCAGCGAAACCCGGTCGCCGCCACCACCGCCGTTGCCGTCCTCCGTGGACACTGGTTCCGCGCCGGGCAGGGTGCGCTGGAGGTACGGACCGTACCGGCCGACGCGCACGACCACATCGCGGCCCGCGTCGTCGCGGAAGAGAGGAATCGAGTTGATCCCCCGCGCGTCGATCTCCCCGAGGTTCTCGGTGACCATCTTCTTCAGGCCCCCGCCGCCGGCGATCGTGTGCATCTTGGCCGAGTCGCTGCCGAAGTAGAAGGCCCGCAGGAAGTCGAGCGCCGCCGCGTCTCCGCCGGCGATCTCGTCCAGCTCGTCCTCCATCGCGGCAGTGAAGTCGTAGTCCACCAACCGCGGGAAGTGACCCTCGAGCAGACCCACCACGGCGAAGGCGAGGAATGACGGGATCAGCGCCTGCGCCCGCTTGAAGACGTAGCCCCGGTCCTGGATCGTCTGCATAATCGACGCGTACGTCGATGGACGCCCGATGCCG
>Ga0184612_10001193_pt1 | contig 12535 bp, 8 predicted proteins | sample PLM3_60_coex_FD_133163 | JGI IMG/M metagenome (GOLD analysis project Ga0184612, IMG submission 133163) | Groundwater sediment microbial communities from an aquifer in East River, Colorado, USA - PLM3_60_coex | ecosystem: Environmental > Terrestrial > Soil > Riparian zone | place: USA: East...
CTCGGCGTATTCGACGGCGGCGACGGGATCGTGGACCGAGCAGGGGCCGACGACAACCAGCAGGCGGTCATCTGTCCCGTTCAGGATGGCGTGGATGGCGTTGCGCGCCGCCATCACCACACGCGTCGCGGTCAAGGTGCGCGGTATCTCGCCCATCACCTCCTGCGGCGTACTCAGCTCTTTCAGTTCGCTAATTCGAAGATCGTCGGTGGTGCTCAACACGGCTGTGGCTCCTGTTCGTTGGGAACCTGCCGGCCAATAAAAAAGCCGCCAGGTTTGGCGGCTGTTCGGACTTCTTGGCTTCAATTCGTCAGATTGAGCGCGATCCTCCCACCGCCAGCGAGCTTTCGTAGCTAAAATACCAATAGCTGTTGGCGGCGATCATGATCATGGCGGGCTCTATAGCGCACCCGTCCGGCCTTGTCATCCCATAATCGGCGTCAGGATTGGCGCGCGGCGAGCGCCATGCCGACCAGCGACGCGCCGCCGAGCACGAGATTGATCCCGACCAGCAGGCCGATCGCCCATTCCGCCGAACCCGGCAGCCCGGCGACGATGATGAACGCAATCAGGAGGTCCATCACGCCGGAGATCAGCAGCCAGGACCAGCGTTCCGACAATTCGCGGCGATGCTCCAGCGCGTACATGATGGTGACGACGCCCTCGGCCAGGAAATACGCGCCGACCACGATGGTGAGCGTGAGGACGCCCTGCACGGGTTTTGCGAGCAGGATTCCACCGGCCAGAACCGCCAGCGCCGCCGAAAACATCGACCACCAGAAGCCCGGCATCTGCCGTGCCCAGTACGTGACGAACAGCCCGGCAACGCCGCTGATCAGAAACATCCAGCCGAGGAAGATGGCGACGGCGAGGCTTGCCAGCGGCGGCAGGATCATCGCAGCCAGGCCCAGAAGGGCGAGCACGATGCCCTCGAACAGGAACGCCTTCCAGTGCGCCTTCACCGCGGCGTTCATTTCTGTCTGCCGTTTGCCACTCTCCGGGGGCATATCCTGGGGAAGGATAATTGGAAACTCCCGATGCCTGCCGCGCCGATGGAGTGTCCAATATAGCTCGTGCGCCGCCTGCGGGTAAAATTTGTTCGCAGGCCTTTTTGAGCGAGATCAACGACGGAAGGATGACGTTCAGCCTGGCTCGGGCGCGGACGAAAAGCCTTCCGAGGACGTCCTGATGCGGTTGCGGCCGAACACGTAGACCGCCGACGTGGCCAGCAACAACCCCAAGCCGATCAGAATGGAGGTCAGGCCAAGCGGAATCAGAAGCAGCGACGCGTTGCGCTCGGGATTGACGAACCAGTGATGGAGCGAGGTCAGCACGAACGCAGCTCCGGCGAAGCCGGCCCCGCTGCCCACGAGCAGCAGGGCCCACATTCGCCGCAACTGGCTCAGCCGCTCACGCGCGATCTCGGTGCGCGGCGCATGGTGGCGGCCGACGCGCCGCACCAGCCGAATAGCAAATCCGATCGAACTGAATCCGATCAGCAGGCTCGCCGCTCCGAGCAGCATGCGCGTGGTGGGGCCGAGATCGGGATGTTTCTGCAATGTCAGCAGCGGAAAATCGAATGCGGCATGCAACGCGACCGGCGCGAACAACGCCAGGCACCAGCTTGAAATCCGCGCCCAGTCGCGATGATGGCGGTGTGCGCCCAGCGCCGTTCCGGCGCGCGCGATCGCGATATAGGCGCCTGCGATAATGCCGAGCGCGCCATGAAACGGCACCGTCAGCACGCTGCGCAAGGCGGCCAGCGATCGCCACATGTCAGAGTGCTGCACGAGATAAGCGAGGTTTTCGTAAGCCGCGAAGCCGAGGCCGGCGGCCGCGCCGTAGACCACGGTATCCATCGGGTCGGCAAATGTGCGCCGCCGCACCGATACCGCAATGATCACGAGGACTTTTACGATCTCTTCGGGCGCGGCGACGCCGAAGACCGAACGCAGGCCCTGCGTCATCCAGGGGTTTCCCGGCACCGCGAGGATCGCGGCAAACGGGGCGCGCGCAATTCCCAACAGAGAAATGCTGGCGGCCCCGAGTATGAAAGCGAGCCATACCCGCGTGGGCGGGCCGGGGCGCTCGTCGGCGGCAATGACGAGCCAGAGCACCAGCAACGCCGGCGCAATCGCGGCAACGCCGATCGATGTGGGGAGGGCCTGCAGCAACAACATGTCGGGAACTTTACCTCGTCAGGTACTCAAATGACCGCAAATTCAGTTGTTTGCAAGAAAGCCGAACGCGACTCGTTGTCGCCAAGCGTAATTCTAAATCCGGGCCTCCTGGGAGGCTATGCGGCCTTGCCGCCGATCTTGCCATGGACCATCAACAACCCCGCCAGCGCGACCAATGCAAAGCCGGCGCCGGCCAGGAACGTTCCCTGCGGCCCCGCGATGTCCCAGAGGCTGCCGGCAATGATGCTGGCTGCGAGCATCGCCAGGCCGCCGAGCAGGTTGAAGAACCCGTAGGCCGTGCCGCGCAATTCGGCCGGCGCGGTATCCGCCACGAGGGCGGCCAGTAACCCTTGCGTCAGTCCCATATGCAGGCCCCAGAGCACGACGCCGAGCGCAACGCCGCCGATCGACGGCAGCAGCGCCAATGCGATATCAGCGGCAACCAGCAAGAGCATGCCACCCGCCAGCACGGCCGTGCGGCTGATGCGATCCGAGATGACGCCGGCGGGATAGGCCGCGACGGCATAGACGACATTCATGAGCACCAGCACGGCGGGCACGAGCATGATCGGCAGCCCGACATTCTGGGCGCGCAGAACCAGGAACGCCTCGCTGAAGCGCGCCAGCGTGAACACGCTGGCCACCGCCACCACCCACCAATAGGCCGTCCCGAGGTTTTTGATCTCGGCCAGGCTGATCGGATTGCGCACGGCGCGCAGCGCCTGCGGCCGGTCTGGCTCACGCACGGCGAAGACGATCAGCGCCAGCGCCAGGAAGGCGGGAATCACGGCAAACCAGAACACGGCCGTGAAGTTGTCTGATGTCCACCACATCAGGGCGATGGCGAGCAGGGGGCCTATGAAGGCGCCGACGGTGTCGAGCGATTGGCGCAGGCCGAAACTCGCGCCGCGCAGATCGGCCGGCGAGAGGTCTGCCACCAACGCGTCACGAGGGGCGCCGCGAATGCCCTTGCCGATCCGGTCGATGAAGCGCGCCGCCACCAGCCAGGCGATGGTCGGCGCCAGCGGAAAGATCGGCCTGGTGAAAGCCGCCAGACCGTAGCCGGCGGCCGCGAGCCATTTGCGCTTGCCGAGCCGGTCCGAGAGCGCGCCGGAGAATATTTTTGTAATGGAGGCGGTCGCCTCGGCGATGCCTTCGATGATTCCGACCGTCACCATCGATGCGCCAAGCACCGAAACCAGGTAGATCGGCAGCAGGGCGTGGATCATCTCCGACGAGACGTCCATCAGCATCGAGACGAAACCGAGAACCCATACGCTCGGTGGAATATCCCTGATCGAATTTGCTGGCCTTGCTTCAGCAGCCATGTCGCCCTGCGCGCCGTCTCATCGCGCCAACAGCCGCCGGCACGCTTCGACAAAGACCTCGGCCCCCGTGACGATGTCGGCGTCGGCGGTGTTTTCGGTCCAGTGGTGAGAGATGCCGCCGATCGAGGGCACGAACAGCATGCCCGCCGGCATGACGGTCGCGAGAATCTGGGCGTCGTGGCCGGCGCCGCTCGGCATGCGCAGTGACTTGCCGCCGGCAAAGGCTGCGCTGGCTTGTTCGACGGCCTGCTGGAAGGAGACATCCATCAGCGCGGGCGTACCGGTGCGAATGCGCTCCACGGCGACGGTGCAGCGGCCCTGTTTGTCGACCTCCGCAGCCATGCCGCGGAGGAGATCTTCCAGCCGCGCAATCACGGCCGGATCGTCGTCGCGAATCTGGAACAGCATTTCCGCAGCTCCCGGGATGATGCTCGGCGCGCCGGGCTCGAGGGTGATGCGGCCGGTGGTCCACACCGTGCGCGGACCGCAGGCTGCGGGAAAGCGGTCGCCGATGGTGACGCAAAATCTGGCGAGCGCGAGGCCGGCGTCCCTGCGGATCGCCATCCGCGTGGTGCCGGCGTGGTTTTGTTCGCCCGTAAACGTGATGCGGTATTGCCAGATCCCGACGATGGACGTGACTACCCCAATCTTGAGGCCGCTGCTCTCGAGCGTCTCGCCCTGTTCGATATGGGCTTCGAGATATCCGATATGCCGCCCGCGTTCGCACCGCGCGCGGGCGCGGCCGGCGAGACCGGCGTCGCGCAGCGCCTCACGCATGCCCCTGCCGCTGTTGCGGTCGCGGGCCTCGTCGATATCGGCTTCGGTGACGCCGCCGACATAGGAGCGGCTGCCGAGGAAGTGCCCGAAATGCCCTTCCTCGTCACACCAGGACGCAACTTCGACCGCGCCGTTTGTGTTCGGATCGCGATTGATGACGCGGGCGGCTTCGAGCGCATAGACCACGCCGAGCGGCCCATCGAGCCAGCCCGCGTGGTTCTGGCTTTCGAGATGCGACCCCGCCAATAATTTCGGCCCGCCTTTCGTGCTGGTGCCGAGGATGTTGCCGATGCCGTCGATCTCGCCCGTGAGGCCGGCCTCGGGAAGGCGCTGCACCAGCCACGCCAGCGAGTGCAGATGCGGCTCCGAGAATGTCGGCTTGTGAACGCCGGTCTTGTAGGCGCCGATGGCGCGCAGCGCGTGGAGGTCCGCGAGGACGCGGGCGCCATCGGCGCGTGATGATCTATCAGTCATGAACAGGTACTCTGCTGGCCGGTCATTTTCCGGAGTAGAACAAAGTTCCTCGGGCGTTGCCAGACGCGATATCCAACCGCTGTGATAGCGGTTATTCGGACCTTCTCCTTCCGCGTGCAATCGCGCATGCGACGGCTTGCATATCCTGAACTTATTCTAAGTCTAATCGCGAACGCTGCCTTGAAGGCCTCTAGTGTTCGGCTTCCAGCGCACTTGATCTGTGGACGCCGCGTCAATGTTCCTCCAGACAAGGTCTCGGTTTGACGAGGCGAGGGAACAAGAACACAAATGCCCGACGACAATTTGCGGCAACGGCTTTCCGACCCGCCAGTTCGAATATTGAACAGGCTTCCTCTCGCCGGAAAGCTGATGATCGTGGCGCAGAACGATGGGGTAACCCATGAGCGCATCGGCAATATCGAAAGACTGGAGAAACAGGCCGGCCGGGCCTTCTGCATAGGCCAGGCGCACAATTGCAGCATCGATCTGGCGTCGGTCGCGTCGGTTATCATCGATCGCACCGCGCGAATGAAGGACAGGGTGCTTCCCAAGCTGGAATTTCAGAATGCCGTTGAGGAAACGCTCTTTACGGTGGTCAGCCTGGATAACGGAGACAAATTCGATACCAGCTTCGGTTCGTTCGCAGGCGTTCCAGTCGTCGCGCCGGACAAGCAATCCTCCGAGGCATCGTCGGTTTCCGACGACGATCCGGCCTTTCAACCCTTGCGCGCCGCGATTGAAGCCGGGATTGAAATCGAAATTCAGATGCGGCGGCCGGCGTTGGACCAGCGGTGGCGCGGAATGGTCCCTGCCATCAATCCTGCCATGGGGTTCATCAATTTGATTGCCGCCGATTTCCATCTGCATTTGCGCGGCGGGACGGTTGCGAGCTGGCGCAGCCAAAGGGCCGACGGGGATGGCGATGTCGAGCTCGCCGCAATCGGTCAAGGCGGCGATCCGCTGGGACTTGTTTTGGTCGGACCCGCCCGGGCCTTTGGGATGCCCTGATGATTCCAACCCCGGATCCGTTGGTATTCGAGCATCCACTTGCAACGTGGATCGATCCCTCGAACGGACGCCAGATTGACGAGTTCGACCTGATGCACGAAATGGCGACGCGTCAGGTCGTGCTGCTCGGCGAAACTCATACAATCGCTGAGATCCACCGCTGGCAGCTCCACGTCGCGACAATCATCCGGTTCATCAGGAGGAACGTTGTCGTTGGTTTCGAGATGTTTCCGCGGCGCGTCCAAGCCGTTCTCGACGAATGGGTTGCAGGCGAACTCAGCAGCCGACAATTTCTTGAAAAGGTCGATTGGAAAAATGTCTGGGGTTACGACGCGCAGCTCTACCTTCCTCTTTTTCATTTTTGCCGACAGCAGCGGGTCCCCATGCTGGCGCTCAATTGCAACCGCCCGCTGGTCACGCGCGTTGGCAAGGATGGATGGGATGCCGTACCCGAGGAAGAGCGCGATGGATTGACGCCTGCCGCCGAAGCGACCGTTGCCTATCGCGAATATCTGTTCGGCCTCGGGCTCGACCGCTCGCCGACAAGGCCTGTATCGGCGATGGATCCGAAGCTCGACCGATTCATCCGCGCCCAGCAGACGTGGGATCGCGCCTTCGCCTGCAACATTGCGCGGGCGATAGCGCAGCCCGACCCTCCACTGGTGATCGGCATCATCGGCAGGGGCCACCTCGAATACGGACACGGCGCGCCGTTTCAACTGCGCGATCTCGGCATCCCGGCTCCGGCCGTTCTGCTTCCCCGAGATGCGCTTGCAGCATGACGCGGCCCGCATCAACGGAATTGCGGATGCAATCTTTGCTATCGCAGATCCCGAACCTGCAACGCTTCCTTGAATGCAGAACGAAACAATTCTCAAGTCGCAGGATTAGAGTAAGACTAAGTATAAATATGTATTATATGTAATGTAGTTCCAATAGTCCGAGAATTGATACGCTATAATTGACTCTAATACTTCACAGTACGAGACCATCCCACAGAATTACTTTTCTGTTGTGTGGGGGACTCGATGAAGAAGATGACCTTGGCCACCGCCGGGGCAGGGTGGCGTGCGGCAATCCTCGCCGCCGTGTCGACGATTGCGCTGACGGCGCTGGCGAATGCGCAGTCGGCTGAGGACGAGCGCAAGCGCGATGAATCGGCGGCACGAATAGCGGCCAGGTACGGCGTCACGCTGGACACGATCAGCGTCTATGCCGATCGCAATGCGCGGCAGGCCCTCGATCTTCCGCAGAACGTCACGGTCATCGGGCGTCAGGAGCTCGACGAGCGCATGGTGCGCGATGTCCAGGATCTGGTGCGTTACGAACCAGGAATAACGGTCGCCAAGACGACATCCGGGACCGATCCGTTCGGCAACCTTGCCGGGTTTACCATTCGCGGCGTTTCCAACAACCGCGTGCAGATGCTTATCGACGGCACCCGCGTGATCGAAAGCATCGTCGACGGGAACCGTGACTTCGTGAACATGGCGAACCTGAAGGCGGTCGAGATCATCCGCGGGCCGGCAGGCGTGATGTGGGGCGCCGACGCGCTGGGGGGCGTCGTTGCCTTCGTCACCAAGGATCCGGAGGACTATCTGAAGGGTCGCAAGTTCGGCGGCCAGCTCGACACGAGTTTTGACTCCTACGACAAGAGCTTCTTCAAGACGGGTACGAGCGCGGTGCGCTTCGGCGATTTTTCGGCGATGATCTCGGCATCGCAACGGTCTTACAATGAGGGAACGCTCAGCAAGGCCCGGGCCGACGGCGGCATCTATGGCTGTCCGCGCAATCCGGAGGCGATCCGCTGCAACCAGCTTAATCCGCTGGACGGCAGCGATTACGACATTCTCGCCAAGCTGGTATGGAATCCCGACAAAGAGCATGAGGTGAAGCTGACCGGAGAAATGCTCAAGAAGGACGTCACGATCGACCAGCGTTTCGACCTCGGCCTCCAGACTACCGGCATCCGAAATCTCAGCTACATCCGCGACCAGGTTCAGACCCGCGAACGCCTGACCCTTGCGCATCGCTACACGCCGAACCTCGGCTGGCTGGACCAGGTCAAATGGCAGGTATCACACACGCCGCAAGAGCGGGATTTTACCGGAACAAGAAACCGCACCCTCGCAAATGGCCAGAATGACCGGCTCAACTTTCTGCTGAATTACAAGGAAAAGTTTACGGAGGGCGATATTCAGATGAATTCGTCTTTCAAGACGTTCATTGCCACCCACAAGCTCACCTACGGGGCATACGCGAGCGTCGCGGACACGGACTACCAGCGCCGCGATGTCACGACCAACCTGACGACCGGAGTTGTCACGGTGGCCAACGCCGGCGGGTTCAATTTCGCCGATGCCACGACACAGCGCGTCGACGGCTTCCTTCAGGATGAGATCCTGCTCTTCAACGACAAGCTCAGCCTTACGCCGGGCGTCCGGTATGCGACCTACGATCTCGATCCGCGGCCAAATCAATTTTATGCCGTCAAGCCCGGGAATGAACCAAAGCAAATTCAGAGCGAAAAGCTCGTCAAGCAGTTCGGCGCCGTCTACAAGGCCACCGACAATATTTCGCTGGTGGGTCGATATGCGGAGGGCTTCAAGATGCCGACCGCACAGCAGCTTTATACGTCGCTGCCGAACGGTGCGGGTGTCAATCAGGACTTGGTCCCAAATCCAAAGCTCCGGCCCGAGCAGGTCAAGAGCTATGAGGCCGGCATACGGGGCCAGTTCAGCAAGGGTTACTTCTCTGCGACCGTATTCAAGGCCGATTACACCGACTTCATTCAGAATTTCGTGCCCGTACCTAGCGTCAACTTTCCCGGCCTGGACGATTTGACCTACCAGAATCTTTCCGGCGTGAAACTCTGGGGCATTGAACTTGCGGGCGAGTTTCGTTTCCACGAAAACTGGACCGCGAGCGCGTCGATCGCCTATGTCGAAGGAAAGCAGAGGTTTGACGCAACAAGTCCCGTCGTCGCGTTCGACGGCACGACGCCATTTTCGGGCGTGTTCGGACTGCGCTACAGCGATCGGCCTTCCGGATTCGATGCTCAGCTGATATCGACCTGGGCCAGCGACGTGCTGACGCGCAGCTCGCCGCTGCTTTACCGGCCCGACGGATATATCGTGTTCGACGCGATCGTCGGCTGGGCGCCGCAGTCGGTGCCGGGACTGACATTGCGCGGCTCGATCCTGAACCTGGCCGACACGCGATACTTCGCATCGCTCAACGGTACGACCACCTACAACATTGTGCCGACCACGGCGGTTGCAATATCAAATCCGCTCGAACTGAGGACTGCGCCAGGCCGAACCTTCAAGGTCGGCGCCAATTACGCATTCTGATGCGCCATTTCGGGGTGATGTGCGGAGAAGGATGGTCTTCCGTCCTGTCCGCGGTTGATAAGGTGCAACGGATCATATGCGTAACACCATAAGCGCCATCTGGCGGCTGCTATGCATGGCCGCCGGCGGGCCTTTTCGCTGGGCCGGCTTTGCCCTGCTTGCCTTCATCATCGGGTGCCAAATTGCGGGCATTCAGATCACCCTGAGGCTGATCCAGTGGAGTGCGGATTTCTACAACGCGTTGCAGCGCCTCGATGCATCCGCGGCGGTGACGCAGGTCGGAATTTTTGCGGCCCTGATCGGAACTTCGGCGGGCTTGCATCTGGTCGGGTCATTTGCCCGGCAGCACCTTCAGATTCGCTGGCGGCGAAGGTTGACGGATGCGGTGCTGGACAGGTGGCTGCCGGCCAAGGCCTACTGGTTTCTGCAGCCGTCGCTCGGCGGCGCCAGCGTCGACAATCCCGACCAGCGCATTGCGGAAGACTGTCGCGAGTTCGTCGAGTCGCTGCTGACGAAGGTGCTGGATTTCCTGATCAGCCTGATTGGGCTTGCTTCCTTTGTCACGCTGCTCTGGCAACTCTCCACTTTTCCGCTTTCGTTCGAGCTGTTCGGGATGGCGTTCGAGATCCCCCGCTACATGGTCTGGGCGGCGCCGATCTACGTGACGATTGCAACGGGATTGACCCATGCCCTTGGCCGTCAGATGCCGGGCCTGCTTGCGGAGCAGCAAAAATGCGAAGCGGATTTTCGGTTTGCATTGATGCGCTTGCGCGAAAACGCGGCTGCCGTCGCATTGTCTGGCGGCGAGCAAAGCGAGCGGCGTGTCCTCGATCATCGCTTTCAGGCGCTCGTCGGTAACTGGCGAAAGGTGATAGCCCGCGAATTTATCTACGGGTTGTTCCAGAGGCCGTATTTCCAGACCGTCCTGAGGATTCCGATGTTTCTTGCGCTGCCGGCGTTTCTCGCCGGGAAGGTAACGCTCGGCGGTCTGATGCAGGTAGCGTCGGCCTTTCAGAATACGGTGACGACGCTGTCGTGGTTCGTGTTCAATTACAAGTTCGTTTCCGATCTGGTCGCGACGACAAAACGGATTCAGCGATTCCTCGGTGAGATCGATGGCGTCGATGGTCTTGAACGCCCGCTGGACAGAACGGGGTCATCGGACGGCGCCTTGCGGATGCATGACGTGTCGATCTTCACGCCGGACAAGCGTCCATTGCTTCGGATTGCCGATCTTGCGATCAACAAAGGTGACATTGTCTGGCTCAGTGGGGCGTCAGGACTTGGCAAAAGCACGCTGCTGAAGGCGCTCGCCGGATTGTGGACCTTTAGCGAGGGCCGCATTGAGCTTCCGGACGGGCATCTGTGCTTCATGCCTCAGCAGGTATACATGCCGCTGGCGCCGCTCGTTGCCGCTGCCGCCTATCCTTCCGAACCGGACAGCGTGGCGTCCGGCACCATCGAAAGCCTGCTGCGCAAGACAGGGCTCGGGCACCGGCTTGACGCCGGAAACGAAAACGCCGCCGATCTCTCCGTCGGTGAGCAACAGCGCCTGGCGCTGGTACGGCTGATCCTGGCCAAACCGGATTGGGCGTTTCTCGACGAAGCCACGAGCGCGCTCGATCTCGAAACCGAAAAGCTGGTGATGTCGCTGCTGCGGGCTGAATTGCCCGATACGACATTCGTGATCGTGGCGCACCGGGAACCGCAGGGGCTTGGGTCCGTGCGTAACGTTCCACTTGGCGTCGGGTTGTGTTCGATCTTGTAGGACAACTTTGTATTGGTGGCCGTCAGCCGGGGCGCGCCTGCGTATCCGTAGTTCTCCGGGGTAGAACAAAGTTCCTGATGTGTCTGGAATAGAACAAAGTTCCGGGAATGTCGCCTGCCGCGTTGATTATCCTCCCGACAGCAACGCCAATGCGATGACGGCAAGCCACGCGACGATGACGAGCGCCGCCACCGCGCCAGCGGTTATCTTCGCCCTCTCCTTTAACGTGTAGCTGCGCATTGTTTTCGTAAAACGTGTGAGAGGCGTTCAAGCCTTGGCGGGAGAGTATCCAATCACTCGCATCAAGAAAACGGTTCGCGTTTTGCGAGCGGTGCGGTGCGAGAAGGTGGCGATCCCAGCGGTGCCAACACTGCCGTGGTGAAAAGCAGCGTCTGGCGGCGCTAGGGTTCGTCAATTTATATCGCGGCTTCGTTTCCGTGGATTGTCGCCGGCATGATCGAGCCAGCGCAACAGCGGAAACGTCAGCATATCCGTGCGTCGTGGAGAGCCAGTTTTGAGAAACCGGCTGGTGGATCAATGAGCTTGGGGCAGGGGCAGGTTCGTCCTCGCATCCCCGAGCTTCTTGCGAACGATCAGGTATCCGGTGGAAATTAAGCCCGCAATGTGAGGCGGAGTGCGAGGTAAAGTCCGACGCAGGTCGTGATTGCAATGGCGGCCGTATCCATTTCCCTGTCCCTTATCGTTACGCACCGATGTCCGTTTGCCGGACTATGCAGTGGATGGAACTTGGGCCGTGAAAATGGTTCCTGTAAGCCTTGAAGATGGTCGCCTTGGGCTTGGAAAGTGTTTGGGACGTGATGGCGCTCCCTAGCGGAATCGAACCCCTCTCTCCAAAGAGACAAAACCGCGATCGAAGACGGAAACTTGCCGGCGGCGCAGATCGCAGATGCGCAGTTGAAGGCCTTCGAGGCGTATAGCGAAATGACGGAGGCGGCCCGGCGCCTGCTTGTCGTCATGCCTACGGAGCCAAAGGCGCCCGTCGACCTGCTGTTCTACCTTGAAAAGAACTTCAGCGTTTTGCCGCCGGAGATCGCCTGCGGCGCCAGCAATGGACAATCATTGGCGTTCGATCTTCTGCGCACAGCGCGGCTGTCTCTTCGAGCAATTTCGAAGTATGGCAAACACGGGCCGACGTCATGAAGCGCCGTCGCCGATCACATAGGAAGCGCAACCGGCAACGGCTTGCGGTTCATGCCTGACGACTGAGGCGCTAACGCGGAATTAATCTCATCAGCCTATAATCTCAGGCAGTTTTAGTTGGGTGCTGCGTAAAGGAGCCGTCACGAGGGACGATCCGGCGACGGCTCCTTTTTTGTTCACTCATTTGAGGTTGATGCACGTGACCCAGACATCGGAAAAGCAGAGCCAAACCGAACAACCCGAATCCACGGCGCCGACCAAAAAATCGAGCCGGAAATCGGTCTTGGCGTTTGCGGTGTTCGCTCTTGGAATAAACACTGCTGCGGCCGTCTATACACTGTCGCCTTCCGATTTTGCTCTGCCGAATGTCAGCGATTTTGCTCTACCGAATATCAGCAGTTTGGCCGAACTGCTTCCACACCAGAAAGCTTCCGATCCCTTACCGGATCCGATTGTCGCCGCATTGAAGGATATTCAGTCGGCCCA
>Ga0184612_10001194_pt1 | contig 12534 bp, 15 predicted proteins | sample PLM3_60_coex_FD_133163 | JGI IMG/M metagenome (GOLD analysis project Ga0184612, IMG submission 133163) | Groundwater sediment microbial communities from an aquifer in East River, Colorado, USA - PLM3_60_coex | ecosystem: Environmental > Terrestrial > Soil > Riparian zone | place: USA: East...
GGTGCATGGCGGTGGGCTGTTTTCCGATGACTGCCGCGGCGTCGGCCAACTTTTGGGAGGCTTGGAATTCACCCTCAGCATGAATCACTTTCGCCCGTCTTTCTCTCTCAGCTTCTGCTTGCTTGGCCATGGCACGCTGCATCTCCTGTGGCAGATCGATATTCTTTAACTCCACCAGGACGACCTTGATGCGCCATGGTTCGGTTTGCCCATCGAGGATGGTTTGGATTCGAGTATTGATCTTTTCTCGTTCTGCAAGTAGCTCATCCAGCTCCGCCTGCCCGCAGATACTGCGCAATGTCACCTGGGCAAGCTGGGAAGTTGCAAAGAGATAGTTTGCCACTTCGCGGATCGCTCGATTGGGATCGATGACCCTGAAGTACAGAACAGCGCTGACCTTTACCGATACGTTGTCTCGGCTAATGACGTCCTGCGGCGGTATGTCCATGGTAACCGTCCGGAGATCGATGCGGAGCATTTTCTCGACGAGGGGAATTACGTAGGTAATGCCTGGGCCACGAGGAGTGACCATGCGCCCCAGCCTAAAGATCACAGCACGCTCGTATTCCTTAAGGATCTTGATGCCGCTGACGATCAAGATCACGACGATGATGACGAATGTTCCTGCGGGTCCAATTAAATTCCACATAATCGCCTCCACTGGTCGCTGAGTAATATCTAGCCTTTGATGCATATCACGGCTTCGAGGTAAACGCACTTTTAGTAACACAACGGTTTAGGCTGCAACAGACAACGGCACGCGCCTTCAGGCAAAGGCTTCCGATTGCAGTTTTGCGACTGCCGGAGGGAAATTTTTTCAAGAATGCGAAACTTTTCAGTATGAACAGTGAAAAATCGCGGTAATCAGCTGGCACAGTGCTTGCGGAATTAGGAATTGGGAGGGACCCTGAGTCTTAACGACAGGTCGAGCGCTCCTACGGTTCGTTCGTGAGGACTCTTGAGTTGCCAAAGGATGTTCATGCGGATAAGGTTAAAGCAACCTTTAAGAATGGAATTTTGAAGGTCAGGCTACCTAAGACGGAGGAGGCCAAGGCCAGAGAAATGAAAGTCAAAGTGGACTGATTTATCGCGAGCGTAGGGACGATGTGAAAACCACGGACCGGTTGAGGTACGCTAGAATTCTATGCTTAGCCGTTCGTCCCTTCGATAAACTCGGCCTCTGAGCTTTGTCGAAGCACTCGTGCTACGAGGAGGTACCCATGTTTACTCGAATTCTGATACCGCTGGACGGATCGAAGACGGCTGAAAAAGTACTGCCTTACGCTCGCTTTCTCGCGGGGAGTTTGAAGCTTCCCGTAGAGCTTCTGGGAGTCGTTGACATTGTCGAAATGGCAACCCATATCTCCGCTGACAGAGCCCGTTACCTCGATACCATGATTGAAGATAGCGTGCGGAACAGTGAACAATACCTGAGAGGGGTTGCCGGTACATTTCCCGGCGCCAATACAAAATGGACGGTGGAGAAGGGCAAGGCCGAACAGATGATCATCGAAACCGCAGCGGCGGACAAAGGAACGCTTGTCACCATGGCCACGCATGGCCGTTCGGGGATCGACCGGTGGCTATTGGGAAGTGTTGCAGAAAAGGTTTTGCGCGGCGCTACTAACCCGATGCTCCTAATTAGAGCCACGGAGGAGGGGAAGACGGACGGGGCGGCGACTTTGAAATCTATCGTGGTGCCGCTGGACGGCTCCGAGTTGGCAAAGACACTGAAACTCGAAGTTGTTTTGTTCCGGGCTTACAACATTCCCTACAATGCTTACGCCGGTGACGAGGGCTACTCCGCGGTAAACTATGAGGAATTGTTCACGGCAATGCGAGAAGAAGCAGTCGACTATCTCGAGAAAAAGACCGAAGCGGTGAAAAAGTTGGGGATTGCCAACGTTTCCTGTGTCGCCAAGGAAGGCTTCGCAGCGGATGAGATCATCTCCCTGTCGCGTAAATCCCCCGACAACCTGATCGCCATGTGCACCCATGGACGGTCGGGCGTGAAACGTTGGGTGTTGGGCAGCGTAACGGAAACCGTCGTGCGCCACTCCGCCGATCCGGTTTTAGTTATTCGTGCCAGTTAATGCAGGAGCGAGGCCTGAGAGTCGCGGAATATGGATACGAAAATCCTCGATCTGGCTCAAAGGACGCCGAACAATCTAATCGCCATGTCGAGTCGTGGCAAGTCAGGCATTGCACGGCGGGTGCTAGGCAGCGTTGCGGAGAAGGTGATCCATCACTCAAGGGACCCGGTCTTGGTCATCCGGCCGACTTAGCAAGGGCATTTCCAGCGCAGTGTTACGGCCGGAGAATACTTTTAGATATCAATCGCGATTTTTTCGTTCAGCGGATGATGACCGGATTATCTTAATTTCTACGTTGGAGTTTTTGGGTTGGACTCGAAACTCAAAACTCGAGACTCGAAACTTCAAATATGCAACTCACGACGGTAAAGATCGAAAAGCCCGAAGACATTAATTTTATTCTGGGGCAGAGCCACTTCATCAAGACCGTCGAGGACATCCACGAATCGATGGTCCAGACGGTTCCCGGAATCAAGTTCGGTCTCGCCTTCTGCGAGTCCTCCGGCGAAATGCTGGTGCGCTGGACCGGCACTGATGACCCCATGATTGAGCTGGCAAAGCGCAACGCTCTCGCCCTCTCAGCTGGTCACAGTTTCATTCTCTTCCTCGGACCTGGCTTCTTCCCCGTCAACGTCCTTAACCCGATCAAAATGGTTCCCGAGGTATGCCGGATCTTCTGCGCAACGGCGAATCCCGTCGAAGTCGTAATTGCTGAGACCGACCAAGGACGCGGCATTCTGGGCGTCATCGACGGCGGCAAGAGCAAAGGCGTCGAAGACGCGCAAGGCATTACCTGGCGCAAGGACTTGTTGCGCAAGATCGGTTACAAGCTTTAAGTTCAATCGACCTAGACTGCCTGAGCGTATCGTCGAGCAGCGCGTACTGGATAAAATCAATCCGGCTTATTGTTGGCTGATCCTTTTAGGTCTTTCGGATCCCCTAGTTCGACTGGCTTTGGTTTAGCGGCGCGCAATGCTTCCGTCTCGGTTTGGATCACCATGCCGTCGGTGAGCAGTATGTGGCAGGAAATTGCCGGATGGGACCATCCCTCGACTTCAACCACGCACAGCCGACAAGCGCCGGCGGGGCTTCAAGCGTTCATCATGACAAAGCGTCGGCACTTCGATGCCAAGTGAACGCGTGGCTTCAAGGATCGAGCCGTTTTCTCTAAAATCGTAACTCTTGCCGTTGATGGTTGCATGAAGCATGCATTTCTCTGCCTGATCTGAAAGTCATCGGTTATCGCTGCAGTGTTGCAACATACTCGGCGATAAGTTTAGCCTTAAGAAGTGCCGTAAGCTCGGTATACTTCGCGTCTTCGGCTTCCTTTCAGAAAATTTCTCCCCAGACGGGCATTTCGCGGTCACCGTGAGCGCGAACAGCGCGGCTGCCGTCAATGGCCGACATGACTTTGGACATGGGATAGATTCCTTTGTTATTTTTCTTGAGCAAAGTCAGGTCTGGGACTTTGATTTTTAGATAGGGGCTAACCGGCCCGTTGCCGCGACCATCCTTGCCATGGCAGGAACTGCAATACTGCATATAAAGCTCCTTGCCTGCGTCCGTTTCCGCAGCCCCAGCCGAAGTTCCGACTGCCAAGAAGAAAAATAGCAGAAACCCACGCGCGTTCGGTTTCACAGGCTCTCCGTTGTTGATAATGCTTGTTTTGAATCCTAAAGCCAATTGAGACCCATGAACACGCAAATCAAGTGCCCTACAACTGTTGTGATAAAGTTAAAATTTATTATGTTGATTTATCAATTGTGGGAGGCAGACGACGGATTTTTCTCACGAACGCGAAAGGGCAAACGACGGTAAGTATACACCCATGAAGTGCTTTGAGGAATTCAGATGACGCTCGTGCGTATTTGGCACTGAAAGTGCTCATTTTAGTTTACAGGAGGTGAATCATGTCGGACGAGAAGGATCGATTTGGCGAGACCATGAAACTCGTGGAGCGTGCCAAGGAGGATATCTACTTTGCGCAACGCGACCGCGAATTGATGGAAAAACTTAAGGCGCAATTGCAGAAGACCGACAAGCAGGAGTCGCAACTTCACTGCCCCAAATGCCCTGGACTGTTAGAGACCCATACCTTCCAGGGATTTGCCCTGGACCGTTGCCAGAAATGCGGCGGGATCTGGATGGATCAAGGAGAGCTCGAAGGGATAGTCAGAACAGTTACCCGAGTCCGCTGGGGCACTGGGTAGACAAACTGTTGGGTAAAGAAGAGCAAACAGGCGCCAAGACATGAGATCGGCGCTATCATCATCGTAGTAGTGATGAGATGAAGATTCTGGTACTCAACTGCGGCAGCGCGACGCTTAAATTCCAACTGATCGAGACGGCAGCAGCGCCAAAATCGACTGCCGACGACGTCAAGCTGGCGCGCGGCATTGTCGACCGCATAGGAGGCGCGTCATCGCTTCGATTTGAAGCAGTTGGCTCTACTGAGAAGCAGGAGTCTGCAGCTGTTCGTGATCACGAGGAGGCGGTCGGCAAAGTCATCGAATGGTTCGAGTCGCATCCACAACTTCGGGCCTTCGATGCCGTGGGACACCGAGTCGTTCACGGCGGCGACCGGTTCACCAACTCCGTTTGCATCGATGCGCAGGTGATCGATGCCCTCGACTCCCTTTGCGAGATCGCGCCGCTGCACAACCCGGCAAGCGTGAGCGGCATCCGTGCCGCCCGATCGGTTCTCGGCGCCGCGATGCCGATGGTTGCGGCGTTCGATACTTCTTTCCATCGCACCCTGCCGGAGCACGCGTCCACGTACGCTATCCCTCACGCGCTGGCTACGAAACACCATATTCGTCGCTATGGTTTCCACGGCCTCGCGCACCAATATTCAGCTTTGCGCTACGGCGAGCTCACGGGAATGCCCCAGGAACGAGTCAACGTGGTCACGCTTCATCTGGGCAACGGCTGTTCTGCTTGCGCCATTCGCCGCGGTGAGTCCCTGGATACGTCGATGGGCTTCACGCCCCTCGAAGGGTTGGTGATGGGAACGCGCTCCGGCGATTTGGATCCGGCGCTGGTGAGTTATCTCGCCCATGAGGAGAAAGTAGACGCTGCCGAGGTGGAGCACTGGCTCAACAGGCGCTCCGGGTTGCTGGGCATTTCGGGACTCTCCAATGACATGCGGGAGTTGATGGCGGCGTACGAAGCCAATCCCCGCGCGCGGCTCGCGGTTGAAGTCTTCTGTTATCGGGCGCGAAAGTACCTGGGTGCTTATTTGGCAGTCGTGGGTGAGGCGGACGCAGTTATTTTCAGTGGCGGTATTGGCGAGAATTCGTCGGTGGTTCGTGAAAAGATCTGCCAAAACATGGAATGGTGCAGTCTCAAGTTAGATTCGGCAGCGAACTCTAACACCGCCGGTAAAGATGGCCGAATTTCCGCTGCGGATTCTCGACTGAACGCCTTCGTGGTTCACACCGACGAGGAATTGATCATCGCCCGTGAGACGGGTCGCCTAATTCGACCATAGCTAGACTGGTTGCGCATTTTGGCGGAAAGAGAAATGTAATGTCTAAAACTCGCCATACGGTTCTCACCGTTTGAAGGATTCGCTGCACGGCAAATTTCAAGTTTCTCTTTCCCCAAAACTGGGAAGATCCTTCCTTTAGTTGCCGAGGGTTTCCGGAAAAGAAGTGAGATTCGCAGGGCTTCGTCTACCCAAAAATTGCATCTTTAGCCTGTGCGCCGACTGCCGTTTGTGCGTAAGATACTGCGGTAGCTTTCCGAAACTTTTCGACGCCGTCGACACCTACTGTACGGACGAGAAATATGCCGAGGTCGATACCAAGAAGCTCAAGACCGAGGACATAAACCAAATCGTCGATCTTTGTTTCCAGTGCAAGCTTTGCTCATGCCCTGTCACCTGCGAGCCCAAAACGTCGGCTACAAGACGAGAGATGTGCTGTCGTACTTGCCAAACACCAAAGTGAAAGTAGTTGAGGAATGCTCCGGACATGACGGTACCTGGTCCATGAAGAAGGAAAATTTCGAAGCGTCGCTTAAATGGGGCGGGCGGGCTTTTGAACAGATGGCGGCAGACGAACCTAATGTGGCCTGCTCCGATTGTCCGTTGGCAGCCATTCAAATCGAACAGGGCAACGGTCGCCGTACTCTCAATCCGATGCAAATTCTCGTGAAAAGCTACCGGGGCGAAGAGATTGGTTGATGGCGGTTCTTGCCGACAGGTTCAACTGCCTCAGTGCCGATTCCAAGCGGTTCTATTGTGGAAAGATCCGGCGATACACACCCGGGGAGCCATGGGCCATGCTCATCTGTTCGCGCATGCGTCCAGAGCGTGGAGAAGAATGTTCTCTTTGATGTGACCAGTCCCCGCTCTCGGACACTTTATCATTCACCAATTCATAGACGGTTGCGAAGCTACGCTCACCGTCCACTGCGCGATAGCGCCGCGCATAGATGACGCCGGGCACTTTAAGATACCCGGGGATATACTCGCTGTTATACCACTCATTCCATTCGGCATCCGCACTCTCCGACACAGACATGCGACCGATCTGGAGGGCGGGCGCCATCCCGCGATCAGGATTTTCCAGCGTGCTTGGAAAGATCTGCCGGCCGACGATTCGCGTCAGGTTTTTGCCGGTCACTCGCGGCGACATACGGTTTTCCCAGGGCGTACGTTTGCGGTTGCTGAACTCTAGGCTTCGGACGGCCTCAATGCTCGTGAGTTCGTAGACAGCTAGATATTTCGGACCGCCCCTAGTGGCCGCATAGCGCGCCGCGTCGAGAAAACCCGGCAAAGTCAGCAGTTCTGGTAGATGCTCGGTGTTGTACCAGGCATTAAATTCTTCCTCGTGCTCTGAGTCGATGAGGTCGGCATAGACTAAAAACAATCCCTCTCCCTTTTTTGCCATGGCGCTCCCTCCAATGTTTACCCCGTATCACACTACGTGCCGTACGTGAATACGGAGGATGAAGTTTCTGAAATCCCGCTAAAGGCAATGCCCTGAATCAGGACGGATCGTCAACCGGATTGTTACCGCGAAAGGATACGATGTTCGCAAAACCAGAGAGCTGCATCTGGATTTTAATCTGGTTTGCTGGTGTCGGGCTTTTAGGCTATGGCCCGGCACGGCTTTAAGACCGTCGCTTAGCCATCCAGCTGCAAACCGTCGTCGAGCAGCATCTGCGGCACTTGGGTTGATTTACCCCCACCGGTCAGCGCGGTAGGAAGCAACCGTTTCTGCGTGGTAAAGGTTTTGAGCAATGCCTGCTCGATTTCAAAAATGGGTAAGACCGCCTTTCGCATCGCTTGAGGTAACTTAATCTATCAAACGAAGTCACGGTCAAGGAGATCTCGTCCCTGATCAAATTACCCGCGAGGTGTCTTGCGCTCTCTGAGGCGATACGTATAAAATAAGTGGTTGTCTGTATTAGGAGCCAGCATGAAAACGAATCTCAAACGAAAAAATTATTATCTTGACGAGAAAAAGATCCGCCGAGTACGTGCGATCCTAGGCGCGAAGACGGAGACGGAAGCCATTAACGGTGCTTTGAATCTGGTAGTCTTCAGAAAAGAAATTCTCAAATCACTAGAAAAGGTTGCGGGCAAAGGTGGTGTGGAGAAGGTTTTTTAGTGGCAAAACATCTGATCGACACAGACCTGTACATCGATCTGATTCAAAGCGAACAACGCTCCCCCTCATACGTGAACTTTACGATAGAGACGCTCCGGGTATTTATTTCAGCTCCATCGTAGCCCAAGAATTATTGGCGGGCGCCCGCTCTCCCGCTGGGAGAAAGCGTGTCGAGATATTGTTCCGGCCGTTCGAGAAAGTGGGTCGAGTTGTAACTCCCAGTCACAACCAGTGAAAGGCCGCCGGAGGAATCTTGGCCAAAGTTCTGGAAGACCGCCGGACCTTAAGAACAAACTGCCAGCTTTGGTAAACGACTGCTTGCTGGCCTTGAGCGCGCGGTCACTCGGCGCGACCCTGTATACCAGGAACCGAGCTGATTTCGTGCTGCTTCAGAGCATACGCTCCTTCGCCCTGGTCGTGATCAGTTGAGCAAAGGCTGCTTGAGCGCGAGGGAGAGTAAGAACAGTCAAGATGTAAAACCCTGAGATTCCGTGCTGTTCGGGCCTAGTCGTAGCGGTCCGCATGAAAGAAACGTTGTGAATGACCGCTCCTCGGTCTGGAGGCGCCCCCGCCGCCGAAGACTACTCAGGGAAAAAGCGCGGTAGCTCCCCCACAGGTTCAGGTGCCGGGGCGACCCTGGCGCCAACCGGCAAAGGCTGCTCACCCAGCATATGGGCAACTAACACCTCGCGGACGCTTTCGAGGTCCAGCCCAGTTGAGGCCGCCTGTCCGGCGACTTCCGCCAGCACTCGGTCGACGTCTTGCATCATCTTCCACTGCTTGAAGAGATCATCTCGCTGGACGTCCATCGCCTCCCCAACCAGCTCGAGGAAGTTGACGATCTTGAACGGATAGGTCGCTTCATGGGCGCACAGCTCGCGATGGCACGCGTGGTAGATACCGACGAGACAGTCGACGCCGGCGGCCGCGGCTGCGGCGAGCTCCCGCGCATGGAGATCGCGCTTGTACTCGGGTACGGGCGCGAGCGAGTTGCACATGTAGCCGACCCGCGGTTGTTCGAGATCGACGAGATCAATTCCTGGGATCGCCGTAAGAATCTTGATGACACCTTCGGTCACGCCGGCCACGCCCGGATGCTCGTGAAGAGCAACCCGCTTGTTGACAGAACGAATGAAGTGGGAGCGGAGAAGATCGATCCTCGCGGCGATGTAAGGGACGACGTGCTCGAGGGCGAAGCCAGCTTCTGTAGCCGGCATGACGATCTCGTTGAGCTGGATGTTGCACGTCGGGCACCATGTGAGCACACGCGAGGCGCCGGTGCCGGAGAAACCGGTCACTGTGTTACCGCCGATTCGCCCGGCCGCCTTTGCGTCACCGGCACGGAACTGAATGACACCGCAGCAGTTTGCCGGACCGCCGAAGACTTTGTAGCGCGTGCCGAGCCGATCCAAGACCTCCAGGCAGAGGAGCGCGATGTGGGGTGTCTTGAGTATGTTGCAGCCAAGATACATGACGACGTCGGGTGAGGGCCCGGTTTCAGCGCGAGCTGATCGGGTCATGCTGGCAACCAGATCGGCTGGGAGCTGAAGGCGCGACAGCACCTTCACTCCTTCAGACATCTTGTGGAACCCGGCTTGGCCGGTGGCGTGACGCTCAGTCACTGCCCGCCGCTCGTTGAGCCTGAGGCGGGTCGCCGCCAACATGAAGCGCGGGTTGACCCCGTCGTCGCAAGCGGAGAGACAGCGACCGGAGCCGGTGCATGTGCTGGCCCAGCGGGCGCCGCGGCTTGCCGGGTCCCCGCCACCGCGGAGGATGTCCAGCACCTCGGTGACGATCGCGGTCGGCTCGCGGGTGTCGATCCCAGCAGGCCCAGCGGTCGGGCAGACCTCGACGCACTTTCCGCAGCGGGTGCAGCGGTCGAGGATCTCGCCTACCCTAACGTCGAGTGCGGCGATAAAGGCGTCAGCGCGATCGGTCATGTGTTCCCCCAATCATATCAACCGGACGGACAAGCGACTCGATGGAGCTCTTGGTGCAATACCAGATTGCGCGATGGTCCATTTCAAAAATGAGAGGAACTTGTTTTGAGGAATGCTCTCAAGCCGCGGACCATCATGTAGAGCGAGATATATTCAAGAACGTACGGTTGTGTCAACTTGACGTAAAAGAGGCGATTCTCAAATCAGTCCAGCCGCCCCTGAGAAAATTCGGATTGAACCCAAGCGTCGTTCAGTTCAATCTTAGGAAAAATCCGGCCTTCCTACTCGACGACTACCCGTCGCCTTTCGCCGTGAATCACCTTTTCTTTGTTTCCGTCCGCGTGATAAATAACGTCCAGGTGTGCGATGAAGAAAGCTGGTTTGTCATCGATCCTGATTGCAGTGGCACTGCTTTCTGTTGGAGTTACAGCCGAAGCGCAGCAGCCGAAGAAGGTCCCGCAGATCGGATATGTGTCGGCGACCGGCGACCCGTCCAATCCTGGGCCCAATGTCGAGGGATTCCGGCAAGGGCTGCGAGATTTCGGTTATGTCGAGGGGAAAAACATCCTGGTTGAGTATCGCTACGTTGAAGGTAAGGGCGAACGTAACCCAAGCTTTGTGGCCGAGTTGGTGCAACTTAAGGTAGATGTGCTTGTTTTTGGAGGACCAGGAGGAATTCGCGCAGCAAAGCGGGCGACCAAGGCGCTTCCCATTGTCATCGTGGCACAGGAGGACCCAGTCGCGGCTGGGTATATCGATAGCTTGGCGCGCCCGGGCGGGAATATCACAGGGCTCACCAGACTCACCCGAGAACTAAGCGGGAAGCGGCTGGAATTGCTCACGGAGGTAGTTCCGAAGATATCGCGCGTCGGAGTTCTTTGGGATACGAACGAGAAGTCACCAAGCCAGGCTTTTGGTTTTAAGGAATATGAAGCTGCGGCGCGCGCTCTAAAGATACAGCTTCAATCCCTAGAGGTACGAGGGTCGAACGATTTTGAGGGCGCATTTCGAGCCGCGGCCAAGGGGCGCGCGAACGCGCTCATCGTGATTAGAAATCCCCTGCACACTCGTCACCAAAAGCAGATCGCGGACCTTGGCATAAAGAACCGACTGCCTTCAATGCACGAGACAAGTGACTACGTAGAGGCCGGCGGCCTGGTGTCTTATTCATCCAACGATGCTGATCAGTTTAGGCGCGCCGCTTACTACGTCGACAGAATCCTGAAGGGAGCCAAGCCCGCCGATCTGCCAGTCGAGCAGCCGACGAAGTTTGAGTTGGTGATCAATTTGAAAACCGCCAAGCAGATCGGGGTGACGATTCCGCCGGAGTTGCTAGCGCGAGCGAATAGGCTGATCAAGTAACCACGAGACGATGCCAGGATTGAACTGAATTCTCGATCGACCAAATCTTGTGAGATATGCCTGACGCGTCGTACAGTTTAATTCGGCCAGAGTTGATCGCCTGTCCTGTCTCATGAATTCGGAACAACTTTACGGCTGATAAGTTAAAGTTTACGGGCCGTCTGTTTCTAAATACACCGCAACATTAGCGCCTCCAGAAGCGCTACCCGCTAGTCTTGCGGTTTGGTGGTGGCACCCGCAAATCCAGACCGCCGCCATTAGATTATCCCAAAGCCACCGAAAAAGGGACCCTACAAAACCTGGACGAAAACCACAGCAGGAGTTCCGGCAGAGTCACCTCGCCCGTAAATTTTGCCCTAGCCGTCCCGATTTTTCGCTGTCCCTAACGTCAGCAATCCTGCCTGCCCTTAAAAATCGCTATGTTATCATTAGTGGCAACTTGGCATTTTGCTTGCTCCCCACAGCCCGCTATGAATGACAAAAAGACTTGGTGGCAAGTGTTGCCTATAGGAAAAAAAGGTTCAATTTTCGTTGGCGTGATTGCTTTCGCCCTGGTTGTCTTCCTGGCATGGAAGGCCTTCTGGACGCCGAATGACAGAGATTCGTTAGCGCTCCAGCAGCAGGAAGAAAAGATCAGGGACATGGAGGATCGGATAGCTAGACTCCAGAAAGAGCTTGAGGAAAGCTCAAAACAGATCGCATCATTACAACCCGGATCGGATGAAACCACGAGAGCGCGTCGGTCGGCCCAACGGAATGTAAACAACTCAAGGCGGGAGGAAACCCGCCTAGCTGATCAGAACCCCTCACCGGAGCCGCGCTTCTATCAGACGGTTCGGAGCACATCCGTTTTTGAAGAACCATCTGCTTCTTCCCGAAAGGTGGGAAGCATAGGAAACGGAAGCAGGGTCAGAGTCGTTGGATCCACGGGCGATTGGCTAGAGGTGCGCTCCAAGCTAGGAAGACCCCCCGGTTTCATACGACGAGACGACGCCGTCCTTATGGAGATGAAGGCTGGCAAGTGAGTAACCCAGAATCGACCACTATCCTCGACAACTACACAGTGATCGCGCCCTTAAGCTGGCTCTCGACCAAACGCGCAGCGGAATATTACGAACGAAGAATTTCTGGCTCCTATCCGGTCAGCGCTTAAGGCGAAAGAAATTGCTGCGCGGACCGGTGTTGCGAGCACGAACGCTTATCCTAGATCCGCTGATTATAGGATCGGAGACATTGAGCGCACCGGCGTAAGCGGAATTAACTTTAACTCCTGTCGGTACCCACACATGAGGCAAGTAGCATCAATGTGACACTAGAGGATGACGGTTGCTTTGTGTAATGATTGGCACTGACGCGTCGTTCAGTTCAATCTCATGGTGGCCCTGGCCTTCCCACTCAACTAATCCCTGTCGCCTTCCGCCGTGTAAATCACGCTTTCCTTTATCTCTCTCCGCGTGATACATAACGCTCGAAATGAGGTGCGCAATGAAGAAGGCTGCGGTGCCATCAATCCTTGTTGCA
>Ga0184612_10001195_pt1 | contig 12532 bp, 12 predicted proteins | sample PLM3_60_coex_FD_133163 | JGI IMG/M metagenome (GOLD analysis project Ga0184612, IMG submission 133163) | Groundwater sediment microbial communities from an aquifer in East River, Colorado, USA - PLM3_60_coex | ecosystem: Environmental > Terrestrial > Soil > Riparian zone | place: USA: East...
GACCCGTCGGCGTCGGCAGTCACGCACGAACTGCTCGAGCAGGCGCTTATGCCCGTCATGGCCGACGACGCCGCCCTGGATGCCGCCGATCTCCTCGCGCTCGAGGCGGCCCCGGCCTGATCCCTTGCCTCACCGTTAAGCGGCCGTGCAGTCGTCGATACGCGGCGATGCAGCGTCCATCGTCACTATGGCGCCCATGGAAGGCCCGATCGGAATCTCGACCCGGACCCAGGCACAGCAAGCAGGTGACGCCGCCGAAACGCTGGTCCTCAGCCGGTTGCTCGAGGCTGGTTGGACCGTCCTGGCCCGGAACGTCCATGTCGGCCGTCATGAGCTCGATCTCGTGGCGGTCGACCCGGGTCCACCGCGCGCGCTCGTCATCGTCGAAGTGCGCTGGCGGGCGTCGCGCGGTTTCGGCTTGGGCGAAGAGACCGTCGACTACAGAAAGCGTGCCCATGTCCGGCTCGCGGCGTACGGTCTGCTCGATCGGGGAGTCCTTCCGGACGGCGCGACGCTACCCAGGCTGGCGATGCGGTTCGACCTGATCGTCGTCGAGCCTGACGATCGGGGAGGGGAGCCGCGTATCCGCCACCATCGGGCGGCGTTCTAGGCAAGCTGGCGGGCCGCAGGCGTTTCGTGTCGCGCTGAGACACGCGACTCCGTCGAACGAGCGTGGCCCAGGTGCCCAGAATGCAGTCCGACCGTCGCCTGGGCAGATGGCCATGAACGTTTCGGCCGGATCGCGTGTCTGAGGGCGACACGGCGGCGTTCTGGGCGTCCGGGTGGTTCGCCACGCTCGCCCACGCACTGAACGGGCATAACGCGCATCCCAGCGGCCTTATGGCATACCAGTGCGGTGGAAATGGGCAAACGTGGTCGTCATCGAGCGCGATCCGTGCGTGACCGACCTCGATCACCGGCTCGAAACGCGTAAGTCAGCCTGGGTATCTGCCATAAGGTCGCCATGAGGCGCGTACTTCATGATCGCGTTGGGCCGGGTGTCGGGGGAGGGCTCCCCTGGCCACGAACCGACCCTGTGCTACACTCCGCGCCGGTTCGGAGCCATCCGTACCACCAGCCTTGATCCGCCCGCCCTCGCCGCACGCGCGGCGCCGAGCGGAGCACACACGCGGACCGTTCCCACCGGGCGGTGCCAGCCGACGAGCGGCCGGTTCCCGGGGTCAGCGAGGGTCCGCGGAGGAACCAACCGACAGGAGGTCGCTCATCATGCCGTCCGTATCCATGCGGCAACTCCTCGAGGCCGGAGTCCACTTCGGCCACCAGACCCGCCGCTGGAACCCCAAGATGCGCCCGTTCATCTTCGCGGAGCGCAACGGGATCCACATCATCGATCTCGCCCAGACCGTGGCGCGCCTTGACGTGGCGCTCAGTGCCGTCCGGGAGACCGTTGCGCGCGGCGAGCAGGTGCTCTTCGTCGGCACGAAGAAGCAAGCCCAGGAACCGATCTCGGCTGAAGCCGTTCGTGCCAACCAGCCGTTCGTGAACAAGCGCTGGCTTGGCGGCATGCTCACCAACTTCACGACGATCAAGAAGCGCATCGGGCTGCTCGAGCAACTGGAGGCACGGCAGCAGGCCGGCGACTTCGAGCGAATGACCAAGAAGGAAGCCGCCAAGCTGACCGAAGAGATGATCAAGCTCCAGGCGACGGTCGGCGGCATGCGCAAGATGAAGCGGCTGCCCGGTGCGATCTTCATCATCGACCCCCATCGCGAGCGCATCGCCGTCACCGAGGCGAACAAGCTCGAGATCCCGGTCGTGGGTACCGGCGACACCAACGTCGATCCCGACGAGCTCGACTTCATCATCCCAGCGAACGACGACGCCATCCGATCGATCCGACTGCTCTGCACCCTGGTCGCCGAGGCGGCGATCGAAGGCGCGCGCGAGCGGGCGGCTCGCGCGGCCACGGAGCCCGAGATCATCGAGTCGGCGTCGATGCCCGAGACCGAGGACGACGGTGCCGAAGCGAGCGAGGAGCTCGTCGCGGCGCTTGTCGGCGGTGGTGCCCTGACCTTCGAGCCGGACACCGACGAGGACGATCTGCTGCCTGGCGATCGCGTTGCCCGCGCAGAGGCGGCCGTCGCGGAGGCGGCCGAGGCGGAGGCAACACCCGAGGAGATCGCAGCGGAGCTCGCTCGCGAAGCGGCCGAGAAGGCCGAGGTCGAAAACCCCGCCTGAGCACCGGGCAGTCGCCGTCGCCGACGGACCGGACAGCCCAAACGCACGAGACCAGACCATGATCGCGGACGCCGAACGCGCCCGCACGACACCAGGAACAGGAGCACACCCACCAATGGCGGACATCTCGGCAGAGCAGGTCAAGGAGCTGCGCGAGCGGACCGGCGCCGGGTTCATGGATTGCAAGAAGGCCCTCACCGAGGCCGACGGCGATCTTGACAAGGCGACCAGCATCCTGCGCGAGCGCGGGCTGGCTGCGGCTGCCAAGAAGTCCTCGCGCGAGGCGCGCGAGGGCCTCATCTCGAGCTATATCCACACAGGCGGCCGCGTCGGCGTCCTGATCGAGGTCAATTGCGAGACGGACTTCGTCGCCCGCACGGACGAGTTCCAGAAACTCGTCCGCGATCTGGCGGTCCAGGTCGCCGGCCTGGCGCCCAAGTACGTCGACCAGGATTCCATCCCACCTCAGGATCTCGAAGCGAAGAAGGCCGAGCTCCTGGCGGACGAGGCGGTCCAGCCGAAGCCCGAAGCCATCCGCTCGCAGATCGTCGACGGTCAACTGAAGAAGTGGTTCGCCCAGGTCTGCCTGCTCGACCAGCCATTTCGCGATGAGGAGCGGACCGTCGGCGCCCTGATCACGGATCGGATCGCCACGATCGGTGAGAACATCAGGGTCCGACGCTTCGCGCGCTACGCACTCGGGGAGGACCTGTGAGCGACGCCACGACGACGGGGGCCGCGCTCGCGGCCGAGGCAGCGAGCACGCGGGATCACCGGGTCAGTTACCACCGGATCCTCCTCAAGCTGTCCGGCGAGGCCCTTCTCGGCGACCGTCCTTATGGCGTCGACCCCGAGTTCTGCGCGTTCATCGCCAACCAGGTCAAGAACGTCCATGCGCGTGGTGTGCAGGTCGGCATCGTGGTCGGCGGCGGCAACATCTTCCGCGGCATGGCCGCCGCGGCACGCGGGATGGATCGCGCAACCGGCGACTACATCGGCATGTTGGCGACTGTCATGAACGGGCTGGCACTCCAGGATGCCCTCGAGAAGGCGGGCGTCCCGACGCGGGTCATGACGGCCATCGCGATGAACGAGGTCGCCGAGCCGTACATCCGCCGCCGAGCGATCCGCCACCTCGAAAAGGGCCGAGTCGCGATCTTCGTAGCGGGGACCGGCAATCCCTACTTCACGACGGACACGGCGGCTGCCCTGCGCGCGGTCGAGATCAACGCCGAGGTCCTGCTCAAGGCAACCAAGGTTGACGGCGTGTACGACCGCGATCCGCTGACGAACGACGGGGCCCGGCGGTACGCTCAGCTCGACTACGCCGACCTGCTCCGAGATCAGCTCAAGGTCATGGACGCGGCCGCGGTGAGCCTGTGCATGGAGAACGACCTCCCGATCATCGTGTTCGACCTCAACCAGCCCGACAACATCACGAAGGTCGCGACCGGCGAGCCGGTCGGGACCATCATCTCGAGCGGAGGTCCGACTGCATGAGCACCGAGATCCTCGCCGACGCCGACCAGAAGATGGGCCGGGCCGTGGAGGCCATGGAGCGTGACTTCCAGGCCGTGCGAACCGGCCGCGCTTCGACTGCGCTCGTCGAGCGCATCCTGGTCGACTATTACGGGACGCAGACCCCGCTGAACCAGCTGGCCGGCATCAGCGTCCCCGAGCCGCATCAGATCGTGATCCAGCCCTGGGATCGCAGCGTCCTCAACGCGATCGAGAAGTCGATCACCAAGAGCGACATCGGCCTCGTCCCGAACGTCGATGGCACGGTGGTGCGCCTGAACATCCCGCCGTTGACCGAGGAACGTCGCAAGGAGCTCGTCAAGGTCGTCCACAAGCGCATGGAAGAGGCGCGTGTCGAGATCCGCAACATCCGCCGTGACGCCAACGACCACCTCAAGCGCGAGGAACGCGATGGCGGCATTGGGACGGACGAATCACATCGCCAGGTCGAGTCGTTGCAACGGACGACCGACCGGCACATCAGCGAGGTCGAGCGACGGGGTGAGACCAAGGAGCAGGAGGTCCTCGAGGTCTAGTGGCCCGCGCACCGCTGGCCCGTCCGACTGACGCACCGCCGATCGCCCACGAACCGGCGGCGCTGGATCCCTTGCACCCGGAAGCCGAGGGGGCTGCGAACGAGCCATTCCTCGCACCCGAGGAACTTCCCCGCCACGTGGCGATCATCATGGACGGCAACCGACGGTGGGCGCGCCAGCGCGAGCTGCCCGAGCTCGACGGCCACAGCGCGGGCGTCGAAGCGATCCGCGAGGTCCTGCGTCATGCGGTCCGGCGCGGCGTCCGCGTGCTGACGCTCTACGCATTCAGCCGCGAGAACTGGGCACGCTCCGACGATGAGGTCGCCGGGTTGTTCAGCCTGCTGGAGGCGGCCGTCCGGAGCGAGACCGACGAGCTGCGCCGGCAGGGCGTCCGCGTTCGACTCTTGGGCAGGCTCGACGAGCTGCCCGACGATACGCGCCGATCGATCGGGGAGGCGCTCGACGCGACCGCCGACGGCGATCGACTCACCCTCAACATCGCATTCAACTATGCCGGTCGCACCGAGCTCGTCGACGCGGTCCGCCGGCTGATCGCCGAGGGCACCGCTCCCGAGTCGATCGACGAGGCCGCGGTGGGCGCTGCGCTCTACACGGCCGGCCTTCCCGATCCCGACCTCCTCATCCGGACGGGCGGTGAACAACGGCTGTCGAACTTCCTGATCTGGCAGTCGGCGTACGCCGAGTTCTACTTCTGCGACGCGCTGTGGCCGGACTTCGGTCCCGCGGCGTTCGACGCCGCCCTCCTCGAGTTCGCCAGGCGCCAGCGCCGGTTCGGGCGGTAGGGCAGGGAGGAGTGCGCGAGCGGGCAACCAGCGCAGCCGTCCTCGTCCCGCTCCTCCTCATCGTTCTCGCGCTCGGCGGTCTCGTGCTCTCGATCGCTGTCGCGGTGATCACGTTCCTCGCGGCCCGCGAGGTCTTCGCGCTCCTGCGCTCGGCCGGTCATCCGACGTTGCCCGCCCTGGGCACGGTGCTCGCCCTCACCGTCGTCGTCGATGCCGCCGTTCCCGGCGTGATCGAGGGCAGCGGTCTGCTGTTGACCGCGATCGGCATCACGCTCGTCGCCGTCGCAGCCTTCACGAGAACGGATCCGCGTGACGGCCTCGCGACATGGATGGCGACGACGTTCGGGGCCCTGTACGTGGGGATGCTCGCGTTCGTCCTGCGCCTGGGTCACTCCGCCCCGGCGACGCCCGAAGCCGCCCCGCTTGCCGCGCTCGGTACAGAGCGGGGCTGGATCCTGCTGTTGCTCTTGGCGGTCTGGTCGTACGACACCGGCGCATACCTCGTCGGGCGTCGGTTCGGGCGCGAACGGTTCCTCACCCACATCTCGCCGTCCAAGACGTATGCAGGCCTGATCGGCGGCATCGCCGCCACGACGATCGTGGTCGGGCTCCTGCTCATTGGTCTCGGCCAGCCGGTCTGGCACGCCGTGATCCTCGGTCCGATCGCGGCACTCGCCGCTCAGGCCGGCGACCTGGCGGAGTCGATGCTCAAACGCGCGGCCGGGGCGAAGGATTCCGGCCCCCTGATTCCCGGCCACGGTGGCATGCTCGACCGCGTGGACTCGTTCCTGTTCGCCGCGCCGGTCGTGACCCTCTATGTCCTCGCGCTCATCACCTGAGCAGCGGCGCGTCGCGCTCCTCGGCTCGACCGGCTCGATCGGCCGACAGGTCGTCGACGTCGTCGAGGCGCATCCCGCGGCTTTTCGAATCGTGGCGCTGGCGACCGGGAGCGATCGAGCGACGCTGGATGCCCAGGCGGCCCGGCATCGCCCGGCGGTCGCCGTGGTCGGGCCTACCGATGCGGCGCTGATGGAGCTCGCGACCCGCGACGATGTCGACCTCGTCGTCATCGGCACGAGCGGCATCGTCAGCCTTCGACCCGTCTTGGCCGCACTCGGCGCGGGCAAGGTCGTCGCCACGGCGAACAAGGAGACGCTCGTTGCCGGCGGTCACCTCGTCATGCCGCTCGCTCGCGGCCTCGCCGCTCGCATGAGCGCGGCGGACGACCGGGACCCGTTCGCGAGTCCGCTCGCCTGGCTCCGACCGATCGACTCCGAGCACTCGGCGATCTGGCAATGCCTGGTCGGCGAGTCGATGGCCTCGATCGAGGCGCTGATCCTGACCGCATCGGGCGGCCCATTCCTTGACGCGACCGGGGCCGAGCTCGCCGCCGTCACCCCGGAGCAGGCCTTGCAACACCCGACCTGGCGCATGGGCCGGAAGATCACGATCGACTCGGCGACGCTTGCGAACAAGGGCCTGGAGGTCATCGAGGCGCGCTGGCTGTACGATGTCGACTACGACGCGATCGAGGTGGTCATCCATCCGCAGAGCGTCGTCCACTCCGCCGTCCGCTTCGTCGACGGCTCCCTCAAGGCCCAGTTGGGCACCCCGGATATGCGACTCCCGATCCAGTACGCCATGACCTTCCCCGACCGACGACCGTCGCCTGCCGCCGCGCCTGACCTGATCGGAGCTGCCCGGCTCGACTTCCAGGCGCCTGATGTCGATCGATTCCCGGCGCTCCAGATCGCCCGCGAAGCGGGTATCGCGGGGCCACGGGCCTCAGCCGCGCTGATCGCCGCCGACGACGTCGCCGTCTCCCGATTCCTCGATGGCACACTCGATTTTCTGGGAATCCCTCGACTGCTCGAAGCGGCGGTGGAACGGTTCGGAGTCGGTAGCGGTGACGATCCGGACGTCGATGCGCTGATCGCCCTCGACACCGAGGTTCGGGCGGCATTCGCGACCGGACCGGTCGGGAGCGGCGCGTGATCGGCATCCTCGAGGGCGTCGTCACGATCGTCCTGTTCTTCCTGATCCTCGGGTTGCTGGTGCTCATCCACGAGCTCGGGCACTTCGTGGTCGCCCGCCTTGCGAGGGTGCGCGTGCTGGAATTCGGGATCGGCTTCCCGCCGCGCGCGAAGGTGCTTCGAGCGAGCGGCGAGAGCCTCTATACGCTGAACTGGCTGCCGATCGGTGGGTTCGTGAAGCTCGAAGGCGAGGACGGCGACGCCAAGGGCGACCCTCGCTCGTTCTCCGCCCAGAGCCTGCCTGTCCGGCTGCTGATCCTCGTCTCGGGTGTCGTCATGAATCTCGTGCTGGCATTCGCAATCTTCGCCGCGATCACGTGGCTCGCTTCACCGTACATGGGCCTGCGCTTCCATGAAGTGCAGCCTGATTCACCGGCTGCCACCGCCGGCCTCAAGCCCGGCGAGGCACTCGTCGCGGTCGACGGTCAGCGTTTCCAGTTCATGACCGGCCCAGACATTCTTGAGGGCCTCAGATCGAGGGCCGGCCAAACGGTCGTGTTGACGGTCGATGGTATCGACGGAAGTCGTCGCGAGGTCGGCGTGACGCTCCGGAGTCAGAGCGCCGTCGAGGCAAACCAGGGAGCGCTGGGAATCTCGCAGCAGAATCGATCGTGGGAAGGCTATTTCGACGGCGCGACGACAACCAACGATCTGCCCACGGCGATCCGTGTCGGGCTCAACCAAACCGCGCGATGGACCGGCCTGATCGTCGGTGGACTCGGCGATCTGATCGGGAGAATCGCTGCGGACCCGACCGCTCCGCCGCCGGTCGCCGGGCCCATCGGCATCGCCAGCCAGATCGGCGACGTCTTCTTCGATGCGGGCCCGATCATGACGTTGTTCGTGGCGGGCATCCTGTCCGCCAACCTGGCGGTGGTCAACATCCTGCCGTTCCCGCCGCTCGACGGCGGACGGATGCTGATGATCACCTTGAAGCGGATCTTCGGGACACGGATCAGCTTGCGCGCGGAGCAGCTGACGTATCTCGTCGGATTCGTGTTCCTCTTCGCATTCATCATCTGGGTATCGGGCTTCGACCTCGTGCGGACCTTCGGCGGAGGCACCCCAGCCACGCCATGACACGGCGAATCCTCCGGCCGATGCGCTCCGTCGAGCGCGCTCGGCCATCGGAGAGCTGATGACCGATAGAGCGCCCCGTCGACCGACTGTGTCCGTGGACGTCGGAGGTGTCGCCATTGGCTCGGCACATCCCGTCGTTGTCCAGTCGATGACGAACACGGACACCGCGGACGCGGATGCCACCGCGATCCAGGTCGCACGGCTCGCTCATGCGGGGTCGGAGCTCGTCCGCGTGACCGTGAACACCGAGGAAGCCGCCGCTGCCGTCCCGGAGATGGTCCGCAAGGTTCGCGGGCTTGGCGTCGACGTTCCGATCATCGGCGACTTCCACTACAACGGGCACAAGCTGCTCGTGGAATACCCCGAGACCGCGGCCCTGCTCGCGAAGTACCGGATCAACCCGGGCAATGTCGGCGCGAAGCGGCACGACGAACACTTCGCGACGATCGTCAAGGTCGCCATCGACAACGACAAGCCAGTCCGCATCGGTGTCAACTGGGGCTCGCTCGACCAGGCCGTGTTGACTGAGCTCATGGACGCCAATGCACGCCTGGAGGAACCACGGGACGCACGCGACGTGATGGTCGAGGCGATGCTCCAGTCCGCACTTCGGTCGGCCGAACTCGCCGAGGGGACCGGCCTCGGCCACGACCGGATCGTCATCAGCGCCAAGGTCAGCGGCGTACGCGACCTGGTCGATGTCTACCGCCTCCTCGCCGAACGCTCCGACTACCCGCTACACCTCGGCCTCACCGAGGCCGGCATGGGCGACAAGGGCATCGTCGCCTCGACTGCGGGCCTCGCGATCCTGCTCAACGAGGGGATCGGCGACACGATCCGCGTCTCGCTCACGCCCGAGCCGGGCGCGCCCCGTGAGCGCGAGGTCGAGATCGCCCAGCAGGTGCTGCAGTCGATGGGGCTCCGCGCATTTCTGCCACAAGTCTCAGCGTGCCCTGGTTGCGGCCGGACGACCTCGACGTTCTTCCAGGAGATGGCGCAGCAGATCCAGGGCTACCTCAAGGACAGGATGCCGGAGTGGAAGTCGACGCATCCGGGGGCGGAGGACCTGCGGGTCGCGGTCATGGGCTGCGTCGTGAACGGCCCTGGTGAGTCGAAACATGCCGATATCGGCATCAGCCTGCCGGGCACGTTCGAGGAACCGGTGGCACCGGTGTTCATCGACGGCAAGCTCGACCGTACGCTCCGGGGCGAAGGCCTGGTCGCCGAGTTCATCGGCATCCTGGAGGCGTATGTCGAACGTAGGTTCCCCGCCTCCGTTTGAGCCGTCCACGCAGCCGGGTGTATACTTCGGACAACTGAACGGCCGCTCCGTGACGTGGGTGACCCCCACGTTTTTTTACGGACCGGTCGTTGCTTATCTGGGTGGTGGAAGGAGGCGATCGATGAGTCGGGACTTCGTTGGCGCCCTCCTCCAGCTCAATGCCGAGAAGCAGGTCTCGCGCGAGCAGCTCATCGGAGCCGTCGAGGACGGCATCCAGTCGGCCTACCGGCGGGTCGCCGGTGACGAGGACATCCACGTCCGCATCGATGCCGAATCCGGCCGCATCCGCGTGTTCCGCGCTCGCCTCGTGGTCGAGGAGATCGAGGACGAGCTGACCCAGATCACCGTCGAGGACGCGCGTGCGTTCGACCCGAACGCGAAGCCAGGCGATGTCGTCGAGACCGAGCAGCTCGATGGAGACGTGTTCGGGCGGATCGGCGCGCAGACTGCCAAGCAGATCGTCCTGCAACGAATCCGCGAGGTCGAGCGCGACCAGGTCTTCGACCAGTTCGCAAGCCGTGAGGGCGAGCTGATCACCGGTACCGTCAACCGAGTCGAGCCGAGGGCCATCATCCTCGACGTCGGCAAGAACACCGAGGCGATCCTCGCAACGACCGAGCAGAGTGCCCTCGAGCACTATCGGATCGGCCAGAACGTGAAGGCCTTCGTGCTCGAGGTCCGCCGATCCGTGCGGGGTCCGCAGATCTTTGTGAGCCGCACCCACAAGGGTTTCCTGCGCCGGCTGTTCGAGCTCGAGGTTCCCGAGATCCACAATGGGACCGTCGAGATCAAGGCCATCGCCCGCGAGGCCGGCAGCCGCTCGAAGGTCGCCGTCTCGTCGCGTCAGGACGGGCTCGACCCGGTCGGGGCGACCGTGGGGCAGCGCGGGGCACGCGTGCAGGCCGTGGTTGCCGAGCTCGCCGGCGAGAAGATCGATGTCATCCCGTGGAATGACGACCCGGCCGTGTTCGTGGCCAATGCCCTGAGCCCGGCACAGGTCCTCTCGGTCGATATCGACGAGGAGCGCCGGATCGCGTCGGTAACCGTGCCGGAGCGGATGTTGTCGCTCGCGATCGGCCGTGAGGGCCAGAATGCCCGGCTGGCCGCGCGGCTGACGGGCTGGCGGATCGACATCCGGAGCGACGTCTCGGTGGCCGAAGCGAAAGCGGCCGCTGCCGCTCCGCAGGCCGAGGCTCCATCGACTGACGTTGCCGAGGCCGCGAGTGCCGCCTCCGCGGAGGACGGCGCGGTCGCGGTCGAGGAATCGCCCGCCAAGCCCAAGCGAACGCGGAAGGCGGCCGCGACGAAGGACGCCGCGTCGGAGGAGAGCCCGGCTGCGGCAAAGTCGGCTGAGGCGAAACCTGCCGCAGCCAAGACGGCCGCCGCGAAACCTGCCGGTGCGAAGCCAACCGCGGCGAAGCCAGCTGCGGCGAAACCTGCCGCAGCCAAGTCCGCCGTAGAGAAGCCAGCTGCAGCGAAACCCGCCGCAAAGAAGGCCGCCACAAAGACGCTCGCCCAAGCCGTCGAGGAGGTGCCGTCGTAGCCGCGGCCGCGAAGCCTGCGGCACCGGCGAACCCCCGACACGTCCCGACACGGACGTGCGTGGCCTGTCGCACCGCCCGCCCAAAGCGTGAGCTACAGCGGATCGTGCGGACGCCCGATGGGACGGTCGTCCTCGATCCGAGCGGCCGGATGAACGGGCGCGGCGCCTACGTCTGCGAAGGCACCGAATGCCTCACCAATGCCATCAAGAAGGGTGCCCTGACACGGGCGCTCGACGCCCAGCTCCCGCCGACGTTCCTCGCGACCGTCGGAGCCGGAGCCGAAACCACGCTTACAACCGAAGGAGGGCCACGTGGCCAGGAGTAGGAGCGGGACCCGCGGTCGCCGCGGGCCTCGGAAGCCACCGCGTCGCGACGGCGCATTCGCGTCGCCGGTGCAGGTCGTCGACCCCAAGGAACGCGGCGCGATCGAGCTGCCCACGACCATCATGGTCAAGGAGCTTGCCGATCTGCTCGGCGTCAACGTCGCGGACGTCATCCGCGAGCTGATCAAGAGCGGCATTTTCGCGACGATCAATCAGCTCATCGACCGTGACACGGCGTCGCTGGTCGCATCGGAGCTCGGCTACGAGGTCGCGGAAGCGGTCACGGCGTCGAGCAACGGTACCAACGCGGACGGCGAGACCGATGGCGTCGTGCCGGAGGCAACCAAGGAGGTCCTCTTCGAGGAGGAGGACGACAAGGCGCTCCAGACACGCGCGCCGATCGTGACCGTCATGGGGCACGTCGACCACGGGAAGACCAGCCTCCTCGACGCGCTCCGGTCAACGGAGGTCGCGGCCGGTGAGCGCGGTGGTATCACGCAGCACATCGGCGCGTCCGAGGTCGTCCACGACGACAAGCGCGTGGTCTTCCTCGACACGCCCGGTCACGAGGCGTTCACTGCGATGCGCGCCCGGGGAGCTCGGGTCACCGACATCGCGATCATCGTGGTCGCCGCCGACGATGGCGTGATGCCGCAGACGCTCGAGGCCATCAGCCACGCGAAGGCGGCCAAGGTTCCGATCATCATCGCGCTCAACAAGATCGACAAGCCGGATGCCGACCCCACGAGGGTCAAGACCGAGCTGACCGAGGCGGGCGTCGTCATCGAGGAGTTCGGCGGCGACGTGCCGCTGGTCCCGGTCTCGGCGAAGAGCGGTGAGGGCCTCAACGAGCTGATCGAGATGGTCCTGCTCGTCGCAGATCTGCAGGAGCTCAAGGCCAACCCAGACCGTCCGGCGATCGGCACGATCGTCGAGGCCGAGCTCGACAAGGCCCGCGGCGCGGTCGCGACCGCGCTGATCCAGACGGGCACGCTCAAGGTGGGCGACATCATCGTCGTCGGCGAGACGTTCGGTCGCGTCCGGGCGCTCGAAAACGACCGCGGCAAGCGCGTCAAGCAGGCCGGACCGGCCAGCGCGGTCGTCGTCCTCGGCCTGTCCGAAGTCCCGGCAGCCGGTGACATCCTGCGCGTCGTGACCGACGACAAGGCGGCGCGCACGCTCGTCGAGCAGCGCAAGGCCGAGCTCGCCGCCAA
>Ga0184612_10001196_pt1 | contig 12521 bp, 12 predicted proteins | sample PLM3_60_coex_FD_133163 | JGI IMG/M metagenome (GOLD analysis project Ga0184612, IMG submission 133163) | Groundwater sediment microbial communities from an aquifer in East River, Colorado, USA - PLM3_60_coex | ecosystem: Environmental > Terrestrial > Soil > Riparian zone | place: USA: East...
AGCAGACGGTGGTCACCACCCGGCCACCGACGGCCGCGCGGGACGAGGCGCTCGGAGCGCACGGCCGCATCATCCGGCTGGGCCTGCCGATCAGGCACTTCCGCCAGCTCTACAGTTGGCCTGCGGCGCCGCTGCTGCCACGCCTGGCCGCGCACGTGGACCTTGTCCACGTGCACCTGGGCGAAGATCTCGCTGTCGTTCCGCTGGCGATGCACGCCGCCCGCCTGCACGGCAGGCCGCTTGTCATGACCATTCACACCAGCGTGCGCCACACGCTGGGAGCTGCTGGCGCACGCGCGTGGATGCTGAGGCATGTCGGCGGCTACTTCGAGCGTCGTGGCACCGAGGTCGCGGCCGCAGTCATCGTCCTGGTCCCTCGGCTCGCCGCCCTGATGGTGTCCGAGGGTGTCCGGGCGCCGGTTCACGTGATCCCGTCCGGCGTCGTGCCGACTGCCTTCGAAGATGCGACTCCCCACCCCGCGACGTCGGCGATTCCCTGGCCGCGGGTGGTGTTCCTCGGCCGGCTGCACATCCAGAAGCAGGTCGACATCCTCGTCCGCGCCGCCGCAGCGTTACCGCACGCGCAGATAGTTCTCGTCGGTGACGGCCCGGAGAGGGGTTCGCTGGAGCGGCTGGCTCGGCGGACCGGCGTCGCGGACCGGGTTCACTTCGTCGGGTTCGTGCCCCACTGCGACGTCCCGTCGGTGCTCCGGATGGCCGACGTCCTGGTGATGCCGTCCCGGTACGAGGAACTCGGTACCGCCATGCTCGAGGCCATGCAGGCCGGCGTGCCCATCGTGGCGTCCGACACCGGCGGCATCCCCGATGTGATCACCCACGGCCGCAACGGCCTGCTCGTACCGCCGGGCGACGCGGCAGCGCTGGCGAGCGCGATCTCACGCCTGCTCGCCGACCGGCAGCTCGCCGCCGAGCTCGCGGCCGCGGCGAAGGCGGACGTCGGACGGTACGACTGGAGCGTCCTCGCGAGCCGTGTCCTCGCCATCTACCGCGAGGTGCTCGACGCGAGGACGGGGATCGCGGAGCGGCCCTCGGTCGCGTGACAGCAGGGTCACGCCCAGAGTGGACGGAAGGCGCCCAGGGCCGCGCTCGCGGCCACCGCTGCGGCCATGAGGACAAACGCACCTGCCACCAGGACGAAGTCGGAGCGGCGGACGACCTGCGGGCGGGCGACCGTCCGCGGTCCGGTGGCGTCGAAACCGCGGGCGTCCATGGCAAACGCGAGCCGCGTGCCGCGGCGCACGGCGCCGACGAGCAGGGTGAACACCGTTCCGCCGAAGAGCCGCACGTGCGCGAGTGGGTTGCGCCCTGCGTCGACGCCACGGGCCCGGCGGGCCATCCGGATCGTCCGCCACTCGGTCGCCATCAGCGGCAGCAGGCGCAACGCGGCGAGCGACGCGTAGGCGAACCGGGGCGGGACCCGCGCGTTCTGCACCAGCGAGTCGGCGAGGTCGGTGGGGTCGATCGTGAGCAGCACGACGACGCCGGGCAGGGCGATCGCGAGCAGGCGCACGATCACCGCGAGCGCCGTAAGCCAGGGCTGGTCGTTGTCGCCGAAGAGCAGGGTCGTCACGCCGACCGCCGTCACCGAGATCAACAGCGGCCAGCCCCGGCGGAGCAGCACGCTGATCGCCACTCCGCCCGCCCTGAGCGCCAGCAGCACGGCGACCAGCACCAGGGCGGGCGTCACCGGGTCGTCGGTCAAGGAGACCCCGATGCCGAGCACAAAGCACGCGGCCAGCTTGGCAACCGGGTTGGCGCGCGCGAGGCGGCCGGTTCCGACCGCCGGCGAGTGCACGTCGAGCATCAGGCCGTCACCTCCTGGTCCGGAACCGGCGCAAGGCGGCCCGCTTCGAGGGTGACCACGCGGTCCGCGAGCGAGGTGACGATCCCCGTGTCGTGGGTGACCGCACAGATCGCCCCGCCCGCATCCCGGTGGGCGGCCAGCAGGTCGATGAGCTGTATCCAGGTCCGCCGGTCCTGCCCGAACGTCGGCTCGTCGAGCACGAGCACGGACGGGGAGGTCGTCAGCGCGGTGGCGACCGACAGCCGGCGCTTCTCACCGCCGGACAGCGTGAACGGGTTCGCGTCGGCGAGGCGGGTGAGGTGGAGCCGGTCGAGCAGGTCGTCGACGCGCCGCGCGACAGCCGCAGCGGCCTCCCCGCTCCGGCCGGGCCCGAATGCGAGCTCGTCGCGCACCCGGCCGGTGAGGAACTGGTGCTCGGGATCCTGGAAGACCGTGCCGATCCGGGTGGCCAGGTCTCTCGCCCGCCAGCGGTGCGGCGGCCGCCGTGCATCGGCACCGGCCAGCGCCGGAGCCGCACGGACGCACCCGGCAGTGGGCGCGAGAAGCCCGGCCAGGATCGTCGCCAGCGTCGACTTGCCCGAGCCGTTCGGGCCGACGACGGCCAGCGCCTCGCCCGCTTCCACGTGGGCCGAGACGCCCGACAGGACAGGTCGAGGGCTGCCTCGGTAGGTGAAGCCGACGTCCGTTGCGACCAGAAGCCGCGCAGGCGGGTCGCTACCCGTGCCGGCCGGCGTGGCCCGTCGGCGGCGCTCCGGCAGCGGGTGGTCCGGCACCCAGACGCCTGCGTCGGCCAGCCAGCTGCCGTGCTTGCCGAAAACGTCCGCCGGAGCACCGTCGGCGACGATGCCGCCATCGGCGTCGAGGACGACTACCCGGTCGACGAGGGGAAGCGCCTCTGCGACCCGGTGCTCGACCAGGACCGTCGTGACTCCCGTCGACTGCTGCGCGGCCGCGACCGCTTCGCGGACCAGACGGGCACCGTCGGGGTCGAGGTTGGCCGTGGGCTCGTCCAGCAGGAGCAGCCGGGGCGACAGGGCGAGAATCCCCGCCAGGGCCAGCCGCTGCTGTTCGCCGCCGGAGAGCTGGTCGGTACGCCGGTCCCGCGCGTACGGGAAGCCGACGGCACCCAACGCGTCGTCGACGCGCCGCCAGATCTCGACGTCGGGCACGGCGCGGTTCTCCGGGCCGAACGCGACGTCGTCGCCGGCTCGGGCCATGACCAGCTGGGTCTCGGGATCCTGGAGCATAAGACCACTGCGGTCGCGGGCGGCCCGCGGGTCGAGGCCGTCGACCGTCAGCCGGCCTTCGGCGTCGCCCGCGTTCGCCGGATCCAAGAGCCCGGCGAGCGCCGCGAGCAGCGTGCTCTTCCCGCTCCCCGACGGACCGAGCAGCAGCACCCGCTCCCCGGCGCCGACGGTGAGGTCGAGTCCCCGCACGGCGTGGGAGCGGCGCCCTGCATGGCGCCACCCCCAGCCGCGGGCCTCGACCCGCGCCCCTGTCACGAGCAACCGCTCAGACCCGGTCCCGTTCGCGTCCCGACGGGAACGCGTCGAGGGCGCCGGTGGCGGCGAGCCGGCGGACGAGGAACCACGAACCGACCCCGGCTATCACGACGGAGCTGGCGACGAGGATCGCGAAGTACGACACGAGCCACCCGGTCGACCAGGTGCGGTAGTAGTAGTACCAGTCCAGCGACGCAGCCGCGACGCCGGCAGCCGCGGCCGCGAGCAAGGCCACTGGCAGCCCGAAGCGCCGGTAGCCCATCGCCAGGAGGAAGACCAGCTCGGGCGCGAGCCCCTCGATCAGTCCGTACCAGATCACCTGCGGGCCCCAGACCGTACCGAGCAGGGCGCTGACGGTCGACGCCAGCAGCATGGCGAAGACCGCTGCGCCCGGCTTGCGGACGACGAGCATCGTCAGCACGCCCGGTACCAGCCACACGCCGTACATGAACGCCTGGGCCGGCGGGAAGGCCGTGAAACCGGCCACGGTGGTGTTCCAGAGGTTGCCCCAGGCCCAGAAGACGACACCGAACGCCACGGCGAGCACCGCCGCGACGACGATGTCGACGGTGCGCCATGCGTACCGGCTCGCGGCAGGCTCTGTTGCCCGCTCGGCGTCGACCGAGGCCTCGTCTCGGTGGACCTCGGGTCGTTGCTGCTGACTCATGGCAGTCCCTCCTGCGCTGTCAGGAGGAGTGGCTTCGCGCCCTCGCCACCTGCGACGGCGCGCCACGGAAACCACCCGTGGACGCGCCGCTGCACATGACTGTCGACTCCCTGCGCCGGCATTACCCGGATCAGGTTCGAGGGTCTGCGGTGTGACCCGCACTCTCAGCGCTGCAGCGCTCCCCTGTCGTGTGAACTTGTGAGCATCAGCCTACACGGGGTCGTCCTGGCGCCGACGAGATCGGCGGTCCCGGGCCAGCTCGTCGGCCAGGTCACGGAGCTCGGAGCGCACGAAGTCGCGGGTGGCCACCTCGCCGACGGAGATCCGCAATGACGCCACCTCGCGCGCAAGGAACTCCATGTCTGCCCTGGACCTCGCGTTGACCTCGCGATCCTGCTCGAGGTTGACCCGGTCCCGGTCGTCCTGGCGGTTCTGCGCGAGCAGGATCAGCGGCGCCGCGTACGACGCCTGGATCGACAACAACAGGGTGAGGAAGATGAACGGGTACTCGTCCCAGCGCAGGTCCTCGGGTCCGAACCAGTTCCATCCCACCCAGACCACGATGAACACGGTCAGGTAGGCCAGGAACCGGCCGGTGCCCAGGAAGCGTGCGATCCGCTCGGAGGCCTGGCCGAACAACTCGGGGTCGACGCTGGGCCGCCGCAGACCGCCCGGCACCCGAGGCTGGTCAAGTCGGCTACGTGCCATTGCCGACCTCCTCCCTGGTCGCCCGGACGCGCCACTCCTCGCCCAGCAGGTGGTCCAGGACGTCGTCGACGGTGACGACGCCGAGCAGGCGACCGTCGTCGTCGACGACCGGACAGCCGACCAGGTTGTAGGTGGCGAACACGCCGGCCACCTGTTCGAGCGAGGCGTCGGGAGGCAGCGTTTCGAGGTCGGTGTCGAGCACGCCCGACACGAGCGAGGACGGCGACTCGCGGAGCAGCCGCTGGAAGTGGGCGATGCCCAGGTAGCGTCCGGTCGGCGTGTCCAGCGGGGGCCGGCAGACGTAGACCATGGCCGCCAGCGACGGCGTGAGGTCCGGGTTGCGGATCCTGGCCAGGGCTTCCGCGACCGTCGCGTCCGGGGACAGGACGACCGGCTCGTTGGTCATCATCCCACCGGCGGAGTAGTCCTCGTAGGTGAGCAGCTGGCGGACGGGCGCCGCCTCCTCGGGCTCCATCAGGGTCAGCAGCGTCTCCGCCTGCTCGGCGGGAAGGTCGGCGAGCAGGTCGGCGGCATCGTCAGGTCCCATGGCCTCGAGCACGTCGGCGGCCCGCTCGCCGTCGAGGCTCCCGAGGAGCTCCTGGGCCTCGGAGGCGTCGAGCTCCTCGAGGACGTCGGCCAGCCGCTCGTCGTCGAGGGCCAGAGCGACCTCGCGGCGGCGCTTGCCGGACAGTTCGCGCAGAACCCCGGCCAGGTCAGCTGCGCGCATCTTGTCGAAGGCCGCGAGCATGTTGGCGGCTCCCTGGACATCTTCGGGGACGGTGAACCCCGAGAGGTCGTCGAAGACGTAGACGCGCGTCTCGCCACGGCGGCCGAACCGCTTTCCCCGGCGATGGGCTGCGACCTTCGTCACGATCCAGTCGCGGGTCCGGGTCTGCTCGAACGCGACGTCGGAGACCGTCACCTCCTCGCCCGTACGCTGTACGGTCACGCGGCGGTCGAGCATCTCGCGCAGCACGAGCGTCTCACCCTGGCGCTGCTCGAACCGGCGCATGTTGATCACGCCTGTGCTGATGACCTGACCGGCATCGATGCTGGTCACACGCGTGATCGGGAGGAAGATCCGGCGCCGGACGGGCACCTCGACGACGAGCCCGAGCACCCGCGGGAGCTTGCCTGGCAGCGGAACGGTGACGACGACGTCGTGAACCTTCCCTACCTGATCGCCGTGGGGGTCGAACACGGCCGTTCCGGCCAGCCGCGCGACGTAGACCCGGGTCAGCGTCCCGCTCATGGCCGCAGGCTACCGGCCAAAGCGTGGGTAGACTGACACGCCGCGGTCACCCTGACCGCTCCGACTGCACCGCCGAACCCGAGGTCCACACCGATGCCGCCAGTCGTCCGACCTGCCCTGGTGGCGGCGACTCTCTCGGCGTGCGTGCTGGTGCTTGGCGGGTGCGGCGGGGAAAGATCGGCGGCACCGCTGGCCGAGATCGCGTCCCACGAGCAGGCGGCGCCGGCCGAGAACGGCGTCGACCAGAAGAGCCCGGACCAGGCGCTCGCGACCGTGTTGACGGCTTTGGAGTCCAAGGGCTCGTACCACGTCACCGGCACGACCGCCAGCGGCGGTGCGATCGACATCTCGTTCAAGGTCGGTGCCGGCGCCTCCGGGACCGTCGACTCAGGGAGCCCGGTGACGCTCGTCGCGCTCGAAGGCCGCGTCTACGTCACCGGAGACGCCGAGTTCATGGCCACCAACGTCGGTCCTGACGCCGCGGCCCGGATGGCCGGCAAGTGGCTGCTCCTGCCACAGGACTCGACGTCGAGCTTCGCGATCTTCGCCGATGGCATGACCTTCGCCGACCGCGTGCTGGGGGCGCAGGGTCCGGTCGAGATGACGGACGTCCGAGACGTCAACGGGCTACCTGCCCTCGGGTTGGTGTTCGCCGAGACGGGAGGGACGCTCTGGGTGTCGGCCGAGGGTGACCCGCTGCCGATCCAGTTCGACGAGAAGGGTGCCTCCGGCGGCACCGGCGTCCTGACGTTCACCGACTTCGGCGCCGAGGTGGCGATCCAGGCGCCGGCTGCCGAATCCGTCGTCGACGCCGAGAGCCTGTCCGCTCCGTAACGTGCGACGCCGCCCCGGCCTCGTGCGACGGTCGATCAGCTCGGGCCGGGCTAGTGCGCGTGCAGATCGGGCGCCCGGCGCTGCCGCCGGTGAATCACGGGCGGCAGCCGGCCGATCGTCGTCGCGGGCGAGGGAACCGGAGCAGCGGCGAGGGAGCCGGACTGATAGGCCCCCGGCCCCTCGGGCACCTCGCCGGTGGGCTCGAGCCGAGTGATCGTCGAGTGCTCGGCCCACCGGTCGACCAGCTGGTCTGCGCCGACGGCGTTGAGGCGCTGCGGACGCAGGACGCCCACCGCGACCTGCCACTCGTCGGTCCGAGGGGCGATCGTGGCGGCGCGAGCGATCCACGACACGACCCGCTCACGGGAGTCCTTGGCCCGCGCGGTGACGACGACCCGCTGAGCGCGCTCTATGTCGGGCAGGAGCTGTTCGTCGCCGCCTGACACCACGTAGGCGGCGCCTTCGTGCCACACGTACCAGGCGCCGCGCGGCCAGCCCGAGCCGTCGTACTCGAGCCAGACGATGGCCGAGCGTTTCATCGTCTCGTCGACGAGGGCGGCGAGCATCGCATCGCTCACGCCGCCAGCCTCCCACAACCGGTAGACCCACCGGGCGCACGAGACGGGTGCGCCGGCCGGGGCTGCCGAGCTGAGCCGAGCCGGACGTGAGAAACCCAACCCTGCTCTGACCTCGGCCAACCTCGGCGCCGTCGGTACGCTCGCGAGCACCGCTCACGCCCGGAGGTCGTCGCATGGCTCGCCCGTTGCGGTTCCGCCGCTCCTGCCTGGCGGTGCCGGGCTCGAGCCCGAAGATGCTCGAGAAGGCTCAGGGCCTGCCGGCCGACCAGGTCTTCCTCGACCTGGAGGACGCCGTCGCCCCGCTGGCCAAGGTGGGCGCCCGCAAGAACGTCGTCGCCGCTCTGACCGACGGCGACTGGACCGGCAAAACCCGTACGGTGCGCGTGAACGACTGGACGACGGAGTGGACGTACGGCGACGTGATCGAGGTCGTCGACGGAGCGGGCGCGAACCTCGACTGCATCATGCTGCCGAAGGTCCAGACGGCTGAGCACGTCGGCGCGCTGGACCTGCTGCTCACCCAGGTCGAACGATCGACGGGCCTGGAGGTCGGGCGGATCGGGATCGAGGCGCAGATCGAGAACGCGCTCGGGCTGGTCAACGTCGACACGATCGCGCAGGCGTCGCCAAGGGTCGAGACGATCATCTTCGGTCCGGCGGACTTCATGGCGTCGATCAACATGCGCTCTCTCGTGGTGGGTGAGCAGCCCACCGGCTACGACGTCGGCGACGCGTACCACTACATCCTCATGCGCATCCTGATGGCGGCCCGCGCCTACGACAAGCAGGCCATCGACGGTCCCTACCTGCAGATCCGCGACGTCGAGGGGTTCCGGCGTGTGGCCGGACGCTCGGCCGCGCTCGGCTACGACGGCAAATGGGTGCTGCACCCGGGCCAGCTCGAGGCGGCCAACGAGGTCTACAGCCCGTCGCAGGAGGACTACGACCACGCCGAGCTGATCCTCGACGCGTACGACTGGTACACCTCCGAGGCGGGCGGCAAGCGGGGAGCCGTGATGCTCGGCGACGAGATGATCGACGAGGCGTCCCGGAAGATGGCCCTGGTGGTCTCCGCGAAGGGCCGGGCCGCCGGCATGACCCGCACGTCGACGTTCCAGCCCCCCTCCAAATGATCACGTTAAGTGGGCCTGTGGGTCCGTTACCAGGTCTCGAGACCTGGTAACGGCCCTAGACGCCGGGTAACGGATCACGCCGGGTAGGGTCTGCCGGTCGTGGAGCTCGTGGGTTCGGTGGCGGTCGGCCTGAGCGGCTGGATGGGCCGCTTCGAGCTCTCCGGCACGGAGAACCTGCCCTTCGCCGGTCCGGCCATCGTCGCCGTCAACCACACGACGATCGTCGACACCCCGCCGGTCATCGCCGCGCTGTACCGGGCCGGTCTGCGGCCCAGTCGAACGTGCCACCGCGAGGGCTGCGGTACGAGACACGGCCACATCCGCTTCCTGGCCACCGAGCTCCTGTTCCGGCATCCGCTACTCGGGCCGTTGGTGCGGCACGCCGACTTCGTCCCGGTCGGGCAGGGGAGGTCGGCCAAGGCAGCGCTGCAGGCAGGCATCGACGCGCTGAAGCGGAACGAGATTGTCGGGATCTACCCCGAAGGCGATGTCGACGCGAGCTCGGACGGTGCCCCGCGGAGGTTCCGGATCGGCGTCGGACGGCTCGCGCTCGAGTCCGGCGCACCGATCGTCCCGGTCGCACATCACGACGCCCGCGCCTTCGGCACCGGCTCGATCGCGCAGAGCCTGCGCGGCGCTCTCACCTCGGTGGTTCGGCGCCCGACGGTCCGGATCAGAGTCGGCCGGCCGATCCAGGCGGCAGAGTACGCGGGCCGCACGCCGCACGAGACCGTCTCGCTCGTACAGGAGCGTGTGACGGCCGTCTGGCGCACCCTCGCCGGCTGACCGCCAGCCCGTCGAACCGAAACTCGGTGGCGCCGCCGCGACGCGGTGGCGCACCGTGATGGCGGAATTGTGGCGTCGATCACTTATTGTTCTGCCAGGCAGGGACGGAAGGGAGGCGGCTCGATGCAGACGCTTGTGCTCAACGCCTCCTATGAGCCCCTGGCAGTCGTGTCGGTGCGGCGGGCCGTCGTACTCGTACTCACCGAGAAGGCCGTCATGGAGCACGCGGACGACGAGCGGCCGATCCGGTCCGCGACTCGCCAGCTCCCGATGCCGCTCGTGGTGCGACTGCTCAAGTTCGTGCGGGTGCCTTACCGCCGCAAGCTGCCGTGGTCCCGCAAGGGCGTGCTCGACCGCGACCAACACCGGTGCGCCTACTGCTCAGGCAAGGCCAGCACGATCGACCACCTGCTGCCGATCTCGCGCGGCGGAGAGGCGCGGAGCTGGCTCAACACGGTCGGCGCGTGCGTCCCGTGCAACCAGGCCAAGGCGGATCGCACCCCCCGCGAGGCGGGCATGCGCCTGCTCGTCGAGCCGCACGAGCCCAAGGCGCACGCCGCGCTGGTGCTCGCGATCGGCGTGACGGCAGCGGAGCGCCTGCCGGCCTGGCTGGTCGCGGCCACGGCTTGAACCGCCAACCAGGGTGAACTGTGTCCGCAGGCCGGGGACGCCTGTGAGGTCTTTCACGGTGACCTGCCGACCCGCCCGGGTCGATACTCGCGGGTAACGCTGCGCGCGCGAAAGGAACCGAGCCGATGGGCCGTCTTGCCCGGACCGAGGGACTGTCCGACGTCCAGACCGAGATCATCGCGACGGTCCGGGAGTTCGTCGACAAGGAGATCCTGCCGGTCGCGAACGAGCTCGAGCACGCCGACGAGTACCCGACCCAGATCGTGGCCGGCCTCAAGGGGCTCGGCCTGTTCGGGATCACGATCCCGGAGGAGTACGGCGGCCTGGGTGAGTCGCTGCTCACCTACGCCCTCGTGGTCGAAGAGCTCGCCCGCGGCTGGATGAGCGTCTCGGGGATCGTCAACACGCACTTCATCGTCGCCTGGATGTTGGCCCAGCACGGCACCGAGGAGCAGAAGCAGCGCCTGCTGCCGGCGATGACGACGGGTGACGTGCGCGGCGCCTTCTCCATGTCCGAACCCGGATGCGGGTCCGACGTGTCGGCCATCCGCACCAAGGCGACGAGGCTCGACGACGGTGCCTACCGCATCGACGGACAGAAGATGTGGTTGACCAACGGCGGGTCGGCCAACCTCGTCGCCGTGCTGGTCAAGACCGACGAGGGAGCCGATTCGGTCTACCGGAACATGACCACGTTCCTGGTGGACAAGGAGCCCGGGTTCGGCGAGGTCGCGCCCGGGCTCACCGTCCCGGGCAAGATCGACAAGATGGGATACAAGGGCGTCGACACCACCGAGCTCGTGTTCGACGGCTTCCGCATCGGCGCGGACGCAGTCCTCGGCGGCGAACCGGGTCGCGGCTTCTACCAGATGATGGACGGCGTCGAGGTGGGCCGCGTCAACGTGGCGGCCCGGGGTTGCGGGGTCGCGCTGCGCGCGTTCGAGCTGGCGGTGGCGTACGCCCAGCAGCGCGAGACGTTCGGCAAGAAGATCGCCGAGCACCAGGCCGTTCAGTTCCGGCTGGCCGACATGGCGGTCAAGGTCGAGGCGGCACACCAGATGATGGTCATGGCGGCCCGCACCAAGGACTCGGGGAGGCGAAACGACCTCGAGGCGGGCATGGCCAAGTACCTCGCCAGCGAGTACTGCAAGGAGGTCGTCGAGGACTCGTTCCGGGTCCACGGGGGTTACGGGTACTCGAAGGAGTACGAGATCGAGCGCCTCTACCGGGAGGCCCCGATGCTGCTCATCGGCGAGGGGACGGCCGACATCCAGCGCATGATCATCGGTCGGCGATTGCTTGAGGAGTACGCCCTGCGCGGCTGATGCGGTGGCGGCGCCGGCTGCTTAGGGGCAGACTGCGCCATGTAGTGATCATCGAGGAGGACGGCCATGGCCAGCCCCGTACCAGGACTCCCGACGGGCCTCTCCGTCGGCACGTACGACTCCTATTCCGACGCCCAGCGCGCCGTCGATCACCTCTCGGACCAGAAGTTCCCCGTCGAGAACCTCGCGATCGTGGGCACCGACCTGCGCCAGGTCGAGCGGGTCACCGGCCGGCTGACGTGGACCAAGGCCGCTCTGGGCGGCCTGGCGACCGGCGCCTGGCTGGGCCTGTTCGTGGGGCTGCTGCTGGGCCTGTTCACCGACGAGGGCTGGGGTCAGATCATCCTGTTCAGCGTGCTGTGGGGGGCGCTGTTCCTGCTGATCTTCGGACTCGTCGGCTATGCCGCGACCGGAGGCCGGCGTGACTTCACCTCGCAGAGCGTCACGATCGCGGGCAGGTACGAGATCTTCTCCCAGCACCAGCACGCCGAGCAGGCCCGCGAGCTGCTGGCCAAGCTGTCGCTCCAGAGCCCCTAGAGCCAGCCGTTGCGCCTGAAGCCGCGGTAGAGCAGGACGCACGCGGTGGCGATCACGGCCAGCACGAGCGGATAGCCGAACCGCCAGGTCAGCTCCGGCATGTATTCGAAGTTCATGCCGTAGATCCCGGCCACCGCCGTTGGAACTGCGATGATCGCCGCCCACGAGGTGATTCGCCGTATGTCCTCGTTCTGCACGATCGAGAGCTGGGCCAGGCTCGCCTGGAGCATCGATGTGAGCAGCTCGTCGTAACTCGTCACGGTCTCCTGGACACGAGTGAGGTGGTCCTCGACGTCGCGGAAGTACTCGGCAACCTTCGGATCGACGATCTTGCCGTAGTTGTCGGCCAGCATCCGCATTGGTTGACGGAGCGGGCTCACGGCCCGCCGAAGCTCGAGGATCTCGCGCTTGAGCTGGTAAACGTGCCCGACCTCGCGGCCGCGGCTGTTCGAGAACGCCAGCTCCTCGATCTCGTTGATGTCATTGTCGAGCTGATCGGCGACGTCGAGGTAGGTATCCACTATCTGGTCAGCGACGGCGTAGAGAACGGCCGCCGGACCGTGCGAGAGCAGGTCGGGGTCGCCCTCGAGCCGCTCGCGGGCCAGGGCCAGCTCACCGTGCTCGCCGTGCCGGACGGTGACCGCGAAGCAGTCGCCCACGAACACCATGACCTCCCCGGTCTCGACGATCTCGTTGGTCTCGGTGACGGCCTCGTGTGGTACGTATCGCACGGTCTTGAAGACC
>Ga0184612_10001197_pt1 | contig 12518 bp, 11 predicted proteins | sample PLM3_60_coex_FD_133163 | JGI IMG/M metagenome (GOLD analysis project Ga0184612, IMG submission 133163) | Groundwater sediment microbial communities from an aquifer in East River, Colorado, USA - PLM3_60_coex | ecosystem: Environmental > Terrestrial > Soil > Riparian zone | place: USA: East...
ACCGGCACCGCCAGCACCATCGTCCGGACAATGTGATCCGAAAAGGTCTGCACGGGGATGGGTTTGGGCGGGGGACGGTAAGTTGCGGCGGGCATGGTACGCGGGCACCCTACACGATGGTCTTACGGTTCGCCCATTGAAAACCCGGCGGGATGCCGCCGTCGCCGCCTTCCTTGGCCGGGCTTGACAGGAGCTGGGGTCGTCCGTAGGTTCCGCGCCTCATTTTCCTGCCAGCGCGACATGAAAGGTGCGGCCATGAAGGTCGTTAACTCATTGAAATCGGCCAAGAAGCGCCACAAGGACTGCCGCATCGTCCGGCGCAAGGGCCGCGTCTACGTCATTAACAAGACTAATCCTCGATTCAAGGCTCGCCAGGGCTAGCCCCGCCCGGCGCTTTTCCGCTTCCATAGCTATATATTGTCCGGATATTGTCCGGCCGTGCCCCCTTGGGCGCGGCCGCTTGGTTTGGGCGGTCGCCCAGCCTTGTATCGCCGCGCATTGACCCTCCCGCCGCGGTCACCCAGATTGCCAAGAGCATCGAGGGAGGACGCCCATGCGCATGCCGGACCCCGACCAGGATGTCATCGGGCGCCGTGCCGCCATCGCCGCCGATCTGCGCCGGCTGCTGCCGGTCGAGGCCGTCATCGATCACGAGGACGAACGGCGCGTCTATGAATCCGACGGGCTGACGGCCTACCGCCAATCGCCGCTGCTCACGGCGCTGCCCAGCACGACGGAGCAGGTGTCGGCGGTGCTCCGCTACTGCCGGGCCGAGGGCATCAAGGTCGTGCCCCGCGGCGCCGGCACCTCGCTCTCGGGTGGTGCGCTGCCGCTGGAGGACGGCATCCTGCTGGGCCTCGCCAAATTCAACCGCATCCTCGATATCGATTACGGCAACCGCTGCGTCGTGGCGCAGCCGGGAGTGACCAACCTGGCGATCACCCATGCGGTGCAGGGCGAGGGCTTCTACTACGCCCCCGATCCCTCCAGCCAGATCGCCTGCACCATCGGCGGCAATGTGGCGGAGAATTCCGGCGGCGTGCACTGCCTGAAATACGGCGTCACCGCCAATAATGTGCTGGGCCTGGAGATGGTGCTAATCGACGGCTCGGTCGTGCGCCTCGGCGGCAAGCATCTGGATGCCGAAGGCTACGATCTCCTCGGCCTGATGAACGGCTCTGAAGGTTTGCTCGGCGTTGTCACTGAAGTAACGGTTCGCATCCTGAGGACGCCGGCGACGGCACGGGCCTTGCTGATCGGCTTCGCCAGCAACGAGTCGGCCGGCGACTGCGTCGCCGCGATCATCGGCGCCGGCATCATCCCCGGCGGCATGGAGATGATGGACCGGCCGGCGATCCACGCCGCCGAGGATTTCGTCCAGGCCGGCTATCCCCGCGACGTGGAGGCGCTGCTGATCGTCGAGCTGGACGGGCCGGCGGTGGAGGTGGATCACCTGATCGACCGCGTTGAGGCAATCGCCAAATCCTGCGGCGCGGTGTCCATCCGCATCAGCAGCTCGGAAGAAGAGCGGCTGAAATTCTGGGCCGGGCGCAAGGCAGCTTTCCCCGCGATCGGCCGTATCTCGCCGGACTACTACTGCATGGACGGCACAATCCCAAGGGCGCGGCTGCCGGTCGTGCTGTCGCGCATGACGGTGTTGTCGCAGCAATACGACCTCCGTGTCGCCAATGTGTTCCATGCCGGCGACGGGAATCTCCACCCGCTCATTCTCTACGATGCCAACAAGCCGGGCGAACTGGAGCGGGCCGAATTGTTCGGCGCTGATATCCTGAGGCTCTGCGTTGAGGTGGGCGGCGTACTCACCGGCGAGCATGGCGTCGGCGTGGAGAAGCGCGATCTCATGCACACGATGTTCAACAAGGAAGATCTGGCACAGCAGCAGCGCGTCAAATGCGCCTTCGATCCCGACGGCCTGCTCAACCCCGGCAAGGTGTTCCCGGAACTGCACCGCTGCGCGGAGCTCGGCAGGTTGCATGTCCATCACGGCCGACTGCCGCATCCTGATCTACCGCGATTCTAGTTAGCCCAACGCAGAGCGCCGTGCGCGTCGACCTGAAGCCCACCACCATCGAACAGATCGTCGACGCCGTGCGCGGCGCCTTGACCGATCAGCAGCCATTGGAGATCGTCGGCCGCGGCACCAAGCGCGGTCTCGGCCGGCCGATCCAGGCGGGCGCGACTCTCGATCTGTCTGGCCTGTCGGGCATCGTCGCCTATGAACCGGCGGAGCTGATCCTGACTTGCCTTGCCGGCACGCCGCTGGCGGAGGTTGAATCCGCACTCGCGGCAAAGAGCCAACAATTCGCTTTCGAACCCGGCGATTGGGGTCCGATCTATGGCGCGGCGGTGGGGCAGGGCACGATCGGCGGCGCGCTCGCCTGCAATCTCTCAGGCCCGCGCCGCCTCAAGGCCGGCGCGGCGCGGGATCACTTTCTCGGCGTCGCCGCCGTCAGCGGCCGCGGCGAGATCTTCAAGGCCGGCGGCAAGGTGGTGAAAAATGTCACCGGCTACGATCTGCCGAAACTGCTCTGCGGCTCCTATGGCACGCTGGCGGTGATGGCGGAGGTGACGCTGAAGGTGCTGCCCGCATCGGAGAAATCCCGTACGGTGCTGCTGTTCGGTCTTGACGATGGGCGCGCCGTCGCCGCGATGTCGGCGGCGCTCAACAGCCCTCACGAGGTCGCCAGCGCCGCCCATCTGCCGGCGCGGGTCGCTTCGCGCACCGGCGTCGAACTCGTGATCAAAGCCGGTGCCGCCGTCACCGCGGTCCGCATCGAGGGCCCCGGGCCGTCGGTGGAACATCGCTGCGCGGCGCTGCGGAGCGAGCTCGGCGCCGGCATCGCCACCGAGGAACTCCACTCCCTGCGCTCCATGATGTTCTGGCGCGCTGTGCGAGATGTGGCTCCATTGCTACCCGACAAGGAGGCGCAACTCTGGCGCCTCTCCGTCCCTCCCGCCGCCGGCGCCCGAGTGATCATGGACATTATGAGCGGGCTCTCACGTTCTGATTTCCCTTCCCCCTTGAGGGGGAGGGTTAGGGAGGGGGGTGAGACAACGCACCCAGCTCTCGACTACTATTTCGACTGGGCCGGTGGCCTCATCTGGCTGGCGCTACCGCCGCGCGCTGATGCCGGCGCCGCGGTCATCCGCGCCGCCATCGCGCGCCAGGGCGGCGGCCACGCCACGCTGATGCGCGCCGGTGAAGATGTGCGCCTCGCTGTCCCGGTGTTTGAACCTCAATCCGAGCCGCTCGCCGCCCTCAGCGCTCGCGTGAAGGATTCCTTCGATCCGCAGCGGATTCTCAATCCAGGACGTATGGGTGACAGGTTATGAATGTAACCATGAATTGGCGATTGGATGCTGTGCTTGCCTCTGCAAGAGTTATCGTGAACGGACTGGAGGATTGCTCTCGCTGTTGTTCGGAATCACCTCCGGCGCCATCCTGGCCCTGCTTTGCCACGTCATCTTACGCGCAAGACGCATGAGAGTGGCTGCTTGACCCACAACATGCACAATCTCGCTTCCCGAGATGTTCGCGATGACAGCGAGGGGCGCCCCTGATGCAAACCTCCTTCACCCTGGCCCAGCTCGCTGATCCGGATATCGCGGAGGCCGACAAGATTCTCCGCGCTTGCGTGCATTGCGGATTCTGCACGGCGACCTGTCCGACTTATGTCCTGCTGGGGACGAGCTGGATTCCCCGCGCGGACGCATCTATCTCATCAAGGACATGCTGGAGAACGACAAGCCGGCCAACGCCAAAGTCGCCTTGCACATCGATCGCTGTCTTTCCTGCCTCGCTTGCATGACCACCTGCCCGTCGGGCGTGCACTACATGCATCTGGTGGATCATGCCCGCGCGCATATCGAAGAGACGTACGAACGTCCATTCCTCGATCGTGCGCTGCGCGCGCTGTTGGCCGCCATTCTTCCTTATCCCGGCCGTTTCCGCGCGGCGCTGGCCGCGGCCTGGATCACAAAGCCGTTGCGTTTCGTCTTCACCGGCCGCCTGCGGGCGATGCTGGAGATGGCGCCGGCCACACTCTCCGGCCCTTCCTCCGTTGATCGCCCTCAGGTGTTCCGCGCCGAAAGCCCGCGGCGCAAGCGCGTGGCCCTGCTCAGCGGCTGCGCCCAGCCGGTGCTGAAGCCCGGCATCAACGAGGCCACCATCCGCCTGCTCACGCGCCACGGAGTCGAGGTGGTCGTGGCCGAGGGCGCCGGCTGCTGCGGCGCGCTGCCCCATCATATGGGCAAGAGCGGCCCGGCCCATGATCTCGCCCGCGCCAACATCGCCGCCTGGACGAAGGAGATCGAAGGCGAGGGGCTCGACGCCATCGTCATTAACGCATCGGGCTGCGGCACGCCGATCAAGGATTACGGCTTCATGTTCCGCGAGGACGGCGCCTGGGCGGCGAAGGCCGCGCGCATCTCCGCACTCGCCCGCGACATCAGCGAATTCATGGCAGAGATCGGTCTGCAGCCAGCGAGAGCACCGGAGCCGCTGACCCTTGCCTATCATTCCGCTTGCTCCCTCCAGCATGGGCAGCAAATCACGGCACCGCCCAAGCGCCTGCTGGAATCCTGTGGCTTTGCGGTGCGCGACGTGCCCGAAGGCCATCTCTGCTGTGGCTCAGCCGGCACCTATAATCTTCTACAGCCGGCGCTGGCACGGCAATTGCGCGATCGTAAGATCCGCAATATCGAGTCCACGCAGGCCGATGCCATCGCCACCGGCAATATCGGCTGCATCATGCAGATCGCCGGCGGTACGCAGACGCCGGTGCTCCATACGGTCGAGCTGCTGGACTGGGCCACGGGCGGCCCGCGCCCGCCGGGGCTGCCGCCGCGTTAATCAACCTTAACGCGCAACAGATTATTAACCCAAAAAGAATCTTTCGCTTAACTGCAAGTCTTAGCAAATTTTCGCTAAAGATGAGGTACATTGTGATTCGTCAGATTAACGGTCGAACGGTTTTGCAACCTTAGATCGTGGCGTGGGGAATGTTCAATGCAGGGGGCCGCGACCAACGACGGCGCCCGCGGGTGGAGGAGTAGAGTACCATGACAGCGGAAATTTCGATTCTGAAGCGCGGCAACGACGAGCAGATGCTCGTCGATCATCTGCAGCGGATGACGTCGTTCACCGAGCGCGGCTGGGCGATCCATATTCATCTGTCGAAACTGGGCACGCGCACGCGCAGCGAGAACCTCGTCTTCGCGCTGGAAATCCTGCGCGGCCTGGTGCGCCAGTTCTCCGGGCGCTTCTTCGCGCTGAAGAACGGCGACATCGTCTGCACGCTGCGCCACGACTATCTGCAGCAGATCAGGAACGATGTGCGCCGCGTGCAGTTGCTGTTCCATGACGATCCGCTGTTCCACCTGGAACAGGACGGTGCCGCGAAATTCTGCACCTACTACAATCTGACCGACGACGAAGTGTTCAGTCAGTTCGTCGGGCTGGCGCGTTCGATCGCCGCCGTTACAGCGACGGTCCGGCCGCAGGCCGAGCCGGCGAAAGTCGTATCGCTGACCGGCAATGGCGGGGTTGCCGCCACGGCGCCGGCCGCGCCGTCAGGCGAATACTTCGATCTGCTCAGCAAGATCGTGACCGCCGACATCGCCAGCTGCGTGCGCCAGCAGCCGACTTGCGTCATCGACAACGACGGCAGCATCTTCCCAATGTTCGACGAGATCTATGTCTCGATCCTCGACCTGACGAAAGCCGTGGGCGCCGACGTCCACGCCGTCACCGACCGCTGGCTGTTCCAGCATCTGACCAAGCTGCTGGACCGGCGCATGCTCAGCCTGATCGCCCGGCCGGACGAGTCGGCGAGTTCCGCCGACGTGGCGCTGCTGCGCTCGCGGCTGCTGCGCGGCGGCAATTTCTCGCTCAACGTCAATGTGGCGAATGTGCTGACGCCGGAGTTCCAGGCGCTGGACGCCTGCATCGGCGAGACCATCCGCGGCACCGTGGTGCTGGAGTTCCAGAAGATCGACGCCTTCGCCGATCTCGGCAGCTACCGCTATGTACGGGATCACGCCCACAAGCTCGGCTATCGCATCTGCCTGGACGGCGTCTCCCATCTCAGCCTGCCGATGGTGGATCGCGCCGAACTGGGCGTGGATTTCGTCAAGATGGCCTGGACCAACGACATGCCCGAGGAGTCGCAGAGCCTGCGCAAGCATGTGGAACGCATCGGCACGAAGCGGGTCATCCTCACCCGCTGCGATACGCCGCAGGCAATCGGCTATGGCCGCCAGATCGGCATCGATCTGTTCCAGGGCCAGCATGTGGACGAGTTGTTGAACGGCCGGGTGCGGGCTCCCTCCCTGCTGCGACCCGCGACGAGCGGGCCGGCCGTGGCCTAGCGAGGCGGCGGAGGGCGGCCGCAAGGCCGCTCTCCGCGCTCGCGGGCTTGTGGGGTTGCGATGCTGTTCATAACCAACAAAGAACAAACCGAAGGGCGGATCGCAGTGCTGGATCATCTGCAGGCGCTGGCGGCACGTCCCGACCGGGGCTGGGCCGTGCTGCTGCGTCCGTCCCGCCTGACCGATGCGACGCGCGCCGAATCCTTCAGCCGCGCATTCGAGGGCATTGCCGCCCAGATCCGGCAGTTCCGCGGCCAGGTCTTCGAGCTTCCTGGCGGCGATCGGCTGGCCGTTCTTTCCGCCGGCCGCCTCGGCCAGCTGCGCAATGCCGTCCTGCGGCTCGAGCCTATTCTGCGCGCCGATCCGCTGTTTGATGCGGATGTGCGCGGCGGTTGGGCCGGCTTCGCTGCCGCCTGCGACCTGCAACAGCATCTGCCGCTGATGGCCGACTATGTCGGCGCCCTGCTGCGCGGCGAGGCGCCCGCCGATCCCACGGCGCTCCAGCCGCTGCTAATTCACGAAATTGTCCGCGAATCCACTCTACAACATAACAACGGCCAGCAGGCCGGCATGCAAGGGGGCAGTCAGAATGACAACAGCAGTTTACATGTATCCGCGGCGGCGTTTGCCGAAACAGCGGTTGCCGCGCCAGAGATCGGGCCGCAAGGCGGTGCAGATCCGGTTTCGCCGCCGATCGATCATCGCCCGGATGAAGATGCCGCAGAGCTCCGCAATCTCGATCTCGATGAACTTACACTGAACTTGCTGGGCCCCGCGCTGCGGGCGCTGGGCGACAGCGATCTCTCGCGCATGCTGCGCAGCCAGCCGGTCTGCCTGCTCTGCGACGACGGCTCCATGCTGCCGGTCTATGACGAGATCTACACCTCGATCGCAGATCTGGAGCAGGCGACCCGGCTCAATCTGCGGCGCGGCGCCAATCGCTGGCTGCTGCGGCACCTGACGCGCATCCTCGACCGGCGCATGCTGACCGCGATGCGGCAAGGCATCGATTCGGCCGAGCTGCCGGCGCCGATTGCAGCCTTGCGAACGCGCCTGCATGCGCGGGGAAATTTCGCGCTGAACCTGAACCTGGAAAGCGTGCAAAGCCAGCAATTCGCCGCCTTCGATGCCGGGCTGGATCAACGGCTGCGCGGATCGTTGGTGCTGGAGTTTCATAACCTGGACGTGCTCGGCGACATGGCCGCCTTCGCCCATGTGCGGCAGCTGGCGCGGCGCCGGGGCTATCGCCTCTGCCTCGACAGCGTCTCCCATCTCAGCCTGCCGCTGCTGGATCGTCACACCCTCGACGTGGAACTGGTGAAGATCGACTGGAGCGAGGAGATGGTGCCCCAGCGCGACCGGGTGCGGGCGCTGCTGACGGCCGCCGAGGCCCGCCGCTTCATCCTCTGCCGCTGCGACAGCGAAGAGGCCCTGGATTTCGGCCTCGCGGTCGGCATCTCGCTCTATCAGGGCCGGCAGGTGGACCTCATGCTGGAGCGCGAACCGCGCCAGCCGTCATTTCTCTGGTCGCTGTCTGCGCCGCCCCTCAGCCGCCGCTACCGCGAACTGCTGGAGCAGTGAGGGTTAGCCTTTGACCGGCCGCCGCGCCAGGCCGGCCAGCGTGCGCTCCAGCACATCCACCGACCGCTCATACACCAGCCGCTTCCACTCCTCCGTCTCCGGATAGAAGGCGGCCCTGATCTCCGTCTTGATGTCGCGGCCCTGATCGGATTGCAGCCGGCCATGGATATGCAGCCAGTTGTCGGCGCGCACCGCGTTGAGGGTCTCCTCCAGCGGCACTGTGCCATACTCCAGCGTAACGCCGGTGACGTTGGCCCCCGGCAGCGCCGCCTCCACGCCGTTATTGATGTCGCCCTGGATCGGCGCGGAGGAGGAGGTGCCGTCCTCGCTTGTCGTGACCTCATCGCCGAACCATTCGCGCACCCGCGCCAGGGCCACGCGGTTCGCCTCATGATTGCTGATGATTTCGCCATAGCCGTGGGGGCCGAGGCCGGTATGCAAGTCGATGAATCCCACCTCCTGCACCTTGCCGCCAAAGCGCTTCAGGACAGCCGCCAGGGTATGTTGCGACCAGGTGGCCTGATGGCCGCCATAATACACGCCTTCCGCATGGCTGTATTGGCCTGTCATGATGGCGCCCTGCAGCGCCATGGCGCCGTGCTCCCGGCCATAGGCGCGCAGCGCCTCGTCGGCGGCCGCCCGCACCTCTGGCGTCCATTCCCTCGGGCAGATGCTGTCGCGCAGCCGCTCATAGCCGTCATTCACGGGATAGCCGCTGCCATGGCTGATGAAATTGCGGTTCAGGTCGACATTGTCCTCGTTGACGCGCCGCTGCCAGGCAAAGCCGTGGGGATTGATGGCGTGGATCAGCAGCATCGCCGTATCCGCCGGCAGCTTGCGGTGGCGGCCGCTGCACAGCCAGCCGATCTGGATGCCGGAACCGCAGAAGCCCTCGACACCATGGGTGCCCGATTGCGCCAACAGCAGGCGCCGCGCGTCGGCGGGGCCGAACCATGCCATATCCGTCGACAGCGGCTCGCCACGGTCGGCGCGCGCAAGGCCGGCGCCCTCCGCCGTGGCGTCATCGGGGCCTGTCGCCTGTTGATGATGGGCGACCGCTTCGCCCCCGACGGCGCGCACGACTTCGCGGAACTTGCGGCGCGCTTCCGCATAACCGTTCGAGAAATAATCGGAAATATGGTCGGCCGCAGCCATGGTGGAATTCCCCTCTCGTCGGGCGCCTAGTTTCACGCTCTTGTGTCCGCTGGCAAGCCCCGATTCCCGTTGGCAGCGGTCGCGTCCCGGTCGTAGGCTTCCAGCCATGCCGCGATTTCTACCAATGCTTCTTTGCATTCTCATGATCGGTTTCGCCGCGATCGCGCAGGCCGATCAGAACGACCCGCGCCTCGATGAGATGTTCGCGCGGCTGCAGGAGACCGACAGCCGGCTGGAGGCGCAAACCCTCGAGCAGAACATTTGGGCGATCTGGTTCACCTCGACCAATGAAGAGGTCAACCGGCTGATGGATCAGGGCTCTACCGCCATGAACCAGGGCGATATGGCCACCGCCATCGGCGCTTTCAGCAAGATCATCGCGCTAGCGCCCGATTTCGCCGAAGGCTGGAACCGGCGCGCCACCGCGCTCTATATGATCGGGGATTTTGACGGCTCGCGCGCCGATGTGGCGAAAACCCTGGCGCTGGAGCCGCGCCATTTCGGCGCGCTCTCCGGGCTGGGTCTGATCAACGCCGCCGAGGACAAAGGCGAAGCGGCGATCGACGCCTGGCAGAAGGCGCTGGAAGTCAATCCCAACATGTCCACGGTGCAGCAGAACATCGAGGATATGAAGGCGAAGCTGGCGGACGACAATATTTGACCGCCGCACTCCGGGTCGGTACGACACATAGCTGAATCACCGTTCCCTGTTTCGTCCGCAAAAAAGACATACCGGCTGCGTGCGATGGCCCGACGATTGTCCGAAAAGGCCCTCGACCTTGCCCGGCAGCTTCGGATCCTGAGTCATGAACAAGGCATCTCGGATCGTCCATCTCAACGGAGTCGGCAGCTCCGGCAAGAGCTCGATCGCGAAGGCGCTGCAGACGATAACAGCCGAACCTTTCCTGCATATCGCGATGGATGCGTTCCTCGATATGCTGCCCGAAGCGAGTTTCGGGCAGCCCGACGGGCTCGTCTTCGAATCCGTGCAGGAAGACGGCAAGCCCCTGGTTATCATCAGAGAGGGGCCGGTCGCCATGCGGGCGTTTCGGGGCATGCGGCATGCGATCGCCGCCATGGCGGCGCAAGGCAACAATCTGATCGTCGACGACGTCCTGATCGGCGACGAGAAAGCGGAGTATGTCGATCTCCTCTCGGCCTTCGATGTCTTCCGGGTCGGCGTATTCGCCCCGTTGCATGTCCTTGAAGCCCGGGAGCTTCAGCGCGGCGATCGAATGATCGGGCTGGCGCGGTGGCAATATGATCGCGTCCACACGGACATGAAATACGATCTCGAGGTCGATACGAGCAGCGCGACTGCTCTGGAATGCGCCAATCTGATCAAGCAGAAATTCCGGCTGTAGGCCGTCTTCGCCCGTATCGCCGGGCTTATGCGATATGACACTGTAGATTAGACGGCACTCCGGCTCGTGCACCCGATCGCCCTGGGCCGGCGCGCCATCGCGATCACCAGGTGGCATTCAGGAATTCGACCGTGGTGGCGGCTGCGATCCCCAGATACACGGCCACACTTCCTAACTCGGCTAACCCTCCAAGCCGCGCGTGTCCGCCGCGGAATCGCACGCTTGAAATGACAAGGACCAGGGCGAGGTCGAAAATGAGGGCGGTGCAAAGGTACGAACCGGCCAGCCGGAACATCGGTCCGGCAGTCGAGTCGCCGGCATTCATGAACTCCGGGAGGAAGGCGGCAAAAAAGGCAAGAGCGGTCGGATGGCCGAAGCCGACCGAGAGCCCATCGATGATCGGTCTGGATGAGCCCGCTATGAGGCGTTTCTGTCGGGACAGGTAGCGGCAGCGGAGCGTGTTGGCAGCGCGCCAGACCAGATAGAGCGCAGCGACAAGGGAAAGCCAGCGAAACAGTTCGGGCTGCAATTCACCGGAAATCGTCAACCCGGCGAACGTGATGCCGATCAGGCAGACTTTTCCGAACTCGGCGCTGGCCGCTGTCAATAACCCGGCCGTTGCACCATTGCGCAAGGTATTGTGGGTCACCATCGCCATGACCGGGCCAGGCGTCATGAGAAAGACGACAGTCGCCAGCAGAAACGAAACCGGAATGTAGTAATCCATGCCCAAATTCCGTGGTTACAGGCTTGTGCCGCCCGGTCCCGCAGCGAGCGGCTGCAGGTAGGTCGCTCCTTTGATGGCTAGGGTTCAGCCGGCCCGCGCAGGGCCGGGCTGAGCCGTTCTTCGCGATACTGGGGGTCGGATGGGACGGCTTAGAAAGGCCCGTCCCAGGCGCCGGGAATCCAGCCGCGCGTCCAGAGAGTGAACCGCCATGCGGTCGGCACTACCTTTTCGGTCTTCGAAGCTATGGGCGCTGGCGTATCCACCGGCCCGGGTTTGTCAGGTTGGGAAATGCGCGTGGAGCCGGCGTCGCTGTCGATAGGCGCAGGATTGATGCTATTCATGGCCGATCTCCTCTCATGGCGTTGTCGTTAACGCGGGACTATGTCCTGGGAGCCAACCTACGCATCCGGCCGACGGCGCGCTTCGGGGCAGACACTCAATTTTCGCGCGGCGGCCACCTATTTTTCTGCTGACGGGATTGCTGCCGGCTGCATCCGATCGCACCGGCTCGGCGTATAAAGGGTGCTGAGACACAAGGACGTCCACGGGATCGCGGCCCAGCCATGTCGACTCTGCCACCACCGGAACGCTGCCAGGCGATCGCCTACCGGCTCGCCTGCTATGATTTCCCCTGGGATGTCACCCGCGCCCTGGAGCTGGCGCTGTTCCGCACCTTCGCCAGTCCGGCGGTTGCCGGCGTTCTGCACGGCACCGGCGAGTTCGAGGCGCGTCCGCAGCGGCGCTATGACGACACCGATCTGATCGTCTCCGCGATTGTCGAGCACGGCTTTGACTCCGATCTGGGCCGGCGCGCCATCGCGCGCATGAATGAAATCCACGGCCGCTTCCGCATCTCGAACGAAGATTTCCTCTATGTGCTGTCCACCTTCGCGTTCGAGCCGTTGCGCTGGCTCGACCGCTTCGGCTGGCGCCCGCTGACCCCGGAAGAGCGGCTTGGCTGGTTGGGATTCTGGGTTGAGGTCGGCAAGCGCATGTCGATCCGCGACATCCCGCGGGACTATGCGGTGTTCGAGCAATTCAACCGCGATTATGAGTCTTCGCGCTTCCGCCGCACGCCGGCGACTACGGCAGTGGCTGCCGCAACGCGCGGCATGTTCGCCAGCTGGTTCCCACGGCCCTTTCGCTCGCTGGTCGGCGCGGTCATCGCCGGCCTGCTCGACGAGCCGCTGCGCGACGCCTTCGCCTTTCCTGCCGCGAACGCCATTGGCCGGCTCACACGCGTGGCGATGAAGGCTCGCGCCATTGCCCTGCGCCTGCTACCGAAGCGCCGCCGTCCGCGC